>Ga0302279_10002611_pt1 | contig 23541 bp, 14 predicted proteins | sample III_Bog_N3_3_FD_194541 | JGI IMG/M metagenome (GOLD analysis project Ga0302279, IMG submission 194541) | Peat permafrost microbial communities from Stordalen Mire near Abisko, Sweden - III_Bog_N3_3 | ecosystem: Environmental > Terrestrial > Soil > Wetlands > Peat | place: Sweden: Abisko...
TGCCGGTCCGGGCCGTGCTCGGCCGCGCGGCGCTCCCAGTGGATGGTGAGCCCGTCGTCGCAGATGATCTCGGCGCAGACCCGGCCGTCGACGTCGAGGCAGGGCGGCACGCGCTCGGCCGTGAGCGGAAAGTAATTCCCCAGGGTCGCGAAGACGATCCGGGGGCGGAACCGCTCGCCGAGCACGAAGCTCAGCCAGTCGAGATCGTAGACGCCCCAGTCGAAGGAGATGCCGCCGCCGTTTTTCGCCGGATCGTTGCGCCAGGGCGGGAGCGTGGTGCCGGGCTTGGGAGGCGAGGTGACGTGCTCGAAGTGCACGCGATAAAGCGCGCCGAGTTCGCCCCCGGCGACCATCGCCCGGGCGCGGCGGGCGGTGCCGGAATTGTGGAAGCGCGAGGAATTGCAGGTGACCTTGAGCCGCGGCGCGGCCTGCTGCGCCGCGATGACCTCGCGCACCTCGGCCTGGGTGAGCATGAACGGTTTCTCCACGCAGACGTGCTTGCCGGCCTGCAGGGCAGCCAGGGCCATGGGCCGGTGAAGGAACGGCGGGGTCGCGATATAAAACGCATCGATCCCGGGGTCGGCGAGCAGCTCGCGGTAGTCGGCGACGACCCGCGTGACGCCCAGCGTTGGGGCCAGCTTCCGGGCCGCCTCGATGTTCGGGTCGGCCAGGGCGACCGCGACCGAATCGCGGTCCTCCGTGAAGGCCCGGGCCATGAGATTGGCAATGACGCCCGCGCCGACGATGCCGTAGCGAATCTTAGTCATGCAGGGAGGAAAGCGCCTCGCCGGCAGGCAGCGCGACATCTTTCTTGCGCGCCGCCGCTTCGGTTCAGCTCGATTGCCAAAGGGAAACGGGGACGAGGGGTGACTGGGTCAGGGGGAAAAGCTCGCGGCGTGCGCCGGTAAACGGCAATCGCGAAAAATTCAGCGACGTCGCGCCGGGCCCGTCGAAGACCAGGCCGCGCTCGGGAGCCGCGTCATAGCCGGCCCGCCAGCCCATCAGGCTTTTGACCTGTACCCCCAGGGCCGCCTCCGGCGCCAGCCCCAGGCACTCAAAGAAGGCCGGGTCGGCCCCGAGGGTGCCCCGGCTGCTGACGACGATGCGCAGCTGGCCGGCGGCGAGCACCACCGCCCGCCCCATCGAGAACTCCTGCCCGGTATAGGCCCGGCCTCGCGCCCGGTAGCGGCCTTCCCCGGCGAAGACGACCGCGGCCCCGTCCACGGCGAATTTCTGATCCCCCAGGCACAGCCGGGATTCCCCGCGCTCGGCCGCCGCGACCGCCGCGGGATCCACCACCCAGAGCAGGACCTCGCCGGGGAACTCGTTCCGACCGGGCCAGAGCTGCGCGAGGGCTTCCGCGCTGGCGCCGCTCGAGCCTCCGGTGGTCGCATCTGCGGAATCGACCAGAATCCAGGGCCCGGACCCATGGGCGCGGAGGCTTTCCCGGATCGAATCCCAGGGGCGGAGCAGCGTCCGCCACCTCCCGCGCTGGGCGTACCACTCCTCCGCCAGGGCCGCCGCCGCTCCGCGGACATCGGCGGCCTCCGTCGCGGTCACCACCACGCTGGTGCCCAGCTCCGCGATGTCCATCCACGGCTGCACCGGAAAAACGCTCACCTCGAGCACACCCGGCCGGGTCTCCAATTCCCGGGCCCGGGCGAGGATTTCCGCAAAGGGCCCGTGGGCATGGTAAGTGTCGGTCGGCGGAATGAGCGCGGCCATCTTCGCCAGCGTGCGCACCGTGCGGCGTCCGTCGAGGACCAGGGCGGCGGCCCGCTCCCCGGTCGCGCGGAAATCCACATGGGGAAAGGTCCGATAGGCGGTGACCGCATCGGCGTGGGCCAGCATGCGGGGCGTGACGTTGGCATGCAGGTCGAGCGAGACCACCAGGCGGCCGGTAAATCCGAGCTCCCGGCGCACCATCTCCAGCAGGTTCCCCTCGACGTCGTCCTCGCCGACCGCGCAGACCGCGCCGTGCAGGTGCAGCAGGATGGCATCCGCCGGCAGGGCGGCGCGCAGGCGCTCGCGCAGGGTCGCGCGAATCGTCTGGAAGCACCCGGGACTGAGGCGCCCGCCCGGCGCCCCGCAGACCGCCGCCCACACCGGGCGGGTCGTCCAGCCGGCCGACTCCAGCACCGTCAGGCTGCCGGCCAGCTGCGAATCCGCGCGCGCGCACCAGTCCCGCACGGCGGCCTCGTCGTCGAGCCAGGTCCCGCCCTGGGTGAAAAGGTCGAGTTCACCCGCCCTGGGATTGAACGTGTTGCTCTCAAAAATGAACTGGGCGAGCGCCGCTCTCACCGCGGGCCCCCGCGGGAGTTCGCCGCCTTGCCGGAAATCGCGGTCATTGGTTCCTTCCGGTTACGATCCGCCGCCCCGGGAGGCGATAATAAAATCCCCCGGGGACGAAGCGCGTATCGGCAAATTGCCGGTAGCCAACTGTCTGTGCGTGGCACGGGCATCCTGCCCGTGTTTTCCATTGAGGTGGGCCTCCGGCCCACATCATTGAGATACACGGGCTGGAAGCCCGTGCCACGCACAGACAGCTGACTGCCGGATTCGCGCGGGGCGAGGCGAATGCCTGCTTGATCAGGGCCGCCCCACCCATCCAGTGTGCGTCCCATGGAAGCGGACGCCGCATTCGAGCAGTTCTGGGCGGATGCGCTGCGGCCGAACTGGGCCGACAAGTCCGAAGCGTCCCGCCGGCGCCTGGATTGGTGGCGCGACGCCAAGTTCGGCATGTTCGTGCACTGGGATCCCTCCAGCGTGGCGGCCAGCGAAATCAGCTGGAGCAAGCAGTTCTACGACGATACGGGGGATGAACTGCGGGACAACCCGCGCCCCGATCCCGGCCTCTACAATATCCAGGAGCATCATGAATGGCTCGACTGGTTCAAGCCGGCCGTTCCCCGGGAGGTGTACGACAACCTCCCCAAGTCGTTTTATCCTGGCATGTTTGACGCCGACCGCTTCGTCGCCACCGCCAGGGAGGCGGGGATGAAGTATCTCGTGCAGGTCACGAAGCACCACAACGGCTTCTGCATGTGGGACACCCGGTTCACCGACTATAATGTCATGAACACTCCGTTCCGCCGGGACATCCTCGGCGAGATGGCCGGCGCCTGCGCCCGGGCCGGGATCAGGTTCGGCATCTATTACTCCCAGCGCGACTGGCGGCACCCCGATTACGGGCCGGAGCGCATGCCGCGGTACAATGCGTTCATGTACGACCAGATCGAGGAGATGCTGGTGAAATACCCCAACATCGCGTCGATCTTCTTCGACACCGAGGAATATTACCGTTGGGAGCTGTGGAACGGGAAGGAACTCTTCCGGATGATCCACCGCCTGCGCCCCGACATCGTGATCAACGACCGCTGCGGCGTGCCCGCGGATTTCGCCACGCCGGAGCAAAGCCTCGGCGCCTACAACCTGGAGCGCGACTGGGAATCCTGCATGACCTTCACCGGCTTCTGGTCGTGGCACGGCTTTCATCTGCCGGTGATCCCGTACGAGGAATGCCTGCGCCGGCTCATCCGGTGCGCCGGCTGCAACGGCAATTTGCTGATGAATGTCGGTCCCCTCCCCACGGGGCAGATCGATCCCCGCGAGGCCGACCGCCTGCGGCGGGTGGGCGCGTGGCTGTCGGCGCACGGCGAGAGCATCTATGGCACGCGCGCCGGGCCCTTCCCCGCCGGGGACTATGGGGTGTCCACCCACCGGGGTGACACGATTTACGTGCATGTGCTGCAGTGGCCGGAGGGCGAAGTGCTGCTTCCGGTGCCGCCCCGCCGCGTCATCGCGGCCCGCGTGCTCTCGGGCGCGCCGGCCGTCGTCCGGCAGTCCGACGCCGGGTTGCGCCTCTTCGTCGCCCCGGCGGACCGTGCGGATCCCGACACGGTGGTCGTCCTGGACCTGGCGCGCGGGTGAGCCGGCAGGCTTTGGGTTGATCACCCCATGGCGCGCGCGCCAGCCGCGGAGTACTGTGCGCGCATGAAAAATCCCATCGTTGGTGTCCCCTCGCCTTTTGTCCCGAATCGGGGCGCCCGGCTGGTCCCGTCCGCCCTCGCCCTTTGCGGCGCCCTCGGTTTCCTGCTCGCCGGCTGCTCCTCGGAACCGGATTCACATCTGGTGTCCGCGCCGCCGCCGGCAGCGCCCATGCGGGCCGAGACGACGACGACGGTCATGACCACTCCCGCCGCCGTAAATACCCCGGTGATCGTGGCCAACCCGGGATATCCGGCCTACGTCGCCAATTCCAATACCACCCCCGTCGTCAGCACCACGGTGGTGACGCAGGCCCCGCCGGCGATGCAAACGGATGCCGTGGTCTCCCAACCCAACCCGCAGGACGTCTGGCTGGCCGGCTATTGGAGCTGGCGCAACGAACAATACGAGTGGGTGGCCGGTCATTGGGAAATGCCCCCGGGGCCGAGCTCCGTCTGGGTTGCTCCGCGCTGGGAACAGGAAGGCAATGCCTACCGGTTCCACGAGGGCTACTGGAATTGAAGCGTGACTCCCTCCGTCCGCCCCCGGATTGCCGCCGCGGATAATTTCGACCCATCATGCCCGACGCCCCTCCTCCGCCCGCTCCCCCCCCGCCCGCCCCGGCGGGGCGGCCCTGGCTGGCTATCACCCTCGGTGTCCTCGCCGCCGTCTTTTTAATCGCCGCCGGCGCTCTCTGGAGCGAGGTGGGCGATCGCAACACCTCCATCCTGGAAAGCCAGAACCGGCTGGCCCAAACCCAGGCTGCCGTCTTGGTGCTGCAGGGCCAGGCGGCCACGGCCAACGCCGCCACCGCGCGGATCCAGAAGCGAATGGACGAGGTCAGGGCGGAGTCGGCCCAGCGCCAGACCGACATGGACGGAATCAAGGCCGGCGACGTCGAACTGCAGGCCGACCTGGACAAGACCCGGGTGAATGCCACCGTTTTTCAGACGCAGATGGAGAATGCCAAGATCGCCTCGATCAAGCACGAGGGCGAAGCGGAACTGGCGCAGACCAAGGCCTCGTTGATGGAGGCCGACCTCGACAGCGCCAGATCCAATGCCGCCCAACTCGCCGGCGAGCTGGCTGAAGCCAAGGCTTCGGCCGCCGACCTGCAGACGAAGCTTGAGACTGCCGAGGCCCTGATCGCGAAGCTGCAGGCCAAGACCTAGGCGACGGCATTTGCTTCCGGCCGCGAGCCAGGCCGGCGCCGGGGATTCCGCCGGAGGGATCCAAGAGAATGATGCACCGTCCCTCCTCACATTGGCCGAGCTGGATCGTCCGGCAGACCCGTCCGCGCCCCCGCGCGGGCGAGCCGCCGTTGCGGGCGGAATTGTTCAGCACGGAGCAGCTGGCGCGCCATGCCCGGGCGCTGGCCGGAAGCCATCGGCCCGTGGCCCGCTACCGATCCAACGGTCTCCTGGACCGGCTGGAGGGGAACGAGGACGGCCTCAGGGCCTTCAATCGCGCGACTCTCGCGGTCGATCCGGCGCGGCGCATCACCCCGGCCGCGGAGTGGCTGCTGGACAATTTTTACCTGCTCGAGGAGCAGATCCAGATGGCCCGGCGCCATCTGCCCCGGGGCTACAGCCGGGAACTGCCCTGCCTGGCCCGCGGCCCGTCGGCGGGACTTCCGCGGGTCTATGATCTCGTGCTGGAACTGATTTCCCACGTCGACGCGCAGATCGACCCCGGCTCGCTTGGCGCCTTCATCGCCGCCTACCAGGGGGTCGAGGTTCTTCGGCTTGGGGAGCTGTGGGCCATCCCGATCATGCTGCGCCTGGGATTGATCGAGAACCTCCATCGCATCACCGATCGCCTGACGCTGGGCCGCCAGGATCGCGACCTCGCCGACCAGTGGGCGGACCGCCTGCAGACGGTGGCGGAGAGCAACCCGTCCCGCCTGGTCATCGTGGTGTCCGACATGGCCAAGTCCGACCTTCCGCTGACCAGCTCATTTGTCGCGGAATTCAGCCAGCGCCTTTCCCGGCAAAGTCCGGTCCTGAATCTGGCGCGAGGCTGGCTCGAGCAGCGGCTGGCCGAGGCGGGGCTTTCGGTCGAACACCGGGTCCAGCAGGACAGCCAGAACCAGGCGGCCGACCAGGTCTCGGTGAGCCACAGCATTGCCAGCCTCCGCCTGCTCGGCACGACCGACTGGAAGGAGTTCGTCGAGACCCACAGTGCCGTGGAACAGACTTTGCGCACCGATCCGGCCGCCGTGTACGGCCAGATGGACTTTGCGACGCGCGACCGCTATCGCCATGCCGTCGAGTTTTTCGCCCGGCACGGCCGCCAGGAGGAGGCGGACGTGGCGCGGCACGCCGTCCGGCTGGCGGAGGAGCGCGCCGCGCTGGCCGGCCGCGCCGACCGGGCGGCCCATGTGGGTTTCTATCTGATCGACCGGGGGCGCCCCGCGCTGGGCTCGGGCGTGGGCGTCCGGTGGCCCTGGCGCACGGTGGTCGAGCGGTGCATCCTGCGCTTTCCGGTCGCCTATTACGTGGGCGGGATCGCGACCCTCACGGTCCTCGCGACGCTCGGGGCCCTTCGGCTGGCCCACGCGCCGGAGGCCTCCGCCGGGAAGATCGCCGCCTTCGCGATCCTGGTCGCCCTGGGCGCGAGCCAGCTGGCCGTGGCGCTGATGAACTGGGCGTCCACGCTGCTGGTGAAACCCCGCCTGCTCCCCCGCCTGGACTTCTCCGCCGGCATCGCGCCCGGTTGCGCCGCGATGGTCGTGGTCCCGACCATGCTCTCGAGTTTGGACGGCGTCGACCAGCTGATCGAGACCCTGGAGCTTCACCACCTCTCGAATCCGGACCGGCACCTTCATTTCGCCCTGCTGACGGATTTCCGCGACGCGGCGGAGGCGACGGACCCGACTGATGGCCCGCTGCTCCAGCGGGTCCGGGCGGGAGTCGAGCGGCTGAACCGGAAATACCACGCGGCGGAAGCGGACCTCTTCTTCCTGTTCCACCGCCCGCGGCGCTGGAACGCCTCCGAGGGCCGGTGGATGGGGTATGAGCGCAAGCGGGGGAAGCTGGCCGAGTTCAACGCCCTGCTGCGGGGCGGGGGCCGGGAGAATTTCTCCGACATCATCGGGGCGGAGTCCGTGTATCCGGAGATCAAATATGTCATCACCCTCGACACCGACACCCAGCTGCCGCGCGAGGCCGCCCGCCAGCTGATCGGGGCCATGGCCCATCCATTGAACCGGCCCGTCTTCGACGCCGGGCGCGGGATCGTCATCGAGGGCTACGGCATCATGCAGCCCCGCGTCGGCGCGAGCCTGCCGAGCGCCCGGCGGTCCTGGTTCGTGCGGCTCTTTGCCGGCAGCGTCGGCCTCGATCCCTATACGCGGGCCGTGTCCGACGTCTACCAGGATGTCTTCCAGGAGGGCTCCTTCATCGGCAAGGGGATCTACGATGTGGACGCCTTCCAGCGGGCGATGCATGGGCGATTCCCGGATAACCGCGTGCTGAGCCACGACCTGCTGGAAGGGTGCCATGCCCGCTCCGCCCTCGTGAGCGACGTGGAGTTTTACGAGGACCATCCCTCGCGTTACAATGTGGACGTCGCCAGGCGTCACCGGTGGATCCGCGGCGACTGGCAGGTCGCCCCCTGGCTCCTCAGCCGCGTCCCGGGACCCGGCGCCGGGCGGGTGGCCAACCCGCTGTCCCCCCTGTCGCAGTGGAAACTCCTCGACAATCTGCGGCGCAGCCTGGTCCCCGCCGCCCTGATGGCGCTCCTGCTGGGCGCCTGGGCGCTTCTCCCCGAGCTCGGACGCCTGGCCACACTGCTGGTCCTCGCCGTCGTCCTGCTTCCCGGGGCGCTGGCGACCCTGACCGATTTGCTGCGAAAGTCGTCCGACCAGCCCCTGGCCATTCACCTCGGCGAGGTGGGCGGGGCGGCCGCGCGGCAGCTCAGCCAGATTCTCCTTTCCCTGGCCTTTCTGCCCTACGATGCGTTCGTCAGCCTCGACGCCGTGGGCCGGACCCTGCTTCGCCTGCTCGTGACCCGCCGCCGGCTGCTCGAATGGCGGACCTCCGGGGATTCCGAGGGGACGCTGCGTTCGGACCTCGCCGGATTTTATGCCACCATGTGGATCGCTCCCGCGGTCGCCCTGCTGGGCGGATTCCTCATCATCCGCTTCCATGCCCTGCCCTGGAGCTGGGCCGCGCCGCTGCTCGGCCTTTGGCTGGCGGCGCCGTGGATCGCGTGGTGGATCAGCCGCCCGATCCCGGCGATTCGCCCGGACTTGACCGGGGCGCAGGAGGATTTCCTCGGGCAGATCGCCCGCCGGACCTGGCATTTCTTCGAAACCTTCGTCTCGGCGCGGGAAAACTGGCTCCCGCCGGACAATTTCCAGGAGGTGCCCGAACCGCGCATCGCCGCCCGCACCTCTCCCACCAACATCGGCCTTGCGCTGCTGGCCAATCTCGCCGCCTGGGACTTCGGCTACCTCACCGCCGGCCGCCTTCTGCAACGAGTCGAGGACACCCTGGCCACGATGGGGCGCCTCGAGCGGAAACAGGGGCATTTCTATAATTGGTACGATACGCGCACGCTGCGACCGCTCCTGCCCCTCTACGTGTCGAGCGTCGACAGCGGCAATCTCGCGGGGCACCTGCTCACGCACAGCTCCGGGCTCAGGGAATTGCCGGACGGGAAGATTCTGGCCCCGCAGGCCTGGGGCGGCCTGCGCGACACGCTGCAGGTGCTCCTCGGCCTGCTCCCGGGAAATGAGGTGCTCACCCGGCTCGACGCGGCGCTGGCGGCCGCGCCCTCCGGCCTGCGCGCGGCGCACACCCTGCTGGCCACGGCCGCCGGCCAGGCCGCCGGGGTCGCCGGGGCGATGAAAGGTGACGAAGCGGAGCCCGGGATCTGGGCCCGGGTGTTCCAGCGCAGCTGCGAGGAACATCTCGAGGAGCTCCGCCACCTGGCCCCATGGCTGGTGCTGCCGTGCGTCCAACCGGGCGGGAGCCACGCAGGGTCCGCGACCGCGCTCGAGGCGCTGCTGGCGGAACTCGATCCGGCACCCACCCTGCGCGAGCTCGCGGCCTTGGGTCCCCCGCCCGGGGCGCCCGCGGAGCAGGACGCCGACCTGGCCGCGGTCCAGGGCTCCCGGCGCGAAGCCGGGGACCGCGCCCGGCAGCGGTTGCTCGCGGTCGAAGCCCTGGCCATCCGGAGCGATGAGCTGGCCAATATGGACTTTTCCTTCGTGTTCGACCGGGCGAGGAATCTGTTCTGCACCGGCTTCAACGTCACGGAAGGCCGACCCGACCCAGGCTACTATGACCTCCTGGCCTCGGAAGCGCGGCTTTGCAGCTACGTCGGGATCGCCTTGGGACAGGTTCCCCTCGACCACTGGTTCTCGCTGAACCGCCTGCTGGTCGCATCCCACGGCGAGCCGCTCCTGGTCTCATGGAGCGGATCGATGTTCGAGTACCTGATGCCGCTGCTCGTGATGCCCAACTTCGAGAACACCCTCCTCGATCGCACCTGCCGCGCGGCGGTGCGCCAGCAAGTCACTTATGGCAACCGGCGCGGCGTGCCGTGGGGAATTTCCGAGTCGGGCTATAACCGGACCGACGCCGAACTGAACTACCAATACCGCGCTTTTGGCGTGCCCGGGCTCGGCCTGAAGCGGGGTCTGGCCGACGACATGGTGATCGCCCCCTATGCCACGGCCCTGGCGCTGCCGGTCGATCCGGTGGCCGCCTGCACCAACCTGCAGCGGCTGGCGGCCGAGGGGCGGAGGGGCGCGTACGGCTTCTTTGAAGCAGTGGACTACACGCCGGCACGGCTCCCGCCCGGCGAGACCAATGTGACCATCCGATCCTTCATGGCCCATCACCAGGGCATGAGCCTGCTGGCCCTGGTGAACCTGCTCCGGGATGGCCCGATGCCACGGCGCTTCATGGCCTGCCCGCTGCTCCGGGCCGCCGACCTGCTCCTGCAGGAGCGCGTGCCCCGGGCCGCCGCCAGTGTGCTGGAGGAGGATCTGGCGTTTGAGACGTCGCGGACGCCTTCCGGGGACGTCGAAGGCGTGGCGCGGGTGTTCCCGAACCCCGGCCTGCCCGCCCCGGAGGTTCACCTCCTGTCGAACGGCCGGTACCATGTCGCCATCAGCAGCGCCGGCGGCGGCTACAGCCGCTGGCGGGACCTGGCGGTGACCCGTTGGCGCGAGGATTCCACCTTGGATTCGTGGGGCACCTTCGTCTACCTGCGGGACCTGGAGACAGGCGAGTTCTGGTCCACGTCGCTGCAGCCGTCCCTGGCCGCGACCGAGGGCTACGAGGCCATCTTCACGCAGGCGCGCGCTGAATTCCGGCACCGCCATGCCGGCCTGGACGTCCATACCGAGATCTGCGTCTCGCCAGAGGACGACGTCGAACTGCGGCGCATCACCGTCACCAATCGGTCCGCGGAGGCGCGCACCATCGAATTCACCAGCTACGCCGAGGTGGTGCTGGCGACCCCCGCCTCGGACGATGCGCATCCGGCCTTCAGCAATCTCTTCGTGCAGACCGAGTTTGCACCCGAGTCGTCGGCGATCCTGTGCACCCGGCGCGCCCGGTACCCCGAGGAGAAACCACCCTGGCTCCTGCACCTGATGCTGGCCCAGGGCGGCAGCCCGGGGTCCGTTTCGTGCGAGACCAATCGGCTCAAGTTCGTCGGTCGCGGCGGGACCCTGGCCGCCCCGGAGGCGATGCGGGCCCGGGCGCCCCTGTCCGACACCGTTGGCTTCGTGCTCGACCCGATCGTCGCCCTGCGCCGGGCGGTCGTCCTGGCGCCGCACGAGACCGCCGTCGTCGACCTGGTGCTCGGCATGGCGGACAGCCGGGAGGCCGCGGTCGCGCAAACGGTCAAATACCAGGGCTCCCGCATGCCGGAGCGGGCCTTCGACCTCGCCTGGACCCACAGCCAGGTGACGCTGCGCCAGCTCGGCATCACGGAAGGCGAGGCCCAGCTCTACGGCCGGCTGGCCAGCGCGCTGATTTATGCCGATCCCGCGCGCCGGGCCAACCCGGGCCAATTGAGCCGGAACCGGCGCGGCCAAAACGGCCTGTGGAGCTACGGGATTTCGGGCGACGCGCCGATTGTCCTGCTGCGGATCAGCGGCGTCGAGAATATCGAGATCGTCCGGCAACTCGTCCAGGCGCACGCGTATTGGCGCACCAAGGGGCTGACCGTCGAGCTGGTCATCGTCGGCGACGACGTCTCGGTCTACCGCCAGTCGCTGCATGACCAGATCACCACCCTGGTCTCCGCGGGGATGGAGGCGCAGATGTTGGACAAACCGGGCGGAATCTTTGTGCGGCGCCTGGAGCAGGTGCCCAGCGAGGACCTGACCTTGCTGCAGGCCGCCGCGCGGGTCGTGCTGGACGACGAGAACGGGGCCCTGGCCGAACAGCTGAAAGGCCGCCGGCTGACCGAACCGCCGGTCGCCGCCTTCGTTGCCACGCGCAACGCCCGGACGGAGCCGGCCGCGCCGGAGCCGGCGCGCGAACTGATTTTCTCCAATGGCCTCGGCGGATTCACGCGTGACGGGCACGAGTACGTCATCGTCCTCCAGCCGGGCCAGGTGACGCCGGCGCCGTGGGTCAACGTCCTGGCCAACCCCACCTTCGGGACGGTCGTCTCGGAGTGCGGCAGCGCCTACACCTGGGCGGAAAACGCCCACGAATTTCGGCTGACGCCCTGGAGCAACGATCCCGTGCGCGACACCACCGGAGAGGCGCTGTACCTCCGCGACGAGCAGACCGGGCAGTTCTGGTCCCCGACACCCCTGCCCGCGCGCGGCCCGGCGCCGTATGTCATCCGCCACGGCTTCGGGTACACGGTGTTCGAGCACAAGGAGAACGGCATCGCCTCCGAGTTGTGGGTCTACGTGGCGACGGATGCCCCGGTGAAGTTCATGGTCCTGAAACTGCGCAACACCTCCGACCGGGCGCGCCGGGTCTCGGTCACCGGCTATTGGGAATGGGTCCTGGCCGATCTGCGCCAGAAAAGCCTGCTGCACGTGCGCACCGAGGTGGACCCCAGGACGGGCGTATTGCTGGCGCATAATCCCTACCACCCCGAGTTTGCCGACCGCATCGCGTTCATCGACGTCAACGCCGGGGCGCGCACCGTCACCGGGGACCGGAGGGAGTTCCTTGGCCGCAACGGCAGCATGGCGAAGCCGGCCGCCCTCCGCCGCGCGCGGCTCTCGGGCAAGGTCGGCGCCGGGCTGGACCCCTGCGGCGCGGTCCAGGTCACCGTCGACCTGCCCGATGCCCAGGAGCGGGAGGTGAGCTTCCGCATCGGGGTCGGCCGCGGTCCGGCCGATGTGCAGGCCCTCGTCCAGCGTTTTCGCCGGACCGGCGCCAACCGCGCGGCGCTGGAAGCGGTCTGGGCCTATTGGAACCGGACGCTCGGCACCATCAACGTGGACACGCCCGATCCGGCGGTAAATGTGATGGCGAATGGATGGCTGCTCTACCAGGTCCTGAGCGCCCGGCTCTGGGGCCGGACGGGATTCTACCAATCCGGCGGCGCCTTCGGCTTCCGCGACCAGCTGCAGGATGTGATGGCGCTGGTCCACGCCGAACCCGCCCTCACCCGCGAGCACCTGCTGCGCGCCGCCGCCGAGCAGTTCCGGGAGGGCGACGTGCTCCACTGGTGGCACCCGCCGGCGGGGCGCGGCGTGCGGACGCACTCCTCCGACGACTATCTCTGGCTGCCCTACGCGCTCTGCCGCTATGTCTCCTGCGTGGCCGATACCGGCGTGCTCGACGAAAAGATCCCCTTCATCGAGGGGCGCCTGGTCAAGCCGGAGGAAGAGGCGTACTATGACCTGCCGAATCGCGCCGACGAGTCGGCCACGCTTTACGCCCATGCCGTGCGCGCAATCAAGCGCTCGATGCCGCGGGGGGCGCATGGGCTGCCGCTGATGGGCGGCGGCGACTGGAACGACGGCATGAACCGGGTGGGAAGCCAGGGCCGCGGCGAGAGCGTCTGGCTCGCCTTCTTTCTCTACGATGTCCTGACCCAGTTCTCGGAACTGGCGCGCGCGCATCTCGATCCCGCATTCGCCGCGCTCTGCCTCGCGGAGGCCCGGCAGCTCCAGCTGAACATCGAGCAGCATGCCTGGGACGGCGCCTGGTACCGCCGGGCCTATTTCGACAACGGCGATCCGCTCGGGTCCCAGTCCGACCCTGAATGCCAGATCGACTTGCTGCCCCAGTCCTGGTCGGTGATCAGCGGCGCCGGCGAGCGGTCGCGCTCGGTCCAGGCCATGGCGTCCGCCGACCGGCGGCTCGTCCGCCGCGATCTCGGGCTGGTCGAGCTATTGAGCCCGCCCTTCGACCACTCCCGGATGAATCCCGGCTACATCGCCGGCTATGTCCCCGGGGTGCGGGAGAACGGCGGCCAATACACCCATGGCGCGGTGTGGACCGCCATGGCTTCCGCCCTGATGGGCGAGAACGAGCGGGCGTGGGAGCTGTTCGGAATGCTCAACCCGATCCGCCACGGTTCGACCGCGCCGCAGATCGCCATTTACAAGGTCGAACCCTACGTCGTCGCCGCGGATGTCTACTCGGTCGCGCCGCACGAGGGCCGCGGCGGTTGGACGTGGTACACGGGCGCCGCGGGCTGGATGTACCGGTTCCTGCTGGAGACTCTCCTGGGGGCGAACCTGGAGGGCGGGCAACTGCGCCTGGCCCCCCGCCTGCCCAAGGCCTGGACCGGGTTCAAGATGCATTACCGGTATCGCCAGACGGTTTATCACATCGCGATCACCCGGCTCCCGGCCGACGTCGCGGCGGCCGTCCGGCTGCGGATCGACGGGCAGGAGATCCCCGGAAATTCAATCCCCTTGCAGGATGACCGCCGCGAGCACGCGGTTGAGCTGGCGGTCCGCTGATCTATCCCTTGGACCGGCGCCCCGCCGGGCCCGCTGGCCCCAGGGGAACGAGCACTTCAATCCGGGTGCCCCCTTCGGGGCCGGACTTGATCTTGAGCGTGCCGCCCACATAACCCGCGCGCTCGCTCATGCCGAGCAGACCCAGGCGCCCCCGCGCCTTCCGCGCCGCCGGTCGATCGGAGACAAAGCCCACGCCGTCGTCGCTGATCGCGAATCGGGCAAACCCACGGTCGCGGCTCAGGCACACCGCAACATTTCGGGCCGAGGCATGCTTCTCCACGTTGCGCAGCGCCTCCTGGAGGATGCGATAGAGCGCCAATTCGGTGTCGGGGGGCAGTCGGTCGGCCAGGCGCACGGAGGTCAGCGTAACCACCACCCCGGTCCGGGCCTCGAACTCCGTTCCCACCTCGCCCAGGGCCGCGATCAGGCCCAGGTGATCGAGCACGTGCGGCCCGAGATTGTGCGAGATGCGCTCCACCTCCTCGGCCGTCCGCCCCAGCATGTCGCGCAGTTCCATCGCTTCCTGCTTCAAGTTCCCGTCGCGTCCGGAGAGATGGTTCGCCAGCGCCTGGCTGCGAAACAGCAGGCCGCAGACCAGCTGGGTGATATTGTCGTGCAATTCCAGGGCCACCCGCCCGCGTTCCTCTTCCTGCACCTGCACAATCCGGCGCGCCAGGGCCCGCAGCATTTCCTCCGCCCGCCGCGCCTCGGTCAAGTCCGTCACCACCAGGCCCATGACCGCCCGGTCGCCCCGATTTCCGGCCAGGGGCCAGACCGAGATCTGCACCGGCAGCTTCGCGCCTTCGCCGGCAATAAGCCAGGACTGGATTTTCGCGCCTGACTTGGTCCCCCGCACGAGCAGCGGTCGGAGGGCGGTCCGGTCTTCCGACGAGAGGAAACGACCCAGGGAACCGCCGATCACCTGCTCCAGCGGCGATCCGACCATCAGGGCAAAGCGCCGGTTGGCGTACAGGATCATCTTGTCCGACGCCAGCGTCAGCGCCCCCTCGTTCATGGACTCGATCAGCACCCGGTAGACATCCGCGGCGCCCTCCAGGGTGAAGACCTGCGGACCCCGCAGGCCCGTCACGACCACGGCATCCACCTCCCCGCTGCGGATGGCGCGGAGGGTCTCATTCGCCTCGGCCAGGCGCACCCGGAGATCCGCGGCCTCGCTGAGCACGGCACGGAAGCCGTCGTGTCCCGGCCGGAGCATTTTCATGCCATGCCTTTGCGCCACAACGGCAGGACGACTCCGTCGAACAGCGCGCTGAGATTTGAAAGATTGCCGATGAAACGGCGCACCGGCGGGGGCAGGTATTTGACCAGCGTCGGAGTCGCAATGATCTGGTGTTCGCGCGCCAGTCCCGGCTGCTGGTAGACATCAATCACCTCCAGCTCGTAGCATTCGCCCAACTCCGCGTCGCACTGCTGCCGGACGTGCCGGAGCGCGCTGCGCGATCGATCCGTGGCCCCGGCCACGAAGAGCCGCAGGCGCAGCTGATTTGCCGGCTTTCCGGCGCCCGCCCTTCCGCGGGCTGGCAGGGAACGGCTTTTCCGGGGACTTTTCAGCGGTTCAGGCCCGGTCTAGCGTTACTCGCAGGTCCAGTCCGACGAGAACGTTGTCGATATCTGAAAGGTTGCCGATAATGGTGCGGATCGGGGTGGGCAGTTTGCGGACCAGCGTGGGCACCGCCAGGATCTGGTCGCCCTTGGCGAGCCGGGGATGTCTCAGCAAGTCGATGACCGTGATGCGATAGCGCCCCTTGAGATGGACGTCGCAAATGCGCTTCAGGTTGGAAAATGCCACCCGCGACTTGTTTGTCCGATCAGTCACGTACAGGCGCAGCTGCCAGAACTCAGCCGGGGTGGGCTGCGGGGCGGAGGCGGCCCGGGATCGGGCGCGGGACTTCGCCTTCATCGGGCGGCCTTCCCGTTGCGCTGGCTGTGCCCCGCGGAACCGGGCACCTGCTTGTCCGCCTGACGCAGGCGGCCGAGCTCGGTGCGATCGGCGCCCAGCAGCAGGGCTCGTTTTCCCACCTGCGTGTCGACCTGCCGCAGCTCATCAGCGGTTGCCTCCTGCTCGGAACAGAGCCCGCTGATCTGCTGTTTGAGCGTCGCTCCCTTGCGTTTGAGCTCTCGCTTGCGGCGGGCGGCGTCCTGCTGGTTGATCAGCGTCTCCGCCTTCTCGCGGGCGGCCTGCGCCGCCCGCGCCGATCCGGTCAGGACGCCGCTCGGGCCGATATAGGCGTCCACCAGGTCGATGCCGTGATTCGAGATCAGGAACTCCCGGACCTGGTTCGAGTGGGCCATGCCGCGCGCCTTCAGCACGTACAGCACCCGATTGCGCTCCCCGTTGCCCTCCAGGTCCTGGAGGAGCAGCCAGGCGTCCATCAGCGACGACATCGCGGCCTCGCTTTGCTGCAGCGCGTGGCCGCCCTGCGTCAGACTGGTGAAGAGGGTCGTGACCTGTCCCGCCTTCAGGAAATCGACCAGCCGGGTCACCATGCCCCGGCACTCGGCCCCGGTGCCCGCGTCCATCAGGCTGGTGATCGGATCCACGATGACGACCAGGGGCTTGAAGGTGTTGATTTCATTGAACATCGTCGCCAGGTGCATTTCCAGGCCATAGAGCGAGGGCCGCGCGGCGTGGAACCGCAGCAGGCCGCGTTTGACGCACGGATCCAGGTGCAACCCGATCGAAAGCATGTTGCGGATGATCTGATTGGGGGACTCCTCAAAGGAAAAAAACAGCGTGCGCTCGCCGCGGAGGCAGGCGGCATGCGCAAAATTGGCGGCGACCACGGTCTTGCCCGTCCCGGGCGTGCCCGTGAGCAGGATGCTGCTGCCCCGGAAAAATCCGCGCCCGCCCAGCATCGCATCCAACCGCGGGATCCCGGTCCCGATCCGCTCCGCTGATATCTTGTGATTGAGCCCCAGCGAGGTGATGGGCATGACACTGATGCCGTCGTCGCCGATCAGGAACGGGAATTCGTTGGTTCCATGGAGCGAGCCGCGATACTTCACCACCCGCAGGTTGCGCGTGGCGATCTGGTCCGTCACCCGATGGTCGAGCAGCAGGACACAGTCGGAGACGTATTCCTCCAGGCCGTGGCGGGTGAGCTGCCCGAGACCCCGCTCGGCCGTGATCACGGCCGTCACCCCCTTGGTCTTCAGCCAGCGGAAAAGCCGGCGCAATTCGGCCCGCAGGATCGCCTCGTTGCGCAGGCCGCCAAACAGCGCCTCCAGCGTGTCCAGGACCACCCGCTTGGCGCCGATCGAGTCAATCGCGTGGTTCAGCCGGACGAACAACCCCTCCAGATCGTAATCGCCGCTCTCCTGGATCTCGCCCGGCTCGATATGAACGTAGTCGAGCGCGATCTTTTTGCGGCGGATCAGGTCCCCCAGGTCAAAGCCGAGCGAGGCGACATTCGCCGTCAATTCGTCTTCCGTCTCCTCAAAGGACATCAGCACGCCCGGCTCGCCGTAACGCGTCGCGCCGCGCACCAGGAATTCCATAGCCATCAGCGTCTTGCCACAGCCTGCGCCCCCGCAGAGCAGCGTGGGCCGCCCGCGGGGAAATCCGCCGCTGGTGATCTCGTCGAGCCCCTGGATACCGGTGGGGCATTTGGGTAACGGGGATGGCAGGGAGGCGCGTTTGGCCGCTTTCTTCATGGTGAATGGAGTGTCATTCTTGCGCACCGCCTAGGACAATGCGGGATCAGGGCGCGGACGTGGGGTCTTCACCTACTGGGCGGGAGGGGTTGGATGCAGGCCAGGCTGGACAGGGCAGAAGCATTGTCATTCAACGGCAGGATGACTTCCTTCGGAGCCAGAGGAGCCGCCCCCTCCCGCCGGCGGGTCCTGCGACTGGTTTTGGCCCTCGCCGGATGCCTGGCAGGCAACGGACTGCGGGCGGCGGAAGGGGTGGGGCCGCTCCCGTCCGTCCGGGAACTGGTCGATGCCGGGCAGATCCCCTTCTCCTTTGTCTACGGCGGGAAAACCTCCGCCGAGTTGCTTCCTTCCTGGCGGCGCCGGGATGAAAAGTCCGACTTGACCCCCGATGGGCGCGAGCGGCGGATCATCGTCTTCACCGACCCGTCGACCGGGCTGGAGTTGCGCGTCGAGACCACGCGCTGCCGCGATTTCCCGGCGATCGACTCGGTCCTGCGCTTTACCAACCGCGGTCCGGTCGACACCCCGATCCTCGAGCAGGTCCTGCCGCTGAATCTGGCCGCCGGGATCCCGGGCGGCAGCGTGGTCTTCCACCACGCCTATGGTAGCACCGCGCGGGCCACCGATTTCGTCCCGATCGACGAGCCCCTGGCTCCCGGCGCGGTGGCCGACCTGGCGCCCTCCGGCGGCCGGTCTTCCAACGGCGTATTGCCGTTTTTCAACCTCGCATGGCCCCAGGGCGGCATGGTCTGGGCCGTGGGCTGGTCCGGCCAGTGGTCGCAACGGCTGCAGCGCGTGGGCGCGGCGGAGGTATCGATCAAGGCCGGTCAGCAAAACCTGCGGGCGAGGCTCCGCCCCGGCGAGAGCATCCGCACTCCGCGCATCCTGCTGCTCTGCTGGACGGGCGCCGACTACCTGCGCGGCGACAACCAGCTGCGCCGGCTGTTGCTGGCCCATTATGTCCCGCGGCGCGGCGGCGAGGTCGTCGTGCCGCCGATCACGCAGAACAGCTGGTTCGTCTACAATAGCGGCAATGGCACCACCGAGGCGAATCAGCTCGAGCATATCCGTGCCCTGCCGGCCCTGGGGGCGGAAGCCTGGTGGCTCGACGCCGGCTGGTTTGAAGGCGGCTGGCCGCGCGGCGTGGGCAGCTGGGTGCCCAACCCGGCCCACTTTCCGCACGGGCTGCGGCCCCTCGGCGACGAGGCGCACCGGCTGGGGCTCAAGTTCCTGGTCTGGTTCGAGCCCGAACGGGTCGACCCGCACAGCCTCATCGCCCGGGAGCATCCGGAATTTGTGCTCGGATTGGGCACCGGCGCGATGGGGGACGGTCTCTTCAACCTGGGCGATCCGTCCGCCCTCGCCTGGCTGACCAACCAGATATCCCAATGCATCGGCGACTCGGGCATCGACATCTACCGGACCGATTTCAACGTGGGACGGCCGCTCAACTTCTGGCAGGCGGCGGATGCGCCGGACCGGCAGGGCACCACCGAGAACCACTATGTCCAAGGCCTCTATTCGCTGTGGGACGAGCTGCAGCGGCGGCACCCCAACCTGGTCTTCGACGACTGCGCCTCAGGCGGCCGTCGGATCGACCTCGAGACCATCAGCCGCTGCTATGTGCTCTCCCGGAGCGACTCCGTCGGTGTGCCGGACGGCAATGCCGAATGGGACCAGGCGCAGACCGCGGGCCTGAGCCTCTACGTTCCCCTGCACGCCACCCTGAGCGTCTGCGGCCTGACCGGAAACCGGGAACTCAGCCTTTACGCCCTGCGCAGCGCGGCCACCAGCGGCTTCGACATCTGCGAGGACAACTTCGCTCCGGGTTTTCCGGCCGCGATGTTCCAGCAGGTGGTGGCCGAGGTCCGGACGCTGCGGCCGCTCTATTTCGGCGACTATTATCCGCTCACCCCGGTCAACGTGAATCCCGAGGTCTGGTGCGCCTGGCAATTCGACCGCCCGGAACTGGGGCGGGGATTTGCGATGTTCTTCCGCCGCCCCCGGTCGCTGAATCCGGTCATCGAAGTGGGCTTGCACGGCCTCGATCCCGGGGCCGCCTACGCCGTCACCTTCGTCGACCGCGCCGAGACGCGCCGATTCACCGGTGCGGAGCTGGCAAAGCTGCGGGTCGAGCTCGCCGCCGCGCCGGGCAGCGCGCTCGTCACGTACCGGAAGCTCGGACCGCGCGCTCCTTGATCACCCGCGCCAGCTCCAGCGCCGCCAGCGGAACGAAGATCCACAGCACCTGCACCGGAAATAGCTTCCGGGCGGCGGCCTGGTGATAGGCGGCGAGCGCGGCTGCAAGATAGGCGAGGCGATGCAAGCGTTTCCAGCGGCGCCCCCCCAGCCAGCGGACCATGAAGTTGAAGCTGGTGACCGCCAAAACGAGCAGGATGATGAAGGTCAGCAGGCCCACGAGGAGAAACGGCTTCCGGATATCGGTGAAAAAGGTCGGCCAGCCGTCCTCGTGGAGAATCTGGCAGGTCAGGTGGATCAAGGCGTAGAAAAACGCGCTCACGCCGACCAGGCGGCGGTGGCGGTTGAGCGCGAGCGCCAGGGGCGAACGGGGAAAGAGCACGCGCAGCGGCGTGAAGCTGAGCACCACGGCCAATAGGATGCAGGCCACGAAGCCGTAGTGGTGCAGCAGGTACTTGAGCGGGTCGGCGAGGACCGTGGGATTCTGCCGCCAGATCGGCCATGCCGGGTAGAGCCCGGGCAGCACGATGGCGATCCAGACCGCCAGCTTCGAACGGAGGAGTTTTACCAGCCAAGCCATCGGCCGGGCTCAGTAAAACGTCCGCAGGTCCATGCCCCGGTAGAGTGCGGCCACCTGCTTCTCGTAGCCGTTGAACATAAGCGTTGCCTGCCGGCCGCTGAAAATGCCTCCCCCGATCACCCGCTCGCTCGCCTGGGACCAGCGGGGATGGTCGACATTCGGATTCACGTTGGCGTAGAAGCCGTACTCATTGCTGGCGAGCTGCTGCCAGGTGTTCACCGGCTCCTCGGTCGTGAACTCGATCCGGACGATGGACTTGATGCCCTTGAAGCCGTATTTCCAGGGGGTCACCAGGCGCAGCGGCGCGCCATTCTGGTTGGGAATCGGCTTCCCGTAGATTCCCGTGGCGATGAAGGCCAGTTCGTTGCGCGCCTCGTCCAGCCGCAGGCCCTCGAGATAGGGGCCGCCAAAGCCGGCGTCCTGGTCGCCCACGACATGGCGGAAGGAATTCATCCGCACGTATTTCGCCTCCGGCTTGGGCTGGGCGAAATCGACCAGCTTGCGCAGCGGAAACCCGTCCCACGGGATGACCATCGACCAGGCCTCGACGCAGCGGTGCCGGTAGACCCGCTCCTCCAGTCCTCCCATCTTCCGGATGAGGTCCTCGACGTCCCACTTGCCCGGATTGCCCGCCAGTCCGCCGATCTCGACCGTCCAGGGCTCGGGCTTCCAGCCCTGATTGGCGTTCACCACCGGGTCGCCCTTGTCCGTGCCGAACTCGTAGAAATTATTATAGCTGGTTGCCAGCTCATAGGGTGTCACCTTCAGGCTGCCCGCCGGATAATCGGGATCGGCCATCGCCGGAAGACCGCCCATGGCGGCAACGGCACGGGACCGGAGCAGCAGGGCGCCGGCTGCGCCCGCCCCCAGGGTCTTCAGGAAACTCCGGCGGTCCCGCAGCCGGTAGGCCGACTCCGGCGTGACGGTTGATTCGGGCAACTCCCAGTCTTTTGGAATCCGGATGCGCATGGTTGGATTGGCGGTAGGGCAAAAAAGGTTACGTCCCAAGTCGGGCACAAGATGCGCTCATTTTGTAGAAGGTAACCTAATTTTGGAAATATACCAGTTACGTCAGGTTCCGGTATTGTATCAGTTTGATTGGGCTGCGAAAATCCGACGTAGCACGGGCATCCTGCCCGTGACTCCCATGCCCATGGGCCCGGGCCCATGCTCTATGGCATTGAACGTAGACGACGCGTTCCGCCTCGTTGCCTCATCGGGACGCAGCGTCTACCTGCGAGCCTTCACCACCTGGGCGTTCCGCCCATCCTACGAGCCCTTGGGCTGGAAGCCCACGTTCCGGCCGTGGCACGGGCATGCCCAACGTGGCACGGGCATTCTGCCCGTGTCTCGTGTGCCATGGGCAGCGCCCATCCCTTTCCGAGCCTTGATACCGGGACGTTCCGCCCACCCTTAAGCTCTCGGGCTGAAAGCCACGTCCAAACCGCCGGACAACGGGTGTCCTCCCGATCAAACTGATCCACTACCCAGGTCCTCGGCGCCGGCCACCAGCCGGGCGACTACGCGGCTGGCGCAGCAGTCCGCGACAAAAAGATACTCCCGGATCCGCCAGCGGCGCCAGGCCGCCGCGTGCCGCGTGGTCCAGTCCAGCTTGATGCCGGTGCGGTCGTGCTCCCCCTTCTCACCGCGATACCAGAGCTCATTCTCGATCTCGTGCATCTGCTCCGTCAGCTCCGCCGCCAAATGCACCGAGCCGCGGCGGACGATCAGCAGCCGGGTGGCGGCCAGCAAGGCGTCCGGATCCGCCTCGCCCCCCGCGAGGCGCAGGATTTCGTCCCGGTTCCGGTCCACAAAGGCAAACAGCCAATCCGCGAAGGGGAGCATCCGGCCCTCATACCAGCGCAGTTCGAGCACGCGCAATTCGTCCTCGGTCAGGGGCTCGAACGCCAGCGGCGGTTCGTCGTCGTTTTTGGGGTTCATCGGCGCACCCAATCCGGGTGAAGGGTAGCGGCAGCTTGCCAAATCCGGGGTCCGATGGAAAGCGCGAAGGCTCGGAGCCCGGGATCGGTCCCAGTTTGACGGAACGGCAAGAACGGATATCAGATGTCAGATGCCACTGAATCATTATGTCACGCTCGGCCGGTCGGGACTGCGGGTGAGCCCGTTTTGCCTGGGTACGATGACCTTCGGCCAGGACTGGGGCTGGGGCTCGACGCCGGAGGACTCCTGCCGCATCCTGGACCGCTACTCCGACCTGGGCGGAAATTTCATCGACACCGCCAACCTCTACACCAAGGGCCACTCCGAGAAGATCATCGGCGACCACCTCAAGGGCTCGCCCGCCAAGCGCGAGCGCCTGGTGATCGCGACCAAGTTTTTCGGCTCGATGCTCACCGGTGAGCCGAATTCGGGCGGCGCCGGGCGCAAGGCCCTGATGGCCGCCTGCGAGGAGTCCCTGCGCCGGCTGCAGACCGACTATATCGACCTCTATTGGATGCACTGCTGGGACCCGCACACGCCGATCGCGGAGACGATGCGGGCGCTCGACGACCTGGTGGCCTCGGGGAAGGTCCGCTACATCGGCTTTTCGGACACGCCGGCCTGGAAGACGGCGGAGGCTCAGGTGTTCGCGCGGTTTCGCGGCTGGACCCCCCTCATCGCCCTGCAGCTGGAGTACTCGCTCCTCGAGCGCACAATCGAGGGGGAGCTGATTCCCCTCGCCCTCGAGCACGGGATGGGGGTCACGCCCTGGTCGCCCCTCAAGTCGGGGGTCCTCAGCGGCAAATACACGCGGGCCAACGCCGGAAAACTGAAGGCCGATCGCGGCGACTGGGCGACATCCGCCCTGACCGAGCAGGCCTACACCGTGATCGACGCCATGATCCAGATCGCGCAGGAAACCGGCTCCACTCCCGCCCGCGTCGCCCTCGCCTGGGTGCAAAACCGCCCCGGCATCACGTCCACCATCATCGGCGCGCGCACCCTGGCCCAGCTCGAGGACAATCTCGCCGCCCTGGACCTCAAGCTTACGCCCGGTCAGGCCGCCAAGCTCGAGCAATTGACCACCCCGCGGCTCAATTTTCCGTTCGATTTCGTGAAACGGGCCGCCGCCTTCTCGAGCAGCGGAACCACGATCAACGGCGTCGCGGCGCCCGTCAATCCGCTCGCTCCCCGCACAGAGCAGGATCGCTTCTAGCCGCCTCTGACCGGTGGCACCCGAATAAATTCGAAA
>Ga0302279_10002613_pt1 | contig 23529 bp, 24 predicted proteins | sample III_Bog_N3_3_FD_194541 | JGI IMG/M metagenome (GOLD analysis project Ga0302279, IMG submission 194541) | Peat permafrost microbial communities from Stordalen Mire near Abisko, Sweden - III_Bog_N3_3 | ecosystem: Environmental > Terrestrial > Soil > Wetlands > Peat | place: Sweden: Abisko...
TGACGCGCCGTCTTTAGAGCGGCGGTGACGGCGTCGCTGCCGCTCTGGCCGAGCAGGACGCGCGGGCGGAGCCCCGGGTGGAGCGCGGCGACGCGCTCGAGGAGAGCGATCTTGACGTCCGCGGAGTAGACGTCACCGAGCGCCTGGAGCAGCCGATCGGCCTGGCCCGCGAGCGCGCGCAGCACCGGGGCCGCGCCGTGCCCGAGGATGAGCGCCCCGAAGCCGGCGATCAGGTCGACGTAGCGGTTGCCGTCGACGTCGACGACGTTCGAACCCTTCGCGGACGCGAGCACGATGGGGAGCATCTCGGCTCCGCTCTGCGCGGCGCGCGCCTCGCGCCGCTGCCCGAAGGCGGGACACTCGACCTGCTCGAGCCGAGCGAGCGCGCTCCGGGACAGGGGTCCCGGGGGGGCGACCCGGATCTCGGGGGGCTCATCGCCGGCCGTCTCGCCGGCCGGTGCGGGGAATTCGCTGAGGGGCATGACCATCCTCCTGGGCCCGGGGGCTTGGGGCGCCCAGCGTACCAGGCTCTACGAGCTTACCCGGTTCCGCCCGCCGTTCTTGGCGAAGTAGAGCCGCTCGTCCGCTCGCTTGATCAGATCGTTCGCCGTTCGATCGCTGTCGTGGAGGAGCGCGGCGCCGACGCTGATGGTCACCCGGATGGCGTCGGCCTGGAACACGAAGGAGTGCTCGCTGACCTTCTGCCGCAGCGTCTCCGCCAGCGCAGCAGCGCCCTCGAGCGACGTCTCCGGGAGAATGATCGCGAACTCCTCCCCGCCGTAGCGGGCGAAGACCTCGTCGCGGCGGATGCGCGCCTGAACGATGCGGGCGAGGTCCTTGAGGACGAAGTCGCCGGCGAGGTGACCGTGGACGTCGTTGATGCGCTTGAAGTGGTCGATGTCGAACAGGAGGATCGCCAGATCGCGCTCGTGGCGGCGGCCGCGGACGATCTCGCGCTCGAGCGCCTCGTAGAGGTAACGCTTGTTATGGATCTGCGTCAGACCATCCATGATGGTCATCCGGTAGATCTCCTCGTGGTACTGGGCCTCCACGTCCGCGCCGGAGAGGAACTTGAAGATGGTCGGTCCGATCTTGACCCGATCGCCGTTCTTCAGGACCATCTCGCGGGAGATCTGCTCGTCGTTGCAGTAGGTCCCATTGGTGCTGCCGTCGTCGACGACGAGCCACGCGGCGGCGCGCTGCTCGAAATGGGCATGCCGCCGGGAGACCGAGTCCCCGTCGAGAACCACGTGATTGTCGGCGCCACGTCCCACCCGGGTCGGGTTGTTCTCGAGGACGAACCGCTTGCCGAGGAGCGTGGGCTCCTTGGTGTAGATCACCACCAGGCAGTCCGTCGTGCTCCGCGAACCACTGGTCCCCGGCGCCGGCTGGACCACCTGGGTCACACGTGTCTTTTCGTCGAAGTCGTTCACGCGTGAATCAGCCCTGAGCCCCGGGGTTTGGGGGCAGAGCCCCCGATCGTGAATCAGCCCGCCCTCGTACGGCCGCGGAACGCGCTCGGGCGTTCCGCAGGATGACCCGACCTTCCTCTGGATGGTGGAGGTTCGTCCGCGGCGGGTCGGCTCCGTCAGATGTCGCTCCGGGAGGCGCCTGTCGCCCCCGAACCCGCGTCAGGGGAGGGTATCGTTCCCGTCTTCCACGCGTCAAGCCGGGCTCTTCGTCAAGGGGAGCTGCCCGAGCGACCCGGCGAGGCGGTCCACGGCTCCGGGGCTAGAGGGTGCCTGGTCGCAGAACGCTCTCGGGCGGTCCGCGGGATGACCGGGCGCGGGCCTCGCCGCGGGCAGCGCGGCCCTGCGGGTCGACGGCAACGTGGCGCGGAGCAGACCGCCGTCGAAGACCCAGAGCTCACCCGGGCGGCCCTGGGTCCAGACCTCGTTGGTGGTGAGCGGCGTGGTCGCCACCACCGCTACGCGGTCGCGCGCCGTCGTGACGGCGGAGAAGTCGACCCGGAGGTCGTCGTCCGCCAGCATCGCCGCGCCAAAGGGCGCCCTCCGGATGACGTGACAGAGTCTCGTCGCGCAGCGCGCGTACAGGTGCCGGCCGTCGCCGAGGAGGAAGTTGAAGGTGCCGTGGGCGCCGAGGTCGGCCCCCACGTCGGCGACGGCCTGCCACAGGTCGCTGACGCGGCGCGGGTAGTCGGGGAAAGCCGAGCGCAGCGCCTCGAGCAACACGCAGTACGCGTACTCGCTGTCCGTCGTTCCCACGGGCTGGAACCGGCCAAGTTTGAAGCGCCGCACCGTCCGCAGCGTCCCGTTGTGCGCGAACACCCAGTTTCGCCCCCACAGCTCCCGCACGAACGGGTGCGTGTTGGCCAGCGTGGTGGGCCCGCGGGTGCGGCGGCGGATGTGACCTACCGCGAGCAGCGTCTTGATCGGGTGCGCGGCGAGGAAGCTCGCCAGCGGGCTATGACAGGCGGCCGCGGGCTCCAGGAATACCCGAGTGGCCCGCCCCTCGTAGAAGGCCAGGCCCCAGCCGTCGGCGTGAGGACCGGTCTTGCCGCCGCGCTGCCTCAGACCGCTGAACGAGAAGACGATGTCGGTGGGGACGTTGCACTCCATCCCGAGCAGCTCGCACATGGAGCGGTCAGGATAGCAGGGTCACCGCGGGGCGAGCGAGACCGAGTGAACGACGTCGACCATCGCCTTCACGTTGTCGACCGGCGTCTCCGGCACGATGCCGTGCCCGAGGTTGAAGATGTGCCCGGGTCGGCCCGCGGCCTCGGCGAGCACGGCGCGCGCGCGCCGGGCCGCGACCTCTTGCGGAGCGCAGAGCAGCAGCGGATCGAGGTTGCCCTGAATCGCTTTGTCGTGACCGATGCGGTCCCAGGCGGCGCCGAGCGCCATGCGATGATCGACGCCGATCACCGTCCCGCCGGCCTCCACCTGGGCCTCGAGCAGCGTCGCCGTGTTGGTCCCGAAGTGGATCACCGGGACGCCGGTCTGCTCGACGTCCTTCAGGATGTGGCGAACGTGGGGCAGCACGTGGTCGCGGTAGTCCTGGGGGGCGAGCGCGCCCACCCACGAATCGAAGAGCTGGACGGCCTGGGCGCCCGCCGCGATCTGCGCCCGCAGGTAGCGACGCACCACCTCGGAGATCTTGCCCATCAGGAGCGACCAGGACTCCGGCTCGGTCCACATCATCTGCTTGGTGCGGCGGTAGTCGCTCGATTTGCCGCCCTCGATCAGGTAGCTCGCCATCGTGAAGGGCGCCCCGGCGAAGCCGATGAGCGGGACCTTGCCGTCGAGCTCGCGGCGGATCAGCCGCACGGCGTCGAGCACGTAGCCGAGCCCCTCCTCGGGCTCGAACACGCGCAGCCGGTCGATCGAGGCGCGGTCGCGCACCGGCTCGTGGATGACCGGCCCCTCGCCCTGAGCGAACTCGAACGGGGCGCCCATCGGCTCGAGGGGGAGGAGGATGTCCGCGAAGAGAATGGCCGCGTCCACGCCCAGGCGGAGGGGCTGGAGCGTCACCTCCAGCGCGAGGTCCGGGGTCTTGCAGATCTGGAGCAGCGTGTGCTTGGTGCGGAGCGCGCGGTATTCCGCCATGTAGCGGCCTGCCTGCCGCATGAACCACACCGGCGTGACGTCGGTCGGCTCGCGCCGGCAGGCGCGGAGAAAGCGGTCTTGCATGGTGGGCGACCATGTCCGCTCGCGCCCGGCGAGGCAATGGAAATGCCTGGCTACCGTGGCCCGCGTTCCTCGAAGAGCTCGATCCGCCGCGTCAGGCGGGCAGCGCCGGCCACCCCGGCGGGGAGCACCAGCAGCAAGGCGCAGGGCAGCAGGGAGAGCACGCCGAGGCCGAAGCCGAAGCCGAGCATGGCGCGGGCGTTGCGACCCATGAAAGCCACCCGAGCGCGGACGGGGGCGCCGTGGATGGAGAGGGGATAGTCACAGAGATCCCAGGCGACGAGGATGGCGAGGACCACCAGCTTGGCCGGAAAGGTGACCACGATGAGAGGTGGGAAGAAGAGCGTGACCACATAGAGCCCGGCGAGGACGGGCAGACCGAACGCGTAGCTCACGGCGAGCGACTGGAGCGCGCGCCCCATGTCCTCGATGACGCCGGTGGGTGGACGGTGCGGCGCGCCGAGCTCGGCCTCGGCCTTCCGGACGATGCGGTTGAGCGCCGGCCCGGAGAGCGGCTGGGCGACGCCGAAGCCGACGAGCGCGGCGACGATCAACGCGAGGGCGGCGATGACGACTTCGATCACCGCCGCCAGATACCCCCACCTCGGACCGAGGAGCCCCTCGATCATCGGCACCAGGAAGTGCATCACTCCAGCGCCGAGCATGGCGGTGACCAGCCCGAAGGCTGCCATCGGCACCAGGGCCAGCGGCCACACGCTCGGCGTCGTGAACACGAAGGCGAAGCCAGAGAACAGGGCGCGGGCCCCATCGAGGAAGCCCGGCCGCTCGGCGGGGCGGTCGAGGCCGCCGTGAGCTCGAGGGGCGCCAACGTTGCTCAACGCGGTGTCCACCCACCGTAGGCCAAGGCGCCCACCGGCGCTCGCCGAAACGCGTTTGCCTCCGCGGGCGAGGTTGACTAGCCCTGGACGATGATCCCCAAGCTCGCCACCGCAGCGTTGCTCGTCCTCACCGTCGCGCTCGCCCTCCCCGCGTGCGCCTCCAGGCCTCCGCGGCAGGCCGAGTCGGCCGACGCCCTCGCCGACAAGGGCGCCGACATGTCGACCGGCGAGGATTCGAGCGGCACGCTCAAGAGCAACCCCGACGAGAAGAGCGGCGAGGAGAAGATGCACGAGAAGTGCTGCGGCCAGTGCAAGGCGGCGGCCGCCGCCGATCGCAGCGGAGGCAAGCTCGAGGGCATCCCCTGCACGGACTTCACCGCCGGGCTCGACCCCTTCTGCCTCGAGCACTTCCGCGGGAAAAAGACGATGGCGTCGGAGTGCAAGTAGCTCCACGCTCACCGCGCGAGGGGAACGCACCCAAGGATGGCTCCACGGGGGTGTAGACTCGCTCCATGGCGCGTCCCTCCAGGCCCCCGGGCTTCGACATGACCTACCGCCCGGAGCGCCGGATCTCCTTCGGCCCCCCGCTGCGCCAGCGCCTGGCCTCGTTCGCGTACCTCGCCTTCGCGGTCGCGGTATGTGGCGTCATCGTCTACGGGCAGCGCGCGCCTTCCAGCTCGCGGCTCTTTCACTACGTGGTCGAGGGCGACCGCGGGCGCATCATCCCCTCGAGCGTGTGCGCGATCATCCTCATCTGCAGCGCCCTCGCCGGCGTCCTCCGCGAGCAGATGCGCGGAGTGATCCTCCACCCCGAAGGCATCGACGTGCGCGAGCTGCTGAGCCTCGGGTGGCCCCGGGTACGGCGCTTTCACTGGTCGCAGATCGACCGGGTCTGCGTCCCGTCGGCCCAGGGGGCCGCGGCGCCGATGACGATCCGCCTCGATCTCTGGGATGGCACCCGCACGTGGTTGCCGGACGTCGCCAGGGCAAACGAGCTCGGGATGATGCTGGAGCGGGTGGCCCTGGCCCGAGCGATCCCGATCGAGGGCGGCACCGGGCTGGTCGACGATCTCGGCAACCCTCTCGGGGACTGATCCAGCCAGCCGCACGCGGCGCCGCCCCCCCGGGGGCTCGCGACGGCAGCCCTACGCCCATGCTCCGGGTAGGGCACGAACGCGGGCTAGGGAGCAGCCTGATTCCTGACGGCGGAGGCCCGCGCTCCTTGACACTCCATGGCCCCTGCGTCTGAATCCACGCAACGTACGGCGTGAGCGGGAGAGTCATGGCAGAGTCGGCCGTCAACCGGATCAAGATATATCTGATCGACGATCACCCGATTGTCCGGGAGGGCTTCGCGCGCGCCATAGCCGACGAGCCGGACATGGAGGTCGTCGGCCAGGCGGGCACCGCGGCCGAGGCGCTCAAGGAGACGATCGCGCTCAAGCCCGACGTGGTGCTGGTGGATCTCAACATCCCCGATCGCGACGGCATCGAGCTGCTCGGCGCGCTGCGTGCCCAGCTCCCCGCCGCCAAGCTCCTCGTCCTGAGCGGCTACGACGACGAGTTCCGTGTCGCGGAGGCGCTCCGCGCCGGTGCCCAGGGCTACCTCGTCAAGACCTCGCGCCTCGACGAGGTGATCGAGGGCATCCGCCGCATCGTCGTGGGAGGCGCCCCGCTCTCGGCGCGCATCGCCGGCGCCGTCGTGCGCGCCATGCGCAAACCGGTCGGCGGGGAGGGCGCTGGCGGCCTCGAGTCGCTGACGCCTCGCGAGCGCCAGGTGCTGCGCCTGCTCGCGGCCGGGGTGTCCACGCGAGAGACGGCGGCGCGGCTCACCATCAGCCCCAAGACCGTCGAGACTCACCGCGTGCGCATCTACGCCAAGCTCGGCTGCAAGAGCGCCGTCGAGCTCACTCGCATCGCGGTGCGCACCGGCCTCATCGAGGCTTGAGTCCCGCGGGGTGCCGCGGGATCGTCGGCCGCGATGTCAAGCTTCCTCCCCAGCCACGCGCGGATCACGGCCCCCGGCATCGAGCCCTCGCGCTGGATGCTGGTGCTCCACGGCATCCTCGGCACCGGCGCGAATTTTCGCACCTTCGCGCGGCGCCTCGCCTCGGCGTGTCCGGGCTGGGGGTTCGTGCTCGTCGATCTCCGCATGCACGGGCGCTCGCTGGGCGCGCCTCCTCCCCACACCATTGCGGCTGCCGCGGACGATCTCGTGCGTCTCGGCGCGGAGCTGGCGCTGCCCATCGCCGGCGTGATGGGTCACTCGTTCGGCGGCAAGGTAGCGCTGGCGTACGCCCTGTCCGCGCCGCGGGAGCTCGAGCAGGTGTGGGTGCTCGATGCCTCGCCGGGCGCGCGACGCGACCGGGGCACGACGACCACCGCGGCGGCGGTGCTTCGTACGCTGCGCGCGCTGCCCGCGCGGTTGCCCTCCCGCGAGCGCTTCCTGGAGATCGTCGTCGCCGAAGGGCATCCGCTCGCGATCGCCGAGTGGCTGGCGATGAACGTGGAGCCGACCCACGGGGGGTTTCGTCTCCGCCTCGACCTGGACGCCATCCAGGCCCTGCTCGAGAGCTACTGCTCCGTCGATCTCTGGTCGGTGCTCGAGCGTCCCGAGCGAGCCCGCGCGTTCCACGTCGTCGTCGCGGGCCGCTCGGATACGCTCGATGAGGCCGATCGCATGCGCCTCACCGCCATCGCCGCTCGAGAGCCGCGCGTGCACGCCCACCTGATCGAGGGCGCGGGGCACTGGGTCCACGTCGACGCCCCGGATGCCCTCTTCGAGCTCGTGCGCCCGACGCTCACCTGAAGCTCAGGCGATCTCGAGCACCACGGGCGCGTGATCGGAGGGGCGCTCCAGCTCGCGCGGACGCTTGTCGATGATCGCGGATCGACACCGCGCGGCGAGCCCGCGGGTACAGAGCGCGAGATCGATGCGCAGCCCCCGATTCTTGCGGAAGGCGCCCATCCGGTAGTCCCACCACGAGTAGAGGCCAGGCTCGCCCTGGTGCAGGTCGCGGTAGACATCGACGAGCCCCCACTCGAGCAGCTGCTTCAGCGCCGCGCGCTCTTCGCTCGTGCAGAGGAGGCCCCCCTCCCACAGCCTGGGGTCATGGACGTCGAGGGTCTCCGGCGCCACGTTGAAGTCGCCGCAGACGACGAGGTCCTGGTCGGGCGCGCCGTGGCCGAGGAGGTCCCGGTGAAGTCGGCCGAGCCAGTCGAGCTTGTAGCCGAACGCCGCCGTGCCGACGGCCTGCCCGTTGGGCACGTAGACGTTGACGATCCGAACGCCCTCGATGGTGGCCGCGATCAGACGACGCTGGGCGTCGGAGGCGTCGTCGTCGAGGTTCCGCTTCACGTCCTCGATGGCGAGCCCGAGCTTGGCGGCGATGGCGACGCCGTTGTACGTCTTCTGGCCGAAGGTGACCGCCCGGTAGCCGACCTCCGCGAGCGCGGCGTGCGGAAAGAGATCGTCCTCGACCTTGGTCTCCTGCATGCAGAGCACGTCGGGCGCGGAGCGCGCGAGCCAGGCGGTGAGCTGGTCCAGTCGCGAGCGGACGGAGTTGACGTTCCACGTGGCGATCCGCATCGGCTATCTCGCGTCTGCGGGCAGGCTGGGCACCTGGGCGAGCGAAGCGCGGCTTGATTCGGGCGCGGCTCCAGCCACGCGGACGCTGGTCGGGGCGTCCGGGCGCGCTGCCGGCTCGGCAGGTTTCTCGCCGGCATCGGCGGCATGCGTGGGCGCGTCACGCGCAAGCGACTCCTCGATACAGACCTCGTGCATCGACTCCGGGCAGGCGATGCGGACGTGGACGTGGTCGTCATGAAGGTCAGCGTCGTTCGGGCTCATCATCACGCTCGCCGCCCGGTCGTAGAGCTCCCGTGCGACGTGCTTCTTGGTCGCGTACGCGAGGAGCTTTCCGCGCAGCGCGTTGGAGATGAACATGTAGCGAACCGTGGCTCGGTCGTCCTTGAGCATCGCCTCGACCATCGTCCACGTGCGCGCCTCGTCGAAGCGGACGCCAGGCGCGTCGCGCGCGTTGCCCGCATCGTCGAGCGGGATGAAGCGCTTCGCTACCATGGGCTTTCCCCTGGAGTTCATCACGTAGAAGCCGACGTCGGCGTCGCGCCCGCTCTGGTGCGAGTTGTGCCGGTCGAGGTGACCTCCGGTGCGGCCGGAGAGATCTCCGACGAACATCTGCGAGCCGCGGTGCTTCCTGGCGACCTCGGTCGCTGCATGGTTGAGCAGGTGCACCAGCTGCGGCAGCCCCCACGAGTGCCCGCCCGCGCGCTGGTGCAACGTCTTGCTGCCCCGCAGGCGCGCCGCACCGGCGAGGTGACCGTTGTTGGGTGCGCCGACGGACTGCGCGCCGTTCTTCGTCGTCCTGCTCGACCTGGTCGTCGGGGGCTTGGCGATCGCCGTGCTGGTCGTGACAGCAATCGCTAGCCCGCATGCAAGCGCGCGCGCGACGCGGCCCGTGCGGTTCCACATGGCGGCGGACGCTAGCGCGGGTCGCCCCAGCCGGGAAGCGCGCGCGCTCGGGAAGTAGGCGCTGTACAGGGTTGCCACGGCGCTCGCATCGTTTCCCACGCGTAACTCCGCGCGCTCGACCGAGGCTCCGTCGAAGCAAACCACAGCGTCGTTCGCCCCTGTGACGAACGCCTTGACATGAGAATGCACGGCGGCTAGAAGCCTCCCTCGCGTCGTCCCCCCGGACGGAGCAGGAGCGCCCGTAGCTCAGCTGGATAGAGCGTCGGACTTCGAATCCGAAAGTCGCCCGTTCGAATCGGGCCGGGCGTGCCGGCTGATCACGAGCGATGCGGTCTTGCCGTTTCGCGAAGCGTTTCGAGTGACAACCTAGAATACCGGGCCATTAGCTCAATTGGTAGAGCAGTGGACTCTTAATCCATTGGCTGGTGGTTCAAGTCCACCATGGCCCACCCGGTATACGTATCCTCGCAGGTGCGAGGATCGATATTTTCGTCGATTGCCAGTGCACAGAGCCTCCCTCCCGGTCGCGGAGGGCGCCTGCGCAATTCCGCGGGATCGCTCGGATGGGGGCCCTCGTGCGCCGCGAGGCTCGAGGGCTCAGCCCGGCGGCCAGGCGAGCGAGCGTCCACCGAGCACGTGAACGTGCAGGTGGAAGACGCTCTGCCCGGCGCTGGCGCCAGTGTTGACGACGACGCGGTAGCCGGTCTCGGCAACGCCGGCGAGAGCGGCGGCGCGGCTGGCGGCCAGCAGCAGCTTGCCGAGCATCTGGGCGTGCTCGGCCTGCCCGTCGTTGAGGCTGGTCAGGTGCTGCTTGGGAATGACGAGCAGGTGCGTTGGCGCGACGGGGTTCACGTCGTGGAACGCGAGCAGGTCGGCGTCCTCGAAAAGGATCCGGGCGGGGATCTGCTTCGCGGCGATCTTGCAGAAGAGGCACATGCGTCTCTCCTACCGCGGCACGTCGCACGCGTCAGCGGTCACGAGCGCGGGGATGAGCCGGGCGAGCGCGGCCTCGATGCGCGCCCGATCGGGGTCGCCTGGCGGGGGCGCCCCGACGCAGCCTGCGCGCGCCATGGCGAAGAGCACCAGCGAGAGCTCGAGCGGCTCGAGCACGGCCGTCCGCCGCAGCCGCAGCGCGGGCACCGTGTAGGTCAGCTCGACGCGATCGCCGCCCGCGGGCGCCACGCCGACCACCTCGCCGGGCGCGCCGGGATCCGAGCGCGTGACGTGCCCCACGATGCTGCGGAGCTGAGCGGCGCGGCGGCGCACCCGCGAGAGCACGGGGTCCTTGTAGAGCTCGAAGAAGCGGTTGCGCGAATAGGTCGCTGGCGCGATCACCAGGGAGGCGAGGAGCGCCTCGCGGTCCACGGTGACCGGCGCCGTGCCGCTCATGGACCGGCGCCTCCGGACCCGCTCAGCCCGCCCTGCTTGAGCAGCTCGGCCTGGCGGTGGGTGCGCAGGGCCGAGATCAGGTCCTCGAGGTCGCCCTCGATGATCTTGTCGAGCTTGTGGAGCGTGAGGCCGATCCGGTGATCGGTGACCCGGTTCTGCGGGAAGTTGTAGGTGCGGATCTTCTGCGAGCGCTCGGCGCTCCCGACCATGGTGCGGCGCTCGGCCGACAGCGCGTCGTCCTGCTTGCGCTGCTCGAGCTCGAGCAGCCGGCTCCGGAGGACCTTGAGCGCCTTGGCCTTGTTCTTGAGCTGGGAGCGCTCGTCCTGGCACTTGACGATGAGGCCCGTCGGGATGTGCCGGATCTGCACGGCGCTGTTGGTCGTGTTCACGCCCTGCCCCCCGGGGCCTCCCGAGGCGGCGATGGAGATGTCGAGCTCCTTGTCGTCGATGTGGATCTCCACATCGTCCGCCTCGGGGAGCACCGCGATCGTGGCCGTCGAGGTGTGGATGCGCCCCTGGGCCTCGGTCGCGGGCACCCGCTGCACGCGGTGGACGCCGCCCTCGTAGCGCAGGTGCGAGTAGACATCCTGGCCGGTGATGAGGGCGATGAGCTCCTTGATGCCGCCGCCGGAGGACTCGCTCTTGTTGAGGATCTCGATCTTCCAGCGCTTGGTCTCGGCGTAGCGGCCGATCATCCGGAAGAGATCGCCCGCGAACAGCGCCGCCTCTTCGCCGCCCTCGCCGCTCCGGATCTCGACGATGGTGTTGCGCTCGTCGTTGGGATCCTTGGGGAGCAGCAGGAGCTCGATGGACTTCTCGAGCTCCCCGACCGCCGGCTTGAGCTGGCCGACCTCGTCGAAGGCCATGTCGCGGAAGTCGGGATCGTCGACGAGCTTGAGCGCGTCGTCGAGCTGGCCGAGCTTGGCCTTCAGGGTGGCGTAGGCGATCACCAGCGGCTCGAGGTCGGTGCGCTCCTTGTTGAGCTTCTGCAGCTTGCTGGGCTCGGAGAGCACGCCCGGCGAGCAGAGGAGGTTCTCCAGCTCGTGGAACCGGCGAGCGAGGGCCTCGAGCTTGGCGGTGGGGAGCATCCGGTCACGCCCTGGCGTAGCCGGGGTCTGCGATCAGCGCGCCGTAGCCCGAGAAGGTGCGATCCACCGGGACCGGTGCCTCCCGGGCTGCCTCGCGCCACAGCGTCGCGCGGAGCGAGGCGAGGGCGACCTCGAGCTGGGCATCATCGGGCTCCGCGGTGGTGATCTTCTGCACCAGGAAGCCGGGCCAGAGCAAGGCGCGCAGCGGGCCGGTGGTGCAGTACCGGGCGAAGATGCGCTGGATCTCGTAGGTGACCGCCGCGACGATCGGCAGGAACGGGAGCTTCATCAAGAAGAACCCCACGCTCACCGCCACCCGGCCGCCGGGCACGTGGGGAAAGAAGGCCCCGGCGACGCTGAAGACGGCGACGGAGACCAGCGCCACCATGACGAGGAAGGTGGTCCCGCAGCGGGCGTGGAAGGTCGTCTTGGGACGGGCGTTCTCGACGACGAGGTCCTCGTTCGCCTCGTAGGTGGTGATCGTCTTGTGCTCGGCGCCATGGTACTGAAAGACGCGCCGCACCTCGGGCATCCGGCGGATCAGCAGCAGGTAGCCGACGATGATGGCGAGCTTGGCGAGCCCGGTGATGCCCTGGTAGGCAGGCGAGGTCACCTCGAGCCCGAGCCCGAGGAGCTTGTTGATGCCCTCGGCTCCGGCCTGGGGTAGCGCCACGAAGAGCACCACGGCGAAGAGGATGGGGAGCATGCCGAGAAGGGAGCTACCCTTCTTCTCGCCAGCGTCCGAGGGCAGCGGATCCACCTCCAGCGAGGCCAGCGCGACCACCGAGAGCGCGAGCGCGGACATCAGCCCGCCCCCCTCCTTCAGACCGGGAGGCCTGGACGGAGGGGGACCGTTGGCCTCGTCCTCCTGCTCGCGCAGATCCTGCTCGAAGAGCTCGGCCGACCAGCGCAGCGCGCGCGAGCCGAGCTGGAGCGACTCGACGACCGTGCTCAGGCCGCGCAGGAACGGGAGCCTGCGCCAGCCCTCGGCGACGTGCGTCATCGGGCGCTCCCGGACGACGAGCTCGCCCGAGCTGCGACGGCACACGATGGACAGGGATCCGGGCGAGCGCATCATCACGCCCTCGATGACCGCCTGGCCTCCGATGTAGGGACGAGACTCGGTGGACATGGTGCGACTCTAGCGCGCGTCGGGTCCGCGCGCAGCAGGACGTAGAGCTGGAAATGGAGGGAAAGAGAGCTTCGCCCCGGGGCGAGGAGCTCGGCCGAAATGACGGAAGCGCGCGCAGCTCTCGCCGCGCGCGCTCACTCCGTCGCGAGATCAGCCGGCGAGATCAGGCCTGCGGCGGCGTCGGCTTCGGCGTGTTCGCGTACTTCCTGCGGAAGCGATCGACGCGGCCGGCGACGTCCATGACCTTGTGCTTGCCCGTGTAGAACGGGTGGCAGCTCGAGCAGACGTCGGTGGTGAAGCTGCCGCGCGTGGAGTGGGTGACCACGGCCGCGCCACAAGCGCAGGTGATGGTGGACTGTTTGTAGGCGGGGTGGATGCCAGTTTTCATCGATTCCTCCTCGGCGGGGGGTGGGGGTCTACACTACGGTCCTGACGACCGCAAGCCCTCGGTTGCCTCGCCGGCTCCCCACTCTTCAGTCGTCATCGTCCATTTGTCCAGTCCTCTGTGGTCGATCGAGCGGTCATCCTCCGGAACGCCCGAGAGCGTTCCGCGACCGGGCATCCTGCGGAACGCCCGAGAGCGTTCCGCGACCGGGCGCCGGGTCGCCGGGCGGGCGACGTGAGTGCCGAAAGGGCACATTCCGTTCCAACAGCCGCACAAACCCGGTCCGCGCTCGTTGACGGTGTAGGTGCCATGGTTAGCTTCCGACCGCGGGCCTCACGGAAGCCGTGAACCTGCGAAAACCCTAGAGATTCCCGTACTCTCCCGGTATTCGGGGGGCGCACCCGTGAGGGGCTCGCCACCCTGGGTGGCGGCGGGCAGGAAAGTGCGGATTCAACGCTGTGTGCGGGCTCGGTCCCGCCGTCGCGCCTCCAGCGCGACTTTTTTTGGAGGCTGAACGCCATGGGCAAGATTATCGGGATTGACCTCGGCACGACGAACAGCGTGGTCGCGGTGATGGAAGGCAAGGAGCCAAAGGTCATTGTCAACGAGGAGGGCGCTCGGCTCACCCCGTCCGTCGTGGCCTACGACGACAAGGGCGAGGTCCTCGTCGGACAGATCGCCAAGCGCCAGGCGGTGACCAACCCCACCAACACCGTCTACTCGGCGAAGCGGTTCATGGGCCGCCGCTTCGAGGAGGTCGTGGAGGAGGTCAAGCGGGTGCCCTACAAGGTGGTGAAGGGGAAGAACAACGACGTCTTCTTCGACATCCGCGGCAAGCCGGTCTCCCCCCCCGAGGTCTCCGCCAAGGTCCTGCAGAAGCTCAAGAAGGCCGCGGAGGACTACCTGGGCGAGAAGGTGACGGAGGCGGTCATCACCGTGCCGGCGTACTTCAACGACGCCCAGCGCCAGGCCACCAAGGACGCCGGCCGCATCGCCGGCCTCGAGGTCAAGCGCATCGTCAACGAGCCCACCGCGGCCGCGCTCGCCTACGGCCTCGACAAGAAGACCGAGGAGGTCATCGCCGTCTACGACTTCGGCGGCGGCACCTTCGACATCTCGATCCTGGAGGTCGGCGACAACGTCGTTCAGGTCATCTCGACCAACGGCGACACCCACCTGGGCGGCGACGACGTCGACCACCTGGTGATGGACTGGCTCATCGCCGAGTTCAAGAAGGACACCGGCATCGACGTCGCCGCCGACAAGATGGTGGTGCAGCGCCTCAAGGACGCCGCGGAGCAGGCCAAGATCGAGCTCTCCAACGTGCAGGAGACCACCATCAACCTGCCCTTCCTCACCGCCGACGCCTCCGGCCCCAAGCACCTCCAGAAGCAGCTCTCGCGCGCCAAGCTGGAGCAGATGATCCGCCCGCTGGTGGAGCGGAGCATGGAGCCCACGCGCCGCGCCCTCGCCGACGCCAAGAAGACGCCGCAGCAGATCAACGAGGTCGTGCTCGTCGGCGGCTCCACCCGCATCCCGCTCGTCTACGAGACGGTGAAGAAGTTCTTCGGCAAGGAGCCCCACAAGGGCGTCAACCCCGACGAGGTCGTCGCGGTCGGCGCGGCGGTCCAGGCCGGCGTGCTCTCGGGCGACGTCAAGGACCTGGTGCTCCTCGACGTGACGCCGCTCTCGCTCGGCGTCGAGACCCTGGGCGGCGTGATGACGCCGATGATCCCCCGCAACACCACCATCCCCACCCAGAAGAAGGAGGTCTTCTCCACCGCCTCCGACAGCCAGCCCAGCGTCGAGGTCCACGTCCTCCAGGGCGAGCGCACCGAGGCCCGCTACAACCGCACCCTCGGCCGCTTCCACCTCGAGGGGATCATGCCCGCGCCCCGCGGCGTGCCCAAGGTCGAGGTCACCTTCGACATCGACGCCAACGGCATCCTCTCGGTGCACGCCAAGGACATGGCCACCGGCAAGGACCAGCGCATCACCATCACCGCGTCGGGCGGCCTCAAGGAGGACGAGGTCCAGCGGATGGTCAAGGAGGCCGCCGAGCACGAGGCCGAGGACAAGCAGCGGCGCGAGGAGATCGAGCGGCGCAACAAGCTCGACAACCTCTGCTACACGCTGGAGAAGACCATCGCCGACAACAAGGACAAGATCCCCGAGGCGGACGTCACCGCGCTCACCGCCTCCATCGCGGACGCGCGCAAGGCCATCGAGAAGCAGGACGACGCGGCCGTGACCGAGGCGAGCGAGAAGCTCGAGAAGGAAGCGCACCGCATCGCCAGCGTCATGTACGAGAAGGCCGGCCCGCAGGGTGGCCCTCCCCCGCCCGACGGCGGGGCCGGCGCGCCTCCCCCGCCCGCCGGGGGCAAGGGCAAGGACGGGGTCATCGACGCCGAGTTCGAAGAGTCGAACTGAGCCTCTTCGCCGCTCGTAGCGGGTGAGAGACGGCCAGGTCCCCAGGTGGGGCCTGGCCGTCGCCGCTCATCCTCCGGAACGCCCGAGAGCGTTCCGGGACCGCGTTTGGGCTGGCCTACCCCGAGCCTTGGATCTCGACCTCGTCATCGTCGGCGGCGGCCCCGCGGGGATCGCCACCGCCCTCTTCTTCGCCGCGGCGGCCCCGCACCGGCGAGACCGCATCCTCGTGCTCGAGAAGGAGCACTACCCTCGCGAGAAGATCTGCGCCGGCGCCCTGGGCGCGCGCGCCGATCGCCTCCTCGAGACCCTCGGCGTGCGCGTCGAGGTTCCCTCCGTTCCCATCCGCGGCCTCTCCGTCGTCACCGGCGCTGGCAGCCTCCGCGTCCACGAGAACGGCCCCCACCCCATCGGCCGCGTCGTCCGCCGGGTCGAGTTCGATCGCGCCTTCGCCGACGAAGCGCAGGCCCGCGGGCTACGCGTCCAGCAAGGTGCGCGCGTCACCGGCCTCGCCTTCGAAGGCTCGGCGGTCCGCGTCCGCACCTCGAGCGGCGAGGTGCGCGCACGCGCCGTCGTCGGCGCCGACGGGGTCGGCAGCTTCGTGCGCCGCACCCTCGCCGCGCCGCGGGGACGCTGGCTCGCCCAGGCCGTCGAGGTCGACACGCGCGCCGTCCCCGCCGACGCCGCGCGCGACCTGCTCCATTTCGATCTCTCGGATCGCTCGCTGCTCGGCTACGGCTGGGACTTCCCCACGCTCGTCGCCGGGGTACCGCTGATCTGCCGCGGCCTCTACGAGCTGCGGGCCGATCCCGACGCCCTCCCCGGCGTGCCGCGCGCCGCCGGCCCCGACCTCGGCGCGCGCCTCCTGGCTCGGCTCGACCGCCTCGGCCTGCCCGCCGTGGGCGCCGTCCGCGTCAGGCGCTTCGCCGAGCGTGGCCTCTCCCTGCACGAGCCGCTCTCCTGGCCGCGCGCGCTGCTCGTGGGCGAGGCCGCCGGCATCGATCCCGCCCTCGGCGAAGGCATCGCCCAGGCGATCTTCTACGGCGCCGTCGCCGGCCCCTACCTCGCCCGCTGCCTCGACCGCGGCGACCTCTCGTTCCAGGACTGGCCGCGCCAGCTCCGCGGCGCCCGGGTCGGGTTCGATCTGCGGGTCCGCGCCGCGTTCACGCCCTGGCTCTACGGCCGCACCCGCCCCCTCGTCGAGCGCTGGGTGGCGGGCTCACGCGACCTGGCCACGGCGGGGATGCACTACTTCGCCGGCGAGCGCGTGCCTCGCCGGCGCTTGGCCGGCGCGGCCCTGGCGCTCGGGGTCGAGCTGGCCGCTACTTGGAGGCGGGCTTGGTGGTGACGTGCACCCACCCGGTCGGCAGCGTGGTGAGCTCGAACACCGCGACGTTGCGCGAATCGTCGATGCGCTTGGGCGCGACGATGGTCCACTTCACCCGGCCCTTCTCGTCCTCGACGCCGACGGCGAGGTTCGCGTCCTTCTTGGCTCCCGCGGGCAGCTCGAGGACGAAGGGAGGCCCGCCCGACTCGATCGGCTCGGGCGTGGAGGAGGGCGGGACCACGGCGCTGATCCGGTAGACCTTGCCGACCTGCCCGCCGATCGACTTCGCCTTCGCGTCGATCTTGAAGGTGAGCACGGTGGCGGTGTGAAGGCCCCCCTCGGGGAGACGCAAGGTGGCGATCTCCTTGTCGCCCAGCTCGAGCTTGGAGCCCGGCGTCGACCCGAAGGTGTCGGTGATCTCGTGCGGATCGGACTTGAGCACCGAGGGCCGGCCGCTGCTCTGCGCCGGAGCCGGCTGTCGCGCTGGCGGTCGGCTGGGCGGTGGGGGTCGGCTCGGCGACCGGGGTCGGGGCCGGCTCGGCGGCGGGGGTCGCGGAGGGCTGCGGCGCGGTCGAGGCCGCGGGCTCGCTCCCGCACGCCGCGAGGATCAGGGCGAAAATCGGCAGAGGCTGCCAGGGGAGCGCTCTGGCACGCGGGCTCATCGACGTCTTCATGGTCTGGGGGTACGGCTTTGTCACGCCGAGATCAAGGCAGCAAAGGCGTGCTCCGCGCCGCTTGGCCGGTGACTCCGGAGGGCGCGCACCGTATAACGCGGCGTCATGCGCTCGACCCCTCTCTCGCAAGGAATCGGTCTGGTCCTGGTCGGCCTCCTCGCCACCTCGCTCGGCTGCACCGAAACGCCGCCTCCCGTGGTGCCCGCCGTCCCGACTGCACCCGCGGTCGCGCCGCCCCCGCCCGCGCCCGCCGTCGATCTGACGCCGGTCGCCGAACCCGCGGACATCATCGCCGTGGCCCGGTGGAAGAACCCCAACGCGACGCTCGCGGGGGTGAGCTCCTGCTCGGGCGTGCCCGCTCCCCTCCTCGAGACCAACGCCCGGCGCCTGCTCGACAAGGCCCTGGCCAGCGCCTTTCGCGGCGGCGTGGACGGCCGCCAGCTCGCCGATGCGATCGCGCTCGACGCTCCGGTCGACCTCGTCGTCGCGCTCGACGCCGGCCGGCGTGGCCAGCCCGACGCGCTCTTCGCGTTCTCGATCGGCCTCACCTCGCTCGACCGCGCCAAGAGCACGCTCGAGGCGGCGGGTCCCCTCGTCGAGCTCCAGCCCGGCCTCTGGCGGGTCGGCGCCAAGGACGCGAGCGACCTCGACTGCGTCGTCGGCCCCGCCGCCGGCGCGGCCCCGGCCCGGCTGATCTGCGCCGCGCACGACAAGGCGCTCAACGCGCTCGCCCCCTACCTCGCCCGCAACGTCCCCCTCGCCGCGCCCCCCGCGCAGGACGTCCACGCAGAGTTCCGCTTCACGCCCATCGACGCCCGCTACGGCTCCACGCTCCGCCAGGGCCTGGTGATGCTGCCCGGCCTCGCCCGCATGCAGAGCATCGGCGAGCCCCACTTCGATCACGCCCTCGAGGAGGCGGCCGCGGCCCTCTCCGACGAGGGCGCCGCGCTGGTGGGCGACCTCGATCACGTCTCGCTGGACGTCGGCCTCGACGGCTCTTCGTGCCTCAAGGCCTCGGCGGCGCTCCAGCTCCGCGGCAAGAGCTCCTGGCTCGCCGGCACCATCGCCGAGCGTGGCGACCACGCGGGGCCGCCGCCCGCCCTGTTCTGGCGCGCGCCCATCGACAGCGACTCCGCCTCGTTCGGCCACGCCACCGACGCCGCGCGCTACAGCGGCATCTTCCGCACCCTCCGCGGCCTCCTCGAGGGCAAGCTGGCCAAGGACAAGATCGGCTCCGAGGCCGATCGCAAGGCCCTCGCCGGGCTGCTCGCGGCCCCCCTCGGCAAGGACACCAACGTGGTGGTCGCCAGCGGCCACGTGGCCGCCCCGAGCAAGGCGCTCGCGACCGGCACCAGGCCCTCCGGGCAGCAGATCGCGGACGAGCTCAGCAACAGCTACCTGGGCTGGTACCTGCTCGGCTTCGACGAGGGCCCGGCGACGCTGACCAAGCTCCTCAAGGACGCCGTCGGCGTCTACGGGCGCAAGGGCCTCAGCGATCCGCTGCACAAGGCCCTCGGGCGCCAGGCCGACATCCTCCCCACCGCCAAGCTGGTCGCCGCCCCGGCCCCGCTCGGCAAGGGCGCTCTCGACATCGAGATCCGCTTCGAGGGGGGCGGCCACCACGAGGGCGGCGCCGACGCCAAGAACACCAACAAGAAGAAGCCGGCGGCGGAGGTCTCCGTCGTCCTCCACCTCCTGCTGATGAGCGACGGCAAGAGCACCTGGATCGCCATGGGCGCCAACCGCGACGAGCTGGTGCGGCGGCTGCTCGCCACCCGGAGCGGCGCGCCCGACGCCGGGACGCTGGCGACGCGCCCCGGCCTCGAGCCGCTGCGCTCCGGCAAGGCGTTCTCCAGCGGCTTCGTCACCCTGGCGATGTTCACCCGCCCGGTCGCCGGGATGCTCGGCAACCCGCTCTTCACCAGCGCCGCCGGGGCCGCGGGCCCGGTGCTCGCCGATGTGGCCAACGCCCTCAACAACTTGCCCCACAAGGGCGACACGCCGATTTTCCTCACGTCGACCGCGACGGGCACGGGGCCTCGCACCGAGTTCGTCATCAACATGGAGAAGGGCTCGTTCGAAGACGTAGGCACCATCCTCATGACGGCGCACCGTAGCGCCACCACCGCGGGCCTCCTGCACCCCTGAAACCCCCAGTCCACAACGAGCAGCCGCTGCGCACCTGGGGCGGTACACGCCTTGCCATCCGCTGCAAGCACGAGCGAGGAAAACGATGAACGATCCCACCAACGGACGGAAGCGAGCAGCCGGCGCCCCGGCCACGCCGTCGCCGCTCCCCCCGTCGGCACCTGCGGCCACGACCCACAGCGCCCCCGGCGAGGGTCCGAAGCCCCCGACCCCTCCGCCCGTCCGCCGCCCCGTCGACGAGGGCGACGAGCCGGAGGAGCTCACCGACGTCCAGCTCCGTGAGCTGCGCGGCATCCTCGAGCAGCGCCGCGCCGAGCTGGTCGCCAGCATCGACGGCCGCCGCGGCGACGAGCGCGACGCCGGCCGCGAGGTCGGCGACGAGATGGACGAGGCCAACACCGAGGGCGCCTCGGCGATGGCGTCGAAGCTCCTCGAGCGCGACGTCCACCTGCTCCGCGAGATCGACCGCGCCCTCGCCAAGATGGGCGAGAGCTCCTACGGCGCCTGCGAGGGCACCGGCGAGCCCATCGGCTACTCCCGCCTCAAGCTGCGCCCCTGGGCCCGCTTCAGCGTCGAGTACCAGGAAGAGCTCGAGCGCGCCCAGCGCAGCCGCGGGGTCTAACCACCCTGGAGAACGCCCTCGATCCGGGGCTGCTCAGTGCAGCCTCTGCTCGAGGGGAGTGTCCTTCGAGGAGCGCTGCTTCCTCGTCCAGGCGATGATCGGCTCGCGCCAGTCCACGCCCTGGTCCTCCGCGGAGAGCGCGTGGCTCAGCCCCATGTGCCCGCCGTAGTAGAGGTAGTCGATCGTCGCCACCGAGTAGACACGCTCGGGATCGAGCGGCTTCCCCCCGATCCTCCACACCCCGTTGCCCGCGCGCTCGACGCCGCCGGAGACCGCATCGTCGGCCTCCAGCGTGTGCGTCAGCGCCGCGCCCTTCATCTTCAGCATCACGATCTTGTTGTCGAAGGGCAGCACCGACCACACGCTGGCCTTGGTGATGGCGCCCTGCGGCAAGCTCTGGCGGATGCCCTGGCGGTTCACCAGCGCCACCTCCGCCCCGAGCTCCGCACGCCAGGCGCCGGTGATCCAGCGCCCGATCTCGGCGGACTCCTTCTCGAGCGGCGCGCCGGCCCAGCCGATCTCCTCGCCGAGCGCGGCGTCGACCTTCTCCTTCCAGGCGGCGGCCATGCTGGTGAGGATCGCGTCGGGCGGCGCGGTCGGGCTCGCCCCCTCGGGGTGCGCCACCTCGACCACCACGGGATCCACCGCGACCACGCGCTCGCCGACGGGGCGGCTGGGATCGACCTGGAGGCGCACCCGCGCGTAGCGGTCGAGGCGCCAGCCGGGCGCGATCACCGGGACCGTGCCGGCGCGCTCCACCATCTTCTTGTGGCAGTGCCCCGCGCCGACGAACGCGAGCTTCCACTCCGGGTGCCTGGCCACGATGGGCACCAGCAGGTCCGGGCACTCGTGGACGATGGCCACGACCGCGTCGGCCCCCGCGGCCCAGGCCTCGTGGACGCCGCGGTCGAGCGCCGGCTCCTCGGCCTCGAAGGTGATGCCCTCGAAGCGGCTCGCCATCGCCGCGCGCAGCGTGGTGTCGGTGGCCAGGCCGACCACGCCGATCTTGATCCCCCGCCGCTCGACGATCGCCGAGGCCGGCAGCGCCATCTCCGTCATCCCCGCCGGCGCGCGGAGGTTGGCCGCGAGGTACACCATCCCGCTCTTGCGGCGGTTCTCCAGGAACGCGGCCCGCCCGAAGTCGAACTCGTGATTGCCGAACGCCGACGCCGCGTAGCCCATCCGCGCCATCGCCTCGGCCATCGGCGCACCGGTGAAGTACGAGGAGATCGCCGGCCCGGTGTAGTTGTCCCCGCCGGAGAGCGCCAGCGTGCGCGGGTCGGCGCAAGGCGGACTGGGCGGTCCTGGGCAGTGCCCCTCGTCACGCACCCACTGCCCCAGCACCTCGGCCGCGCCGCCCAGCGTGCTGTGCTTCTCGTCGTGCGCGAGCAGCCAGCCATGCTCGTCGTTGGTGAACAGAATCGTCACCTCGGCGACCGGCCGCGGCGTGGTGGGCGCGGGCGGCGCCGGCGCCGCGGGCTTGCAGCCCCCCAGCGCGAGCAGGATCAGCAGCGCCGCGCCGTACCGCACTCTCAACCGCCCATGCGCTTCACGAACGGCACGATGCGCTCGACGAAGGCCTGCTTGTGGAACCGATCGAACTCGGCCCAGGTGCACAGCGTGCGGGGATCCTTCACCCGGTCGACGAAGATGGTCCCGTCGAGGTGGTCGTTCTCGTGCTGGAAGGTCCCCGCGGTGAGCCCGCGCGCCACCCGCTCGCAGGGCTTGCCCTCGCGGTCCCACCCGGTCACGCGCACCTCGGCGCAGCGCTCGACGAGGCCGCGCAGGTTGGGCACCGAGAGGCACCCCTCGAAGTTCTCGAACGTCTCCTCGGTGAGCCTGGTGATCACCGGGTTGACGAGGATGGTCAGCGGCACGTTGGGCTTGTACGGGTAGCGCGGGTTGTCCTTCACCTCGACGGCGAAGATGCGCACCGGCTGGTGGACCTGGATGGCCGCGAGGCCCGCGCCGCTGGCGTCGCGCATGGTCTCGACCAGGTCGTCGATGAAGCGCTGCATCGGGGCAGCGAGCAGCTCGTCCCGTTCCACCTCGCGCGCTCGCTGCCGGAGGACGGGGTGGCCGATGTGGGCGATCTTGAGGAGCGTCACGCGCGCAGCCTACCACGGCGCCGGCCCCCGCCCGACGTGCCGCTCGGGGCGCGGGGGCGCCGTCGGGGGCGGAGACCAGAGCAAACCCTCGACAGCCGCCGTCGCCTCGTCGAAAGTGGTCGGCTGATGCCTCGCCTCCCCCTCGCCTCGAGCTGCCCGCGATGATGTACGCCTGGTCCTTCGCCGCGCGCACGCCCGACGAGATCGGCCGCCTGGTGCGCGCGCTCGGCCGACACCGCTACCTGCGCGAGGCCGACCTGCGCCTGCACTTCCTCGTCGACCGCGCGCTCGCCGACCTCCCCGCGTTCGCCCCCCACGCGGCCGCCTTCACCGCCCGCCAGCGCAAGGACCCCGAGCTCGACACCCGCTCCCGCGATCCGTCGCTGTGGCGCGCCGCCTCGGTGGAGGAGGTCACCGCCGCGCTCACCGCCTTCTGGACGCCCGACCCCGTCGGACTGCGCGCCCGCGAGCGCCTCCTCGATTGCCTGGAGGAGCTGGACCTCCTCGGCGACGAGCACGAGCCGTTCACCTCCCCGGCCGAGGAGCCGCCCCACCCGGAGCTGGTGCTGCTCGACTGGGTCGTCCTGCCCGTCGACGAGCTCGACGCCGACCGTCACGCCGGCGCGCTCACCGCGCTGGAAGAGAGCGGAGCCGAGATCGACCCCTCCGCGCCCATCTACCAGGAAGCCACGGTGCTCTCCGCCGCGGAGCTGGTGCTCGGCGCCCCCAACGGGGTCCTCTGCGACGACTTCGTGGTCTGGTCGGACGGGCCGTACCCATACGCCGACTACATCTTCCGCGGTGCGTCACGCGCGGCGAAGCTGGTGGAGCCGCCGGTCGGGTACCGCGACCTCTGAGCGGCACACCTTGCGACGCATCGCGTTGCAAGCGCCGGCAAGTCGATGGTGACCGTCGGCAAGTGGATGCTACCACCTGCATCGCCTTGCCCCATGGCGCGAAGGACCTGCCCGACTGAGCGATGGACCTGCCCGACCGCGCGAGGGACCTGCCCGACTGCGCGATGGACCTGCCTCAACGCGCAATGGCCCTGCCCGACTGCGCGATGGACCTGCCCGACTGCGCGATGGACCTGCTCGACTGAGCGAGGGACCTGCCCGACTGCGCGGTCGACCTGCCCCAACGCGCGATGGACCTGCCCGACTGCGCGATGGACCTGCCCGACTGCGCGGTCGACCTGCCCCAACGCGCGATGGACCTGCCCCAACGCGCGATGGACCTGCCCCAACGCGC
>Ga0302279_10002616_pt1 | contig 23508 bp, 19 predicted proteins | sample III_Bog_N3_3_FD_194541 | JGI IMG/M metagenome (GOLD analysis project Ga0302279, IMG submission 194541) | Peat permafrost microbial communities from Stordalen Mire near Abisko, Sweden - III_Bog_N3_3 | ecosystem: Environmental > Terrestrial > Soil > Wetlands > Peat | place: Sweden: Abisko...
GCACTTTGTTCCAGGTGAACGCGCTCTCGTCGTGCGGGAGGCCCGCCATCTTCGCGAGCACCGGGAACGGGGCGGACGACACGAGGCGCTCGTAGGTGATCTCACGCTTGTTCGTGCGGGCCACGCGGCGCCGTAGGTCGAGAGAGACGAGACGCTCTTCGAGGGCGATGGCGCCGGCGGGGACGGCGCTGGCGAGCGCCTTCACGTATTCGATCGCGCCCCCTTCCGGGTAGGTGAACGTCGCGTTGTAGGTCGCGTTGTCGGCGACGCGCATGTTGCGGATGATGTCCGGGAGATCCGCGTGCGGGAAGAACCGCCCCATCGCGTCCCGGTCGAGCCTCGCCAGGTCACAGGCGTAGAGCTTCTCGTTGTACGGGATGAGGAACTTCTCGGCGATGCCGCGGCCAAACCGCGCGTAGAGCATCTCCTTGAAGTTCGTCTCCGAGGCCTGAGGAGCCCCCGTCCCCTTCGCCCCGGTGTCGCTCGAGCGGGCAAAGTAGAGGTCGTAGAGGCACTCGATGAACTCCGCCTGCGGGAGCTGGTGGATGTTCTTCTGGAACGGGAAATCGATCTCGTGCTTGCCGTACGCAATGAAGCTCTTCTTGGCGACAGTCCGGATCTCCTGGCCCGGCATCCGCGCGCGAAGCCACGCCTCGATGTCCGGATGCTTGAAGTGGAAGAAGTGCCCCGAGTAGTCCCAGGTGAAGCCGTCCTGCTTGACGGTCTTGCAGTAGCCGCCGATCTCCTTGTCCGCCTCGAGGACGAGGACATCCTTCTCCTTCGAGAATGCCGCGGTGGCGAGCCCGCTGATGCCGGCTCCGACGATGAGGTGACGGACGCTTTGCATGTTCCTCGCGGACGGTAGCACGAGCCCCCGCACCTCTCGTCGGGCGCTCGTACGGCCCAAGACACGTGGTATCGTCGGGGAGGGGGTTTCTCGCGCGCATGCCTTCTCACCCTTCGCAGACCGGCCTCCTTTCCTTCGGCTACGTCGCCCCGAACGTGACGGCCAGCGCGCGCCTGGCGATGGCCACGTACTGGATTGAGGTCGGCCAGGCGGCGGGGCTCGAGCTCATCGTCATCGAGCGCCCTTCGTACGAGGCGCTGACCCGGTCGTTCCTCGCGAGCGAGGTCGACTTCGCGTGGCTCCCCCCGATTCCGTTCGTGGCCCTCGAAAGGAGGAAGGCAGCAGTCCCGCTCGTCACGCATCGTCGCGACGGCAGCTCGTCGTTCCAGAGCGTCCTCGTGGCGCATCGCGGGGCCGAGCTGAAGCGAGTCGCGGACCTCGTCGGCAAGCGCGCGGCCTGGATCGACCAGTACAGCGCGAGCGGCTACGTCCTACCGCGCATCGAGCTCGCCAAGCGGGGTATCGACCCGAAGACGGCCTTCACCACCGAACGCTTCTACCGCTCCCACACCGCCGCCATCCGCGCCGTCCTCGAGCGGAGAGCCGACTTCGCGGGGACGTGGCTCGGGCGCGACGCGAAGGGGGTCATCGTCCGCGCTCCGTGGACCGACATGGTCGGGGGCGAGGCCATCCGCATCATCGACGCGTTCGGCATCATCCCGAGTGACACCATCGCGGCCCGCGCAGCCCTGGCCCCGAGCGACGCCGACAAGGTCTGCCGCGCGCTCATCGCCACCTCGAAGACCCACCCGCACCTCGTCCGCGACCTCTTCGGCGTCGACGAGTTCAGCCCCTGGGTCTCCGAGGGGTACGACGTCCTCCAGGACTCCACGACGCGAGCCTCGGAAGATGGGCTCCTCGAGGGGATCGAGAAGGGCGATCGCTCCAGCGGGCGGCTCGCGTAGGGGTTCTGCTCTTACAGACCGAAGCGCTCTTTGTTCGCCGCCACAAAGGCGACGTACTCTTCGCTCGTGAGGCGCGCTTCGATGTCCCCCGCGGCGACCGCATCCTCGAGCGCCTTCTTCAGCTGACCGATGCGCGGTGACGGCGGCAGCGCGAACGCCTTCACGAGCGCGTCCCCCACCCCCTTCGGGAGCGGCGGCACGACGGCGTCCTCGGCCGCCAAGCTCGCGATGCGGGCCGACAGCTCGCTGATCTGGCCGAGCCCCTTCGTCTTCTTCTCGGGCCGCTTGGTCGTGATATCGGCGCGCGCCAGGCAGAGCAGATCGTCGAGGTGCTCGCCAAGCTCGCGGGCGAAGCGACGCACGGCGCTGTCGGTCCACGAAGGCTCGTACTGGTTCGCCCGCAGGTGATGAAGCACGAGGAAGCGCACTGTCGACTTGAGCGCGGGCTCCGCGGCGAAGAGCGGCAACCGGCGATCGAGCTTATCGAACATCCGGGTGCCCACCTCCGCGTGCCCGAGGAAGTGCACCTTCCCTTCGGGCGAGATAGAGCGCGTCTTCACCTTGCCGATGTCGTGGAACAGGGACGCCCAGCGCACTTCGATACGCGGCACGGACTGACGGACCACCTGCTTCGTGTGCTTCCACACGTCCTTGTGGCGCCACTCGCCGTCGCCGAACCCGACCATGGCGAACACCTCGGGGAAGATCGGCTCGAGCGCCCCCACCGCAAGGAGACGGTCGAGGCCGAGCTCCGGATCCTCCCCCATCATGACGCGATCGAGCTTTCGGCGAACCCCTGCAGCGTCGAGCCGAGCCAACGAGACGTACGCTGCGGGCGGGATGCGCTCCTCACTCCCTACCGCGAGGGAGCGCTCGGCAGAGACGGCCGCCGCCTCGAGCGCGTCCATGGCGCGATCCCTATCCGCCGCGGTGACCTCGACGTCGGAGCCCGCGCCAGCCTGACCTGCAGAAACCTGACCGGCTGAAGCCTTGCCGGCCGGCCGCGCAGGCGGATCGGCCGCCATCGGCGGGGCAGAAGAGCTCTCGGGGTGCATGGCGGGGGTGGGCTTGTAGCACGCAGCTACGGGCTAGCTACGCGGGATCGGCCGCGTGCGCCAAGGTTCCGGGGTTGCGCTGAGGTCCGGCTTCCCCCATATTTCGCGAAGCTGACGCTCATCGAGCGCTGGCAGCGTCATTCCCCGCGAGGTCGTGGTCATGCAAGTCGTCAAGCTGCTCGGAGCGCTCGTGGTGTCCCAAGCGCTCGTCGCGTGCGGAGGGCTGGTCCCGTCCGATCTCTTCACGCTCCCCGACGGTGGCTACGTGGGCCCCGGGGAAGCGTCGACGATTGCGAAGGACGCCGCAGGACAGCCCTCCTCGAAGGACGCAGGCGCGGACGTCGGCATGTCGCCTATCGATGACGCCACGTCCCCCCCTCCGCCGGACGACGCGACCAGCGCGGACGACGCCGGCGAGTCGGGAGACGGCGGCGGGGATGACAGCGGCGACGACGCGGGCTCCGGCATCTCGTGCGGCGTCTTCACCTGCAGCGGGAGCACTCCCGTCTGCTGCATCACAGTGCAAATGCAAGGGGGCCAGGGCAACTCGTCTACATCATGCGGGGCGTCCTCTTCCGACTGCACCCAGAGCGGAGGGCTCGCGGTCTCCTGCGCCTCGAGCGAAGACTGCTCGTCCGGGGAGGAGTGCTGCGCGGAGTACGGCACGAATCACATGATCGACAGCGTGAGCTGCAAGAGCTCGTGCGGCATGGCTGGGCTCGAAGTGTGTCAGCCCAACGGGCCGGCAGGCCAGTGCCCCGAGGGAGACGTGTGTGGCATGACACAGTTCGTCGGCTACGGCGTCTGCTACTCGCAGCACTGAGCGCGTGGGTAGCGGCCTCGAGACCGCGCTTGCCGTCCTGAACGGCCTCGTGGGCGATCACCTCGCGAGGTCACGCAACGGCCTCGAGACGCCGATGGCGTTCGTCCAGCACGGAGAGCCTCTGACTCTCGACACGGAGTCGCTGGCGCGCGCGTTCCCCGCGGCGTCGTCGAGGGTCGTCGTGCTGGTGCACGGACTCATGAACACCGAGGCCATCTGGGCGTTCCCCGACGGCAGCGACTACGGCACCCTCCTCGCGCGCGACGCGGGGTTCACCCCTGTCTACCTCCGCTACAACACCGGCCTCCCCATCGTCGACAACGGCGCCACGCTTGCGCGCCTGCTGGACGAGCTCGTGGAGGCCTATCCAGTCCCGATCGACGACCTCCTTCTCGTCGGCCACAGCATGGGGGGGCTCGTCCTTCGCAGCGCGTGCCACGAGGCGGTTGCTCACGAGCGCGCGTTCCTACGGCGCGTGCATCGCGCCATCTACGTGGGCACGCCGCATCTGGGGGCGCCCACGGAGCGCCTCGGTCGCGTGGTGTCCTCCGTGCTGCTCGCCATCAACGATCCCTACACTCGCCTCATCGGCGACATCGCGAACCTCCGGAGCGCGGGCCTGCAGGACCTCGGCGACGCCGACCTCCGCCATGAAGATCGCGAGCGAAGGACCGTAGGGCTCCGCCTTGCCGATTGGCGTCACCCCGTGCCGCTGTTACCCCAGGTGAAGCACCATCTCATCGCGGGTGCGCTCACGGACGCGCCGTGGCTCCGTACCTTCTTCGGCGACTCCATCGTACCGGTCCCGAGCGCCCTCGCGTCCTCGATGGACCCAGGCACCCATGTGACGCGCATCTTCGCCGGGCTCACACACATCGCGCTCGCCCACGACCCCGAGGTCTACGCGCAGATCCTCGCGTGGGCAGGGGCACCGACATGAGCCCGTCCACGACGACGACCAAGCGCTGGAGAGGGCTCGCGGCGCTCGTGGTCGACGCCGTCACGCACGGTTCGGAGGCCATCGAGCGCATCCAGAAGGAGACCGCGGCCCGACCGTTCGGGATCCTCGAACAGATCCCGAAGGTGGCCCCCGTATCGAAGGTGGTGCACACCGCCTACGACGCCTCCGTCGGCGTCGTGCACGGCAGCGTACGTCTCGTCGCACGTGCGGTGGGAGGGGCGGTGAGCCTGGCGTTCGACATCGCCGAGGCCCCCGCAGACCCTACGAAGCCGTCTCAGTAGCCCGGCGGACGCCCTCCACCCGGACCGCCGTAGCCACCACCGCCACCACCCTGCGGACCGCCGTAGCCGCCACCGCCACCACCCTGCGGACCGCCGTAGCCGCCACCGCCACCACCCTGCGGACCGCCGTAGCCGCCACCGCCGCCCCCCTGCGGACCGCCGTAGCCGCCACCGCCACCGCCGCCGGGGGGCCCATACCCGCCGCCGCCACCGGGCGGGCTGTACCCGCCGCCTCCAGGAGGAGGGCCGTAACCGCCGCCGGGCGGAGGACCGTAACCGGGGCCACCACCGGCTCCCGGAGGAGGACCGTATCCACCACCGCCGGCCGGCGCGGGCGATGCCCCGCCACGACCCGTGATGCGGAGATAGACGACGGTGAACGCGAGCTGGACGAGCGGGATCGCCGCGAGGACCGGGAGGCAGCAGAACGCGGCCGCGCCGAGGATGATGAAGGCGGCGACGAAGCCCAGGGCGAAGAGCTTGGCCTTCTGCCCGTCGGTGGCGCGCCAGCTCTCCTGGAGAGCGTCGATGGGGCCCATCTCCTGGTCGACGATGAAGTAGTTCGCGAGCGAGAGGCCCAGCGCCAGGATGATGCCGGGGACGACGAGCAGCACGAGGCCGAGGAACACGCCGATGCAGAGGAGGAAGAGGGCCACGAGCACGGGGACGAAGCGGTCACCGCCGCCGAAGAGCTCGCCGAACGTCGGAGTACGCCCGCGGGCGACACCGAGCGAGATGCGGATCAGGCCGACCTGGAAGAACGACTGCACGACCAGCCCCATGACTGCGCCGACGAGGCCGAGCATCGTATCGGGGAGGGAACCGATCTTGATGATGCCGACCACCCCGGGGAGCCGCGGTACGAACTGCACGACCTGGGCGATCACGAGCGCGGTGAAGTTGGCGAGCACGAGGACGACCCAGTTGGGCTTGAAGGCCTCGAACGCGGCGCTCACGACCTCGCCGATGTCCCAGGGCTGCGGGCTTCCGGCATAAGCACCACCACCAGGCGGCGGGGGCGGAGCGGCTTGAGGGGCGGCGTACGGGTTGTAGTTCATGGGTCACCCGGTCCTTCCAGCGGGCGGGCGTGAACGTATCGCGAATTGTGGGGAGCGCGCTCGATTCTCCGCGTCGCGGGGATGTCACCCAATCGGACGACCCATGGCCGCGCCGCCGCGCCCGGAGAGGCGCAGGTAGATCACGGCGAAGCCCATCATGGCGGTGGAGGCCGTTACGAGGACACCAACGCCGCAAGCAACGATGCCGATGACGCATACGAACGACGCGACGAACGCGAAGCCGAGCACCTTGAGATGCTGCCCTCGGGTGAGGGCCCACGCCGCACGGAATGCATCGAGAGCGCCGAAGTTCTGGTCGACGACGTAGTACTTGGCGAAATTGAGGCCCGAGTAGAGGATCGCGCTCACGATGGCGACAACGACGAGGGACACCCTCTGATTGTGGGCGAGCTCCATGAGCAAGCCTGGCGCGATCTCGCAGAACGCAAGGGCCGCCATGGGCACGAAGCGATCAGCTCCGCCGAAGAGCGTGACCAGGTGGGTCTCCTCTCGCCGTGCCGCCGCAAGGAGTATGCGAACGAACCCGGGGAGGATGAGCCCTGTCGACAGGACGACGACCGCGTGGCGCGCGACCACCGCGAGCTCCGCGACCCCTCGTCCGTGCCCGAATTGTGCTGCCATCGTCCTGAGCAGCGCGCCCGGCCCAACCTCCAGCGCCATGTAGATGAAGAACGCGGGCACGACGACCGCCCAGTTGGCCCGCACGGCAGCGAACGCGAACCCAAGCACTTCACCTACCTCCCACCCCTGGGGCGGCCCATGCTCCGGCGCTAGTTGCGGAGTCGGCTCGCGGTGATCGTCGGCCGGAGGCGCGTACGGATTGATCCCCATCACGGCACCTTCACGAGACGGAAGTACGGAGGGGGCGCGGCCGGCGTGTCTTTGCACGCGATCCGCGCGTGCACCCCCGACTTTGTCGTGATCTCGAAGCTCTTTCGCGCGACACAGCTCGCATAGCCACGCGCGTATGCGGTAGCGCCGTGGGCGCCCAGCAGGACCCCTTCGACCTGGTCGATACGGTCCCCCTTGATGAGGCTCGGGGCTCCGCACGCGCCGTCCTTCGTGACCTTTGCCGTGGCCGCGACGTCTCCCACGAAGGTCAGCCCATCGAGGCACGACGCAGAGACCAGGGACGTCACGGCCGAGACCGAGGCCATCTCGTCGTAGGCAGGAGGCATGGGATCGGCGGATGGCTTCAGGGTCGTGGTCAGCCCGACGCTCGCGAGCAGACCACGGATGGCTTTCACGGGATCGTCATCGCGTTCGTGCAGCAAGTGACGCATGACCGCGCTCAGCGTGGGATCCCCGCTCACTCGATCGAGCACCTGGAAGAATTGCGCCTCCTCGTACGTGGGCTTCCCCTCAGCGAAGACCGCGTTCCAGAACGTGAACAGGTCGGTGCTCGGGTCGTGGCGCTTCTGGGCGGCCTCTGCGACGAGGTCGAACGTCGATCCGCACACGTAGAACGCCCGCGAGTGCCCCCCCTGCGTGGCCCGTAGCCCGGCGCCCCCGTTGAGCCAGAGGGCGCACTCGGATGCGGCTTCCGAGAGCCGATCACGGTACCCGGCCTCGTCGAACGTCCCCGTGAGTCGCAGCGCGCGGAAGGCCATCGCATCCGCCGTGCCTTCGTGCATCCACGCCGCCGTCGCGTCCCCGCTGTGCGTGTACTTGCCGCCGTTCCAGAAGTGCGCCGCTTCGTGCGCGATGAGCTCGTCGACCTTTGCGCGCGTACGGGTGTTCTTCTCGGAGAGAAGATCAGGGCCGAGCTCGAGGTCGAGGCTAAGCACGTGCGGCGGCAGGACGCCTCCTCCGAAGGAGTAGCCGCGCTTGATGGCCGCGAACGTGAGGTACACGGTGGGTTTCGCTCCGTCGAGTGGCCCGAGCCTGTCGGCGAAGAGGCCCAGCATGCGAGGGATGTCGGCCGCGATGCGCGCATGGAGCCAGTCGGGGAGCGCGTGGTCCAGCACGCCGATCGCGGCGGGGGTCTCCACCGGGACGAGGTCACCGAAGTAGGCGTACGTCCCGTCACTGGTGACGTCGAAGGCCCTCTCGCTCGCGGGCGACTCTCCGTTCACGACGACACTCTCGCCGGCGCCCGCGACCAGCTTCATGGTGCCAGACAAGAGCTCGCCCACCGACAAGCCGCTCCCCCAATCGCAATGCCCCGACTCGCAGGCGACGCGCGCGAGCGAAAGCTGCCCCGTGTAGGCGAGGGCTCCGCGATCGCTGTACCTGTAGAATGGCGCGTACTCCTTTTCGGGCTGATCGAACGCAGTCGGCAGCTCGAAGGCGAGGCGCACGAACGGGCGAGGCGCGCTGACGATGGCGCCGGTACGGGTCGCGTCCGAAGGCTCCGTGATGCGCCATCCGTCACGGGAGATGCGCGTGTGCCCGAAGGCGACCGCAGAGACCGGTGAGGAGAAGACGTACTCGACGGTCCAGGTGTCGCGCGCGGTATGCGTGAAGCGCGCGAGCATCGTGGCCTCGGGCGGCGCGGGTGCAACCAGCGCCACGGGCGGAGGCGGCGGAGCGGTAACGGGCGACACCGCGAGCGGAGGGGGTGACGCACAGGCCACGAGGGATGCGAGCCATGCGATGCGGATGACGACGAGCGGACGGAGCACGCGCGCATCCTTATGCCATAGTCCCTCGCGTGCTCTCGCTCGCACGCGCACGAACACGTTTCGCCCCGTCCCCCACCGGCGATCTTCACCTCGGGGGCGCCTTCACCGCGCTTGCATCGTGGTGGCTCGCGCGGCGCTCGGGTGCAGACGGCACGACGGTGCTGCGCGTCGAGGACATCGATCGCCCTCGCGTGGTCGCAGGCGCCGAAGAGCGTCAGCACGAGGACCTTGCGTGGATGGGCCTCGACTGGGACGAAGAGCCGGGCTGCGCTCGTGGGGACGCTGGCCCGTATCGCCAGACCGACCGCCTCGCCCTCTACGACGCAGCCCTCGCAGATCTCACAGCCCTTGGCCGCTCCTACCCGTGCGACTGCTCACGCGCCGAGATCGCGCGGGTCGCCAGCGCGCCGCACAACGGGGAAGAAATCACCTATCCCGGCACGTGCCGCGACAAGGACCCGGCGCGATCGATGCGCCGCGCGCCTGCCGTTCGTCTGCGAATCGAGCCGCACGACGCGGCCCCTTGGACGGACGGGGTCGTGGGTACCGTGAACCCTGCGATGCTCCACGCAGGGGGAGACTTCGTCCTCCGCCGAGGGGACGGCGTGTACGCTTACCAGCTCGCGGTCTCGGTCGACGACCTCGCGATGGCCATCACCGACGTGGTGCGAGGCGACGACCTCCTCGCCTCGACTCCGCGCCAGCTCCTCCTCATGAAGCTCTGGCAGGAGCACGGTCTCCTCGACTGGGCACAGGGCCGCACTCTGCCGCGCTACTGGCACTTGCCGCTCGTGCGTGCGCGCGATGGTACCCGCCTGGCCAAGCGCACGCCGGGGTCTACTCTTAGAGAGGTGCGTGCCCTGGGGGTAACGCCGGCCACACTGGTCGGTCACCTCGGGCATGGTCTCGGAATCCTGCGCGCACCTACGCCGCTGACGGCACGTGCTCTGGCGAGCATGGGTACCGAACGATGGGCGTTCCGTCGGGAACCATGGGCCATCCCGGAAGCGTGGGGATGAGCCACGGCGAGCGTCTCCCAGGGAAGGCGCGAGGCGTGTAGGATCAGCCCCTCGAGACGCGTCCTTGACCACCCTCATCATCGGGACTGGCTATCTGGGCACCCGCTTCGCCGCGTCCCTGGCGGCGGTCGCCGTCTCCACGGCCGACATCTGTGACCCTGCCAAAGTCGCCGAGGTGCTCGATAGGGTGCGTCCGGCCGCCGTCGTCAACTGCGCGGGTAAGACCGGACGCCCCAACGTCGACTGGTGCGAGTCACACCAGGACGAGACGTACCGCGCGAACGTGGTCGGCACCCTCGTCCTCGCCGAGCAGTGTCGCAAGCGCGGCATCTACCTGCTGCATCTGGGCTCGGGCTGCATCTTCTACGGAGACTCGCCGCATCCGGGCGGTTGGCGTGAGGACGATATCGCCAACCCCGTCTCGTTCTACTCCCGCACCAAGTACGCGGCCGATCTGGTGCTCTCGCGCTTGCCGGGGGTGGCCATCGTGCGCCTTCGCATGCCGGTCGACGATCGGCCCCATCCGAGGAACCTCATCACCAAGCTATCGGCCTACACGAGCGTAATCGACGTGGAGAACTCGGTGACCGTCGTGGAGGATCTCATCTCCGTCGTGGAGAAGCTCCTCGCGTGCCGTGGCGAAGGGATCTTTCACGTGACGAACCCGGGCACGATGCGTCATCGGGATCTCCTGGCGCTCTACCAGGAGCTGGTGGACGCGTCCCATACCTACGAACGCATCGACGAAGACGCGCTGCTCGCGCGTGGACTCGCCGTGGCTCCTCGATCCAACTGCGTGCTGGCGAGCGAACGCCTCGAGGCGCTGGGGATCCGAATGCGCCCCATCGACGTGGCCCTGCGGGAGACCGTGGCGCGCTATGCGGGGGCACACCATGGCGGGGGCGACCTCGTTCGCAAGGGTGAGTGAGCGACCGCAAGACCGCGCTCACGGCCGCGGCGCTGGCCATAGGGAGCGTCGCCCTCTACGTGCAATCGCTGAGCTTCGGGTTCGTCCGGTACGACGACCAGACCGTCCTCCAAGGGCACCCGGCCCTCTACGACGAGCGCTCACTCTGGGCGAGCATGAGGGAGTCGCTCCGCTATCTGCCGCGGGAAGAGCCGCTCCTCGTGCGCGACGTGTCGTGGGCCATCGACAGCCGCCTGTTCGGGTTCACGAACCCCTTCGGCTACCACCTGGGCAACGTCGTGCTGAACGCGTGCAACGCGGCGCTGCTCTTCCTGCTCTTGCAGCACGCAACCAGGCGCTACGCATTCGCCGCTACCGCCTCGGCCCTCTGGGTGTGTCTGCCGCTGCATGTCGAGCCCGTGTGCTGGGTCATGGGACGGAAGGATCTGCTGGCCGCGACCTTCTGCCTCCTCATGTTCCTCGCGCAGTCGTTCGCGCTCAGGCCTGGCCTTCCACGCCATGGTCAGCGCCTTGCGGGCGTCGCGGTGCTCGCGCTCTATCCCCTCGCGGTCCTCTCCAAGTTCAGCGCGGTCACGATGGTCGGGGCCCTCGCGGTGCAGCGGGCTCTCGCCCTCCACCTATCGGGGGACGTCGCCCCGTCGGCTCCCGTGAGCCTGCACGTGGCGGCTCGCAAGTCGCTAGGCTTGTGGCCGCACGCGCTCGTCGGCGGCGCGCTCTACGCATGGTACTCGCGGCAGGTCGGAGCGTTCGGCGTCACGAGCCGAGGCCCGGGGGCTCTGGATCTGCGTCACCTGGGGGTGGTGGCGGAGCGCGCCCCGCTCGTCCTGGGAATCTATCTGCGAAACCTGGTGACGGCCTCGAGGCACGCCATCTTCTACGACTGGCCCAGCGCCGGCATTGCGCTCACGACGGGGCAGCGCATCGTCTCGGCATCAATCGCGGTGGGCGTCATAGTCGCCGTCGTGGGCTGCGCGCGCACGCGGAAGGATCTTCTATTCTACGTGCTGGTCTTCGCGGCGCTGATGGCGACGTACCTGAACATCGTCTACGTGGGGATCTGGGTCGCCGATCGGTACCTGTACCTGGCGTCGTTCTGCATCGTCGCGCTCGTCGTGCAGCTCGGAGAAGACGCGGTGCGGGGCGCGAAGGGCGCCTCACGCGAGCGGGTGCGCCGGGCCGCACCGTGGGCGGCCGCGGTGGCGGCGCTCGCGGCGCTGGCCTACGCGGCGTGGGGCATCACGGCGACGCTCGACCGCGAGCCGGCGTTCTATGACGCGGCGTCGCTGTGGGCGTACGAGGTCGGGCGGCCCGACCCGTCGATGCTCGCGATGCAGGCGTACGCGAAGGTGCGGGTCATCGACGCCGAGCAGGCGCGGGACCCCGTGGTGCGCGAGGCATTCGTCCATCAGGCCACGGAGGCAATCGCGCGCGCAACGGAGCACTACAAGGCGACCCCCTGGCTCCCCATCGGGCGCTACGTGGTCGACGCGCACGCCGAGTACGGGACGGTCCTCATACTTCGTGGACGTGCGGCCGCGCTCGCAGGCGAGTCGGACGCGGCCCAGCTCCGTTACTACCGAGAGGCGTTCGCCTTCTCCGGCAACTGGACCGCCGCGTTCCTGAGCGAGCAGGTCCTCTACCGCGAAGCCGACCAGCAGAACAACGTCACTTTGGCGCGCCAGGCGCTCGAGTCCTTCGGTCAGGTCGTAGGGTCACTCGCCCACGATGCCGCGAGAAGGGAGGCGCTGCGGGAAAGGCTCGAGGTCGGGTATCGTCAACGGTTCCCAGCGCTGTCGCCCGCCGTCGACGCGATCGAGCACCAATGGCACCTGTGACCCTCGCATGACCCAGGCAAACCCCTACGTCGGTGCCTACCCCTGGCTCGAAGAGCGTCGCGGGGTGTGGCGTGAGATTGCGAGGTTCGTCGCCAGAGACGCCGGCAGGCCGGACACCGTCGTCGAGCTGGGCGCCGGCTACTGCGACTTCATCAACGCCTTCGCTGCTCGGACGAAGATCGCGTTCGACCTCAACCCCGACAACACGAGGTACGCGGCCCCCGGGGTGGACCTCCGCATCACGGACGCGACCACGCTTCCTGGCGTCGCCGATGGTTCGGTCGATCTGGTGTTCGCGAGCAACTTCCTCGAGCACCTCGCCAGCCCCGAGATCGGAGTACTCCTCCGGAACGTGAAGCGCGTGCTCCGCAAGGGGGGAAGGCTCATCCTCATCCAGCCAAACCACCGACGATGCGCCGAGCACTACTTCGACGACCCGACGCACAAGACCGTCTTCGACGACCAGAACATTCGCGGCTACCTCGCCCCCTACGAGCTCCACATCGTCAAGCTGGTCCCGGGGCAACTGCCGTTCTCGATGAAGAGCCGCCTCCCGAAGTGGCCCATCCTCACGCGCCTCTACCTCAACTCCCCCGTCCGGCCGCTCGGCCAGCAGATGTACGTCGTCGCGGAGAGGGGCTGACACATGTGGCGCCATTACAAAGTCTCGGTGATCTTCCCGACCTACAATGAGAAGGAGTCCATCCGAGAGTCGATCGAGGAGTTCATGGCGACGGGGGTGATCGACGAGATCGTCGTCATCAACAACAACGCCGCGGAGGGGACGAGCGAGGAGGTTGCGAAGACCAGCGCCCGCGAGGTGATGGAGCCCATCCAGGGCTACGGCGCCGCGATACGCCGCGGCTTCCGCGAGGCCACGGGGGACCTCATCATCGTCTCGGAACCCGACGGCACCTTCCGCGGCCACGACGTCCTGAAGCTGCTGGCCTACGCCGACGACTTCGAGATTGTCTACGGCACGCGGACCAGCAAGGAGCTGATCTGGAAGGGGGCCAACATGGGGCTGTTCCTCCGCTGGGGGAACTACTGGGTCGCCAAACTGATGGAGGTGCTCTTCAACTGCACCTCGCTCACCGACGTCGGCTGCACCATGCGCTGCATCCGCAAGGACGCCCTCCGCGACCTCGAGCCCTACTTCACCGTCAACGGCAGCTTCTTCGGCCCCGAGATGATGGTGCTCAGCATTCTGCTGAAGATGAGCATCATCCAGGTGCCTATGAACTACACGAAGCGGGTCGGCACCTCGTCCGTGACGGGGAACTTGATGGTCGCGTTCTTTCTGGGGCTGCGGATGATCCGCCTCATCATCGGCTACCGCCTCGAGAGCCTGCTTCAGCCGGGGCGGTGGGGCAGGGTGAGCGGTGTCACCGACACCCGAACCAACACGGAATCGCTGCGCCCTCGCGGTCTCCCGCCAAGGAGAGAGTAGGGCTGCCGCTTGCCTCCAGCGCGTTTTGCTTGCAGAACCCCTGACCCACCGTGAATACGCCTTCGACCGCTTCCCCCTCGACTACGCCCGTCGAGCACCCGTATGCCTCGTTCGTCCACCGCGTGCAGAAGCCTGCGCGTTACGTAGGAGGGGAGTACGGCTCCAGGAAGAAGGACTGGGACAGCGTTGACGCCCGAGTGTGCCTCGCCTTCCCGGACGTCTACGACATTGGGATGAGCCACCTGGGGTTCAAGATCCTCTACGGGATCCTGAACGATCATCCGCGCACGCTGGCCGAGCGCTGCTACACGCCGTGGATCGACATGGAGGCGGAGCTCCGTACCCGGGGAGTCCCGCTGCTCTCGCTCGAGAGCGCGCGCCCTCTCTCCGACTTCGACGTCGTGGGCTTCTCGCTGCAGTTCGAGCTGACGTACACGAATGTGCTCACGATGCTCGACCTCGGGGGCATCCCGCTCCGTAGCGCGGACCGCGGGGAGGACGCGCCGCTCATCATCGCGGGAGGGCCCACCGCCACCCACCCGGAGCCGCTCGCGATCTTCCTCGATGCCGTCGTCGTGGGGGATGGCGAAGAGCGCGCGACGGAGCTCGCCCTCCGCTGGACCGACCTGAAGAAGCAAGGGGTCCCTCGCGCCCAGCGCCTCCGCGAGGTAGCCAAGCTCGCCGGCGTGTACGTCCCTGCGCTTTATGCGACCGAGATCCAGTCCGACACGGGCTTCCAGGTCGTCACGCGCGGTCTGTTCCCCGAAGCGCCGTTCCCCGTCCGTCGCACGCTCGTGGAGAACCTAAACGACTGGCCCTTCCCCGACGACGGCCCCGTCGGTGGCCCCGAAGCCATCTTCGACCGCGTCTCCATCGAGATCGCGCGCGGCTGCACCGAGGGGTGCCGGTTCTGTCAGGCCGGGATGATCTACCGTCCTGTCCGCGAGCGTGACCCGGACGCCATCGTCGAGACCGTCGTGCGATCCATCAAGAAGAGCGGCTCGGACGAGGTGAGCCTCACGTCCCTCTCCACGGCCGACTACTCGTGCATCGCGCCGCTGGTGAAGAAAGTGGTCGACAAGCTGGTGCCCGAGAAGGTCTCGCTCGGCGTCTCGTCGCTGCGCGCGTATGGGCTCGAAGAGAACGTGCTCGACGACATGCAGCGCGTGCGCGCGACGGGCGTGACCTTCGCCCCCGAGGCAGGCAGTCAACGCATGCGCGATGTGGTGAACAAGAACGTCACCGAAGAGCAGCTGATGGAGACTGCCGAGCGGATCTTCTCGCGCGGCTGGACCAAGATGAAGCTCTACTTCATGATCGGCTTGCCGACGGAAGAGGAGTCGGACGTACGCGAGATCGTGAGGGTGGGGGAGCGCGCCCGGCAGGTGGGCAAGCGGGTGAAGAACGCGCTGCGAGACCAGGGAAAGCCGAACGGTGGAGGCGCCCCTGCCGTGACCGTGAGCGTGTCGACGCACGTGCCGAAGCCGCACACGCCGTTCCAGTGGTGCGCGATGGATACGGCGGACAGCGTGCGGCAGAAGCAGCGCTGGCTCGAGGAGGAGAAGCGGGCGAGCAAAGGGGTCGACCTCCGGATGCACGACTGCGACACGTCGTGGCTCGAAGGGGTCTTCGCGCGTGGGGATCGCAGCCTGGGCCCCGTGCTGGAGCGCGCGTACAAGAACGGGGCGCGCTTCGACTCGTGGGAAGACCAGCTAAAGATCGACGTGTGGGAGGCCGCCTTCCGCGACGAAGGGGTGGCGACGCTGCCGTTCCTCGGGACGATCCCCGTGACCGCACGCCTGCCGTGGGATCACATCGACGTCGGCCTGGAAGAGGGCTTCCTTGCTCGCGAGTACAGGAAGGCTCTGGCGAGCCGGCTCTCTCTACCGTGCGGCAAGGCGGCGGGCATGTTCGTGCAGCACACGAACCTCGAGGAGCTCGAGGCAGATACGCGAAAGCTCGTTTGCTACGACTGCGGCATCGCGTGCGACCTTGGTGCGATGCGGAGCGAGCGCCTCGTCTATCTCACCAAGCTCGGGGCGAAGTCGCCGCGACCGGCGCCCCTGTCGCCCCTCCAGGCCCCTCCCCCTGCCAAAGAGGAGCGCGTCGACCCGAAGCGCGCGAAGATCAACTTCACCCAGGGCGCCGCCATTCGCTATCGCTTCGGCTTCACCAAGCTCGGGCCGAGCGCGCTCCTCTCGCACCTCGACCTCTTGCGGGCGCTGCCGCGCGCGTTCCGGCGCGTGGGGCTCCCCTTGTTCTACTCGACCGGTTTCCACCCGAAGCCCGACTTCGTCTTCGCCCCCGCGCTCTCTCTCGGCGTGTCGAGCACGTGCGAAGTTGCGGACGTCAAGCTCACGTGCGACGTCGACCCCGAGTCGATGCTCGAGGCGCTCAGCGCGGCCTCGCCCGATGGGCTCACGTTCTTCGCGGGGGCCCGCCTCGGCCCCACCGATCGCGCCGTCTCCCGCGTCATCGACACCGCGCGCTACGCCGTGGCCATCCCGACAAGCGTGCTCGATCCGCTTGGGGGGGTCCCGTGGCTCGAGGAGCGCGTGGCCGAGGCGCTGCTCACCCCCGAGCTGAAGTTGAAGCGAACGGTCGAAGGAATAGGCAAGTGGGTCAACGTGCGTGAGTACCTGCGGGCCATCACGGTGGATGACGAAGGGGCACGCACAGCCACGTCTGCCGCGGGGCTCGTAGGGAGCTTCGCGGTGCTGGCAGTCGACCTCGAGATTCGAGGGTCGGGGGCGATCAAGATCGCGGAAGTGGTCGAGGCCCTCGCGGGCAACCCCGACATGCCCCATCGCGCCGTACGCTACGCGCTCGGCACGTGGGACGCGGGGGCAGTAATCTCCCCATTCGTCCTGGGACGAGGGGGAGAGCCCGTGCAGGCCGCCGTCGCAGAGACCTCACGCGCGGAAACCAGAGAGGTCGCCGCGTCGTTGTGAAGTCAGGCGTGGGTGTGTAGCTCTGACAGCTTCCCGGTGCCGTCGACGTTGAAGAGACGCGCGCCGGTCGTCGTGTTGACGAACAGAATCGCGCCATCCGTGGTCGACAGCAGGCGAAGCTCAGTCACCGAGCTCTGGCCGTTGTCCTCACGCGTGTCCACGATGAGCGTGTCGGGCGTCGCCTTCATCCGGTCGAGCGTGGCCAGACGCATGCGAAGGCCGCCGAGCGGCCCGGCGCTCCACACGAGCAGGGTCTTTCCACCAAGGTCGGCCGCCGTGAAGCTTCCGCTCTCTTGCGGTACGACGTCAGTGCCAGAGAGCATCTCGCGGATCGGAAGGCGCGTGGCGGTGCATCCGGAGGCGTTGCAGCGCGATTGCTCGACGGTCGGGTGACTCCCGTCCGAGTCGGTAACGCGGGAAATCTGCGTGACGACCGCCTCGTTGCCGTGGCAAGCGAGGGTCCCTCCGCGCGTGGCAACTGGCAGCGGCGCAGTCCACGCGGTGCCCGTGAAGAAGGCGATGGCGTCGGCGCGCACGCCGTGAATGCGAACGGCGATGTTGTTCCCGCTCCGGCAGGCCGAGAAGCGCTCCTGCTTGTCGGCGCGGTCCGGATGCTCGAGGTTCGCGGCGTCCCCGATGTCGACGAGGGGACCGATGTCCCCCTTGTCCGAGAGCCTGCGCCCCACGAGGTGGAGCGGCGGGTGTGCCTTGGGTCCGGTTCGTTCGAGGATCCAGTCCCAGTAGAGCGTTGCGTCGGCGAGGCTGTCGATGTCGCTGTCGTCGAAGGCGGGGCGCCCCCTGGGCACGTCGCCGGTGAGCGGCGCGTGCGTGAGCAGGACTTCGGTAGCCCCCCCGGCTGCCGGATGGATGAGGATCCACGCAGAGCCATCCTTGTCGACGGACGAGCCGAGGGCGGTATCCCCGGTGATGGCCACTGTGCCGGCCGGTCGAAAGATGCCGAGCTGCCCTCGCTCGCCCGCGAAGATCCACGGCTGTGCCTCGGGGTCGGTCGTCCCCTCGAGCGAGAGCCCCGGCGTGTGCTTCGCGACGTCGGCCGCGACGTGCTTGCAGCCAAGCGCCGTGGGGATGCCGCTGGCCGTACAGAGAACCGCGCCGCCAACTAGCCCATTGTCGTCGACGAGGAACCGGAGCCCCTTGGTGGGGGTCGGGTCCGGCTTCAGGCTCGCGACCGCGAACTCGCCCCCGAGCCCGCTCGGAGCGCGAAGGACGTCCTTGGCAAAGAGAGCGACCGAAGGCACCGGGACCCCCTGCGTGCTGGTGGGCTCCGATTTGAGGCCCGCGGACGCCGCGTCCTTCCAGACCTGGTCGACGAGCTTGCCGACGTCCGACGTCGCGTTGGCGTTCTCACGCATCGCCTTGGCGAGCGTCGCGCTCGAGGCCTTCAGCTCGGCGCCCCCCGCCGGTGCCGATTCCGCATGCTCCGAGAGCGTAGACGCGGCCGCGGAGCAGTTCGCAGGCCACCCGAGCTCGCCTGCTTTCGTCCGCTGGTCACGCGGCGTCCCCAGGACGGTCAGCTGTATCGCGCGCACGCGAGTCTCCGGGCTCTCGTTCGCCTTGAGCGGCTCTCCGAGGACGCACCCCTGGAGCGTGCTCCACTCCCCCTTGAGGGCGGCCGCCTGACCTGCCTCCATGTTCTTGAGGAGGTAGAACCCCGCCCCCCCCGCCGCCGCCAGTCCGACGACTGCGATGGCTACGATGCGCTTCCAGCGACGTCCGCTTCCGAGCTGCGCCATGACGAAGCGGGTCGGCAGCTCCGTAATCTCAGGCTTTCTTCCCATGGTTGGTGGGGTATTATGAAGCCGAGGCTCAAGGGAAGTCGACAAACATGCGGTTATCGTCTCGCACGCGCCACTTGCTCGCAGCTCTCCGCGCTCCGTCGTCCGGGCGCGAGCGCCCGCGCTGAGCTGAGTCGCGAGCCGTCGACGACACGATGAGTGCTTTCGGTGCCAGGCGAAAGCCACTCCGCGCGGGCGACCGCCTCGACGGCCGGTACGAGCTCCTCTTTCAATACGCGCAAGGGGGCATGGCGACGGTCTGGCTAGCACGCGTGCAGGGGAAGCACGGCTTCGAGAAGCTTTATGCCGTCAAGACGATCCTCCCGCACCTCGCGGCCGACGAAGCCTTCCGCAACATGTTCCTGGATGAGGCGCGTATCGCCTCGCGGATACGCCACACGAACGTCGCCGAGATAGAAGACCTCGGGGAGGACAACGGACACCTTTACATGGTGCTCGAGTGGATCCAGGGGGATGCGTTGTCAAAGCTGACGGCCGCGATCCTGGAGGTCCGCGATCCGATCCCGGCCGACCTGATGCTACGGATCGCGGCCGACGCGTGCGCAGGCCTCCACGCCGCCCACGAGCTCGCGGACGACTACGGCCAGCTGCTCAACGTCGTCCACCGCGACGTCTCTCCGCAGAACATCATGATCAGCGAAGCGGGCGTGGTGAAGGTGATCGACTTTGGCGTCGCCAAGGCCGTGGGTCGCGCGAGCGAGGAGACGCGGACCGGTCTCATCAAGGGGAAGCTCGAGTACCTCGCTCCCGAGCTGGCGCTCGCCGGAGAGGTCGACCGGCGCGCGGACGTGTGGGCGATCGGCGCGACGCTCTACGAGATGTTCGCGGGGCGCCCGCCGTTCACGGGCAAGAGCGATCTCGACGTGCTGCGCGCCATCTCCATCGGTAAGCCCCCCGATGCGCTGCCAAGCTCCGTCCCGGCGCCGGTGGCGGACGTCGTGATGCGGGCGCTCCAGCCTGCTCTCTCGAAGCGCATCCCGAGCGCGCTCGACTTGCAGCGTCAGCTCGAGTCGGCGATGGCGTTCCCGATCGGTCGCGACGAGATCGGCCACGCGATGGGCCACTATCTGAAAGCGCGGATGACGGAGCGGCATCAGTCGATCGGCGATGCTCTCCGCGAGGCGGCCGCGCGCGCACCGGCTCCTACGCTGGGACGACCAGGAACACCTCTGCAGCTGTCGCCGATGCGGGCGAGCTTCCCCTCGCTCCCCCCCGAGGCGTCACCCGTTCGCTCACAGTCGGTGGTGCTACGTCCTGCACAGAAGGCCGAGTTCGGCGAAGGGGACGCCAAGACCATAGCGGCGGAGTCGGTCGGCGACCTGAGCCAGCCGAACGAAGCTCCGCCTCAGATTCGCCCGCTTCACATGATCTGGATGACGGTGGCGACTCTGGTCACTGTCGGCGTCTGGTCGACGGTGGTCGCGCTCGCGCTCGAGTCGCGAGACGACGGCGACGGCCCGCGGACTACCGAGTCGGAGCCGCACTCTTCCTCGTCTCGCACGACCAGTGGGTCCGGGGGTTCTCGTGCCCAACATTGAGGACCCGGCGGACTTCGAGGCCACGATCGCCCTGACCGGCGACGACCTCAAGCCCGTGTCGTTCAACGAGGAGGACGACGCCGTCACCGGGCGTCGTCCCGTCGGACGTCGGGACGGGGAATCCACAGGCGAGCTTCGAGATACGGTCCAGCCAGGGCCCCCCCCGTTTCCGCCCCCTCCGTTCCCGTCGCGTGGCCTCGCGGCCCTGACCGCACCTCCGACCTTCGCGGAACCCGCGGTGGCACCTCCTGCGTTCGTCCAGGCCGCGGCCGTCGCGCCGCCGCATCAGCAGCACGTGGCTCCCGTGGCTGAACCTAGGGAGGAGACGGTCACCACCGCGAAAGCAGGAGCTGCACCGCGCTCGGAGTTCGCGCCGATATCGACGTTCGTTGCAGAGCCACCACGCCCGTCTCGAAGCACGCGACCTGCCGCGCCCGAGCCCGTCGCCGCGGCGAGCCCGATGGGAGGCCGACCGCCCCAGTGGGTCGTCGGCTATCTAGTGCTCTGCGCCGTGCTCACGCTCGTCGGGTTGTGCGTCATCTTCTTCGAGCACCGCCTCCTGTAAACGGCCTCACCTTGATTCGTTGACATCCGGTGGGCCTTCGTTGCTCGCTGCGGTGCGTGCTCAAGGCCAGGAGGCCATTCCGCGCGCTCCTCGCTCACGCCTCGGCCGACCGGCGTCTCCAAATCAATGTGAAGCCGTTTAGACCGCCGGGACAATCAGGGCGTCGCGTAGCTTCTCGGCGCTGACGCCGGTGGCCTGGGCGAGGCGAGCGGCGAAGGCCTCGTCCCCGAAGTCCTGCGCGGTGAGCCGCACCATGAAGCTCCGCCCGATGGTGTAGGGCCCCTGGGTGACGTCGACCATCCGCACGCGCATGCGCCCCGTCTTCGGGTCCATGATGTCGGCGAAGCGCATCGGCACGAACTTGCCATCCTGGATCGACACGAGCGCGTCGGTGCCCCCACCGATCACGTAGGTCGCCGCCGAGTAGCCCAGGTCGCGGGTGTACTCGAGGTCGAACGGAATTGGATCGGCGCACCGAAGCTCGTATCCGATGTCCTTCGACACGATGGTCGGCGCCTTGAGGCCCAGCTCCTTCATGCGCTTCTGGACTGCCTGCTTCACGATCCGACCGAAGTCGATCTCGGCGATGCGAATGTGGCCGTGTGCGTCACGCTCGGCGTTCGCCAGGTCCGCGACGTCCTCCTCCGGGAGGAGCTCTACGATGCCCTCTGCGAGAACGGCCACGCCGTCTTCACGCCCCTCCGCGAGCCGCTTCACGATCGACCCGACGAGCGTATCGACCACCGTCTTGAGCCGCACACTCGACCCGTACTCCTCGGGGATCAAGGTGACGGTAGCCCCGGCAGCCTTGCCGATGCCGAGCGCGAGGTGTCCAGCCTTTCGCCCCATCGCGATGACGAAGTACCAGCGCCCCGTGGTCTTCGCGTCGACGAGGAGCGCTTCGCACAGCTCGGTGCCGATGTGCCGCGCGGTCTGGAAGCCGAACGTACTGATGTGAGGCGGCAGGTCGAGATCGTTGTCGATCGTCTTCGGCACGTGCACGACGCGGAGCGCCCCCTTCGAGGCCGCTGCCAGCTTCGAGGCCGTAGTCGCGGTGTCGTCGCCGCCGATGGTGACCAGCATGCCGACGCCGAGCTTGGCGAGAGTGCCGAGCGTCGCGTCCATCAGCTTCGGGTCCCGTGTCGGGTTCGCGCGAGAGATGCCGAGGTGCGAGCCGCCGCGGAAGTGGATCGCGCTCGTGCTCTCCGTCGTCAGCGCGAGCGTATGCTCCGTGCTCCCTTCCATCACCCAGCGGAAGCCGTCGCGGAGCCCGACGACCTCCACTTTGGCGGCGCACGCAGCGGCGGTGACCGCGGCGATGACCGCGTTGATGCCTGGGGCGGGGCCGCCGGCACAGGCAATGGCGAGCTTCTTCGGGGTGGACTCGGAGGAGGTTGTCACGAGGGCGGATTGTGCCACGGGTGCGCGCCGCTCTGCACGGAGTAAGCTCGCGCTCCCCATGAACGCTCCGAACACGATCGCGCGTTGGCTCGACCCACGCCCCGACGAAGTGACCCCCGCATCGCTCGCAGTCGGGACCATGAACTTCGGCAAGCGCACGCCCGAGGCCGAGTCGCAGCGCATCGTGCGACGCGCCGTCGAGCGCGGGCTTCGCTACTTCGATACCGCCAACGTCTACAACGCGGGCGAGTCCGAGCGAATCCTGGGTCGCGCGCTCGGCCGCGAGCGCAAGGATTGCTTCATCGCGACGAAGGTTGGGCTCTTCGGCATTCCGAAGAAGCGCGAGGGGCTGTCGGCCCCCGTCATCGCGCGGGCCATCGACGAGAGCCTCGCACGCCTGGGTACGGACTACGTCGACGTCTACTACCTGCACGCGCCCGATCCGAACGTACCGATCGAAGAGACGATCGTCGCCATGAAGGCCGTGCTCGACTCGGGCAAGGCGCGCGCGTGGGGGGTATCGAACTATGCATCCTGGCAAGTGCTCGAGATCGACACGCTCGCGGACAAGCACGGCATGCCTCGCCCGGCCATCTCCCAGGTGCTCTACAACGTCCTCATCAGGCAGCTGGAGCTCGAGTACTTCCCGTTCGCGCGGCGGTACCCCATCCACACCTCGGTCTACAACCCGCTCGCCGGGGGGCTCCTTGCGGGCAAGCATCGACAGGACGCCGTCCCGGAGGGTTCGCGCTTCGACAAGAACGCGCTCTACCTCAAACGCTACTGGTCGAGCCGCTTCTTCGAGCTGGTCACGGCGATAGGCGAGATCGCGGCGCAGGAGGGGCTACGCTTGCTGGAGCTGTCCTACGCGTGGGTCTCGTGGCACGCCGGCGTCGACTCTGTCTTGCTCGGCCCGGGCGACGTCGCCCAGCTCGACGCGGGCATCGACGGTGCCGCAAAGCGGCTGTCACCAGAAGCCGTTCGAAAGCTCGAAGACCTCCACCTGGCCTTCGCGGGCACGGACGCGAAGTACGCGCGGTAGGGAATGCGGATGCTCGTTCCCGGCGCCGAAGCCCAGGACCTCCGTGAAGCCCTCGCGCACTACGCGCTGCACGGCTGGGCGCGCATCGGCCGAGTGGCGACCGACGAGACGCTCGCCCTTCTTCGCGAGCGCGCCGACGCCATCATGCTTGGGACGGTGAGCTACCCCGGGCTCTTCTTCCAGATCGACGCCGCCACCGGCAGCTACGACGACCTCACATACGGCAAAGGATACGAGGGGCCGTCCCTCGCGTACCGGAAGATCGAGAAGCTCGAGCTCGACCCCCTCTATCGCGCGTGGCTGGAGAACCCGCTCTTCGGTCGGATC
>Ga0302279_10002617_pt1 | contig 23503 bp, 23 predicted proteins | sample III_Bog_N3_3_FD_194541 | JGI IMG/M metagenome (GOLD analysis project Ga0302279, IMG submission 194541) | Peat permafrost microbial communities from Stordalen Mire near Abisko, Sweden - III_Bog_N3_3 | ecosystem: Environmental > Terrestrial > Soil > Wetlands > Peat | place: Sweden: Abisko...
GCCTGGTCCGCTCCCGGCTGCGGACCGTCGCCACGACGTGAGCCCCACGGGTCAGGTACTCACCGGCCATGGCGAGACCCAGACCGCGGGAGGCACCGATGAGGAGGACGTTCGGGTGGGAGGCGTTCGGGTGGGAGGCGTGCGGGGTCATCGTCGTGCCTTCTCCGGTTCTGACGACTGCGGAGGCGTCACGACGAACGTAGCAACCGCCGCCGGTGGACTGGACCGCGCCGGCTGGGCCGCTACGTCGTCGCCAGCAACCGTTCGGTCGTCCGTGCCGACCACCGGGACGGATGGGTGGCAACCAGCTCGGCGATCCGGTCCGCCCTCCCGCCGCTGCGGGCGGTGGCCACCAGCAGCGTCTGGTCCACCAGGTCCCGTTGTGCGGCGGAGCCCCCGATGGATGCTGTCGCCGTCCGGGCGGCGGTCAGCTGTTCCGCCGCGGGGGCGAACCTTCCGTCGGCGAAGTCGGCGATGCCCTGGAGCAGGTGGCGGACGGCTGGTCGGTCCGACCCCGGGCCGTAACCGGCGATGACCCGGTCGACGGCGTCCGACTCCCCGGCCAGGGCGAGTCCGGCCACCGCGTGGAGATCGTTGAACACCGAGAGGTGCTCGTCGGTGCGTGCGAGGAGCACCTCGATGAGTTCGGAGGGAAGTGGGACCTCGGTGCCGAGGAGCCACAGGCGCCACCGCAGGGAGACCTGGTTCACCACCTCGAACCACACGGTCGGGGACGGTGCGTCGATCGGGCCGTGCAACAGGTCGGTGGCACCTTCCAGGTCGTCCTGTTCGATGCAGAACAGGGCGAGGTGCCACCAATTGTGGGAGGCGAAGAAGCTGGGTGACCACCGCGGCGAACTGTCCCGCAGGAAGGCGGCACCGATCTCGCTCCGCCCCTCCATCTCGTAGACGTGGGCCAGGGCATGGGTGGCCCAGGGATCGGACGGGTTCGCCTCGAGCGCTGCGGTGGCGAGGTCCTCCGCATCCGGGAGGCACCCCTGTTCCTCCAGCCCGAAGGCCGCCATACCGGCGACGATCCCGCGCTCGGACTCCGTGGGCGACCACGACCCGAGTGCACGTTCGGGCACCCCCAGCAGCTCGGCTCCGTCACCGATGAAGAAGGCCAGGTCCTGGGCGATCCGCAGTGCCAGGAGATCACGGGGTTGGTCGCCGAGCCACCGGCCCAGGGTGTCGAGCGCGGCGGCGAGTTGCCCGGCGTGCCACAGCCGGGCGGCTCGGTAGTGGGCCCGTGCCCGTTCGTCCTGTTCGGTGATGGACGCCTGGGCCGTGTCCAGGAGCGCGCCCGCGGTCGTGTTCCCGTCGACGGTCTGGGCGTACAGGTCGAGGTAGGCGGCCACGATCGGGGGCATCGCCCATCCGGGCTCGGCGTCGATCAACCCGGCCACGATCGCCGACGGCTGGCCCACCATGAGACACAGGTCGAGCACGGCGTCGTCGAGTCGAGCGCCCGCGGTGTCGCTCGGGGCGGAGCCACGCACGCCCCATCGATCCGTCCGTGTCATCCGGCCTCTCCTGGTCGCACCCGTTCCCACCCGCTCCGTCATCATCCGACGACGGGGCGTCGCACCTCCGTCCCGGTACCGTACGCGCACGGCCGGTAGGTTCGGACGATGGATCGTGGTGGACGTGCCGGCTGACGGGGCCTTCAGCGATCAGCTGGAAGCGTGGCTCGGATCGGATGGCCCGAAGACCATCGGCGACCTCGGCACGGTCTTCGAGGAGAAGAGCTTCGCCGTCACCATCTTGTTCCTCATGTTCATCCCGGCACTCCCCCTGCCCACCGCGGGGGTCACCCACGTGTTCGAGGTCATCACGATGTTGCTGGCGGCCGAACTGGTGATCGGGGCCCGGACCATCTGGCTCCCCTCCAGATGGAGCGGACGCGCGCTGGGTGCCACCACCACCCAGAAGGCGATCCCGTTCATGATGCGCCGGATCCGCTGGCTCGAACGCTTCTCCAGGCCCCGAGGGGCGACGCTGTTCTCCCGGCGATGGTTCCTGCGGGGCCTCGGGCTGGTGCTGATCGGCCTGGCTCTGGCCGCGCTGCTCGCCCCGCCGTTCTCCGGACTGGACACCCTCCCCTCGCTGGGTGCGGTCTTCGTCGCACTGGCGATCATCCTCGAGGACGTGGTGGCGCTCGCCATCGGTCTCGCCGTCGGAGCCGGTGGCGTGGTACTCGTCGTCACCGTCGGCGCAACGCTGCTGCACCTGGTCCGCGGGCTGTTCTGAGTAGTGCGGAACCGGAGGTCACCGAACGCTGAGCCGCCGGGGATCCGTGGACGTCCGCCACCACGCGATCTACGCTGCTCGCATCCTGCACGCCGGGACCGAGTCGGCGGGGTCCTCCACCACCTGCAACGGGGAACGATCAACATGGCGAATTCGGCGTGACCCTCGACCTGATCCTCATCGGCCTCACCATCTCGTTGGAGCCGATTCCCCTCACCACGTTCATCGTGGTGCTGGCTTCGAAGAACGGCGTGCGGAAGGGCGCCGCATTCCTCTTCGGATGGCTGGCCTCCCTGGCCATCGTGATCGCCCTGACGATCGTGGCGACCGGCAACAAGCCACCCAAGACGAACTCGGCACCGTCGCTGGCCGCCCTGGCGTTCAAGATCTTGGCCGGCGTCGTTCTGCTCCTCATCGCGTTGCGCCAGTACCGGAGACTCGGGAAGCCGAAGCCTCCGAAGAAGACACCGAAATGGCAGACGGGTGTGGACAACATGTCCCTCTGGTTCGCCCTCGCTCTCGGCCCCTTGACCCAACCCTGGGGACTGGTGGCCGTCGGCATCGCCACCATCACCGAGGCCAAGCTCTCGTCGTGGCAGGACTACATCGCCATCGTCCTGTTCTGTCTGGTCTCCACCTCGACCTACCTGGTGATGGAGGTCTATGCCGGGTTCCGCCCGGCCCGGACCCAGGCGCTGCTGGCGCAGATCCGCAACTGGATCGAGTCCCACAGGGACCAGGTCATCATCGTCGGGTCGATCGTGCTCGGCTTCTACCTGATCGGAAAGAGCACCTATCTACTGGTCACCTGAGTCCGGTCGACTCGGACCCGTCAGCCGGCGCCGGGACGTCGGCCCGACGTTGTGACGGTGAGGGTGTCAGTGTGGAGGCATGAGGGTGAGAACAGGGGAGGATGCGCCATGAGCAGCGGCACCAAGGACGATCCGTGGCAGTTGACGACACCGCCGGGTACGTCGTCGTTCGAGATGTACCGGGACACGACCTCCGATCCCGAGCAGCTGGTCTGCCAGGTCGGCACCACGAGACTGACCTACCTGTGGCGGGCGGTCGACGACCTGCATTCCTGGTTGCTCGCCCAGGCGGACTGGGTGCCACTGGGTGCCGCTGACGAGAAGAAGGAGCCCGTCGCCGGCACCGTCGAGGCCTGGGGACGCGCCGCCGACAATCCGGTCGGCGGGTTCTACGGGCTCCGCAAGGGCTACCGGGGACGGTTCGGGATGTACCTGCCGCCACTCCTGGAGGAGCTCGGCCTCGCAGCGGTGACCCACGACGCCCGCAACAATGCGATGCGGGCCACACCCGGGTCCTGACGCCGCTGCACGTGCGGCGCAGTGCAGCCCGGGGGAGAAGCCGCCGGAGCCGGTACGACGGTCACAACACGCCGGCTGCGATGGCTGCGCCGACGGCGACCAGGACGACCGAACCGGCCACTTCGGCCAGGTCCCCGGTGCGGGCGCCGATCCTGGCTCCGAGCTCCAGGCCGATCAGTGAGAGTCCCACACTGATCAGGCCGATCGTCAGGGCTGCCACCACCACCGACACGTGGTACGCCCCGAGGGCGAATCCCACCACCAGGTTGTCGATGCTGAGGGCCGCCCCGGTGAGGACCAGACGCCCCAGAGGGAGTCCGACCGTCGGGGTCCCCCCGGTGCGTGCCCTCCGGCGCCCGGTGACGATGCCGTAGATCCCCGCGACGATGAGCAGACCTCCGCCCAGCCACTCGGCGGAGCTTCCGAGGGTGTGGGCCAGCCGGTGCCCCAGGAGCAGGCCGACGATCGGCATGCCGATCTCGAACACCCCGAACACCACGCCCACCCGGAGTCGGGTGCGGGCATCCACCCCGGACACCCCGATGGCCACCGCCGCGGCGAAGTTGGACAGGCCGACCGAAACGGCGGCGAGGACCAGGGCGACCATGGGACCCCAGTGTCCCAGACGCCTGGGGAGGTCACGGGACGTTGTGACGGGATGCCGGAACGAGCCGTCCGTCCCGCCGGGGGGCTTCACCGGCCCGTCTATCGTTGTGTTCGACCGAACCGAGGACCGACGACGGAGCCCGTGTGACCGAATCGACCATCATCTACACGCACACCGACGAGGCGCCGTCCCTGGCGACCTATTCGCTGCTGCCCATCGTCCAGGCGTATGCCGCCGCCGCCGGTGTCCAGGTCGTCAGCCGCGACATCTCGCTCGCCGGACGGATCCTCGCCACCTTCCCGGAGCGGCTCGACGAGCGGCAGCGGATCGCCGACGACCTGGCCGAGCTGGGCCGCGACGTGCTGACGCCCGAGGCGAACATCATCAAGCTCCCCAATGTGTCGGCCTCGGTGCCGCAGCTCAAGGCGGCCATCGCCGAGCTGCAGTCCAAGGGGTACGCGGTGCCGGACTACCCCGAGGACCCGACGGGCGACGAGGAACGCGAGACGCTCGCCCGCTACCGCCGGGTCCTCGGCAGTGCCGTGAACCCGGTGCTGCGCCAGGGCAATTCCGACCGCAGGGCGCCGACGTCGGTCAAGAACTACGCACGGTCCCATCCGCACCGCATGGGGGCGTGGTCACCGGAGTCCAAGACGAACGTGGCCCACATGGACGGCGGTGACTTCCGCTCGACCGAGCAGTCCGTGGTCATGAGCGAGGACGGCTCCCTGCAGGTGGAACTGGCGACGTCCGGCGGCGACGTGACCGCGCTTCGGGCCCCGATCCCGGTGCTCGCCGGTGAGGTGGTCGACGCGGCGGTCATGGATGTGGCGGCACTTCGCGCCTTCTTCGAGCGGCAGATCGCCCGGGCCGCCTCCGAGGGCATCCTGTTCTCGGTGCACCTGAAGGCCACGATGATGAAGGTCTCGGACCCGATCATCTTCGGCCACGTCGTCCGGGCCTTCTTTGCGGGCACCTTCGCCACCTATGGCGACGTGCTGGCCACAGCCGGCCTCAGCCCCAACGACGGCTGGGGTGCCATCCTCGACGGCCTGGACGCATTGCCCGACGGCGATGCCATCCGGGCGTCGTTCGCCGCGGAGTTGGCGGCCGGACCCGACCTGGCCATGGTCGACTCCGACCGCGGCATCACCAACCTGCACGTGCCGAGCGACGTGATCGTCGACGCATCGATGCCGGCGATGATCCGGACGTCGGGGCACATGTGGGGAGCCGACGGTCTGGAGGCCGACACGCTGGCGGTGATCCCGGACAGCAGCTACGCAGGCGTCTACCAGGTGGTCATCGACGACTGCCGGGCACACGGGGCGTTCGACCCGGCGACCATGGGTTCGGTGCCCAATGTCGGGCTGATGGCACAGGCGGCCGAGGAGTACGGCAGCCACGACAAGACCTTCGAGATCCCGACCGACGGGACGGTCCGGGTCACCGATGCCGCCGGAACGGTGGTCTTCGAGGTCCCGGTGCACACCGGGGACGTCTTCCGCATGTGTCAGACCAAGGACGTGCCCATCCGCAACTGGGTGGAGCTGGCGGTCACCCGCGCACGGGCCACGGGCGACCCGGCGGTCTTCTGGCTGGACGCCGATCGGGCCCACGATGCCAACCTCATCGTCAAGGTACGCGAGACCCTCGCCGGGATCGACACCGAGGGACTGCAGATCGAGATACTCCCGCCCGTCGAGGCCACGGCCTTCTCCCTCGAGCGCATCCGCCGTGGGGAGAACACCATCTCGGTGACCGGGAACGTGCTGCGTGACTACCTGACCGACCTGTTCCCCATCCTCGAGCTCGGGACGAGCGCCAAGATGCTGTCGGTCGTCCCGCTGATCAACGGCGGCGGCCTGTTCGAGACCGGGGCCGGTGGTTCGGCTCCCAAGCACGTCCAGCAGCTCCTGGCGGAGAACTACCTGCGGTGGGACAGCCTGGGTGAGTTCCTGGCCCTGGCGGTGAGCTTCGAGCACCTTGCCCAGCGCACCGGCAACCGCCGGGCCCAGGTGCTGGCGGACACCCTCGACCAGGCCACCGAGCGTCTCCTCGACGAGGACCGTTCCCCGAGCCGCAAGGTGGGGGGCATCGACAACCGGGGCAGCCACTTCTACCTGGCGCTCTACTGGGCGCGCGCACTCGCCGCACAGGGCGATGACCCCGAGTTGGCCGCGGACTTCACCGAGCTGGCCGGTCGGCTCGGTGACCTCGAGGAGACCATCGTGGGTGAGCTGTTGGCCGTCCAGGGATCGGCGACCGACATCGGCGGCTACTACCTGCCCGACGAGGAACTGGCGGCCACGGTGATGCGGCCGTCGGTCACGTTCAACGAGGTGCTCGCCTCGTTCGCCTGACCGACCCGGGAAGCCGAGGCTCACCGCCGACCCTTCCCGGGGCGGCGGTAGCCTCGATCGGGACGACATCGTCCTCCGACCAGCCAACGAGGGAGCAGACCCATGGTGATGGCGAACCGACCCGAGGTGCGGACGGCCCCGGCCCCGGTCGTGGCCATCGACACGCTCCTCCTGGGCCAGCAGATGATGGCCGCGCTGGCGCGGGTGCCGTTCCGTCACCCACTCCGGGGGAACTCGAACCTGCTCGCCAATCTGGGGACCAACGTCACCCGGGAGGTACTGCGCTCGTTCATGGGGTACTGCTCGTCGCTGCCGATCGCCGAGTTCCGCTCGATCGAGCTGCTCCTCGACGACCTCTGCAAGGTGGTCATGCCGCCGGTGGTGCACTCCCGGGACGTCGACAGCACGCTGACCACGATCGGCGGGGTGCCCGGCATCCTGTACGTCCCCCGGGACGTCGAGCCACAGGGGGTCTCCCTCTACCTGCACGGCGGGGGGTACATCGGTACGTCGCCCACGATGTACGCCTTCTTCACCTCGCGCATCTGTGCCCGCACCCGGTGCGCGGTGTTCGTGGCCGACTACCGGCTCGCCCCCGAGTTCCCCTTCCCCGCCGGCCTGGTGGATGCGGCCCAGGTCCTGGCCGCCATGGTGGACGCCGGCGTGCCCTCGTCGCGCCTGTTCGTGGCCGGGGACTCGGGTGGCGGTGGCCTGGCCACCTCGCTCGGGGTCGCGTCCCAGGGAGACGTCCATGTGGTGCGCCCGGCCGGGATGATCCTGTTCTCGCCCGAGGTGGACATGCGGTTGGACGAGCCGTCGGTGACCGACAACGCCGAGCGCGACATCCTGCCGTGGAACATCCCCACGGCCTCCTACCTGCACGGGCTCGACGCCTCGAGCGAGTACGTCTCCGCCGTCGACGCCGACCTCGACGACTTTCCTCCGACCTCGGTGTCGTGGGGTGGGGACGAGATGTTCCGCGATCCGATCCGCCGCTTCGTCGAGCGCCTGGAGAAGTCGGGCGTCGACACCCATGCCCATGAGGTACCCGGGATGTTCCACGTGTTCCAGATCCTGATGCCGTGGGCCGAGGAGAGCCGGTCGATCTACGACCACGTGGCCGGGTTCGTCACCAGGATCATGGAGGACGCCCCACCACTCGACCCGGCTGTGGTGGCCGCGCTGCCGGGATCCTGAACCGACCGCTCAGGTCCGGGTGGTCCGTTGGTGTTCGAGACGGACGGCGGTCTCGGTCCGACGTGCGGCCAGGAACGCAGCTTCCACCGCGTTGTCGGTGAGCGCCAGCGCCTCGCCGTAGGCGGCGTGCGCCTCCTCGTCCCGCCCGAGCCTCCGCAGGAAATCGGCTCGGGCCGACGGCAGATAGGCGTAGGAGGCCAGCTGGGGCTCGTCGGCCAGCGCTTCGAGCGCGGCGAGTCCGTCCGACGGACCACGGGCGAGTCCCACGGCCACCGCACGGTTGAGGGCGACCACCGGTGATGGCCAGATGGCGACGAGCACGTCGTAGAGGCCCACCAACTCGGTCCAGTCGGTGGCCGACCAGGAGGGGGCTTCTGCGTGCACGGCGGCGATGGCGGCCATCAAGGCGAACCGCCCCGGTGGCCGATGACTCAGCGCCTCACGGACCAGCCCCAGTCCCTCGGCGATCTCGTCGGGGTCCCACCGGCTGCGGTCCTGGTCGGACAGGAGGGTGAGCGTTCCGTCCGCCGCCATGCGGGTCGGCCGACGGGCATCGGTCAGCAGCACGAGGGCGAGAAGGCCGGCGACGTCGGGGTCACGAGGGAGGAGCGACCGCAGCATGCGGGCCAGGTGGACCGATCGCTCAACCAGGTCGGAACGGAGCAGTTCGGATCCCGTCGGTGCGGTGTAGCCGGTGGTGAACACGAGGTGGACCACGGTCAGCACCGCGTCGATCCGACCGGGAAGCTCCGCGGGCCCCGGTACCCGGTAGGGGATGCGGGCAGCGGCGATCTTCTTCTTGGCCCGGGTGATCCGGGCGGCCATGGTCGTCTCCGACACCAGGAACATGCGCGCGACCTCGGACGTGGTGAGCCCGCACACCAGGCGCAGGGTCAGTGCCACCTGTGCCTCGGGAGCGAGCGCGGGATGACAGCAGGTGAAGATGAGGCGCAGCCGGTCATCGGCGATCTCCCCGCTGTCATCGGTCCCGACCGGCTCCTGCGAACCCGCCCCGGCGAGTTCGGGCAGCACCCGGTCGTGGGTCGCCCGGCGACGGACCAGGTCGATGCCCCGACGTCGGGCCACCGTCGTCAGCCATGCCCCCGGGCGTTCGGGAACGCCCCGGTGGGGCCAGGTGGTGAGGGCCCGGGCGTAGGCCTCCTGTACGCACTCCTCGGCCAGGTCGATGTCGCCGGTGACACGCACCGTCGCGGCGAGCACGTAGGCCCACTCGCGACGGTGCGCCTCGGCGACCTGCGCCTCGACCGAAGGGTCCACCGGTGCTCCGGTCAGCCGAGCGGTCGGACCGGTCGGACCTCCACACCGCCGAATGCGGCCGGGATCGCCTTGGCCAGGGAGATGGCCTCGTCGAGGTCGGCGGCCTCCAACAGGTAGTACCCGCCGAGCGCCTCCTTGGTCTCGGCGAACGCCCCGTCGGTGATGGTGAACCCGCCGGCGCCGTCCGAACGGATCGATGTGGCGGTCGCTGACGGCTGCAGGGCATTGCCGCCCCGCATGGCGCTCCCGTGGGCTTCGGCGAACGCGGTGTGACCGGCCATCATGGTCGCCCACGCCTCCGGATCGGCCTGCTCGATGGCGTGCTCGTCCTCATAGATCAGTACCAGGTACTCGGCCATGACGGCTCCTTTCGACGGCCCGTCCCTCGAGCCTGTCGCCTCTCCGACGAACAGACTTGCCGCGAATCGACAGGAGTGCTCGGACACAGTCCCGACGCCTAAGGTCGTCGGCATGGTGCGTGCCATGCACGGGGTCCAGGAGAACGCTCAGGGCACCCGGTCCCGCCGGTGGGCGGCCTACGCCCCGCTGGTGATCGCCGGGCTGGTGCTGGCCGCCTGCGGGACCGGGTCACCCACGGCGTCGCTCACCACGGCCTCAACGGCCCCCCCCGCCGCCATCACCGCGACCAACTGTCCGGCATCGCCTCCGGACCCACTGGGTCTGGCCACCCCGCAGGAGCCGGTTCGGAGCGGGTCGGCCGCCGAGCTCGTGCCCGCCACCCCGACAGCGGTCACGCTGTGCCGCTACTCGGGCGTGGGGGCGTCGGGCACGGGAGGCGCCGTCGTCGGGACCCGGATCGTCAGCGGTCCCGCCCTCGCCGATCTCGTGGCCCTCGTCGACTCACCGCAGTTGGCCGTCGTGGCCAACCCGGGCATCTACAACTGCCCCGAGTGGGACGGGGCCGTCATCCTCGGACTGTTCAGCTACGCGAGCGGCCCCGACGTGCGGTTGACCGTCGACCTGGGCGGCTGCGGATTCGCGTCGAACGGGGTCCGCACCGTTCAGGGTGGCACCATCACCCAACACCTGGTGGCGACCATCGGATCCTGACGCCTGCTCCTGTCCCGTCCGGAACGGACACCATGGGGATGGGGACCGATGCCGCGTGGGCGCCGCCAGCTGGTTCACTGGGGCCGATGTCACCTGCCCGACGATCCCCTCCGAGTGCCGCCGCGGTGCGGGCACGGACCGTCCGCCGCCGCCGACGTATCCTCGGTCTCGTCATGGTGCTGGTCGTGGTGGCGCTCCTGGTAGCCGCCGCACTCGGCATGCGGTCGACGAGCTCGGCCCTGGCACCGGCCACCGCAGCGGGCGATCCACTCGATGCCGCCCGCTTCTCGCCCGGCGCGTGCGTGGCCTTCGCCCCGACGGCCGGAAACCGGCACGAGACCGTCTTCCTGGATGCGGGACACGGCGGGCTCGACCCCGGGGCGGTGGGAACGACCTCGTCGGGGGCGACGGTGTACGAGGGCACGGTCACACTTCCCGTCGAGCTCGACGCCATGGCGCTGCTGCGGAGCGACGGCTACCGGGTCGTCGTGTCGCGCACGACGGATTCGAATGTGGTGCGCCTCACTCCGGCCGACGTGTCCGGAGGCGAGCTCACCCTGCTCGGCGCACATGACGATGTGGTCGCCCGGGACGTCTGCGCCGATCTGGCCCACGCCTCCCTCCTGGTCGGCATCTATTTCGACAGCGGAGCGAGTCCGACGAACGGCGGCAGCGTCACCACCTACGACGACGCCCGGTCCTTCAGTGGTGCCAACCTGCGCTTCGCCACCCTCCTCCAGAACGACGTCCTGTCGGTCATGAACGCACAAGGCTGGGGGATCCCGGACAACGGGGTGCAACCGGACTCGGTCGAGGGCTCGCTGGTCCCGACCACCTCGGACGGCACGATCGCCGAAGGAGCGGCCACCTATGGCCACGTCCTGCTGCTCGGGCCGGCGAAGGCCGGCTACTTCACCACGCCGAGCACCATGCCGGGAGCGCTGATCGAGCCCCTCTTCGTGACCGATCCCTTCGAGGGGACACTGGCGGCCGAGCCGTCGGCCGACCAGGTCATCGCCCGTGGCATCGCCACCGCGGTGCGCCAGTACCTGTCGCCGGCCAAGTCCCCGTCGACATCGGTCACGACCGGCTGACGCGGGGTTCAGACCGCCCGGTCGAAGGCCTCCACCAGGATCGACGCCAGGGCATCGCTGGAGGCTGCGTGGAGGTCGTCGAACCAGCCGAGTGATCGACCGAGACCGACGCCCAACAGTGCAGCCACGGCGACCTGGGCCCGCAACACCGGCTCGTCCATGCCGTCGGCCGCGTAGCCCGCCGCGATCGGCGTGACCATCTTGCGTGCCAGCCTGGCCGTGGCGGCCCGGTGGATCTCGTCGGAGGTCTCCTTGTGCACCAGCGCCTGGAGTGTCGGCCCCGGTCCCCGGCGGGCGGTGCGCCGCAACACGACGTGGATGACCTCGGCCAGGTCCGTGTACGGCTCGTCGGCACCCTCGGGATCGAGCGGACCTTCGCCGTCGTCGAGTGGCTCGGCAGCCACGGCGGCGAGGTAGAGGTCGGCTTTGGACCCGAAGTAGCGGACGATGAGGGCCGGGTCGACCCCCGCCGCCTCGCCGATCTCCCGTGTGGTCGTCCGCTCGTAGCCCTTGGTCCCGAACAGGTCCTGGGCCGCTGCCAGCAGCGACGCCTTGGTGGCCACCGCGTTGCGGGCACGCCGTGGCGCGGCCACCCCACCACCTGCCCGTCGTACCGTCACGACCGGGTTCCCCCGCTGTCGAGGTCGAGCTCGTCGGACAGCATGGCGCCCCCCGCCTCGAGCAGCGCCTCCTCCTGCATGCGCACGTCGAGGGTGCCCTGTGCCGTCACCGGCGGCACCGGTCCCGCTGTGGCATGGCCGGGCAGGACGAAGGCGAGCAGTGCGGTGAGCAGGCCGAGCCCGGCGGAGATCAGGAGGGCGACACGGAACCCCTCGAGGTCGGGGAAGGTCTGGCCGTGGCTGGTGTACGACAGGAGGACGGCGGCTCCGAAGGCACTGCCGACCGAGAGGCCGATGTTGCGGAGTACCTGGTAGAAGCCGGTGGCACTCCCGGTCTCGGCCTGGGGGACGGCCCGGATGATGAACCCCGGCATGGCTGCGAACGTGAACCCGATGCCCAGGCCGACGATCCCCATGGCCACGAATGCCTGCCAGAGCGACCCGTGCTCGAGGGCGAAGTAGGTGGAGGCTGCGGCGAACACCAGCGCACCGAGGGGGATCATGCTGCGCACCCCGAACCGTCGCTCGTAGGGGACGAGGAGCCGGCTGGCCAGGAACGTGCCGAGGGACAGGGGGGTCAGCACGAACCCGGACACGATCACCGACGCGCCGAACCCGAATCCTGACGATGTGGGGATCTGGATGAACTCGACCACGATCGGCACCACCAGGTACATGGACACACTCATCAGGAACCCGGCGACGTCGGCCATCAGCACCGACCGGTTGCGGAGGTGGTGGAGGTTGACCAGTGGGTGATCCGACCGCAGCTCGTGGGGGACCCAGACGGCGATCAGCATGACGCAGGCCGCGATGATCCCCATGGTCCGCAATGAGCTCCATCCCCAGTCACCACCCTCGCTGAGGACGACGGAGACACCGGTGACGGCCAGGCTGAGGAGGACCGCGCCGGCGCCGTCGAAGGGAAGGCTCGTGGCCTCCGTCCTCGCCGGCAGCACGACGACCGCACAGGCGAGGGCGCACGCCACGATGAAGGCCCCGAACCAGTAGGCGGCGTGGATGTCGAACAGCTGGGCGACGACTGCGGTCAAGGGGTAGCCGAGCCCGGCGCCGATGGCCGTGGACACCGAGAGGGTGGCGATGGCCCGTGCTGCCTTCTGCTTGTCGAGGTTCCGACGGGCGATGGCCATGTTGACCGGGAGCAGACCCAGGCCGACACCCTGGAGACCTCGGCCGACCACCAGGACCACGAACGAGGTGGCCACGGCGGACAGCACGCAGCCTGCGAACACGATGGCCAGGGTGACCACGATGACGTCGCGCTGCCGGGCGCCGTCGGCCAGGCGACCCATGATCGGCGTGGCCAGCGCCCCGGTCAGCAGTGCTGCGGTCAACACCCATTGGGCCGTACTGAGGGAGACGTGATCGACCTGCGCGATCGTCGGCACCAGGGGGGCTCCCAGACTGCTCACGATGGCGACGAGCAGTCCGACGAACACCAGGGTGGGGACGAGGAGGGCGGTGTGCCGATTATAAGTCATCAGATGATGACATAGTAGCGGACGAGCCGGCGCCATCGCGCGGACGATCGGATGGCGGACGATCGGATGCGGACGATCGGATGGCGCCCTCGGGATGACGGATCGGGGCCCTCAGGACGTGACCCTCAGGACGTGGACGTCACGTGCGTCAGGACCGTGCGGAGGTGCCCACCCGGACCGGATTCGACAGCACCATGCCATCGGTCACCGGACCGTGTCGGAGCAGCCAGGTGTCCCGGAGGTAGTTCTGGTAGAGGCGCCAGGGGGCGGTCTTCCCCTGCTTGGGTAGGTCGGCCACCGCCCGGCTGACGTACCCGGACGAGAAGTCGATGAACGGCTCGGTCGGGAGCGACGGGTCGGGCGACACCGGTGTGCACTGGCGCATCCCGCAGGCCTCCATCGTGGCCAGCAGCCGACAGACGTACTCGGCCGTCAGGTCGGCCTTCAGCGTCCACGAGGCATTGGTGTAGCCGAACGTCTGGGCCAGGTTGGGGACGTCGCAGAGCATCATCCCCTTGTAGACCACCGCATCGCCCGGCTCGACCTTGGCCCCGTCCACCTCGAGGGTCAGGCCGCCGAGGAACAGCAGGTTCAGACCGGTCGCGGTCACGACGATGTCGGCGTCGATCTCGGTTCCCGAGGACAGGCGGATCCCGGTCTCGGTGAAGGTGTCGACGGTGTCGGTCACCACGTCGGCGCGTCCCTCCGAGATCGCCCGGAACAGGTCGCCGTCAGGCACCAGGCACAGCCGCTGGTCCCACGGGTTGTAGCGGGGGGCGAAGTGGGTGTCCACGTCGTACCCGGCAGGCAGTGCTCCGATCACGCCCTTGCGGATGCCCTTCTTCACGAACTCCGGCGAGCGGCGACTCAGTTGGAAGCTGCACTGGGTCAGCAGGACGTTCTTCCACCGGATGACGCTGTGGGCGAGCGACGCGGGCAGATGACGACGCAACCGGTCGGCGATGGCGTCGGTTCCGGGTCGGGCCACGATGTAGGTGGGGGATCGCTGGAGCATGGTGACGCCGGCGGCTGCCTCGGCCAGCGCCGGCACCAGGGTCACGGCGGTCGCCCCACTCCCGATCACGACCACCCGCTTGCCCGTCCAGTCGAGGTCCACGGGCCAGTGCTGTGGATGGACGATCTGCCCGCCGAACCGGTCCTCGCCGGTGAACTCGGGCCGGTAGCCCTCGTCGTAGCGGTAGTAGCCGGTGCACCCCCACAGGAACCCGCAGGTCATCTCCTCCCGTGCGCCGGTGTCGGTGTGCTCGACCGTCACCGTCCACCGGGCATCGGCCGAGGACCACGACGCCGACAGCGCCCGACGTCGGTAGGTGATCCGGTCGGCCACGCCGTGGGTGCGTGCGGTCTCGCGGATGTAGGCCAGGATCGACGGTCCGTCCGCGATGGCCTCGGCCTCCACCCATGGCTCGAACGAGTACCCGAGGGTGAACATGTCCGAGTCCGAGCGGACACCGGGGTAGCGGAACAGGTCCCAGGTCCCGCCCATGACGTCACGGGCCTCGAGGATGGCGTAGGTCGTGCCGGGCCGGTCGGCGGCCAGGTGACAGGCCGCCCCGATGCCGGACAGTCCCGCCCCGAGGATCAGTACGTCGACGTGTCCCGGGGGCGCATCCATGGGCACCGAGTCTAGGCACCCCCCGCCAGCGGGCCCCGTGGAGGTCGGCGTGGATCCCGCGACCCGGATGCCCGCCTGTGATGCCCTGCCTCAGACACCCCGGCCCATCGGACGGCGGCACCGATGCCGCGTTCCCCACGACCGTCGGCCGTGGCGCGTGGCGACCACCAGGCTGGCCCGACGGCACTCCGAACACCTGGTCGGCCGGTCGTGGGGCTGCAAGAGTGGAGGAGATGAACGTCCTCTTCGTGACCTTGGACGAGTTCCGGGCGGACTGTCTGTCCTGCGCCGGCCACCCGTTGGTCACCACGCCGACGCTCGACCGACTGGCCGCCGAAGGCGTGCGGTTCTCCTCCCACTTCAGTCAGGCCGCCCCCTGCGGACCGGGCAGGGCGTCGCTGTACACCGGGATGTACCAGATGAACCACCGGGTGGTGGCGAACGGTGCGCCACTCGGGCACCGCTTCGACAACATCGCCCGTCTCGCCCGTCGGGCCGGCTATGCGCCCGCGCTGTTCGGCTACACCGACCAGGGCGTCGACCCGTCGACGGTGTCCGACCCCGACGACCCCCGGCTCGACACCTATGAGGGCGTACTCCCCGGCTTCGATGCCGTGCTGCCGCTCGACGGTCACTTCACCGGTTGGCTGGCCTGGCTCGAGGAGCTGGGGTACGGGACCCTGGATCCGGTGGCGGCGCTCGCCTCCGAGCCCGACCGCCCGGCCGGGCACAGCGTGTCGGCCTACCTGACCGACGGACTCGTGGACTGGATCTCCCGTCAGGACGGGCCGTGGTTCGCCCACGCCAGCTACCTCCGCCCCCACCCGCCCTACGCCGCCGCCGGCGACTGGTCGACCAGGTATGCACCCGCCGATGTGGGACTGCCGCTCCCGGTGGTGCCCGGTGTGCACCCGCTCTACGACACCGCCCGAACCGTGCGCTGGGTGGCGGCCCCCGACGATCCGGACGAGATGGCCCGTGTGCGCTCCCAGTACTTCGGGATGGTCTCCGAGGTCGACGACCAGCTGGGCCGGGTCGTCGAGCACCTCCGATCGTCGGGTGCGCTCGACGACACACTGGTGGTGGTCACCTCGGACCACGGCGAGCAGCTCGGCGACCACGGGCTGATCCAGAAGCTCGGGTTCTTCGAAGAGAGCTATCGCATCCCCTGCATCGTGCGGGATCCGTACCGGCGTGGGTCGGCCGGCCTGGTGGTCGATGCGTTCACCGAGGCGGTGGATCTGGTCCCGACCCTGGCCGACGCGCTGGGGCAGGACGCGCCGACCCAGTGCGACGGGCGCTCGCTGGTCCCGTTCCTCGACGGCGCCGTTCCGGAGGGATGGCGGAGGTCGGCCCACTACGAGTGGGACTGGCGAGACATGGTGATGGGCCCGACCCGCACGTCGGGCGGACGCGACGCCGCCCTCGAGCGGTGCAACCTGGCTGTGGAGCGCAACGACACCCACGCCTACGTGCAGTTCGCCGACGGCAGCTGGCTCTGTTTCGACCTCGGGGCTGACCCGTCGTGGGCGACGACGACCGAGGACCCCGCCACGGTGCTCCCGCTCGCCCAGTCGATGCTGGCCTGGCGGTCCACCCACCTCGGTGGCGAGCACACCCAGCTGCTGCTCGGCCCCGACCGCCGCGGCCTGTGGCCCGGTCTCCGGACGGCCTGAGGACTCAGCTCAGGCCGGCGGCCCCGGTGAGCTGTTCGACCACGGCTCCAGGGTCGTCGACGCTCACCACCCACCGCTGGAACGGTTGCCCGTCGAACTCGACGACCACTCCGGGACCCTTGCCGTGGACCACGGCGAAGTCCCGGCCGAACGAACCCCGGCGGGTGCCCACCGCGACCACGCCAGGGATCCCGGTACCCGGTGCCCGGATGCCACGCAGCTCCGCCCACAGGTCGTCGCTGGCCCGCACCGCGGTCACCGACCCGACGGGTGCATCGATGTCACCCCGCATGCCCTCGAGCCGCTCGATCCAGGTCATCGCCAGGGTGACGGTGCCCTCAGCCGTGGTCAATTGGGCCATGCCGGCAGCGTACCGGGGGCAGAGGCCCCGCCGACGTGGTCAAATGGTCAGCGATGACGATCCGTGTGTTCCTTCTCGACGACCACGAGATCGTGCGCACCGGACTCCGTTCCCTGCTCGAGTCGACCGAGGACATCGAGGTCGTGGGAGAGGCCGGGACCGTGGCCGAGGCCCTCGGCCGGATCCCCGCACTCCACCCCGACGTCGCCCTCCTGGACGTGCGGCTGCCCGACGGCAGTGGCGTCGAGGTGTGCCGGGACATCCGGGCCCAGCACCCGTCGACGGCCTGCATCATGTTGACCTCCTACGCCGACGACGAGGCGTTGTTCGCCTCGATCATGGCCGGGTCGTCCGGGTACGTGCTCAAGCAGGTCGGTGGGAACAGCCTCATCGACGGCGTGCGGCGGGTGGCGGCCGGCGAGTCGCTCCTCGACCCGGCGTTGACCGATCGGGTCCTCAAGCGGTTGCGTGAAGGTCCCGAGGAGGAACCTCTGCTCGCCAGTCTCACCAACCAGGAGCGTCGCATCCTCGATCTGATCGCCGAGGGCAAGACGAACCGGCAGATCGCCGCAGACATGTTCCTGGCCGAGAAGACCGTCAAGAACTACGTGTCGAACCTGCTCGCCAAGCTGGGGATGGAGCGGCGCACACAGGCTGCGTCCTACGCCACCCGCCTCTTCGAGCGTTCCGAGCACAATCGGCGGACCGACTCGAGCGGCACCTGAGCGCCACGCCCACCGCCGACGACCGTGTCCGCACCCGGTGCGCCGGTCAGCGGGAGCCGTCCGGGTGGTCACCGGACCGCGGGGCCGCCGCATGCAGGCTGGCGCGCCTCGCGGCGAGCGCCTGTTCCAGCATGACGCGTCCGTAGTCGGGGATGTCGAATGCGGCGGTGTCGACGACCACCCCCCGGGAGCGGGCGAGGCGCACCAGGGCCGCGTCGTAGGCCAGTTCGTCGGCCACCGCCTGGAGTGCCCATCCGGGATCCGTCCGCCCCGCGTGCTTCTCCATGGCGTGCCGCAGCTGCACGAGCTCGGCCGATGGCCCCGCCGACGGCAGAGGCGCCGTCGGTTCCCGATCGTCGGCGAGCACCGCGTCCAGGAGCTGGACGTACATCGGGTGGATGGGCCCGTGGCGTCGGGTGGACGCGCCACGGGGATCACCGGTGGGATCGGGAGCCGCCATCGCCGGCACCTCGCCTCCGTCCGGACCTCCTACCCGTCGTGTCCACGCCGGATCACGGCTTCCGCGGAGTCGTAGGCGTTGCGGATGTCGCCCACCAGCTTGTCGATGCCGTCCCGGAGGGAACCGACGTTTGCTCCGGCGTCCTTCGGGATCTCCTTCAGGCGGTTGACGGCGGCGAGGTAGGCGTTCTCGGCCACGGCGGCGTTGGCACGTACCGCCTCACGTACGTCCTGGGAGGCCAGATCGGCCTGGACCAGGAGTTCGTCGATCCGGGTCCGCCATTCGGCGAGGAGCCGTTCGAGGCGGTCCACGGTGGTGGGTCCGTCCGCGTCTCCCGGGGTCGGCGCCGGGTCGTCGGTGGTGGTCGACATGGTCTCTCCTCGTGTGGGGTCTCGAACTGTGTGTCCCCGTTGTGTGGGTCCTGCCAAGGATGGTCGTCCGGGGGGATGGCGAGTAGGGCCGAACGTCCCGATGGACGTCCCGCCCCGGAGCCACGACCCCCCCCACGGGGCGGGGCAGGCGGGGTCCGGGCTGTAGCGGTCCGCCCGTCGCATGGGGGTCCTTCGGCCCTGGATCCGTTGTTCGCCACCCGTCACGATGCTGGAGCCGGAGGGGTCCCCCGACATGGCTGCGGCCGGCGGTCCGACGTGGTACCAATGGATGAGCTCAGGTGAGCGGAGGTGGTGGATATGGCAGTCGAACGGACCCTGGCGGAGGGGTCCGACAACCCGTCCGGAGCCGGACCAGCACGACCGGCCGGTCTCGCCGGTCCGGCCGGTGTGGCCGACTGGCGGGGGGATGTCGCCCTCGAACTGTGGGTGGAGACGGACAAGGAACCCGCCCGTGTACGCCTGGCCGGCCGACTGGATTCGACCACGGCGGCCAACCTCTCCCAGGTGATGACGGAGCTGTTGTCCGAGGGCAGGCGGCGGATCGAACTGGTCACCGAAGGACTCCGGGTGGTCGATGCCTCTGCGCTCGGCGCGCTGGCTGACATCGAGCGCCAGGTGCGGCGCGGTGGCGGCACGCTGACCCGGGTCGGCCCGTCGATGGGACCGTTCACCCGGGTCCGCCGTGGGGTCACCCCACCGGCCCCCCGGACCTGAGTCCCGACCCGGGCGGCGACATGGGCCCCGGTGCCGGATCCGCCTCCGACGGCGACGGCGGATCTCCCGGAACGCCCGACGGCTATCCGGCCCGACTGGAGACGGACGAGCTACTCCACGACGGGACCATGGTCCGGTTCCGCCCCATCCGTCCGGATGACGGTGACGCTCTGGTGGCCTTCCACGACGGGCTGTCGACGCAGTCGGTCTACCGCCGGTTCTTCTTCGTCCATCCCCACCTGACCTCGATGGAGGTGGAGCGGTTCACCCATGTCGACTACGTGGACCGGATGGCGTTCGCCGTACTCGACGGCGAGCGCATGGTGGGTGTCGGCCGTTACGAGCGCTACCCGGGGACGACCGAGGCCGAGGTGGCATTCGTGGTCACCGACGACCACCAGCACCGCGGGATCGGTGGCCGCCTCCTCGATCACCTGGCGGCGGCGGCTCACGGACACGGCATCGAACGGTTCACGGCCCAGACGCTCTCGGAGAACCGGGACATGCTCGGACTGTTCCTCTCGTCCGGCTTCCCGGTCGAGACCAGTTCCGCCGGTGGCACGGTCAGCCTGCAGTTCGACATCCATCCCGGGGACGGATATCTGGCCGCCCGGGACTCCCGACGGAACCGGTCCGACCCGACATCCGCCTGAGCCGGAACCGTGCCGGACGCGACGTCGTCCACCCCCTCCACCACCACGACCGCCGACATGCCCGACCCCGCCGGCATCGGTAGGGTCGGGCCACCTATGAAGGCCTTCCGGACCCACCCCCCGCTCCCCGCGGGGCCCACAGTGCGCCGGGACGGGGACACCCGACGGGGACGGGTCCTGGCCGTCACGTCCCTGGCCGTGGTGCTCGCCGGCTGTTCGGTGGTGGCCACCCCGGGATCGGCGCCGGTCGGGTCCGTCCCACCCGCACCCCAGGAAGCGCTCGGCTACGTGGTGTGCCCGACTGCCGTGTCCCCGGTGGAGCTCGCCACCCGCACGGCCGAGGCCCCGATCCTGCTGCCGATCCAGGGGACCCCGCCGCTGGGAGGCTTCGCCGTCACCACCTCGCCGGACGGCCGGACCGCCTACGTGGTCACCCAGACCGATCCGCCGGACGGCTCACCGCACCCGGTGCTGGTGCCGATCGACCTGGTGACCCAGCGGGCCGGACGGCCCATCGCCCTGCCGGGCACGGGAGGGACCCACGGCGTGGTGGTGACCCATGACGGGCGGACCGTCCTCGCCGCAGTCGGGACGACGATCGTCCCGGTGGATCCGGACACCCGCGCCGTCGGGACCCCGCTGGATCTCGGTGCCGGTCACACGGTGGCGGGCATGGCGCTGAGCCCGACCTCGTCGACGCTCTACGTGCTGGTGCCCGACGGACTGGTCCCGGTCGACACGACCACGGCCATGGCCGGCCCCGCCATCGCCACGGGGCTGAGCGTGTCGTCGGTCACCTCGCCCCACGGCGTCGTCGTGAGTTCCGACGGCACCACCGCCTACGTGGCCGGCCAGGGAGGTACGGACTTCGGTGGACGGCTGGTGTCCGTCGACACGGCCACCGGCACCATCAGCGCCACCACCAGTTTCGATCAGTTCGGGATCGCCGATCCGGCGGCCGTCGCGCTGACCGCTGACGGCAGCAGCGTGTTGGTGGCCGACTCGGCCGACAACTGGATCGTCCCGGTCCCGGTCAGCTCGCCGTCGACGCCACAGACCCCCGTGCGACTCGCCGCCGGACCGGGGTCCACCGCCACCTCGGGCACCGATCATCCGAGTGACGTGGTCGTGGGACCGGGGACGACCGGGGCGTTCGTGGTCACCGGCCTCGACACGGTGGTCCCGTTCACGCCGGGCACACTCACCTTCGGGCGCCCCATACCGGTGTGCGCCGGCGCGACCTCGATGGCGGTCGCCGGCTGACCGGTTCCGCAGTGGCGGAGGTCGGGAGGAAGGGCGAGGGGAGGGTGGGCGAGCAGACCGTTCACGCGTCGGCGGGGCGCTCCGACGGCCAGGCACCCGCTGACCGGACCGCCTCGGCTGATTCCGTGGACCGGAACGCGGCAGGCGCCTCGCCGGCCGCGGCCAGGAGCTCGTCGAGTGCGAGGGGGATCTCGGCGGCCAGCCTCCACACCTTGGGCATGGTCTCGGGGCACGAGATGATCCCCCAGTACAACGTGCCCCGGTAGCTCATGATGGTGATGTTCACACCCAGTCCGTCCATGACCGGGCCGAGGGGGAACCCGGCCACCATTTCGGCGCCGGCCAGGTAGAGGGGGAACCCCGGTCCCGGGACGTTGGAGACGATCAGGTTGGCGATCGGGCGGTGCCGGTCGGCCAGGCGCATCCGACTGTAGAGGCGGGCGGCGGCGGCGAACGTGTTGGGAGTTGCGTGCTCCGCCCAGTTGACCAGCATGTCGGCGCCCAGCGCATTGTGTTCCTCCTTCGCCCCCTTCGTCCCTTCGCGGATGGCCACGAGGCGCTCCAGTGGGTCGTGGAGGTGGGCCGGCAGCTGCACGAACATCGACGAGACCTTGTTCGAGCCGTGCGGCGCGTCGTGGTCGGGCTGCACGGACACCGGGACCACGGCGACGAGGGGTTTGTCGGGCAGTTCGTCGCCATCGAGGAGGAACTGGCGGAGGGCACCGGTGCAGGTGGCCAGCACGACGTCGTTGACCGTGGTCGCCGTGGCGTTCTTCAGTCGTTTGACGTCGTCGAGGCCGATGGCGGTCAGGGCCACCTGACGGCGACGGGTGAGGGTGCCGTTGAACGACGTCCGGGGGGCGGACAGGGGTAACGCCGCCTTCGACTGCGGAGCGCGGTGCTGGGGCTCGTGACGGACCCGTCGGACATCGAGCAGCCGCTGCCCGGTGCGGAGGACGTCCCTGGTGAGCTCGAACGGACGGAAGAACCGCGCCGCCATGGCCTCGCTGATCAGTTCCGCGCTCGACGGGATGCGGACCGGCCCGTCGGGCTCCTCGGGCTCCGCTTCCGGTCCGGGATCGACCTCGAGGTCGAACAGCACCGAAAGGAGCGCGGCCCCCGACATCCCGTCCACGGTGGAGTGGTGCATCTTGGCGATCACGGCGATCCGTCCGCCTTCGAGCCCCTCCACGATCCAGATCTCCCACAACGGCTTGGAGCGATCGAGCTGGCGACTGGCGATGTCCCCGGCGAGCTCGGCGAGTTCGTGCAGTCCCCCCGGGCTCGGCACGGCGGTCCGTCGGACGTGGTAGTCGATGTCGAACGCCGGGTCGTCGACCCATACCGGGTGGCCGAGGCGGAACGGCACCTCGACCAGGAGCCGACGGAAGACCGGTGCCTGATGGGTCCGCGATGCGATCTGGGACTGCATCTTGGCGAAGGAGTACCCGCCGGGCACGGTGGAGGGATCGAAGACGGCCACCATCTCGACGTGCATGTGGAGCGTCGGGGTCTCCAGGTACAGGAAGCTGGCGTCGAGTCCGCTCAGCTGTTCCATGCTCACCCCTCCCCGTCGCCGCCGAGTACCTCCTCCGCATGATGCCCCACCTGCGCCACGCGATCCATGCCCCGGGCCGCCGGGGTCGTCCCGGGTTACCGCCCGGGCACGCCGACGGTGTTTGATGGTGGGGTGATCTGGGTCTTCCTGGCCTTCGGCGTGGTGTTCGTGCTGGTGGTGCTCAACGCCTATGTGCCGTTCCGCCGTGAGCCCTTGACCGTCCTGTCGTTCGTGACCGGGTTCCTCATCGACGAGGTCCCGGTCCACACCGCGGTGGTGGTGCTGGCCGGCACCGCGGTGCTGGGTGGCGACGTGCCGGACCACAGCGCGGTGTGGTGGCTGGCGTTGGCGCTGTGCCTCATCGCCGTCGTGGGCAATCTCTACCTCGCGGTGGTGGCCGGCCGGGTCGGCGGTCTTGTCGACCACGCGCTCGAGACCGCCACCGGTGGACCGATCCGGGCCGACGGCGTGGACCTGTCCCCGGCCTGGGCGGTGTGGTGGCGTCTGGTCGTGGCGATTCCGTTCCGCTTCCGGGGGATCCGACGGATCCGCAACGTCGACTACGCGGGCGACGGCCTCTACCGGCACAAGCTCGACATCATCCACCGCAGGGCCGATCCACCGGTGGCCGGACCGGTGCTCGTCTACATCCACGGCGGTGCCTGGGTGATCGGGGACAAGCGTGAGCAGGGGATCCCGCTCGTGCACGAACTGGCCGCCCGCGGCTGGGTGTGTGTCGCCATCAATTACCG
>Ga0302279_10002618_pt1 | contig 23503 bp, 22 predicted proteins | sample III_Bog_N3_3_FD_194541 | JGI IMG/M metagenome (GOLD analysis project Ga0302279, IMG submission 194541) | Peat permafrost microbial communities from Stordalen Mire near Abisko, Sweden - III_Bog_N3_3 | ecosystem: Environmental > Terrestrial > Soil > Wetlands > Peat | place: Sweden: Abisko...
GATAATCCACCCTTTCTGCAGCCATATCCGGCGCACGAGGGAATCGAATGCGCGTTCGTCTCCCGGCCTGCCATCAATAGGGTCCACGGAACTCGCCCACAGCCAATCCACGACTTTCCTCCGACTGTGAAATTGAAACAACGCTCTTCGCGCTTGACAGCCTGTCGGCGAGTCTTCGCCGACAACTCTACTTTGTTCATCGCGGCGCAGTAAAATAAGCCACTTCAATCAAGCACTGCAATAGGATGAAAACGAGGATGAGCAAGGTGATCAAGGAATCGCGCGCCTCGAGCACTCGGGTGTTGGCAAGCTCGCAGTGGGAATTGATGAACTCGATCGCAGCCTCGCGCATCTCCGCCCGATCGTGAATGTTGGCCTGAAGGGCCAACTCGGCATAGAGTCGCTTGGAGCCGGCGGTCAGCTTCGGATCGAGTTGCTCGACAGCGATTTGCAAACGCAGATGCGACGATCGGATTCGCGTCGCCTGCTCGGTCAGCGCGATCAATCGGCGGCGGAACCCCGCCGGCTTGCGCGTCGTCGTTATCGTCAAGACGCGCTGGCGATCGGCCTCGGCCCACGCCTCCGCCGTATTCTCCTCGATCTCCCGCAGGGCCCGTTCGGTTGCCGTGAACCGGACGACCGCGTCGACCGCGTCGGCCAACTGATCGGCGGCCGTCGCGATGACAGCGCGCCCATCGGTCCAGATGACCCTGGTTGAACGAAGACTCGCTCGGATCAACGGTTGGGACGACCCAACCGGGAATGTCGACCAAGCGTCCGCGCGCTTTTCGATCTCGATCGATCCGCGTGCGTTTGGCGGCAGCCAGACGATGTCGAGCCCCTCATGCTCCGGGCCCGAGCCCGAAAGAACGCCGGCGACGTCGACGGAATTGGCGATCGCGAAAGAAGGCGCCGGTTCTCGGATGACCGCGAGGGGCGCGACGCCCTTGGGCGGCTGTTGCGCGAAGGTGACGCGCCAAGCCTCGGGAAGTTCGTTGACCAGCTTGTCCATGACGTCTCTGTCGCCCTGTATGTTGACCAAATAGGGAATTGGCGGCGCCGAATGCCGGACCCTCAATTCACAACCGGTATCGTCGCCTTGGTTGCGGCGCCCGTCTCGTCGGACGGGATCCGAGCGGAGTAGAAACAAAACAGAAAGCTCTCTGAATCCTCGAACCATCGCCCGGGCCCTGAATTGGCAGCGAGCGCGCGGTTCCAGGCGCGGGAGAGACGATCCAAGTCGCTCAGCGCGAGATCAAATCCTTGAGCGAAAAGCACCTCGGACCATTCCCATCGCGATATCAGCGTCTCGACCCCGTTCAGGAGATCGTGGCGCTCGATGAGATCAACGGCCAGATCGCTGACCACGGAACCGAGAAAGACGCCCCGTCGCGCGACGCGACGCAACTCGGCCGCAGTCGGCCCGATGCGGTCCCTCCGGACTTGGCACAGGCAAGACTCCAGCACGACATCGAACGCACGATCCGCGAAGGGTAATTTCGTCGAGTCGCCGCGACCGCCGAGCGTCTGCAAATCAGCCAGCGTTCCGGCGTTCGCGCCGGAATTGTGCGCAAAACCGACGGCATCATAGCCAAGTTCACGCAAGGCCGCGACCGCTGCCGCCGAACCGGAGCCTGCGACCAGGATTTTGGCGCCCGGCGCGACGTCCCAGACAAGCCGCAAAACGTCGGCGACAAAGCTCCCGTCGCAGAAATCGTACCAATTCGATGCGACCTCGTCCAAGTCGCGCGACGCCGTCGCGGCGCCAGCCCGGGGGGGCCTCCGACGCGAGGCGCGCCTCCGCTTGAGAATGTCGGCGACGATCATCTCCGCGGCCGCATCGGAGGAATCGATGACTCCGTTGAGCGTGGCGTCGAAAATGTAGTCGCCGACGAGAAAGATTCCGGGCAGACAAACCGGATCAGGACGGTGGTTCTGACGAAGGCCACGCTCCGGGACGCCTCCCGGGATCGCGTTGACCGACGCCATCCAGCGGTGAATGCGGCGGTCGACGAGAAGCGTGCGGGCGTCCCCTAATATCGGCGGCAATGCGCGGAGGCACAAATGCTCGATATCGTCGTCGGAAAGGTTGGCGAGGCCAAGGGCAGCGTTGCCCGCGATCAGAAACCCGAGCACGCCGAACTGGCCGAGATCGTGGCGGGCGCCCTCGTCATAGACGCAGCACCCGTCGAAGGCTTCGAGCATCCACCAGGCGCCCTCGATATGTTCGCGCCAGAACGGCTTTTTGAACAGCAAGGTAGCCCTTACGTAATGGCCCGGGCGATCGAAATGCTGGACATGCCTGACCACGGCGCGGTGCAGGGCGTGCGATCGCCATTTCATGATCGCCAGCGCCGATATCGGCAACGCGAGAATGACGTAGTCAGCGATGAACGTTTCGGGGAACTCGCTGGTCCCCGTCTCGAGTCGGTAGGTCCCATCGGCAAGCGGCTCGACCGAACTGACGGTCGTGTTGAGACGCACTTCCGCGTCGAGTTGGTCGCTCAGCCGGCGTACGATTTCTTCGTTGCCCCCCATGACCGAGAAGACGTTCATATAGCCGTCCACGTCCATCAACACGTTTTTCAACAGCGTGAGGCCGCTCGTCAGGTGCGGCGGGGCCGCGACGTCGCTATGAGACATCACGCGCACATAGCGGCGGGCCGCATCGTCCGCGATTTCGGCTTCCAGGACATCCTCGCCCGTGAGCTTGCTCCAAGGATGGGCGTTGTCGAACGCCGATTCGCTCTTATAAAAAGCCATCGGCTTCATGAGTTCGGCGCATCGGGCGCGGAAGGCGTTGGCGGCAGCCGCCGCCGGCGGGCCGAGACTCTGACTGAGCGCATCGGCGTCAGGCAGGACTTTGCCGTCCAGCACGCACGCCCCGCCTTTGATGTGTTTGATCTCGAGCTTCAAGTCCTTCTCGATCAGTTCCCGCAGTGGATCGGGCCCCAGCGCCGAATAATCATAGATCTCGGCGACTCCGGCTTCGTAGAGCCCTGCGCCGGGAAAGCTCTTGGTAATGATTTTACCGCCCAGGCGTCCACTGGCTTCGAATAGCGTCGCATGGCACAGAGTTCCCGCTTTCGCAGCAAGCTGCCAAGCTGAAAACAGGCCCCCGGGACCTCCGCCCACGATGGCGACGCGAAAGACCTTGCCTTGGGGGTCATGCCGGAACGGCGTCGAATAGTCTTCAGCGATTTTGAACATTTTGCGCTCTCCGACGGCGGCCGTCGCGGCCGACATCCGATATCGAGAATTGCTGCTGGGCGCGCCGCGCCCGGCGGGCGCGGCCATTGCGATATTCCCCGAACCGGAACTCGGATTCGGAGAATTCGAAAAACGTCGATTGTCGCGAAGGTCAGCGCATCGGTCGATGGGCAGCCATATCAAATGGCCGTTCAATTCAACTGTCGGACCAGATCAGATGGCGCGAATAGCCAGCGACTTCTTGCTCGCAAAGTCCTCAGTTCACCCGTGTGGCCAGAGTGAAAGGTTACCGCGAGGTTAAAATTAACCATTGTGGGAGAAAGAGTCAATCTCCGAGATTTCCGGGATTTCGCCTCGGCGAACGTGTTTCCGCGAATTCTCGGCGCTGCTGCGGCCGTTTCGGGTCAGGCGCTTTTCGGCGTCCGCGCGGTTTTGCGGTTTGATGATTGTTGCGGATCCGCGCTTCTCTTCGGCACGGCCCGCCACACTCTCCCATGATCGGACGCAGCCATGAAACTGCCCGCTCTGGACAGCCCTGGATTACCAAGGCGAGATTTGTAACAAAGTGAGACGCCGCCGATTTCTGGCTCGCCGGAGGCCGAGGGGAGACAAGAATCCCCGTCGCCAGGAATATCAAATCCGCTGAGTTCGCCGAGCCACGGAGAAGTAAAACGTAATCCCGTTCTCGCCTGCCCGGCGTGCAAATGAAACGATTGACAGGCGATCGTTGCTGGTCATCGGCTATTGTCCGATCTACCCCATCGCCTTCCGCAGCAATGAAATCAGCGGCAGTTGTCGGAGCTCCAGTTACTCTCGTCATAACCTAATCGTCGCGCCGCGCTTCGTTCGTTTTTGCTCAGTTCCGACCAATCCTTCGACTCTGAACGCGGCGCCGAAGCATTGTCAGAGTCCCAGCTTTGTTGCGTCCAGCCGAGAACCTCCCAAGTACGCTGCGCTTCCTCCGACATTTCGTCCCAGTCGACGTTGCCCCACGAGCACGTGTTGAAGAACGCCACGTCATATTGCGCCGGGGGCTGTGGCGCTTCCGCCAGTGCGCCCGAGGCGTGCAAGCTTGCGGAGCCGAAGGCCAAAACCGCGAACGATCCCAACGCGAAAAGGCGGCCTAGCATGATCGGAATTAGCGGCATGACGAAATTCCCGAGCCAATCTCGAAAATCTGCTACGATTTTGGATTGTTGGCAATCCCCCCGCCCTTCCTCAGAGGCGTTAGTTCAAGGAACGACCGGGCTATTGCCGCTGTTTTTTCGCTTTCTAGGAGGTTGTTTCCGCGGCCGTCGCCGACACGATCTCCAGCTCGGCGATTCTGGAGTCCCCCTCGACGTTGGCGGAAACGCAGACGATCGACTTCACCGGCGCGAGCAACGCTGACGCTGAAGGATGGAACACACAGCGCCTCGCTCGTCTTCGACAGGAGCTACGACGAGTCGAGCTTTCTCCCGATCGCCGGTTCGAGGCGTACGAAGATTACGTATACGTGACGGCGGGGAAACACAGGCGCTGGTTCAAGTTTGATTGCGTCGGTGGGGGTGGCGGCTGATTGGCTAGATGCTCACATCGTCGCTTCGGTGAACGCCGGCTCCACGCTCTGGCCCCAGGCGCCCTCGTAGCGCTCCAGCCAAAGCTCAGCCGCCGTGCGCCCTTCCTCGACGATGCGGTCGAGCGGCGCGAGGTAGATCGTCTCGTCGGCGCCGGCGGCGTTTGCGCGCGCCCGGCGCTTCAGGCCGGCGTGCGCCAGCGCCAGCGCGTCGCGCGCGATTTCGCGTAAATTCCGGCCGGCGATGGTCGCGCGCAGCCCCAGGCGCGGCGCGGTTTCGCGCAAGTGCTGGCGCGATTCGGCGTCCCAGCCGTCGATGAGGTCGAGCGCGCCGGCGAGCGCCGTCGAATCGTAGTAGAGGCCGACCATCAGCGCCGCCAGCGCGACGATGCGGTCGGGCGGCCCGACGTCGGCGCCGCGCATTTCGAGATAGCGTTTCAGCCTGACTTCGGGAAAAATCGTCGACAGATGGTTCGCCCAGTCCGACAGCGTCGCGCGCTCGCCGGGCAGCGCCGGGTGATTTCCGGCCAGCAGATCGCGGAAATTCGAGCCGGCGACGTCGTGATAGACGTCGCCGCGCTTGATGAAATACATCGGCACGTCGAGGGCGTAATCGACATAGCGCTCAAATCCCATCCCGGGCTCGAAAGCGAACGGCAGCATGCCGGTGCGGGCGCGGTCGGTGTCGAGCCAGATCTGAGAGCGCGCGGAAAGCACGCCGTTCGGCTTGCCGTCGGTGAACGGCGAATTGGCGAACATGGCGGTGAGCATCGGCTGCAACGCCAGGCCGACGCGCAGCTTGTCGACCATGTCGGCTTCGCTTGAAAAGTCGAGGTTCGCCTGCACTGTCGATGTCCGGTACATCATGTCGAGGCCGCGCGCGCCTACCTTCGGCATATAGCCGGTCATGATGCGATAGCGGCTTTTCGGCATGACCGGCGTTTGCGCACGGGTCCATTTCGGACTCATGCCGAGGCTGAGGAACCCGATGCCGAGCGGCCCGGCGGCGGCATGGGCGGCCGTCAGATGCGCTTCAAGCTCGGCGGCGGTGGCGTGGATGTCTTCGACCGGCGCGCCGGAAAGCTCGAACTGCCCGCCGGGCTCCAGTGAGATCGCGCCGCCGCCGCGCGAATCGAACAGGCCGATAAGCTTGCCGCCGTCGTCGATCGCTTCCCAGCCCAGCGAGGCCCGCATGGCGGTCAGGATCGCGCCGATGCCGCGCTCGCCCTCGTAAGCGACGGGCGAGTTGTCGGCGATATGGAACGGAATCTTCTCGTGTTCGGCGCCGACCCGGAATTGCTCCGGAGGCTTCACGCCCGCCGCGATCCACCCGATCAAGTCCCGCTTCGACTCGATGAGCTCGGAATCGACTACGTCGCGCGCCATTCACCCATCCCCGCGGACCGGCAACAGCGCCGACCAACCCCGCGCCTAAATAGGGTGGGCCCGGCGACAATGCAATGAAGCTGAAACGGACCACGGCGTTAGCCCGATTTGACCTCCTTGGCGAGGCGCGCAACCAGCGTATAGGCCACGGCGACGCCGCCTAAGCCGAATATCGCGGCGCCCAGCACCAGACCGATTACCGCGCCGGCATAGCCGCCCCAGGCCGCGCCGATGGTGACGAACGGAATCGTGCCCAAAGTCGCGCGGCCCCAGTTGAACACCATCGCCATCAACGGAAAGCCGAGGTTGTTGAACACCGTGTTGGCGACGAACAGGCAGGTGATGAACACCCAGGCGAGCGCGCCCAGCCGACAGAAAAGCACGACGAATTCGGCGCTCGGCCCCGTGGCGCCGAACGAGGCGGCAATGTAGGTCGCCGACAGCGCCAGCACGCCCCAGGCGCAAAACGCATAGCCGACCGCGACGAAGAACGAATCGTCGATCGTCCGCCGCACCCGGGGAAACAACCGGGCGCCGTAGTTCTGACCGATGATCGGGCCGATCGAGCCGGTGAGCGCGAAGATGACCCCGAACGCCAGCGGAACGACACGGTCGATGATCGCGCCGCCGGCGACGGTCGCCGTGCCGAAGTCGGACCAGACGCGGGTGACATAGATCGCCGAGACCGGCGTGGCGAGATTGGCCAGGATCGCCGGCAGGCCGATGCCCATGATCGGGCCGAAATCATGCGGCAGATATTTTGGCCTGGGCAAGGCGACGAGATTGTGGACGTAGATCGCCCCCCAGATGCCGACGCCAAGAAACGTGAGGCGTGAGATAACCGTCGCCCAGGCCGCGCCATAGACGCCGAGGTGAAAGCCGAAGATCAACAGCGGATCGGTGAACGCGGTGACGATTCCGCCCGCCAGCGTGACATACATCGCGCGCTTGGCGTCGCCCGCCGCGCGCAAAACGCCCGACAGCGCCATGCCGAGGCCCATGGGCACGTTGGCGGGCACGGTGATGGCGAGGATCGTGCTCGCGACTTCGGCCGCCGTCCCCGAGGCGTGCATCCAGTGGACGAGCACCTCGTCGCGGAACACGAACAAAGCGATCGAAATCAGCGCCGAGAACAGAAAGGTGATCGCCAGCCCGGAGGCCGCCAGCCGCCGGGCGCGCGGCCGGTCGCCGGCGCCCAGCGCGCGCGAAACCGCCGCGGAGATCGCGATCGTCAGGCCGATATTGACCGACATCAACAGGAAGAACGCCTGGCTTGCGTAACCGATCGCCGCTTTGAACGCCTGATCGCCGAGGCGCGAAACCCAGTACAGCGACAACACGTCGACGGCGAAAATCGCGATCAGGCCGACCGAGCCGGTCGCGGTCATGACGATGACGTGGCGCATCAGCGAGCCCGTGGTGAACACGGGCGCGGGCGGTCTGCGCGAAGCGGAATCGGCGAGGGAGGCGGCGGTCAAGGCTTTGTCCGAACCAGAGGGACGCGACCTCATATAGGGTGCGTCAAGCGCGCGCTACTCGAAAACCAACGCCGCTCTTGACTAAGCCGCGCCGCTTTCCGATGACGGACATCGACAACCCCGAGCGAAACATATGTTTGCGAAGCCCAAGCTCCGTATCGTTCTATGCGCGCCGCGCGGCTTTTGCGCGGGCGTGGTGCGCGCCATCGACGTGGTCGAAACCGCGCTGAAAATCCACGGCGCTCCGGTCTATGTGCGGCACGAGATCGTGCACAACAAATATGTCGTCGACTCGCTGAAGGCCAAGGGCGTCGTGTTCATCAAGGATCTGAGCGAAGCCCCGCCCGGCCCGGCGCCGGTGATTTTTTCCGCCCACGGCGTCGCCAAGGCGGTGCCCGAGGAGGCGGCGCGACGCGGACTTTACACCATCGACGCCACCTGCCCGCTGGTCACCAAGGTGCACCGAGAGGCGCTGGCCCATTTCAAGCGAGGCCGCCATATCGTGCTCGTCGGCCATGTCGGCCACCCCGAGGTCGTCGGCACTATGGGGCAATTGCCGAAGGGCGCCGTGACGCTGATCAGCGAATTCGCCGAAGTCGAGCGGCTCGAAGTCCCGGCGGGCGTCGACCTCGCCTATGTGACGCAGACCACGCTTTCGGTCGAGGACACGCGCGAAGTGATCGCGGCCCTGACGCGCCGCTTCCCGGAGATCTGCGCGCCGCCGCTCGGCGACATCTGCTACGCGACGACCAATCGCCAGGAGTCGATCAAGCACGCCGCCGCCGAGGTCGAGGCCGTGATCGTCGTCGGCTCCGCCAATTCCTCCAATTCCCAGCGCTTGCGCGAGGTCGCCGAGCGCGCGGGATGCCGGATCGCGCTGCTCGCGCCCGACGTGAGCGCGATCGACTGGACGCTGTTCGAAGGCGTGACTTCGCTGGCGATCACCGCGGGCGCGTCGGCGCCGGAAATCCTGGTCGAGCGGATTCTCGACGGGTTCGCGGAACGGTTCGAGATCAGCGTCGAGACGCTGACGACGGCGAACGAGGCGATGTACTTTCCGCTGCCGAGGGGGATGAGGGAGGCGGCGGCGGAATGAAGGGGGGCCCGCAGATGTCGAACTCGTCGACTACCATTAGGGGCGTCGTGACGCCCGACCGCGTGACCAGCCATCCCGGCGAAATTCTCGCCGAGGAATTTCTCACGCCTCTGGGCATGTCCGCGTACGCGCTCGCGATGGCGCCGCGCGTGCCGGCGACGCGCGTCGGCGCGATCGTGAAGGGTGAACGCGCGGTGACGGCGGACACCGCCCTGCGTTTGGCGCGCTTCTTCGGCAACAGCGCGGAATTCTGGATCCAGGTGCAGGCGATGCATGACTTGACGAAAGCCTGCAAGGAAAACGGCGGGGCGATCGAAAAGGACGTGCAGCCGCGCGCAGCGTAACGAGAACCTCTACTCCGGCGCCCTGGCAAATATCTCGTCCGCCGGCGCGGGCGGCGTGACGCCGAACACGTCCTCCAGCGATCGCTCCAGGTCGGCCCCGCTTTCGATCCGTCGCTCACCCTCCACCACCCCGTCGCGACCCTCGGTCCAGGTGCGGCGGTTGACGATTTTGTAGCGGCGGCCGGATTCGAGACGCTCGAGGACGAGGTTATTGAGGAACGGCGGCGTCGGATTTGTCGAGGTGAACCAGTTGGCGAGCGCGTAATCGGCGCGCCGCTGTGGCGCGAGGTCAAAGGCGTAGAGCGTGCGCCAGCTCTCGCCGCGCCGCGCCTCCAGCCAATGAAGGCCTTCGCTTTCGCGCAGCCGTAAGACGCCGGCGGGCGTCGACTGCTCCCGTCCGACGGCGAATTCGAGCGGAACGTCGACGAGGCAGGCGCCGTAACCGACGACGGCGAGGCGCGGGCCTTCCGGCGTCTCGACGCTCAGCAGCATGTGGGTCTTCGGGCCCAGGGGGCTGTCGGGCGGCGCGTTCCAGCGCGGCCGGCCGGCAAGGCCGACGACGGCAAAGCCGATCGACTCCAGCGCCGCCTTGAACAAGGCGTTCTGCTCGAAACAATAGCCGCCGCGCCGGCCCGCGACGAGCTTGGCCCGGAACTCGGCGACTTCGAGACTGACCGGCCGTCGCAGGAGCGGGTCGAGCGCCTCGAACGCAATCGCGGCGACATGGGCGGCCTGCAGCGTGGCGAGCGTCGCCAGATCCGGCTTTGCCTCGCCGGCGAAACCGATACGCCTGAAGTAGCCGTCGAGATCGAAATTCGCCATTCCGCCCCGCTACCCAGTCATCCCGCTGACCAACAGCGCCGCGGCCACCACGATCATCGCCATGCCGATCGTTTCTGGCAAGCTCGGCCGCTCCTTGAACACCCGCTGCGAAATGACCTGGGCGAAGATCACTTCGACCAGCGCCAACGTGCGCACGCGCGCCGCGTCGGAAAGCGCGAAGGCAATGAACCAGAGCTGCGAAGCGAACGCGCCCATGAAACCGGCGAACAGCGAAGGGCGCCAGGCCGCGAGGATCTTGCCGACCGCCTGGGTATCGAAAACGCTGAGATAGACGAACAGGATCGCCGTCTGGATCCCCAAGCCCACCACCAGGACGAAACTCGCGGCCATCACGAACGAGGCGTGCGGCACGCTGAGCACCCCGGCGCGAAAGGCGATCGCGGCCACGGCGAAGAACGAGGCGGAAACCACCCCCTGCGCCAAAGGCTTCCAGCCGCCGCCGCCGCGCACGCCCGACATCAACCAGACGCCGACGGTGGCGAGCACGATCGCGCCCAGCAGCACCGGGGTCGGCCGCTCGCCGAACACGACGAGAGCGAAAATCGCTACTTGCGCCGGTTCGGTCTTGGTCGCGGCGACGACGACGACGAAGCTGCGCGAGCGCATCGCCGCCAGCATCAGGGCGGTGGCGGCGATCTGCGTGACGCCGCCGAGCGCCGCCCAGCCGAACGATACCGCGTCCAGATGCGGAAACGGTTCGCCGGTCGCAAACGCGATGATGAGAACGAAAATACAGGCGAACGGGAAGCCGAACAGGAAGCGCACTTGCGACGCGCCAACGGCGCCGAGCGCGCCGATCAGGTCGCGCTGCATGGCGTTGCGCAGCGTCTGGCCGAACGAAGCCATCAAGGTTATCACCCACCAATAAGCGGCGGCGTTCATCCCAACACCTCTTCATTTGACGCGCCGCGGGGGGCTCGCTAACAGCCGTCCCAGCGCAAACGAGGACGGCATGGCGGTTTATACGGAAGTCTCCGACGAGGCGTTGAGCGCTTTCCTGAGCGATTACGACATCGGCGGCAAAATTTCGTTGCGGGGCATAGCGGAGGGCGTGGAAAACACAAACTACCTTCTGCGCACCGAGAAAGGCCCCTTCTTTCTCACGCTCTTCGAGAAACGGGTGAAAGAGAGCGATCTGCCGTTCTTCCTCGGTCTGTTGGATCATCTCGCCGCCAATGGGGTGAATTGCCCGCGGCCGGTTCACAACCGCCAGGGCGCGGCCCTGGGGCGGTTGGAGGGGCGCGCGGCGACGATCGTGACCTTACTCGAGGGTCAATGGATGCGCGAGCCCAAGGCGGCGCATTGCGCCCAAGTCGGCGAGGCCCTGGCGAAGATGCACAAGGCCGGTCGCGGCTTCGGCATACGGCGCGCCAACGCGCTTTCGGTCTCGGGTTGGCCGGGTCTGTTCGAGGCGGCGGAACGGCGCGCCGACGAGGTAATGCCGGGCCTGCGGGGCGAGACCGCGGGCGAACTCGGCTTTCTGCTTTCGCGCTGGCCCAAGGGCCTGCCCGAAGGGGTGATTCACGCCGATCTGTTCCCCGACAATGTGTTCTTCGTCGGCGACAAGCTTTCCGGGCTGATCGACTTCTATTTCGCCTGCGACGATTATCTCGCCTACGATCTGGCGATCTGCCTCAACGCCTGGTGCTTCGATTTCGAGGGCGAATACAATTTCGCCAACGGCAAGGCGATGATCGCAGGCTATCAGCGGGTGCGGCCGCTGAAACCGGCGGAGGTCAAGGCGCTGCCGATTCTCGCCCGCGGCGCGGCGCTGCGCTTCATGCTGACGCGGCTCGTCGACTGGCTCAACGTGCCCCCCGGCGCGCTGGTGCTGCCGAAAGACCCGCTCGAATATCTGTGGAAGCTACGCTTCCACAAACGCGCCGCCAACGCCGCCGACTACGGCTACCAGCCGTGAACGACAAGGTGGAGATCTGGACCGACGGCGGTTGCAAGGGCAACCCGGGCCCGGGCGGCTGGGGCGCGATCCTCAAATACAAGGACAAGGTCAAGGAACTCAAAGGCGGCGAGCCCGACACGACCAACAATCGCATGGAACTGATGGCGGCGATCACGGCGCTGGAATCGCTGAAGCGCCCCTGCGAAGTCATCGTGCACACCGATTCGCAATATGTGCGCAATGGCGTCACCAGCTGGATGAACAACTGGAAGCGCAACGGTTGGCGCACCGCCGACAAGTCGCCGGTGAAGAACGACGACCTCTGGCGCCGCCTCGACGAGGCGCGGGCGAGCCACAAGATCGACTGGCGCTGGGTCAAGGGCCATGCCGGCAACCCGATGAACGAGCGCGCCGACGTGCTGGCCACTGAGGCGATGGCGCCGTTTCTCAATGGCGCCCGGGGTCGGTAGCGCCTTGTCGTTCCGGTGAAAACGGTAACACGGAGCCACGACGACGCGCTCGCCTATCGACATCGCGCCGCGCCACTGGATCCCCGTTTTCACGGGGATGACAAACGAAACCTCACGCCGTCGCGATATATTCCCTCAGCGCCTCACGCTCATGGGAAAGCGCGTCCACATGCCTCCGCACGATGTCGCCGATCGAGACGATGCCGACCAGTGCGCCCTTCTCGACGACGGGCAGATGGCGGAAGCGGCCTTCGGTCATGATCGACATCACTTCGTCGATCGAGGCGTCCTCGCCGACCGTTTGCACCCTGCGGGTCATGTGGGTGGAAACCGCCTCGTCGAGCACGGCAGGGCCGTGAATCGCCAGCACACGGATGATGTCGCGCTCGGAAACGATGCCGAGGGCGGCGCGGGTCGAGTCGGAAACCACGAGTGCGCCCAGCCGCTTTTCCGCGAGCCGAGCCACGACGTCCCTGAGCGAATGGTGCGGCTGCACCGTTGCAACTTCGCGCCCCTTCTCTTTCAAGATGCGTGCGACCGTCATCGGCTATCTCCCGTATCCGGCTTGCCTTCTCGAAGCCGTGACCGGCGAGGATGCGCTACGATTCAGGCGCTAGCAAGTCAAATCTCACCGGCCGGCGTCAGACTGGGGCGGCGAAATCCGGCCATTTTCCAGGATTGTTCAGGGCTTGCGCTCCGTCAACTTATCCCGGCGTCGACGATGAAGGTCTGTTTCGTAATCATCCGGCTGTCGTCGGCGGCGAGGAACAGCGCCATGCGCGCGACCTCCTCCGCCTCGAGGACCCGCGCCAGACATTGGCGCGCGACGATCGCTGTCACGTCGTCTTCGTTCAACCAGAGCCGGCGCTGACGTTCGGTAATGACTGCGCCGGGAAGAATGGCGTTGACGCGCACGCCGTCGGGTCCGAATTCCCGCGCCAGACTCTTGGTCATGCCGATGACGGCGGCCTTGGCGGCGGAATAGACGGAGAGATTGGCGATGCCGAGCAGGAAGGCCGTCGAGGAGAAGTTGACGATCGATCCGCCGCCGATCTCGCGCATGAAACGGCGCGCATGTTGCGCCGCGAAGAATTGATGTTTGAGATTGACTGCGATCGCCCGGTCCCAATCGGATTCGCTCACGTCGTCGGCGGCCTGCCGCTGGTCGTTGGCGGCATTGTTGATCAGCGCGGCAAACGGCCCGATTTTTCCGCGGGCGAGATTCATCGCGGTTTGCAGCGCGCTGAGATCGGTGAGGTCGCAAGGCCAGAACAAGGGCCGGTGAGCGGCGTCGTTGAGACCGTCGACGAGCGCGCGGGAACGTGCCTCGTCGATGTCTACGAAGGCGACCCGCGCGCCCTGCGCCGCGAAAGCTTCGACCATGGCCGCGCCAATGCCCGAGCCGCCGCCGGAGATGAAAATGGCGCGGTCGACGAGGCTCGGATAGCGGGCAAAGGACACGGACGACTCCGGTTGAGACTCATGCCGCAGACCCTAGCAGCCCGGCGCGCAGTGGCCTAGATTGCGACTCGAAATCGGAGACTGCCGGGCATGACGACAAACACCGTTCTCATCACCGGCGCCTCGCGCGGCTGGGCGGTCGGCGTCAACTATGCGCGGGATGAGCGCGCGGCGAACGAGGTCGTCGCAATGATCGAGGCCTTGGGCGGACGGGCCGTCGCGCTGATGGGCGACGTCGCCGTTGAGGAGGACGTCATCGCGATGTTCGAGGGCGCAGAGCGCGCCCTGGGACCGATCAACGCCGTGGTCGCCAATGCCGGCATAATCGCGCCGACCGCCAAACTCGTCGAAATGAGCGCCCAACGGATGCGCCGCGTCTTCGAGGTCAACGTGCTCGGCGCCTTCCTCACCGCGCGGGAAGCGGCAAAGAGGTTGATGAAGAGCCGGGGTGGACCCGGCGGCTCGATCACCCTGATCTCCTCGGCCGCCGCCCGGCTCGGCTCGGCGAATCTGTACGTCGACTATGCCGCCGCCAAAGGCGCCATCGACACGTTTACCCGAGGGCTTTCGATCGAACTCGGGCCGGAGGGCGTGCGCGTCAACGGCGTTCGACCGGGGCTGATCGAGACCGACATTCACGCCAGCGGCGGCGAGCCGAATCGCGCCCACACGCTCGGCTCGACCGCCCCGATGGGAAGACCGGGCTTGCCCGAGGAAGTGGCCGAGGCGATCGTCTTCCTGATCGACGAGCGCGCCGCGTCCTACGTGACCGGCGCGATCCTCGACGTGTCCGGCGGCCGGTAGGCTAATGAAACGCCGGGTGGATGAAGATAATGACGGTCACGAGCAGGCCGACGCCGAAAGAAGCGGAGCGCAGCGGCGCACGGTCGGCGAGGTAAAAGCCGATATGGGCGAGCCGGGCGATGAGCCAAAGCACGGCCAGCACGTTCACCGTCGCGCTCGCCCCTTCGATCACATAGGAAATGATCACCGCCGCGGCGAAGGGCGGAAAGTTCTCGAAGGCGTTGAGATGCGCGCCATGGGCGCGCGCCGGCAAGCCTTCGAGTTTAGCCACGTTGAGGCGCGGCAGTTTCGGATTGAGCTGCGACGCGGCCAGACCGAACGGAACGTAGGGCAACAAGGCCCCGACGAAAACGCACCAGAAAGCGATAGTCATGCAATGCCCTCCAATTTTGACGTCGCGCTCTTTGCCGGCGCTTCGTCTTGCAGCTATGAGCAGCCCCGGATGACGCTATCAGAAGCGAAGTGAGGGCGCGATGAGGATGAGGACGATTTGGCTGGCCCTTGCGGTCGCGGCGATCGGCGCCCCGGCCCTCGCTCAGGACGCGTCGGCGCCCGCCTATTGGGGTTCGCCGTCCGTCGACGGCGGCCAATGCTGCCAGAGCCTCGCCGAAGTGCGCGCGCATCTCGACGCCATCGACGCCGAGATCGTCAAACAAATGGCGGAGCGGCAGAAATACGTGGCCGAGGCCGGCCGCTTCAAGAAAGACCCCGCCGCGGTCAGCGCGCCGGCGCGCGTCGAAGCGATCATCGCCAAGGTCAGGACCAACGCCGCCGCCGCCGGACTCGACCCTGAAGTCGCCGAGCGCGCCTATCGCGCCCTGATCGCCGCGTTCGAGGATTACGAGCGCGCGGAATGGGCGCGGAAAAATGCCGTCAAGTAGGGCGTTTGCCGCCCATCAGCGCCAGAAAACCCTTGAGCAGCGCCGTCGGGCTCGGCGGGCAGCCGGGAATGTAGATGTCGACCGGCAGGACTTCGCTCAAGCCCCCGACCACGGCGTAGGAGCCCTTGAACACATGGCCGTCGCGCGTGCAGGCGCCCGACGCGATCACCCATTTCGGCGAGGGCGTCGCGTCATAGGTGCGCAGGACCGCTTCCAGCATGTTCCGCGTCACCGGGCCGGTGACGAGCAGCGCGTCGGCGTGGCGGGGCGAGGCGACGAAGCGCACGCCGAACCGCTCCAGGTCGTAGAACGGATTGTTCAGCGCGTGGATCTCGAGTTCGCAGGCGTTGCACGAACCGGAGTCGAGGTGGCGCGCTGCGAGGCTGCGGCCGAGGCTCAGCGAGGTGGCGCGCCGTACCTCGGCGCCGAGCGCCAGCAGTTCCGCGTCGTCGCCGCGGGGAGCCGCCTCGGTAAGCGGAGACTTGAAGCCGTCGATCAGCGTGCGGCGCATGGGGCGGGCTCGCGAGGGGTGGGGAGGGGTGTAGGTATTGACGCAGCCCTCATCGTCATGGCCGGGCTTGTCCCGGCCATCCACGTCGGGCCGTGATGTCTCATTCGGAGGCAGTCTCGTAACGTCTCGACGTGGATGGCCGGGACGAGCACCATAGGCGCTAACTTAAGGGTTTTCGGGGTTTCCCAGTGGCCCTTTTCGTCATGGCCGTGCTCGTCACGGCCATCCACGTCGGGCCGTAATGCTTCTTTCGGAAGCTTTCCATAAAGGTCCCGACGTGGATACCCGCGACAAGCGCGGGCATGACGGCATGCGGCCGCGCTCAACTTAGGGTCCGTTAGAAAATTGGCGCTGCATCCGTCATTGCGAGCACAGCGAAGCAACCCAGGGGCCGCGTGATGTGGCCCCTGGGTTGCTTCGCTGCGCTCGCAATGACGGTTAGGGCGCCGTGAAACCCGCTTGCTGATTGCTTTATTTGCTGACGCCACCTTATCGCCCAACGGAACGAGCCCAGGCGCGACGGAAACGCTCGCGCCGGCCCTCATAAATCCACCCCCGAGTACGACCCGTTGAAACTCTTGTTGCACAGCGGGAAGTCGGCGACGATGTTGCCTTCGATCGCGGCCTCCAACAATGGCCATTGGAACCACGAGGGGTCGCGGAAGTGCGCCCGCGCGACACAGCCCTCCCCGTTGAGGCGCACCGCGGCGAACACGTCGCCGCGAAACCCCTCGACGAAGGCGAAACCCTCGCGCGGCTCCTTGGCCTCGGGCAATTGCGCAAGCGTCGCCCCCTCGGGCAACCGCGCCAGCAAGGCGTCGATCAGGTCGAGACTTTGCTCGATCTCGCCGAAGCGCAGCCAGACGCGCGCATTCACGTCGCCGCCGGCATGGGTGACGACGCTGAAGCCTTGCCCATCGTAAGGCGCGTAGGCATATTCGCGGCGAGCGTCGAAATTGCGCCCGGAAGCGCGCCCGACGAAGCCTCCCGTCGCGAATTGGCGGACCAACGCCTTGCTGAGCATGCCGGTGCGCACGGTGCGGTCCTGAAGCGAGGCGGTGTCGTCATAGAGTTTTACGATGCGCGGCAGTCTCGCGCGCAGGGATTTCGTGAACTCGCCGATGGCGGCGGCGCCCTGGGGCGCGATGTCGCGCGCCACGCCGCCGGGCACGATTGCGTCCATCATCAACCGATGCCCGAACGCCGCGTTCGACGCCCTCAGCGCCCGCTCTCGCCAGGCCGAGCCGTGCGCCTGCAACAGCGCGAACGACGCGTCGTTGCAGATCGCGCCGACGTCGCCGATATGGTTGGCGACGCGCTCCAGTTCCGCCATCACGCCGCGCAGTTTTGTCGCGCGAGGCGGAGGGGTCACGCCCAGCGCGCCCTCGACGGCGAGCGCGAAGGCGAAGGCATAGGCGACCGTGCTGTCGCCGCTGATCCGTCCCGAGAGCGTCGCGGCCCGGGCGAGGTCGGCGGCGCTGAACAGCGCATCGACGCCCTTGTGCTTGTAGCCGAACCGCTCCTCGAGCCGCACGACCGTCTCGCCGCTGGCGTGGAAACGGAAATGGCCGGGCTCGATGATCCCGGCATGGACCGGGCCGACCGGAATCTGGTGCAGCCCATCGCCCTCGGCGGTGAGAAATTTGTAGGCGCGACCGCCGCCGTCATGCGGCGTCGCGGCGCCCAGCGGGGCGGAGACCGGCCAGCGGCCGTGATCGAGCCACGGCCTGACGTCCAGGGCGCCGACGGCGGTGAGGCCGAAAAGATCGCAGGCAGCGCGCTCGAGCCGGATCGCCGGCGGATGCATGGCGCCGACGGAGGGAAATTTGCCGTCGGGACAGGCGAGGCTGACGATGTCGAGCGCGCTCTCCTCGCGCCAGCCGAGCGCCAGCCGCACCCGGCCCGTGTCGCCCCAGAAGCTGACGAGTTCGGCGTCGCCCTCGACCAGAGCTTCCAAGGCTTCGGTCCAGCCTGTCAGGTCGGCGTCGCGCAGGATCAGCCGCATCGAATCCTCACTTCAACATCGCTGCAACGTGCTGAAACCACAGCACCAGCGGCGGCGGCGGGTAGAGGCCGGCGAGCAGCACGAGGCCGAAATGCGCGCCCACCGGCAGCACCGAGGCGCGGCTCGGCCCGCCGCCTTCGCTGGGCGCGCCGAACGCCATGCCCTGCAGCCGCAGCAGCAGCGCGCCGAAGGCGACCAGCAGGCCGAACACCACCAGGACGGCGAGCACGGGCGAACGCGCGAAGGTCGAACTCACCACCAGGAACTCGCTCATGAACACGCCGAGCGGCGGCATGCCGGCGATGGCGAACACGCCGATGACCAGCGCCCAGCCGAGCCAGGGATGGCTGACGGTGAGGCCGCGAATCTCGGAAATGCGCTGCGTGCCCTTGGCCTGGGCGATGTGGCCAACGACGAAGAAGATGCCGGATTTCGTCAGGCTGTGCATCGTCATGTGCAGCAGCCCGGCGAAATTGGCGAGCGGGCCGCCCATGCCGAAGGCGAACACGATCAGCCCCATGTGCTCGATCGAGGAGAAGGCGAACAGGCGTTTGATGTCGCGGCGACGGTAGAGCATGAAGGCGGCGAAGATCAGCGAGACCAGACCCAGTGTCGCCATCAACGGCCCGGGCGAGATGGCGCGGGCGTTGGCGTCGAGAATCAGCTTGAAACGCAGCACCGCATAGAGCGCGACATTGAGCAACAGGCCCGAGAGCACCGCCGAGATCGGCGTCGGACCCTCGGCGTGCGCGTCGGGCAGCCAAGCGTGCAGGGGCGCGAGGCCGACCTTGGTGCCATAACCGAGCATCAGGAAGACGAAAGCGAGATTGAGCAGCGCCGGATCGAATTCCGGCGAGCGCGCGATCAGGATCGTCCAGGTCATGCCGTCAAGGCCTTCGCCGACCGCCGGGCGCGCCGCCATGTAGACCAGGATCGTGCCGAACAACGCCAGCGCGATGCCGACGCTGCCGAGCATGAAATATTTCCACGCCGCCTCGATCGCTTCCGGCGTGCGGTAGATGCCCACCATCGCCACCGTCGTCAGCGTCGCCAGTTCGATCGCCACCCACATCAGCCCGATATTGTTCGCCGAAAGCGCGACGTTCATCGCGAAGGCGAGGATCTGATACATCGGATGATAGAAGCGCAGATTGTAGCGGGTGAGCTTGCCGGTCTCGACCTCGTGCGGCACGTAACTGGCGCTGAACACGCTGGTGGTGAAGGCGACGAAGGTGTTGAGCACGATGAACACGACGTTGAGATCGTCGACGTGGAAATACGGCCCGGTCGGGCGCCCCGCGCCCAGCAGCGTGCAGGCGGCGGCGAAGGTGAACAACGAAGCCAGCGCGTTCAGAAGCGAAGCGATGCGGTAGTCCGGCACGATGGCCAGAAACAGCGCGCTGACAGCAGGGATCACCAGTATCGCGGACAGGCCGTCGAAAGCGCCCAGCGTCAACGCCTGTCCCCCTGGAATCGATCGAGCGCGGTGGCGTCGACGGTCGCGAAGCTGTCGCGAATGCCGAACAGAAAGACGCCGATCACCGTCAGGGCGATGAGCACCGAGAAGCCCACCGAAACCTCGACGACCAGCGGCATGCCCTTCGCCCCGGCGGCGGCGAGGATCAGGCCGTTCTCCAGCGACATGAAGCCGACGACCATGCTGACCGCGTTACGCCGCACGACCATCATCAACATGCCGAGCAGCACGACGGACAGCGCGAAAGCCAGATCCTCCCGCGCCAGGGCGTCCGCGTCGTTGGCGATGCGCAGCATGACGACGACCGACAGGGCGACCAGCGCAAGGCCGCCGAGCATGGTCGGGCCGATGCCGACGACGTTCTCGACGTCGCGCTCGATGCCGAGCTTGGCGATCATCCGATGCAGCGCGATGGGGATGATCACCGTTTTGAACAACAGCGCGATCGAGGCGGTCACATAGAGATGCGGCGCCGCCTGCACATAGGCCTGCCAGGCGACCGACAGCGAAAGCACGAAGGCTTGCGCGGCATAGACATGGATCAGCGAATAGAGGCGCGTCTGATAGAGCAGCATGAAGCTGATCAGCACCAGACCGCCGGCGAGTAGATGCGAGACGTCGAACGAGAGCCCGGTCATTTCAGCGTCCTGGAAACGAACAGCAGCAGCGCGCCGAGGAAGCCGAGCATCAACGCCGCGCCGAGGAAATCGGGCACGCGGAACACGCGCATCTTGGCGATGCTGGTCTCGAAAGCGCCCAGCGCGCCGCCGCCGACGGCGAGCTTCAATACATAGGCGACGAGGCCGAGCAGCCTGTCGCCGACGCCAGCGTCGGCGATCGCCAGCGACCACGGCGCGAACACGCAGGCGATCAGCGACATGTAGAGCAGCAGCTTCAACATCGCGCCGAGTTCGATCAGCGCGAGGTGGCGGCCCGAATATTCGAGCACCATCGCCTCGTGCACCATCGTCAGTTCGAGATGGGTCGCCGGATTGTCGATCGGAATGCGGCCGTTCTCCGCGAGCGCCACCATGACGAGCGCCACCAAACCCATCCCCAGCGTGACGCGCAAGCCTACATGGGACGAGGCCATGAACGCGGCGACGGTCGAAAGCTGCGTCGAGCCGGCGATCAGCGCCAGCGAAAACACCGTTATCAGCATCGCCGGTTCGGCGAGCGTCGCGAACATCGATTCGCGGCTCGCCCCCAGGCCGCCGAAAGCCGTGCCGACGTCCATGCCCGCCAGCGCCAGGAAAAAGCGGCCGACGCCGAGCAGCGCGACGATGGCGATCAGATCCGCCGACCACGAAAACAGCAGCCCTGTCGCGAAAGTCGGCACCAGGGCGGCGGCGACCCAGGTCGAGCCGAACACGAGATAGGGGACGATGCGGAACAGCCAGGACGCGCTGTCGGCGACCACGGCCTCCTTGCGCGCCAGCCGATACAGATCGCGATAGGGCTGGAAAACCGAGGCGCCGCGCCGGCGCGTCAGCCGCGCCTTTACTTTACGCACGAGGCCCGTGAGCAGCGGGGCGAGCGCGATGACCACCAGCATCTGCGCGAGTTGGAAGGCGAGGTCGACGAACCCCATCTCAGGTCGCCCCCGCGATTATGACCAGCAACGCCACCAAGGCGGCGAACACGATGCTGAGATATTGGCGGATGGTGAGGAACTGCAGGCCGTTGAGCCGGGTCGCGGCATACGAGACGCCGCGCTCGATGGGCAGATAGAACCCATGCCAGACGAGATCGTAACCTTGCACCGTGAGCCGCGCGGGGCTCATGTCGCCGGGCGGCGGCATGATCACCTTCTCGCTGGCGCGGAACATCACGCCGCCGAACACGCGCCGGATCGGTTGCGAGAAGCTCTGCGCCGTATATTGCGTCGCCGGATCGGCGATGGGGAAGCCGCAATCCCAGGCGGGCGCGCGCCGCAGCGCCGCCGAGGCCAGCCGATGAATGACGAACGACGCGAGGAAGCCCGACATGATCATGAAGAAGAACACCAGCAGCCCATTGTAGGAGCTGCGGCTCGCCGCGATCGGCGCGATCGACAACCAGGCGAGCTTCGATTGCAGCGGCATCGTCCCGCCCACGGCGAGCAGGACCACCGGCTTCAGCGCGTCGATGATCAGCCCCGGGAAAATGCCGGAGAGCAGGCAGAGCCCGGCGAGCGCGCCCATCGCCGTCAGCGAGTACGGGTCGACGTCCCTGGCCTTGGCCGCCGCGGCCGAGCGCGGGCGGCCGAGGAACGAAACGCCGAACAGCCGGACGAAACAGGCCGCCGCCAGCGCCGCAGTCAGCGCGATCGTCGCGCCGGTGGCGGGCGCCAGCAGCTTCAGCGTCCATTGCGGGAATTGCGGACCCAGCAGAACGGCCTGCAGGATCAGCCATTCTGAAACGAAACCGTTGAGCGGCGGCAGGGCCGAGATCGCCATCGCTCCGATCAGCATGAACAGGCCAGTCGCCGGCATCAGATTGAGCAGGCCGCCGAGCTTGCCCATGTCCCTGGCGCCCGTGGCCGTCAGCACGGCGCCGGCGCCGAAGAACAGCAGGCTCTTGAACAGCATGTGGTTGAGGGCGTGCATCAGCGCCGCCGTCATCGCCAAAGCCGCCGCCCCGGCCATGTCGTTGCCCTTGAAGGCGAGCGCCAGTCCCAGCCCCAGGAAGATCAGCCCGAGATTCTCGATCGTCGAATACGCGAGCGCGCGTTTGAGATCGGTCTCCATCAGCGCGTGCAGCACGCCGATGAAGCCGCTGGCGCCGCCGGCGATCAGCACCGGCACGCTCCAGCGCCAGTCCGCGGGCCCGACGAGATCGAAGGCGAAGCGCGCGAAAGCGTAGACCGCCACCTTGGTCATGACGCCGCTCATCAGCCCCGAGACATGGCTCGGCGCAGCGGGATGGGCGAGCGGCAACCAGACATGCAGGGGCGCGAGCCCCGCCTTTGAGCCGGTTCCCAGCAGCGCGAACAACAATCCCGTCGTCGCTATGCCCAGACTCGGACTGGCGGCGCGCAACGTGGAAAACTGATACGAGCCGTCCGCGCCCGCGAGCACGCCGAAGGCGATGAGCAGCGCCATCGTGCCGAAACTCGCCATCAGCAGATAGATATAGCCGGCGCGGCCATTTTCCGGGTCGCGGTGATGCGACATCACCAGCGCCCAGGAGGCCAGCGACATGCATTCCCAGCAGACGAGAAAGGTATAGGCGTCGTCGGCAAGCGGCACGAGGCCCATCGCCGCGAGGAAGGCGGGGTAGAACGGCGTCACCCGCCCCGGCGTCTCCTCATGGCGACCGTAGCCGATCGCGTAGAGGCTGGCGATTGCGCCGCCGAACTCGATCAGCGCCAGGAAGAAAGCGGAAAGCGCGTCGAACCGGAAATGCGCCCCGATCCAAGGGAGCCCGATGGGCAGGCTCATCGATTGCGGCGTTTCCCGACCGAGCAGGAACGACAAGGCCGCTACGAAGCCGATCGCGCAAAGCACGAGCGAGGCGGCGTAGATCGCGCGGCCCGTCGGCCTGTTCGACATCGCCAGGACCATGGCGACGACGCTCAGCGCCAGCAATGCGCCATCGACGATCATGAGGCTTTGCAGCGCGCTCATGGCGTCAGCCTTCGTGTCCGACGCCGGCTCTTCGTCAAGTCCGACAGGTGAAATGTATCGTGCAACGTCCGCCCCGGACGAATCCCCAACATGGCTGACATGCTTGGTTCCGGCGGGGGGCTCCCGTCAAGCATCTATCCACGTCGCGGGGCGAAATCGGTCCCAGTCAGGCGGCTTTGGCCAGCAGCGCCAGCAATTGCCGCTGCATGGTCTCATTGCCGCAGCAGATCGAACCCTTCTCCAGCACGCGCTCGCCGCCGTCGGCGTCGCTGACGAATCCGCCCGCTTCACGAATCAACAGCACGCCCGCCGCGACGTCCCAGGAGTTCAGGCCACGCTCCCAGAATGCGTCGTAACGGCCGGCGGCGACGTAGGCGAGGTCGAGCGAGGCGCAACCCAGACGCCGAACATTGACCACGTGCGCCATGACGGCGGCGAGTTCGGCCTTGAAGCGCGGATGCTCGGCCGCTTTGC
>Ga0302279_10002619_pt1 | contig 23502 bp, 21 predicted proteins | sample III_Bog_N3_3_FD_194541 | JGI IMG/M metagenome (GOLD analysis project Ga0302279, IMG submission 194541) | Peat permafrost microbial communities from Stordalen Mire near Abisko, Sweden - III_Bog_N3_3 | ecosystem: Environmental > Terrestrial > Soil > Wetlands > Peat | place: Sweden: Abisko...
CGACGAGAGGAAATTCCTCCGAGCCGAACTATTTCTGACTCAGGTCACTAGAGGACCTTGGCCAGGAACGCCTGGGTGCGCTCGTGCTTCGGGCTGGTGAGGACCTCGGTCGGGTCTCCCTGCTCGACCACGACGCCACCGTCCATGAAGACGACGGTGTCCCCCACCTCGCGGGCGAACCCGATCTCGTGGGTGACCACGATCATGGTCATCCCCTCGTCGGCCAGCGATCGCATCACATCGAGGACGTCGCCGACGAGTTCGGGGTCGAGGGCGGAGGTCGGCTCGTCGAAGAGCATCAGCTTGGGATCCATGGCCAGCGCCCGGGCGATGGCGACCCGCTGCTGCTGGCCCCCCGAGAGCTGGTTCGGGTAGGCGGCGACCTTGTCGGCCAGGCCGACACGGTCGAGCAGCTGCCGGGCCCGCTCCTTGGAGGGTCCGGACGGGGCCCGCTTCACCCAGACGGGGCCCGAGGTGATGTTGTCGAGCACCGACATGTGGGGGAAGAGGTTGAACCGTTGGAACACCATGCCGATCTCGGAACGCTTGCCGCACACCTCGCGGTCCTTCAGCTCGTGCAGCCGGTTCCCGACCTGCCGGTATCCGACCAGCTCGCCGTCGACGGACAGCTCCCCCCCGTCGATCTTCTCCAGGTGGTTGATGCAGCGCAGGAACGTGCTCTTGCCGGACCCGGACGGCCCGATGAGGCACAGGACCTCGCCCCGCTGCACGGTCATGTCGATGCCCTTCAGCACCTCGAGGCGGCCGTAGGCCTTGTGGACGCTGCGCGCCTCGACCATGGGAGCGTGTCCCGGAGTGCCCGCCGGCGGGACCTCACTCATGAGGGGCCACCCAGGGCACTTCGGCCAGGGCCGGCTGCGGTCGGACCCGGACGTGGGTGAGGGAGGCACGGAGCTGCTGGAACGGTGTCGGGGGAAGGGCCCGGGTGGAACCGCGGGCGTAGTAGCGCTCGACGTAGTACTGGCCGACGGTGAGCACCGAGGTGAAGAACAGGTACCAGAGGCTGGCCACCAGAAGGAGCGGGACGATCTCGTAGTTGGTGTTGGAGATGTTCTGCGTGGCCTGGAACAGCTCGACCACGGCGATGGTCGAGACCAGTGAGGTGGTCTTCAGCATGGAGATCGTCTCGTTGCCGGTCGGCGGGATGATCACCCGCATGGCCTGGGGGAGGACGATCCGACGCATGGTCAGGCCCTTGGTCATGCCGAGCGAGGCTGCCGCCTCGGTCTGCCCGTCGTCGACCGAGATGATGCCGGCCCGGACGATCTCGGACATGTAGGCGCCTTCGTTGAGGCTGAGGCCGAGGGCACCGGCCAGGAACGAGGTGACCAGCGTCGTCGAGTTCACCGTCCAGAGGCCCTGCCAGAACGGCAGGTGCACGGTGTAATGGGGAAGGGCGATTGACGCACCGAAGGTGAGGTGGGGGTAGAGGTAGCTGATCCCCACGTACCAGAAGAACAGCTGGACCAGGACCGGTGTGCCCCGGAAGAACCAGATGTAGACCCAGGCCGAACCGGACAGCAGCCGGTTCGGCGACAGCCGCATGACGGCCAGGATGATCCCGATCACCACCCCGGCCACCATGGCGATCACGGTCAGCTCGAGCGTGACCACGATGCCCCGCAGGACGGACGGGGCGAACAGGTAGTGGCCGACCACGCCCCACTGGAACCGACCCTCACGGGTCTGGCCCCGCACCACGTGCGAGAACAGCAGTGTGTTCACCAGCATGGCGACGATCACCAGGATCACCGCGCTCGCCACCCAGCGCCACGGATGGCGCACGGGCACGATCTTCATGGTGGACGGGTCGGCCGACGGCCCCGTCGCCACCGTGGCCGGTGGGTGCCCCGGGGCCGGGGGCTCCGTCATCGGCGGGTGGTCCGTCGCCGTCCCCTACCTCAGCTGGTGGCGCCGTTGACGGCGGCCGTGGTGATGGCCCCGGCCTGCACGCCCCACTTGACCAGGATCTGGTGGTAGACGCCGTTGGCGATCAGCGCGTTGACGGCGGCGGCCACCGGGGCGGCCATGCCGTTGCCCTTGGGCAGCGCCAGGCCGTAAGGGGCGTTGTTGACCGAGTAGCCGCTGTTCTGGAACACCCCGTTGGAGGTGGCGACGATGTAGGCGGCCACCGGCGAGTCGGCGAAGCCGACATCGGCCCGGCCGCTCGACACGGCCAGGTTGGCCTCGCTCTGGGTGTTGAAGGTGAGGACGGTCACCGCGCCCTGGTTGGTGGCCTTGCACTTGGCCCCCTGGACCTTGGCGTCGGTCTGCTCGGTGGTGCCGCTCTCGACGGCGACCGAGTGCCCGCACAGCGAGGCGAGCCCGTTGAACGTGGTGGTGGACCCGGTCTTGGTGTAGAAGCCCTCACCGGCGTTGAAGTAGTCGACGAAGTCGACGACCTTCTGGCGGGCCAGCGTGTCGGTGAACGACGAGGCCCCCATCCCGTACTTGCCGGCCACGATGCCCGGGATGATGGTGTCGAAGGTGGCGTTGACCAGCTTGGCCTGCAGCCCGAGAGTCTGCATGATGGCGTTGGACAGATCGGCGTCCATGCCGACGATCGTCGTGCCGTCCGGGGCGATGAACTCGTTCGGCGGGTAGGTGGCGTCCATGGCCACGGTCACGGTGCCGGCCGACTTGACCGAGGCGGGCACGGTGGCCGCCAGGGCGGTGTTGGTGGCCTGGGTCGGGATCACCGTGGTCGGGATCGGGGGAGCGGTGGTGGTCGTGGTCGCCGGCGCCGCCGTGGTTGTGGTGGTCGAGCTGCTCGAGCTGCTCGAACACGCACTGGCGACCAGCGCCACCGTGCCGAGCATCACGGCCGCTGCCGTCTTCATCCTGCGGGTCGTCGTGCGCACCGGTGATCCTCCACGTTCGTCCAGGTAGGGCGGCACAAGTGTGCCACGACAGCGCTGGCGGGGCGAACCCCGCCCGGACGCGGAACCACCGGCCGTCGTGGAGACCGGCCGGTGGTTCAGACGTGGCGGCGGGGAGCCCGGGTCAGACGGGCACCGGTTCGGGTTCCGGTGACGTGGCCTCCACCTGTGGTGGACTGCCCGAAGTGCCGCCTCCGGTGCTCCCACCCTCGACCTCGCGGTAGTGGTTGCGCCAGATCAGCCGGTAGATGCGGGTCCATCGGGGGATCGAGCGCAGTCCGGGGATGAACGGCACCAGAGCCAGGAGGATGGTCAGGCCGATCATGAAGGCGAAGACCAGGATGTCCCCGTTGTCCGACGTGTTGGCCGGGGGTACCTGGTACCACAGGGTGTAGAGCCACAACCAGGCCTGGCCCGGCCACTGGCCCGTCTCGTTCATCATCCCCCACTGGTCGCCGGACAGGTGGTCGTTGGCGGCCAGGTTGGACAGGTACTGGCCGTCGGCGATGAACAGCAGTGGCTTGGTGTAGTCGGTCCCGTAGAACTGCCGGGAGCTGAGCAGCGCGCCGTCGAGCGCCCCGCTGCGGGCCATGTCGGTCAGCGCCGGCACGATGGTGCCGACGGGTCCGTAGTCACCGGCGGGCACGACCAGGGTGCCGTTCGTGAAGGTGGCGTTGGCCACCCCCTTCTCGTAGGCCGCCGTCCACGCCGCCTGCTGGCTGGCCGACGCCGACTTGTACTCGGCCACCGCCGCCTGGACCTCGGGGGATTCCGGGAGTGTGCCGAGCGGGCCCAGTACGTAGTCGTTGGCCGTGTCGATCGGGTGGTGGACTCCCAGCCACTTGGCGGGCGCGATCGGTCCGATCGACTGGGCGTCGCCGTTCAGGTTGTACGGAGGGCCGTAGGTGGCGGTGGCGCTGGTGCCGTCGAGCTCGGTGATGGCCGTCTGGGCGAAGTCGACCGGATTGGCCGTCGACCAGGACTGGACCGTCACCGGCTTGTCGTCCGGCGAGCCGAACAGCACGGCCAGTCCGGCGACCAGGATGATCACCACGATGAGGGCGATCAGGAACTCCTTGGCCAGGTCATAGGGCTCGTAGCGGCCCTTCCAGGCGAGGGCGTCCCGGTCCTGGACGAACTTCTTGGGCTTCTTGTGCGTGTCGGCACTCATGCCTGCACCTCCGCTCCGGCCGTATCGGACCCCGGCTGGACACCGGGGGTCTCGTTCTTGGCGGCGAACGGCGTCACCACGCCACGGAGGCGGACCATCAGGACGTGGAGGCCGACCAGGGCGACCACGACCAGCGGCAGGAGGACGATGTGCCACATGATCATCTGGCCGAAGTTGGTCACGTTGAAGATGGCGCCCGCTCCGGTGGAGTTGATCCCGTCCTTGGCCTGGGTGCTGATCCACTGGGAGTCGAAGTTCTGCTGGGACAGGTAGCCGGTGAAGGCCGCCCCCACCGACACCAGGAAGACGACGACGCCGGAGATCCACGTCGCCTTGCGCTTTCCGCGCCAGGCGGCCATGAAGAACTTGCCCCACAGGTGGATCACCATGGCGAACATGAAGATCTCGACCGACCACAGGTGCAGCGAGTTGACGAAGAGTCCCGTCGAGGAGACGTGCCACCAGTTGGGTCCGAAGATGGCGAGGACGAACCCGGTGGCGATGACCATGCAGAGGGCGGCGATTGTGGTCACCCCGAACACGTAGATCCAGGAGGCCACGTAGGCCGGCTGGCGGTCGGGGAGCATCCGTTGGGGCGGGAGGGCCTCGACGGCGGCGGTCCGGATCTTGGCCGTCCACTGGTCGGCGTCCTCGGGCCGGTCGGCGGCCTTGTCCAGGTCGGCCTGGTCGGGCCGTGGGGCCTTCGGGTCGGCGATGGTCATCGGTCCCCTCCCTTGTCCTTGTGGGTCTTGAAGGGGATCAGGATGGCGGCGAAGAACACGATGACCATCAGGATGATGACGATCAGGTTCCCGTACGACATCTGGATGAATCCCCAGTGGATGTAGTTGCCCGGCTTGTTCAGATCGATCAGGGCTCCGAACAGCGTGCCGAACACGAGTGCGATTGCTGACATGGGTTGACCTCCTGGGTTGAGGTTACGAACGGGCGCGCCAGACACGTAGGGCCGAAAGTCCCTTGGCCGTCGTGTCTTCCGCCCCCAGCGCCAGATCGGGGACATCGTCCGGCGTGATGGGTGGACCGGCTGCCGTCCGTCCGCGGGTCGCACGATCGGCCGACACACCCGGTGGATAGGTTGGGCCGGTGACGATTCCCGGGCCACAGGTACTCGGCCGGAGTGTGGTGGTCGGTCCCGGCGCCCCGGCCCCGGCCCCGTGGGCGGATGCCCAGCGGGTGGTGGTCGGCCCGGCCGAGGTGGCGGATCCCGAGCGGGTGGTGGCCGTCCTGCACGATGCGTGGCTGGCCCGCCGTCCGCTCGTCGTCGAGTTGGCCGCCGACGCGGACGCCCTCCGGGGGCCCGAGCGTCACGACGGCCCGGTCCACGACCTGTCCCCGGGGTTCACCTTCTGGCGGGAGCGCCTCCAGTTCCTGGTCTGGGCCAACGCCTTCGATGCCCGGTCTTCGGGGCCGGTGTGGTGGCACGGCCGCCGGGCGGCCCGGCGGCTGGCCGCCGACGGCGTGGTCGAGGCCGGACCGGCCGACGTGACCGGACCGGACGGCAGCCCGTGGTGGGTGGACGGCGGGCCGCCCGACCCGCCGTCCACCGGTGACGGGGCCGGGGTCGTGCACCGGTGGAGCGTCGAGTCCGGCCGACTGATCGCCTCGCTCGACCGGCACGCCGACACCGAGCTGGCCCCTGACCAGCTGGCCGCCGTGGACCACCGCTCGGGTCCGGTCCGGGTGATCGCCCCGGCCGGATCCGGCAAGACGCGGGTACTCACCGAGCGACTCCGGCTGCTGATGCACCGCGGCACGCACCCGGGCGTGGTCACGGCGCTCGCCTACAACACCCGGGCCGCCGAGGAGATGCGGGACCGGGTCGTCGACGTGCTCGGGCCCGACGGGCCCCACGTGCGCACCCTCAACAGCCTGGCCCTGTGGATCTGCAACAGCCTGGGCCCCGGCGGCCCGGTACGGGTGCTCGAGGAGATGGGTGTCCGCGACCTGGTGGGCGAGCTGTTCGAGGTCAAGCGGCAGGCGAACACCGACACCACCGCTCCGTTCCTCGCCGCGCTGTCGCTGATCCGCCTCGGGCTGGTCGGACCGGACGCCGCCGAGGAGGCGTACCCGGACGCCTCGGGAGTGGCCGAGGGGTTCGCCACCTTCCGGTCCGTCCTGGCCGATCGGGGCCAGGTCGACTTCGACGAGCAGATCTACCGGGCCATCGAGATCCTGCTGACCGACCCGGCGGCACGCGCCACCGCCCAGGCCCGTTGCCGGCGGATGCTGGTCGACGAGTTCCAGGACCTCACCCCTGCACACCTCCTGCTGATCCGTCTGCTCGTGGCCCCGGGGTACGACTGCTTCGGGGTCGGGGACGACGACCAGGTCATCTATGGCTACACGGGGGCCACGCCCGAGTTCCTGATCGACTTCGCCCGGTACTTCCCCGGGGCGGTCGACCATCCGCTCGAGGTCAACTACCGGTGTCCGCCGGCCGTCGTCGACGCCGCCCGGCACCTGCTCGGCTACAACCGGGCGCGGGTGACCAAGACCATCCGGAGTCCCGAGGGCCGGAGCGATCCTCCGCCGCAGGCGGGCGGGCTCCTCGCCGGACGCGGTCCGGTCGTGGTGGTGACGGCACCGGCTGACTCGTCGGCGGCCACGGCGGTCGACGTCGTCGACGCCTGGCGGTCGTCCGGGGTCGATCCGTCCGACATCGTCGTGCTGGCCCGGGTCAACGCCGCCCTCCTGCCGATCCAGGTCGCGTGTCTGGAGTCCGACGTGCCGTGCACCACGCCGCTCACCTCCCAGGTCCTGGCCCGTACCGGTATCCGGACCGCCTTCGCCTACCTGCGCATCGGCAGTGACCCCGGCGCCATCCGTCGCGAGGACATCCGGGACACGATCCGGCGTCCGTCCCGGGGCATCGCCCCGATGGTGGTCGACATGGTCACGAAGAACCGGACGACGTCGATCGCCGACATCCGACGTCTGGCCGGCCGCCTGTCGGGCCGTGACGTGCCCAAGCTCCAGGCCTACGCGGACGATCTCGAGGTGGTGGCGGACGCGGCGTCGGGGTCCACGGCCGACGCGCTGGCGGCGGTGCGCGTGGGGATCGGGCTGGACGCCACACTCGACACGCTGGACGCGTCGCGTGCCGGGGCCGACCGGTCGACCCACGCCGACGACCTGGCCGCCCTCGAGTCTCTGGCTCCGTTCCACCCGGACGCCGCCACCTTCGCCCACTGGCTGCGCGAGGTGCTCGGCCGACCGGCGGCCGACGGGCCCCGGGTCGAGCTCTCCACGGTCCACCGGATCAAGGGCAAGGAGTGGGGCCACGTCCTGGTGGTCGGGGCGTCCGCCGGACTCTTCCCGCACCGGCTGAGCGACGACGTCGAGGGCGAGCGGCGGATCTTCCACGTGGCGCTCACCCGGGCCGGGACCCAGGTGGTGGTGCTGGCCGACCGGGACGCTCCTTCACCGTTCCTGGCCGAGCTCGATGGTACGGCGCCGCACGTGGCGGCCGCGCCGGGCGCTCCGGTGGCGTCCGCGGGAGGCCGAGCGGACCGGGGCCGGCCGGGATCCCGCCGGACTCCTGCGGCCGGCCCCGTGGGCGAGGCCGGCCCGGGCGAGCGCGCGCTGCGGGCGTGGCGGTCGTCGGTGGCCCGAAAGGACGCCGTGCCGGCCTACGTGGTGCTGAACGACAAGGAGCTGGTGGGCATCGCCGAGCGCGACCCGTCGTCACTGGCCGAGCTGGCCGGGTGCCGGGGCATGGGGCCGATACGGCTCGAACGGTGGGGCGACGAGATCCTGGCCGTGCTGGACGGAGCACGCGGGGCCGCCGACTGACCGAGGACGAATCGATTGGCTCCGTGCCACGTCCCGCCTACTGTGGCCGGTGGTGGCGGACGCGTCGACGTCCGACGTCAGTCCGCCGTCAGTCCGCCATCAGTCCGCCGTCAGTCCGCCATCAGGAGGAGCCCCATGGAACTCGGCATCCACTTCGCCAACTTCACCCTGCCCGGCGGACCGGAGGCGATCGGCCCGATCCTGTCGGACACCGCTCGCGTCGCCGAAGAGGCCGGCTGCACGACGTTCACCCTGATGGACCACTACTTCCAGATGGAGGAGTTCGCCGACCGGCGCGAGCCGATGCTCGAGGGGTACACCTCCCTCGGGTTCCTCGCCGGACGGACCGGGCGGATCCGGCTGGGCCTGCTCGTCACCGGCGTGACCTACCGCCACCCCGGGCTGCTGGCCAAGATCGTCACCACCCTCGACGTGGTGTCCGGCGGTCGGGCGCAGCTCGGGATCGGTGCCGCCTGGTACGAGCGCGAGCACCTGGGCTACGGGGTTCCCTTCCCTCCGCTGGCGGAGCGCTTCGGGCGCCTCGAGGAGACCCTGCAGATCTGCCGCCAGATGTGGAGCGACGACGACGGCCCCTACGACGGCACCTACTACCGGCTGGCCGAGACCATCTGCTCGCCGAAGCCGGTCAGCAGCCCCCGGCCCCGGATCCTGGTCGGTGGCAGCGGCGAGCGGAAGACCCTCCGGCTGGTGGCCTGGTACGCCGACGCATGCAACCTCTTCGCCACGGAGCCGGCCGAGGTGGCGCGCAAGCTCGAGGTGCTGGAGCGGCACTGTGCCGATGCCGACCGCGACCCGGGCGAGATCCAGCGGACGATTCTGGCCATGGCGGATCCGCTGGGTGACGTCGACGGGTTCCTGGCGTCGATGGAGGGATACGCCGCCCTGGGGATCGACCTGGTGGAGGTCATGCCGCTGGTCGAGGACCCCGTGGCCTGGGCCGGTCGGCTGGGTGAGCTCGTCGTGCCCCGGCTGTCCGAGCTCGGCGCCTGACGGCTCCCTCCGGTCAGGCGGGGGTGAACCGCAGGGGCAGTCGGGCCGGGCCCCAGATTCCGAACGTGGTCGGCTTCCACTCGACGGGACCGTCGGTGGCCAGTTCGGGCATCCTCCGGGACAGCAGGGTGAGCGCCTCCTGGAGCTCGGCCCGGGCCAGGGCGGCGCCCATGCAGTGGTGGATGCCGGAACCGAACGTCATCTGCTGGACGCCGCGCTCACGGGCGATGTCGAAGGCCTCCGGCTCCTCGTAGGTGGCGGGATCCCGGTTGGCGCCGGCCAGGAACACCGAGACCAGCGTCCCCTTCGGAAAGAGCACGTCGCGGAAGACGACGTCCTCGGGTGCGAATCGCACCGTGCCCCGCACCGCCCCGAGGTAGCGCATGGCCTCCTCGACCGCCCTCGGCGCCAGTTCCGGCCGCTCGACCAGCTGGGCCCACTGGTCGGGGTGCTCGGCGAACAGCGCCAGGGCGCAGGCGAGCTGGTTCCGGGTCGTGTCGGTCCCGGCCATGAGCACGGCCACGGCCAGTGAGACGAGCTCGTCGGTGGACAGCCGGTCACCGGCCGCTTCGATGGCGATGAGGTCGCTCAGCAGATCCTCGCCCGGTACGGCCCGGCGCTCGGCGATGAGCGCGACCAGGTACGCCTCGAGCTCGGCAACGGCCGCCTCGATCAGCGGGAGGTCCTCGGCCAGGTTCTGGTTGAAGATCCGGAAGATGTCGGTGGCCCACGCCGAGAACCGCCGCCAGTCCTCCTTCGGGGCACCCAGCAGCTCGCAGATGATCGGGATGGGATAGGGCTCGCACAGATCGACCACCACTTCGCACCGCCCGCTGGCGTGGAAGCTGTCGACCAGGCCGCCCACCACCTCGCGCATGAACGGGCGCAGCCGGTCGGCCGACTGGGGGGTGAAGGCCGGGGCCACCAGTCGTCGGAGGCGTGCGTGGTCCTCGCCCTCCATGGCCAGGATCGACTGGCGCCTCGGATCGGCGGACTCGTCGGGCTCGAGCCCGTTGATCTGGCGCAGCAGCGACAGTGCATTGTGGAACCGCCTGTCCCGCAGCAGCGACACGCAGTCGTCGTGGCGGGTCAGCGAGTACCCGAGCGGCGTCCGGACCAGCCAGTGGCGCTCCCGGGCCTCGGCCATGACCTCGAGCGCCTCGTCGCGCGCGAGGCCCGTCGTGTCGACGACCGGGAGGTCGAGTTCGTGGGCTGAGGTCGCCATGGGGCACGCTCCGGCGGGAGTAGGGACGGGGCCAAGCTATCCCGGCCACCACGGATGGATCGATCGCTAGGGTGCATGGCGTGCAGCTGACGTCGGTGGACACCGCCACCCGGATCGACCACCCACTCGGGACCGTCGCCGGGGCCACCTTCTACTTCAGCCCGCAGTCGGCCGCCCGGGGCGCGGCCATCGGGCTCGACGCCGTGTCGCTCTATGCGGCCGGCCGGGGGGCGGTGCTCGGCGACGTGTCGGCCGGCGAGGTGGACGACACGTTCTTCTTCTTCAAGCCCGGGATGATCACCGGGATCGTCGAGTCGGCCCGCGCCATCGCACCTGTGCCGGCCATCCTCGAGGCGCACCTGACCTCGGCCGACGACTTCGCCGTGGCCACGTTCGGCGGCATCGATCCGTCGCAGCTGGCGGCGTTCGATGATGCGGCGGCCACGGTGGTGGCCGGCCTGCCCACCGGGCGGTGGCCCCTCGTCGACGGGTACCGGTCGGCGCCGGTTCCCACGGAGCCGGCACCGGCCGCCTTCCGACGGGCGATCCTGATCCGTGAGCTGCGGGGCGGGGTCCATCGCGACGCGGTGGTGGCGGCGGGGCTGAGCGGCGCCGTGGCCTGCCAGTTCGATCGCGGTGACGACTACTACCGGCTGCACGGGTTCGGCGATGAGGACCGGGTCCCCGAGACCCCCGAGGTCCTGGCGGCCCGGGGGGCCGCCCAGTCGGCCACGGACGCGCGGATGGGGGAGTGTCTGGAGGCGCTCGACGCAGCCGGCCTCCTGGCCCTGGTGGTCGGGGCGCAGGCCATGGACGCCGCCCGGCAGGCGCCCGTGCCGGTCAGCTGAGCGGGCCGGCCGGTCCGGGGAAGGCCACGAACCGGTCGGCCGACGGGACGCCCTCGCCGTCCCACCGGTAGGCGACCAGCGAGCACCCCTGCCGCATGGCGCTGTAGTCGACGCACACGGCGTGCCGGGCCGCCGGTGCGGGGGTCCCTGTGAACCAGTAGTGCCCGAAGAAGACCGGCACCGCGTCCCGGTAGCGGTACGCCTCGGCGACGTCCGACACGGTGTCCGGCAGTCCGGGATAGGGCGTGCCGTCCGGTGTGCGGGAGTTCGACGGGATCATCCCGACCTCCCGACAGGTGCGTGCGGTGTCGTCCCACCAGCGCAGGCGGGCCGCATGTCGGAGGGTGCCTTCGGGGTCGATCCAGGCGAGCTCGGGAGGGAGGCGGAGCTCCGGACCCTTCAGGACGACCTCCACGGCGTCGAAGGCCTCGGTGCCCCGGGTGTTCGCCTCGACCACGAACGCGTCCGTCAGCGGCGACCCCGGCGGCACCCACTTGTCCAGGATGGCCAGTGATGCCGGGTGCCAGCAGGCGTGGGCCACACGGATGCCGCCCAGGTCCAGGTGGAGCGGCAGTGTGCGGAACCATGCCAGGTGCTCCCGGTGGAGTTCGGATCCCTCGACGACCTGGTCCAGGTAGGCCTGGTGCTGTCGGGTGTTGTGGTCCCCCCGCCGACCCTGGCGGGTGCGGGCGAAGTCCCCGGGGACTCCCGGGTCCGGGGTGGCGTAGGAGAGCGCGTTGAACTCGTGGTTCCCGAGGACGACCGACGCGGAGCCGACCTCGTGCATGGCCCGCACTATCGCCACGACCTCCGCCTGCCGGGGGCCCCGGTCCATCAGGTCGCCGACGAACACGGCGGTGCGGTCGGGGTGACGGTGGGCGCCGTCGAGCACCCGGTAGCCCAGCACGTCGAGCAGTCCCACCAGCTTGTCGGCTCCGCCGTGGACGTCGCCGATGATGTCGTAGGCGGTCACCCGTCCTGATTCCTTTCGTCGCCATCGAGGACCGGCGCAGCCGCCACCTCGTCACCCGGTCGCCCGTCTGCCGTCCCGGTGCCCATCTGTCCGCCACCCTCCATTGTACGGCCCGGGCAACCTTCTCGAACCGTCGTTCAGGCCTCTGCGGGGGGCCCTCCGGGCCCGGCCGCCGCCCCGCCGCCTCCCGCCCGGGCGGGGGTCGGTCGGGAGGGCTGAATGACATCTATGTAGTTCCCCAGATCGATGGAATTCTGCACAATGGATCGAGTCCGTGTCGTGCCGCCGTTCGTCGACCAGTGGCGTGAACTGGTCCTCCAGGCTGTGGACCCGCAGCAATCCCTCGAAATGGACCGGAATCGGGGCGACGTGGCGACTCCCATTTGGCTGTCACACCCCATCCGTATGGTGCGGCATATGGGAGAGAACGACGTGGAGTACGGACTGGTCGGCAAGCGGGTGATCCGGTTGCGCGAGCTCGAGCAGTGGCTGGTGTACGACGGGCTGCCCGACGGCGTGCCGACCCGGGCGTGCAACGCCCAGCTGGTGGCGAGCATCGTGGAGGGGGCCGGTTCCGGTGGCGGCACGGTCGTGCTCGTCCCGCCCGTGGAGACTCCCATCGCCGATGTCGGTGGTGAGGGTCCGGACCGCGCCTGCCTCCTGCCCCGGACCGCGGTGCGGGCCCGGTTCGAGTCGACCGAACCGGTGTCCCACGCCGGCGACTACTCCGAGCTGACGGTGGTGTGGTTCCAGGAGGCGTGGGCGCTGCCGGTCGACACCGGGGTCGCCGACTGGCTCCGTCGGCTCGATTGGGACGCCCACGCCCGGGACATGGTCTGGTGAGGGTTCAGTGGTCGATCACCCGTAGCGCGAGCCGCCGTCCCCGCCCCTGGCCCATTGCCAGGGCGATCCACACCTTGAACAGGCTGTCGACCAGGTCCTCCTGGTCGGGGCCCAGGTAGACCGGCCGCAGGCCGACGTCGGCCACGATCGTCTCGACCGTGGCCCGGTCGCCCTCCGGCGCGCTGAAGAAGAGATCGGCCGGACCGTCGGCGAACTGCGGGTCGGCCATGTTCTCGCCGCCCAGGGCGTTGAAGGCCCGCGCATAGCGCACGTCGACGGGAAGGTCGGCCCGGCTGTTGGCCACCGGTGCCCCCATGCGGTTGGTGGCATCGATCACCAGTGCGCCGGCCAACCGTTGGCCGTGCCCGGCCACCAGATCGGCCACGGCGGGCCCGGGAAGGGCCAGGATCACCGCGTCGGCACCGTCGAGGGCGTCGTCCACCGGGACCACCGTGGCCGGAGACCCCTCGGCCACGGTGACGTTCCCGGGGTGCCGGGAGCCGAAGCGGACGGTGTTCCCGGCCCGGGCCAGGGCGTTCCCGAGGATGCCCCCGATGAACCCGGTACCGATGACGGCGATCTCCATGGTCGTGCTCCTCCGGTCGTACGGACGACGGCGTTCAGCGGATCAGGCCGAGTCCCTCCTGGCAGTGGGGACCACCCCAGTGCTCGACGATCTTCCCATCGCGCATCCGCACGATGCCGGTGCCGTTGATGGTGACCTCCTCACCGGAGGGCGGGACGTCGTAGAAGGCGGTCCCTGTGTGGTGGCCGTGGACGGTCCAGTTCGAGACGATGATGTCGTCCGCCTCGACGACCAGGTTCACGGTGAAGGTCATGTCGGGGAAGGCGGAGCGGGCCATGTCCCACCACTTCTGCTCCTCGCCCCGCACGTCCTGGCCGACCTTTGTCGGGGTGACCCGCTCGGTGACATGGCTGTGGAACTCGGGAGCCCAGAAGCCGTACACGGCCTCGGTGTCGCCGGCCTCCATGGCGGCGCTGTACTGGGCCAGGATCCGCAGGTTGTCCGACATCGTCGTGACCCTCCTCGTGTGCTCCAGGGCACCCTAGCGATCGGACGGCCGGGTGGCACGGGCCGGTGGGTCGGTGGGCGGGCAGTCGGACGTGCGGACGTGCGGACCCGGACGTCAGGCGGGGACGCCCTCGACGTACTGGTCGGACGAGGCGAGCTCCTCGAACTCCTCGGTGACGATGCGGTCGTGCGCCTCGGCGTCCCGGATCGCCGACGACCGGCGCCACCGGCCGACGAGCAGGAAGATCGTCGGCAGGAAGAGGAGCTCGCCGCCCACGCACACGTACCACCAGCGCTGCCACTCCTTCGGCGCCGCGGCCCGGGCGGCCAGGACCTCGCGCCCGTGGGTCGACAGGAACTTCCGGTCGGCCGCCGGGATCCTGGACGCGGCGATCAGGTCGGCGGTCGCCTCCCGGAACGTAAGGCCGGCGGCCTTGGATATCTGGGAGACGGCGGCGATCTCGGCCTTCCGGTTGGCCGGGTCGGCCTGGAGCTCGGACAGGGTGGCCGGCTCCACCAGCTTGAGCGTGGCGATCTGCGTGGAGTACCGGGCCTGCAGGGCCGAGGCCTGCGGTCCGTAGTCGGCCACCGGGGTGGCGGAGGGGACCACGAAGGGCACGACCAGGAAGCACGCCGCCGCCACCAGGCGGAGCACCCAGCCCCAGATGGCCAGCCCGGTGGCCACCAGCGCCGGGTTCCTGCTCTCGAGCGTCTCGGTGTAGGCCGCCATCCACGGGGCGTAGGCCACCCCGCGCGATGCCGACATGATCATGATCACGATCACGAATGTGCTGTACGACGTGTGGGGGCGGGTGGCCAGCGACGCGAACACCAGGCCCATGACGACAGCGCAGACCCCGCCCAGCATCATGAACGGCTTGCGGACCTTCATGCGGTCGGAGACCACCCCGACGAGCACGACGGCGACGGCGTCGGCCGACCAGAACCAGTTCCCCAGACCGTTCGCCTCCGACTGGGAGAAACCGAAGACCGAGACGAAGTAGATGACGAAGAAGCCGACGGCGGACAGGTAGATCAGCAGGAAGAGGGCGACCCCGAGTGACGGGATCAGGGTGTTGACCCCCAGCATCTGGCGGAACGGGTTCCGGAGCGCGTCCTCCACGTCCATGCCCCGGGACCGGACCTGGGCCAGGACCCGCTCGCGCAGGGACGTCATGATCTGGTCGCGCAGCCCCGGGGCCAGCTCGCGCAGGAACAGCAGTGCCAGCACGAACACGACGAGGCCCACCGCACCGGCGACCCGGAATTGGAACTGCCAGTGGGGATGGGAGTCCAGCGTCTGGGACGCGACCAGCGAGACGGTCAGGCTGCCCAGGACCGGCCCGAGGGTCCAGAACCCCATGGCCGCCCCACGGCGCTGCTGGGGGGAGAAGTCGCGGACCAGCGCTGGCGTGGCGACCAGCACCATGCCCTCGAAGAACCCGACCACCGAGATGGCGGCCGCGTAGCTCCACTTGGTGTGGGTGGCGGGAATGGCGAAGAAGGTCACGAGGCCGACCATGAGGAGGCCGACGACCACCATGTTGGCCCGGCCGAAGCGGTCGGCCACGGACGCGATGAGCGACGAGACGGCGCCGGCCACGCTGGAGACCACCACCACGGTCAGGTAGAAGCGGAAGGACATCTGGTAGGAGGCGAGGATCGAGGTGGAGACCGAGCCGGCCACGTACTGCTGGTAGTACATGACGACGCTGCTCAGGATCACCAGGGCCAGGAGCCGGTACCGGGCGGGGGTGGTCGGGTAGTCGGCCAGCTCGCGGCGCCACAGCCGCTGCACGCCGGTGGCCCCGCCCCGGCCGGACGGAGCGGTAGCGGTCGGGATCGCCTCGGGTCCGGTCATGCGAAGGCCGCGATCACCACGGAGATGGAGCGGAGCAGCTCGACACGGAGGTCGGGCGGGTCGCCGGCCTGGACGACCCAGTCGATGATCACCCCCATCCCCAGACGGACGGCGGTCGTCGCCGCGAACACCGGGTCGACGTCGGCGCGCAGCTCGCCGTCCTCGACGGCCTCGTGGAACGCCCGCTCGAGCTCGACCTGGCGCCGGTGGAACAGGAGCGGGGGCTCGGACCCGACGGCGACGAGCGCCCCGGACGCCAGCAGCGCGTGGAGGAGGTCGCGTTCGTGGTCGAGGATGTCCGCGAACAGCTCGACGATGGCGGTCGCCCGGAACAGGCCCCGTGAGTCGAGGGCGGCGACCCCGGCGTCGAACCGGTGGACGGCCGAATCCATGAGGGCGGCGATCACGTCGTCGCGTCCACCGACGAGGGCGTAGATGGTGGGGACGCTGACCGACGACTCCTCCGCCAGGGAGCGCATGGTGAGCGCCCGGACACCGTCCCGGGCGATCAGGTCGTGGGCGCCCTGGAGGATCTGCAGGCGCCGTCGGCGCTTGTTGGCGTTGCGGAGATCTTGCACGGGTGCAGGTTATTGCACGCGTGCAAGGTTTGCCCGGGGGCGACGGCGGGGCCGCGCGTTACAAGCCCGTAAACACCTCTTCCCCCGGATCGGGGGCAGGTGCACAGTGGGGAGATGGACACACGTCCCGGACCTCCGACCTCCGTCGACCGGACCTCCCCGACCGGCCACGGGTTGCCGTCCGGCCGCGGCCGTACCCTGTGGCTGCTGGCCGCCGCCGTGCTCGGCCCGGTCGCCGTGGCCCTGCTCCTCACCCCGTGGCGCGACCGGCTGGCCGCGGCGGACGACGCCCTGATCCTGGTGGTGGTCATCGTCGCCGTGGCGACGGCCGGGTACCGGTGGGCTGCGGCGGTGTGCGCACTGTCGGCCGCGCTCTCCTTCGACTTCTTCCTGACCCGTCCCTACGCGTCGTTCCGGATCACCCGGACCAGCGACCTGGTGACGGAGCTCCTGCTCCTGGTGGTCGGGCTGGTGGTGGGTGACCTGGCGGCCCGGGGACGGACCCAGCGCACCGCCGCCGTCCGCGGGCGGAGCCATCTCGCCCTTCTGCACTCGGTGACCGAGATGGCGGCCGGTGGAGGCGACCCGGCCGAGGTGATCGACGCTGCGGCCCGGGAGCTGACCCGCCTGCTCGACCTGCGGTCGTGCGAATTCACGCGGGAGGAGCCGGGGGTGGTGGCCCGGGTGGAGTCCGACGGTGAGGTCCACATCGGGACGATGGACTGGTCGACCGGTGACCTGGGGCTGCCCCACCGTGGCGTGGACCTGCCGGTCCGCGGTGGCGGTGCGGTGCTCGGGCACTTCGTCCTGGTTCCGGTTCCGGGCACCCGGGTGCCCCAGGACCACCTCATGGTGGCGGTGGCGGTGGCCGACCAGGTCGGCGCGGCGCTGGTCGGGAGCGACGCGCGGGTGGCTGGCTGACCCCGGCGGGTCCCTCCCGGGCCGCCGACCCCGGTTCATCGACTGATCGCATTCCGGCAATCTTCCCGAAACGAAGCTCCCCTACGGTGGTCCCACCAAGCGCACGAGGTCGTGCCCGGTGCAGCCGGCGGGTCCGTCCGGGGCGACCGAGTGTGCTCGGTCCACCGCCGGTGGAGATGATCGGGGACGGTAGGAGAGGTCCGAGGGATGGCATCCGACATACAGGATCCCGGCGTGGCCAGCGACGCCGGGTGGACCGACGGTGGCCTCGAGCTGCTGCTCGACGGGGCGCCGACGGATGTCGTGCCGGGCAGCCACGCACCGGCGTCACCCCATGTCATCGTCCTCTTCGGGGCGACCGGCGACCTGGCCAAGCGCAAGCTGCTCCCAGGCCTGTTCCACCTGTCCCGTGCCGGGATGCTTCCCGAGTGCCACATCGTGGCCACCTCCCTCGAGTCGCTCGACGACGGCGAGTACCACGGCATCGCCCGCTCGGCCTGCGACGAGTTCGCCCGGGGCGCCGTCACCGACCACCACTGGGGTGAGTTCCAGCGGCGGCTGAGCTACGTGCCCGGCGACCACGGCGTGGCCGGCCTGGCCGAGACGGTCCACCGGCTCGAGGCCACCTTCGACGTCGCCCCCCGTCGACTCCACTACCTCAGCATTCCGCCGGCGGCCGCCGACTCGGTGGTCCGCACCCTGGGCGAGGCCGGGCTCACCGACCGGTCGCGGGTGATCATGGAGAAGCCGTTCGGGACCGACCTGCACAGCGCCCGGCAGCTCAACTCGGTGGTCCGCGAGGTCTTCGACGACGACCAGGTGTTCCGGATCGACCACTTCCTCGGCAAGGAGGCCGCCCAGAACATCCTCGCCTTCCGGTTCGCCAACGGCCTCTTCGAGCCCATCTGGAACCGTCAGCACATCGACCACGTCCAGATCGACGTACCCGAGACGCTCGGGGTCGAGTCCCGTGCGGCGTTCTACGAGCAGACCGGTGCCTTCCGGGACATGGTCGTGACCCACCTCTTCCAGGTGCTGGCGTTCGTGGCCATGGAGCCACCCACCGAGCTCGAGCCCCGGGCCATCAACGAGGAGAAGAACAAGGTCTTCCGGTCGATGAGGCCGATCGACACCCGTGAGGTGGTCCGCGGCCAGTACGAGGGCTACACCCACGCGGACGGTGTGCCCGGCGACTCGGACACCGAGACGTTCATCGCCCTCAAGTGCGAGATCGACAACTGGCGGTGGGCGGGCGTGCCCTTCTACCTGCGGACCGGCAAGCACCTCGCCGAGGGTGCCCGGATCGTCTCGATCGCCTTCCGCGAGCCCCCGAAGTCGATGTTCCCGGCCGGGTCCGGGGTGGGCAGCCAGGGCCCGGACCACCTGACCTTCGACCTGGCCGACTCCTCGAAGCTCTCCCTGTCGTTCTACGGCAAGCGCCCCGGGCCCGGGATGAAGCTCGACAAGCTGAGCCTGCAGTTCGCCCTGCACGAGACCGAGGACAGCGAGCACGTGCTCGAGGCCTACGAGCGGCTCATCCACGACTCGATGAGCGGGGACCAGACCCTCTTCACCAACGCAGAGGGGATCGAACGGTTGTGGGAGGTCTCCCAACCCCTCCTCGACGATCCTCCCGAGGTCCAGCTCTACCGCGTCGGATCGTGGGGCCCGCCGGCCATGCGCGAACTGATCGCCCCGCGGACGTGGCGACTGCCCTTCGAGCGTGGCTGGCGTCAGAAGCGGTGACGGTGCCGGGGGCCATCGGGCTCCCCGACCCGACGGATACGCGACCGGGCGCCTGGGGCGACGCCGGGCATGTGATCGTGTGCGGGCTCCGGGGCGTGGGCCTGCGCACCGTGGAGCAGCTCCATCAGAGCGGTGTGCCGGTGGTCGTGGTCGACGACCACCCGGACCTGCGCCTGGCCAGGATCATCGAGGGATGGGGGGTGACCCACGTCCACCGCAGCGCGCAGCTCGGTGACGGCCTGGTCGAGGCGGGCATCGATCAGGCGTCCGCCGTCATCTGTGTGGAGACCAACGAGTTGGCCACCCTGGAGATCGCCATGCGGGTGCGCGAGGCCCGTCCCGATGTACGCCTGGTGGTACAGCTCGCCAACCCGTCGGTCGGCCGCGCCCTCGAGCGCGTGCTCGGCGCCGGCACCGTCCTCGACGTGGCCGCCCTGGCCGCACCGTCGTTCGTCGAGGTGTGCCTGAGCCAGCCGTCGCACCTGCTCGAGCTGGGCGGCGAGCAGTTCGCCGTGGTCGAGGTCGAGGTGGGCGACGACGCCGAGGGCGTCAACCACACCCTCCGGGGCCATTTCGGGAATCTGGCCCCGGTCGCCGTGGTCCCGGCCGACGGTGGCGACGTCGTCTGCTGTCCGGGCCGGGACCACCCGGTGGAGCGCGGCGACCGCGTGGCGGTGCTGGGGACCCCCGGGGAACTCGACCGGGCCGGGATCGAGCTCGGCCGCGGGCCCAGGACCGCCGGCGCGTCGATCCCGGTCCTGAAGCGCGCCCGGCGCCGACTGGCGGCGCTGCGCGACTCCAACGCGCGTGCGCTCGCCCTGGTGGCGGCGGCACTGCTGGTGCTGTTGGTGGTGGCCACGGCGGTGATCCGCCTGGGGTACGTGCAGGCCGGCGGACACGGCCATCCCGACCTGCTGGCCTCCACCTACTTCACGGTCGAGACGGTGGCCACGGTGGGCTACGGCGACTACAACTTCTCCGGACAGCCGGCGTGGCTGGAGGTCTTCGGCATCCTGCTGATCGTCCTGGGCGTCCTGCTGGTGTCCACGGTGTTCGCCCTGTTCACCAACTTCCTGGTCAGTCGACGGATCGACCAGTCGCTGGGCCGGCGACGCGTGCCCGGGATGTCGGGGCACGTGGTCGTGGTCGGGCTGGGGTCGGTGGGCATCCGGGTCGTCGAGGGTCTGGTGGCCCAGGGTCGCGGGGTGGTGGTCATCGAGCGCGACGCCCAGAACCGCTACCTCGACCGTGCCCGGGCCCTGCAGGTGCCGGTGGTGATCGCCGACGCCACGCAGCGCCAGACCCACGCGTCGGTGAACCTCGACGAGGCGGCGGCGGTGGCCATCCTCACCAGTGCGGACCTGACCAACATCGAGACGGGCCTGGCCGTCCGCGAGTCGCTGGGTGACCGGTGGGACGTGGTCCCCGTGGTCCTGCGGGTGTTCGACCGCGACCTGGCCCGGATGATGGAGCGGAACTTCGGGTTCCGACACGTCCGGTCGACCTCGGCCCTGGCCGCACCGTGGTTCGTGGGCGCCGCGCTCGGACTCGACGTGCTCGGGACCTTCTTCGTGGACCAGCAGCCGTTCCTGGTGGGTCGCCTCGACATCGCCTCGGGGGGCGGACTCCAGGGACTGTCCATGCAGGACCTGTCGGCACGCACCCGGGTCGTGGCGTTGCGCCGGGCTTCGGGCGACGGCGCCCTCGAGCACCCTCCCCGGCGGGGAACGCGCTTCGAGGGCGGGGACAGCGCCTACCTGCTCGGGCCCTACGACGAGCTGCTGGACGTGCTGCGCCGCGACCAGCGGGACGGAGGGGACTGAGCGGTCGGGTCGCGGCGAGCGGATGACAACAGGGGTAGCATCCCGCGGGGGAAGTGGTCCACTTGGAAAGGTGGGGATAACGTGAGCAAGTTCCTGGCTCTACCGGCCGCCGTGGCCATGGCCGCACTCGGCCTGGTCGGCGTGGCGGGGGTCGCCTCGGCGACCACGACACCGATCGCGTTGACGCTGCCGCAGGGCACGGCCTTCGCCATCGTGGGCCACTCGTGCGGTGGCATCCAGGAGACGTCCGCCGCCACGGGCTTCGACCCGACCACCGGGTTCCCGACGGGGCAGGTCGGTCTGTCCACGCGGTGCGGCGGTAGCGGCAAGGGCGGAGGCGGGGGCTCGACCACCTACACCGGATCGGCCGATGTGACCTGGGACTTCACCGGTGCGGTGGTGGCCTACACCGTGCCGGCTACGGGATCCGCGGTCCCCGGGTTTTCGGCCACCGACGCCGACGGCAACCAGGTCTACGACTCGGGCAATTCCGCATTGCTGCTGCTGGCCGCCGGGTTCACCCCGCCGCCCCGGGTCACCGCCGTCTCAGCGGCCGAGGGTCCCTCGTCGGGGGGGACCCCGGTGACGATCACCGGGACCGGCTTCACCGGAGCCACCCAAGTGAGCTTCGGCCCGACCCCGGCGGCCGCCTTCACGGTGGTCGACGACACCTCGATCACCGCCACGGCACCCACCGCTCCGGCGGGGACGGTCGACATCACCGTGACCGGACCGGGCGGCACGGACGTGACCGCGCCGTTCGACCTCTTCACCTTCGTGGCCGCCCCGACCGTCAGCGCCATCAGCCCGAACAGCGGGGCGCTCAACACCACGCCGCCGGTGACGCTCACCGGGACCGGATTCACCACGGCCACCGGGGTGTCGTTCGGTGACCAGCCCGCCGGATTCACGGTCGACAGCGACACGCAGATCACCGCCACGGTGCCCGCCGGTGAGGCGGTCGACACCGTATCGGTGCGGGTCACCACGGTCGGAGGGACGAGCGCGACCAGCGCCGCCACCGTCTACTCGTACACGGCGGTGTCGGTCTGCGGGTCCGGGTGCGCCATCACCAGTCCGACCGCCGTGTCGGCGTCTACCGGCACCTCCTTCGCCTTCACGGTCACGACCACCGGTGGGGTCACCCCGGTCCTGACGGGCAAGGGCAGGCTGCCGGTCGGTGTGACCTTCGTCGACAACGGCGACGGCACGGGCACGCTGTCCGGGGTGCCCGCCCCCAAGGGGAAGAAGCCTCCGGCCGGCACCTACAAGCTCAAGGTGACGGCGGTGTTCTCCTACGGCGGCGTCACCACCTCCGTGAGGCAGAGCCTGGTCCTGACCGTCACCTGACCCGCTCCACGGTCCCCGGTGGCGGATCCGTGCCCTGGCCTCCGCGGGTACCCTTAGGGGTACGCGATCCGGAGGAAGCCCGTGGAACTACCCGATGACGTCGTCGACGACCTGCGCAAGCGCCTGCGCCGTGCCGGCGGCCAGGTGACGGCCGTCGAGAAGATGCTGGCCGAGGGCCGCGAGTGCCGGGACATCGTCACCCAGCTCAGCGCGGCCATCAACGCCCTGGAGCAGGCCGGGTTCCGCCTGGTGGCCAGTGGGCTCACCTACTGCCTCGAGCACCCCGAGGAGGCGGCCGCGTCCGGCTATCCGCTCGACGAGGTGCAGCGGATGTTCACCAAACTGGCCTGACGGGTCGTACCCGGACCCGGCCGTCAGTCGCCGGACCGGGTGACCGGGCCGACGTCGCCGGTCCGGGCCGCCTCGGCGGCCAGCCACGTGGTGTAGCCGCCGTCCAGGTTGCGGGCCACCAGCCCCAGCTCGTGCAGCAGCTCGGTGGCGGTGTGGCCGCGTTGCCCCACCTGGCAGTAGACGGCGAACGGACCCGGCCCGAGCGTGGGGAGCTGCTCGCGCAGGGAGTCGAGTGGGGCCACGACCCCCCCGGGGATCATCCCCCTGGCGCACTCGGACGGCGTGCGGACGTCGAGCAGGGTCCACCCGGAAGCCACCAGGCCGGCCAGCTCGTCGGCCTCGATGACGTCGCACTCGCCGGACAGGATGTTCTCGGCCATGTACCCCAGCATGTTCACGGGGTCCTTGGCCGACGAGAACGGCGGTGCGTAGGCCAGCTCCAGGTCGGCCAGTGCCGGGGCCCTGAGGCCGGCGGTCATGGCCGTGGCCAGGATGTCGATCCGCTTGTCGACCCCGGACCCTCCGACCGCCTGCGCGCCGAGGATGGTGCCGTCAACCGGATCGAAGAGCAGTTTGAGGGCCATCTGCTCGGCTCCGGGGTAGTAGGAGGCGTGGCTCATCGGGTGGGAGTGGATGCACCGGTAGGGGCGGCCCGCGGCCCGCAGCCGCGTCTCGTTCCACCCGGTCATGGCGGCCGTGCGGTCGAACACCTTGACGATCGCCGTCCCGAGGGACGGGACGCCCGGGCGGCGGAGCCCGGCGATGTGGTCCGCCACCCGGCGTCCCTGGCGGTTGGCCACGTTGGCCAGTGCCACCAGTGACGATCCACCCCCGATCGAGTCCACCTTCTCCACGGCGTCCCCCACTGCGTACACGTCGGCATGGCTGGTCTGCCCGGTACCGGTCACCGCGATCCCGCCGTTGGGTCCGAGGTCGATGCCGGCCATGATGGCGAGCCGGGTGTCCGGCCGGACGCCGATCGAACCCACGACGAGCGCCGCCGGAACGGCCCGGCCGTCGGCCAGGACCACCGCGTCCTCGGTGACCTCGACGAC
>Ga0302279_10002623_pt1 | contig 23483 bp, 14 predicted proteins | sample III_Bog_N3_3_FD_194541 | JGI IMG/M metagenome (GOLD analysis project Ga0302279, IMG submission 194541) | Peat permafrost microbial communities from Stordalen Mire near Abisko, Sweden - III_Bog_N3_3 | ecosystem: Environmental > Terrestrial > Soil > Wetlands > Peat | place: Sweden: Abisko...
CGCCGAGCTTGATCAGCCTGTTCTGTTGCGTGTCGAAGATGAAGAACCGGCTGGGCACGCGATCGGAGAACGCCCGTATCACAACGAAGTGGCCGTCACCCCGCGAAGCCACCTCCAGCTCGTTGACCGTGTACGGCATGGCCTTGTCGATCTTGGCCTGCAATGCCTTCATCTCGGGCGCGATCCACTGCGTCACCCTCGCATCGGCGTCGAAGCGAAGGCCGACCAGCTTGCCCTGCACTGTCAGGTATTGGGGATGCAGGTCATATCGATCCGACACCAGGAATGGCTTGTCGGACATCTTGTGGCGCGCCAGGTCGTATGTCCATACAGCAATCTTGTCGCCACCGTTGCTGGCTTCGAGGTACAAGGTGCCGTTCTCGTCAATGTAGGAAGGCGAGAAGCCGTCGAAGAAGCGGTCGTATTCGCCGAGTTCCGTCCACTCGTTCGTGGCCGGGTCGCGCGACATGAACTTGGCGCGATCGTCCTTCCTCGTCATCATCACGCGCAGTTCGCCCTTGCGGTCGAAGACCCAGTCATACGAATGGGGCGGCGTCGGGATCGTGACGATCTTGGGATGCACGGTGTCGAGCCGTTGCAACTGCAGGTAGTCGTATTCCCTGTCGTGGTTCACGTCTGTTTTGACCACGAGCACATCGTCGCCCGTCTGATCGCCAATCGTGTCACGGAACTCGGTTTCCCACGGCAACACGTGCGAGACGTCGTCGCCACTCTGGAAGAAGCCTTCGCCGTGCGTGCTGACCAACTGCCGCATGGCGCTGCCGTCGACGTTGACGGCGAAAAGGCCCGAAGCCGACTCCAGCTTTCCGACTGGCAACTGGCGGTCGCCGAGAGTAAAGACCAGGCGCTGGTCATTGACCCAATAGAACGAGCTGACATCGTCCTCGGGGAAGCCAGCCAGTGCCGTGAACTTCATCGCCTTCAAGTTCAGGGCGACGAGTCGCACGCGATCCTTTTCGGAAGGCGCCATCGCGATTGCCACCGTCTGCCCGTCCGGCGACAACGATGCCCACGTCATGCGGCTGTTCTGGAAGAAGCGCTGCGGGCCGATGGGGCTGTCTGCGCCCTCCAGCGGCCGGGTCGCGTGCGCGACGCCTCCCAGCAGCGCAGTCAAGACCAGCGCCAGGCAGCGCGCGCGATTGCTCATCCGAGCGATGGAAGCCGGAACGGCCATGTGTGCTCCTCCCTGCAGTACAGGCGCTGCGGCGAGCTGTCCGCAGGCTGTCGTTGTTCGATACCGGCTCGCTGCCGGCGTGCCGAGTCTAACGGCTCGCGCGACGGTCACGAATTGGGCATAGCCCTTGCCACTTCGACATCAACGGATCTCCCGATCCGCATCAACCACTCAACAGGAGTTCATCATGAACAAGGATCAAGTCAAGGGCCGCGCCACCCAGGCCAAGGGCGACATCAAGGAAGCCGCCGGCAAGCTGGTGGGCAACCAGAAGCTGCAGGGCGAAGGCCTGGTCGACCAGGCCAAGGGCAAGACCCAGGCGGGCTACGGCGATGCCAAGGAACAGGTCAAGAAGGGCATCGACCGCATCTGAGCAAGCCCCGCTCAATGAGAAATCCCGGCCTCGCGCCGGGATTTTTTGTCGGGGAAGCGGAATCGGGCAGCGCCCGATCCCGTCGTGCGATCGCTACAACAGCAGCTCGCTCGACTCGCCCGCGGGCACCGGCATCATCGAGGGCAGGGCGATCTGCACGCTGTGCTGGCGCCCGTCGTCGTACAGCGGCAGCCGGCTGGTGCCCAGCGCGCGGCCATCCAGCGTGACCTGCGGCTCGGACTGGTGGCCGGTGCGGTCGAACTGCAGGCGGAAGAACGTGGTCTTGTGCACGTAGTCCACCTCGAAGGTGGTCCAGTGCGGCGGGATGCGCGGGTCCAGCAGCAGCGACGCGTGGCCGTCCACCACCTCCAGGCGCAGGCCCAGCACCGCCTCGACCAGCAGGCGGTACATCCAGCCGGCCGAGCCGGTGTACCAGCTCCAGCCGCCGCGGCCGGTGTGCGGCGCGACGCTGTAGACGTCGGCCGACATCACGTAGGGCTCGACCTTGTAGACCGCCACCTCGGCCGGCGTGCGCGAATGGTTGACCGGGTTGATCATGTCGACCACGTCCCATGAACGACGCGCATCGCCGCTGGCCGCGAACGCCATCGCCGCCCAGATCGCGCCGTGCGTGTACTGGCCGCCGTTTTCTCTCACGCCGGGGACGTACCCGCTGATGTATCCGGGGTTCGGGCCCTTGCCGTTGAACGGCGGGTCGAGCAGCTTGACGATGCGCTGCTGCGGGTTGACCAGCCGCGCGGCCAGCGAGTCGAGCGCCTTGCGGGCGCGCTCGCGCGGCGCGATGCCCGACAGCACCGACCAGCTCTGCGCGATCGAGTCGATCTGGCACTCGATACCGGTGGACGTACCGAGCGGCGTGCCGTCGTCGAAATAGGCGCGGCGGTACCACTCGCCGTCCCAGGCGTGGGCATCGATGGCGGCGGCCAGCTTGTCGCGCGCCTCGTGACAGGTCTGCGCGAAGGCGTCGTCCTTGTGGGACTTGGCCAATGCCGCGAACTCGCGCAGCACCTCGCAGACGAAGAACGCCATCCACACGCTCTCGCCCTTGCCGTGCTCGCCGATCAGGTTCATGCCGTCGTTCCAGTCGCCGCCGCCCATCAGCGGCAGGCCGTGCGCGCCCAGGCGCAGGCCGTGCTTGACGGCCAGCGCCGCGTGCTCGTACAGCGGGGCGGTGCGGTGTGACACGTTGGGCATGTCGAAGTAGGACTCGTCCTCGTCCTTGAGCGGCCGGCCTTCGAGGAATGACACCTCTTCGGCCAGCACGGCGCGGTCGCCGGTGGCCTCGACGTAACGGCACAGCGCCATCGGCAGCCACAGGTAGTCGTCGCTGATGTGCGTGCGAACGCCACGACCCTGCGGCGGATGCCACCAGTGCTGCACGTCGCCTTCCTCGAACTGGCGGCTGGCGGCCAGCAGCAGCTGCGCGCGCAGCAGTTCTGGCCTCGCGTGCACCAGCGCCATCGCGTCCTGCAACTGGTCGCGGAAGCCGAACGCGCCGCCGGACTGGTAGTAGCCGCTGCGCGCCCACAGCCGGCACGAGATGGTCTGGTAGACGAGCCAGCCGTTGGCCAGCGCGTCGAGCGCGGCGTCGGGCGTGCGCACCTGTACCGTGCCCAGCGTCTTCGTCCAATGCGCGGTGACACGCTCGAATTCGGCCTGCGCGATCGCGTCGCCACGGTACTTCAGCGCGATGCGTTCGGCGTCGCCATGGTTCTTGCCCATGCCCAGCCGGAACACGACGGTGCGGCTTTCGCCTTCGGCCAGATCGAGCGGCACCTGGAACGCGGCGCAGGGATCGAGCGCCGCGCCGGTGCGGCCCGACAGCCCCGCGCGGCGCAGCGCCATCGGCTCGATCAGGCTGCCGTTGCGGCCGATGAACTCGGTGCGGTCGCAGGTCATGCTGCCATCGGCCTGGAGCTCGGCGTCGACGTCGAAGAAGCCCATGTAGTCGGCGTGATCGCCGCTGTACGGGTTGCGCGCGGTGGCCGGGCCGTCGCCCTGGTGATCGGTGACGATGTGCGGCGCGGTCTGCGGACGCAGGCTGCCCAGCACCCATTCGACGTAGCCGGTGGCGCTGACGCGGCGCGGCCGGCCCGAGTCGTTGCGTATCGTCAGCATCGAGAACTTGATGGGCGCGTCGATCGCGCAGAACACGCGCAGCTCGCTGCGGATGCCTTGCGCGTGCTGCTCGAACGTGCTGTAGCCGAAGCCGTGGCGCGCGACGGCCGTGCGCCCCGGCGTGCCGTCCGGGTTCAGCGCGACGCCGTTGGGCATCCAGGCGACGCCGGTCTCCTCGTCGCGCAAGTAGAAGGTCTCGCCGCTGGGGTCGGACACCGGGTCGTTGTGCCACGGCGTCAGGCGCCACTCGTGCGCGTTCTCGGCCCAGGTGTAGGCGGCGCCCGATTCGGAGATCACCGTGCCGAAGTCCGGATTGGCGATCACGTTGGCCCACGGCGCGGGCGTGCGCACGCCCGCGGGCGGGGCGACGACGTACTCGCGGCCCTGCTTGCCGTAGCCGCCGTAGCCGTTGAACAGCGCCAGGTCGCCGGTGGGAATGCGTTGCCCCGGCGTGGTCTCCGGGCGCACATTGCGCGTGGCCACGAACGGCGCCAGCCGGCGCTCGGGTCCAGGGCTCTGGCGCAACTGGCCCTTGGGCGCGACGCGGCGCTCCGTGCGCAGGCGGCGATTGAGCTGTTCGGCCAGCGAGCCATGGCGGTCGCTCAGCACGGCGCGCGCCACCGACAGCAGCAGGATGCGATCCTCCTGCGGGATCTGGTCGGCGTGGCGCACGAAGATGCCGCCCGGGCGATCGACCACGTGGGCCTCGACGCCCGCGGCGATCAGGCCCATGACCTGTTCGTGCAGGCGCTGGCGATAGACGTCGCGCTCCTCGTTCCAGATCACCAGGTCGACGGCCAGGCCCTTCAGGCGCCACCACGCGTGCGCCATCACCAGCTGGCGCACGAGCTCGAGGTTGGCGACGTCGGAGATCTGCACCAGCACGATGGGCAGGTCGCCCGAGATCGCGTAGCCCCAGAGCCCTGACTGGCCGCGCCGGTTCTGCCGGATGATGGAGGCATCGGCGCGCAGCGCGCCCTGGCTGAACAGCACGGCGCCGGCCAGGCGTGCGTACAGCTGCGCATCGCCTTCGCTGGCGTTGAGCTGGCGCAGCAGCACCTGGCTGTGCGTCCACGCGAGCTCGAACACGCGCTCGGCGAGCCGGCGGTCGCGGTACTTCTCGATCAGCGTCAGGCAGTCGGCGCGCTGGTCGCCGACGCCGACGACCAGGTCGACGATGACGGTCTGGTCGGGCTCCAGCGTGATCGCGCAGCGGCTGGCCGCCACCGGGTCCAGCACCGAACCCTGCGAGTTCGACAGCGCGTCGCCGCCGAACATGGCGGCCGGCGCCTTCAGGCTGTTGCCGCGGCCGATGAAGCGCGCGCGGTCGGTCTCGTGCGTCACCGGCGAGACGTTGTCGGTGCCGCGCGGCGCGTGCACGGCCATCAGGTGGAACATCCACGGCGATGGATCCTTTTCAGCGCGCGGCCGGCGGTTGGCCAGCAGCGCGGGCAGGCCGTCGACGATCTCGGTCTGCACGAACAGCTTGCCGAAGGCCGGATGCTGCACGTCGGCGGCCGGGGTCATCAGCACCACCTCGCAGTAGCTGGTGACCTCGATGGTGCGCGGGCGCCGCGTCGTGTTCTTGATGCGGATGCGGCGCAGCTCGATCGCGTCTTCCGGCGACACGGCGATCTCGGTGTGCGTGTCGATGCCCGCGTCGCGGCGGCGGAACTCGGCGCGGCCCTCGGTGAAGATGGCCTGGTAGTCGGTCGCCTTGCGCGCGGTCGGCTGGAACGACGTCGACCAGTACTCGCCCGAGTCGACGTCGCGCAGGTAGGCGAAGCTACCCCAGTCGTCGCGCGTGGCGTCCTCGCGCCAGCGGGTGACGGCCATGTCCTTGTAGCGGCTGTAGCCGCCGCCGGCCTGCGTGACCATGACGTGGTAGCTGCCGTTGGACAGCAGCTGCACCTCGGGCGTGGGCGTCAGCGGGTCGGTGAACAGGCGCAGCGGCGTCTCGGTGGTGGCCGACACCGAGCGCGGCGCGGCCGGCTCCATCGTGGCCTCGGCGACGATGGGCATCACGTCCTTGGGCACGCGCTCGTGCAGCAGCATCATCGTGGCCTGCACGCTGCGGTCGGATGCGAAGTGGCGCTGCATGCGCGAGTGGCCCAGCGCCTGCTCGATGGCCAGCAGGCTCATGCCCTGGTGGTGCGCCATGAACGAGCGCACGACGGCCTTGGTCTGGCCGCGCGGCACGCGCATGGGGGTGTAGTCGACGGCCTCGTAGAAGCCGAACTCGCCGGCGGCGCCGAGGGCGGCCAGGCGTTGCAGGTTGGTGCAGGCCGCCACGGGCTCGACGATCGTCGCCATCGCCGTTGCATACGGCGCGATCACCAGTTCGTCGCCCAGGCCGCGCTTCAGGCCCAGGCCCGGCACGCCGAACGCGCGGTACTGGTAGTTGAGCGCCGTGTCGGTGGCGTTGTAGCCCGACTCGGAGATGCCCCAGGGCACGCCGCGCTCGCGGCCATAGTCGATCTGGCGGCGCACGGCGGCGCGGCAGGTCTGCTCCAGCAGCGTCTGCTCGAAGTTGGGCATGATCAGCGGCGGCATCAGGTACTCGAACATCGAGCCGCTCCACGACATCAGCACCGGGTTGCCGTCATGCGCCGTCAGCAGCCGGCCGAGCGCGAACCAGCTCTCCTGCGGCAGCTGGCCGCGCGCGATCGCGGTGAAGATGCCCAGCCGGGCCTCGGAGGCCAGCAGGTCGTAGTGGCCGGCGTCGAGCACGCGCTCGTCGACGTTGTAGCCGATCGCCATCAGGTGGCGACGATCGTCGTACATGAACAGCTGCTCCTGCTCGCTCAGCGCGTCGACGCGGCGCGCGAGCTCCTCGACGCGGTCGAGGTAGATGCGCGACTCGCCGATGTCCAGCGACGCCAGCACCTCCAGCGTGGGCAGCGGCGCCGTGCTCGCGGCATCAAGCGCGGCCGGTGAGGCGTCGGTGGCCAGCGGCAAAGCGAGGCCGCCGAAAGCAGCGAGCTCGTCGCGGCCGGCCTCGCATTGCGCGACCAGGGCGCGCGCCCAGCGCAAGGCCTCGCCGGTGTCGCCTTCGGACGCAGCGGCGCCGCCGGACAACGCGGCCTCCACCGCCGCGAGCACTTCGCGCGCCGTGGTCTCGAACGCATCGAGCACGCGCACCAGCGCCGGCGCCGAGGTCGGCATGTCGGCGCACGCCGCCTGCACCTGCTTTTCCGCGCGATCGAGCGCGGGCAGGTGCGTGCCCGCGGGCAGGCTCTCGCGCGTGAGCGACAGCGCGTCCGCGATGCCCTGGCACCACAGTGGCGAGAACGGCGGCTCCGACGGCAGCGCCAGCAGCGCCATGCGCAGCGTCATCAGCTGCGCAACGAGGTTGCCGCTGTCGACGGTGGAGATGTAGCGCGGCGCCAGCGGCAGCAGCGACTGCGTGTCGTACCAGTTGTAGAAGTGGCCGCGATGGCGCTCCAGCTGCGCCATGGTGGTGAGCGTCGCCGCGATGCGCGTGAGCATCTGGTCCAGCGTGATGAAGCCCGAGTCGCGCGCCGTCAGGTTGGCCAGCAGCGAGAAGCCCATGTTGGTGGGCGACGTGCGGTGCGCGACGCGCGCGACCGGATGCAGCTGCACGTTGTCCGGCGGCAGGTGGTTGTCTTCGGCGCCGACGTAGGTCTCGAAGAACGCCCAGGTGCGGCGGGCGACCCGGCGCAGGAACTTGCGTTGCGTCGCACTCAGCTCGCTGCGCGGCGGCGCCAGTGGACGATCGGCCCACCAGACGACCAGCGGCGAGAAGAACCACAACAGAAGCAGCGGCGCCGCCGCCGGCAGCGACCAGGGCCGGACCTCGGCGAGCAGGGCGACGATCAGCACCGCGGCTGTCGGCCCGGCCCACAGTTCGCGGATGTTGTCGCGCAGCGCGGCCGAGGTGCCGGCGGGATGGCCCTGGCGGATGTCGGCCGACGCGGTCCATTCGAGCAGCCGGCGCCCGCGCACCATGCGCCACATCGTGCGCAGGATCGCGTCCAGCGTGGCCACGGCCTCGGTGGGCAGGCATGCGAGGGTGTGGGCGAGCTGCATCAGCTGCAACGCGATGGGCATCAGTCGCTTGGGCGATGGCGACGCGGTCATCCAGTTGATCGGCGCCCGCGCCAGGCCCATCACGTGAGCGGCGAACGGCACGATGCCCACGATCACCACGATGCGCAGCGTCCACATGAACGGCTCGGGCAGGCGGGCCCAGCCCAGCACCGCCAGCGCGATCAGCGCCGCGGGCACCAGGCTGCGGCGCAGGTTGTCGAACAGCTTCCACTTGGACAGCGCCGACAGCGGATTGCGCGGCGCGCCCGGCAGCGCGTGCAGGTGCCGGCGCAGCCAGCCGATCAGCTGCCAGTCGCCGCGCACCCAGCGATGGCGGCGTGCCATGTCGGCGCTGTAGCGCGAGGGCGTGTCTTCGAGCAACTGCACGTCCGACAGCAGGCCCGAGCGCGCATAGCAGCCCTCGATCAGGTCGTGGCTGAGGATGCGGTTCTCCGGCATGCTGTCGTGCGTCGCGCGCTCGAAGGCATCGACGTCGTAGATGCCCTTGCCGACGAACGAGCCTTCGCCCAGCAGGTCCTGGTAGACGTCCGACACGGCGCGCGTGTACGGATCGATCCCGGGCTCGCCGCCGAACATGCGCGCATAGCCCGAGCGGCCGACGCTGGGCAGGTTCAGGCCGACGCGCGGCTGCAGGATCCCGTAGCCCTCGACGACCACGTCCTTCTTGACGCCGGTGCCAAAACGCGGCCGGTTCAGCGGGTGCGCCATCGCCGACACCATCTCCGCGGCCGATTCGCGCGGCAGCTGCGTGTCGGAGTCCAGCGTGATGACGTAGCGCACGTCCTGCAGCGACAGCACGTCGCCGACGATGCGCGAGAAGGCCTTGTCCGCGTCGGGGCGGCCGCGCAGCAGCGCATTGAGGTCGGCCAGCTTGCCGCGCTTGCGCTCCCAGCCCATCCAGGCGTTCTCGGTCGCGTTCCACTTGCGCGGCCGGTGCAGCAGCAGGAACGGCTTCGGACGCTGCTGGTTGCCGCCGTCCGGCTCGGCGTAGCGCCTGTTGAGGGCGACGATGCGGGCTTCGGCATGGTCCACCAGGTCGGCGTCCTCGGGCATCGTTTCCTGCCTGGCGTCGCGCAGGTCCGTCAGCAGCGCGAACTGCAGGTGCGGGTCGCGGTTGGCCAGGAAGCGCACCTCGAGCGCATCGACCAGCGTGTCGACGTCGGCGTGCTTGCCCAGCAGCGTGGGCACGGCCACCAGCGTGCGCGAGCGCGAATCGATGCCGCCCGCGTAGTCCATGCGCGGCAAGGCCTCGGGCGTGACGCTCAGCGTGACGATCCAGTTGACCAGCGACAGCGCCAGCTGGCTCGTGGCCAGCATCAGCAGCAGCACCAGGCCGATGCCGCGGGGCGCCCACAGCTCCAGGTCCAGCTCGTGCGCCGCCTGCCGGATCGGCCCCAGCGACATCAGCATCGCGAACGCCAGGATGCCGCCGACGTAGGCCGGCAGCGGCGAGTGGCCGGCGCGGTCGAGGAAGCCGGTGCGGTGCGCGTTCATCGCGTCCTCCAGCGCCGGCCGCCCGTTGGCGATCAGCCAGTAGCCGACGTGGGCTTCGCGATCGTCCGTGTCGGCGTTTGCACTGGCCTTATCCAGGCGCTGGGCCGCCGCGGCGGCCAGTTCGATCGCCTTGCGCGCCACCGCCGGCTCGTCGCCACTGGAAGCCTTGGCGACGCTCTCCACGGCGTGCCGGTAGGTGTCGCGGGTGCCGAAGTCCATGCGGCCGTAGATGCCCAGCGGATCCTCGCGCAGGATCTGCTCGACGCTGCTGAGCGTCTCGACGAATTCGGGCCAGTGCGTCGCGCCCAGCAGGCGCAGGCTGCCGATGCTGTTGGACACCGACACCTGGCTGGCGGCCTGCTTCTGGCTCTCCAGATGCACCAGGTGCTCGATCGTCTCGTTCGCGTCGGCCAGGCGCTGTTCCATCCACGTCAACGGCAACGCGAGCGCGGCGCCCTGGCCCTGCAGGCGGCGCGCGAATTCGGCGACGAAGGCGCTGCTGAGCGTCGGGTTGGAGCGCGCCATGTCGGCGATCACCAGGATCAGGTCGCTCGGGCGCTCCTCGGCGGCCTGCAGCATGCGCGAGGCCCAGGTCTCGGCGAGATCCCGCTCGTCCAGAGCGAGCGCCACGCGGAACGCCACCCGGCGCAGGTTCTCGATCAGCGCCAGGCGCAGCATGATCGGGAACGCCCACAGCTCGCCGAGCTTGAGCGGCTGGCCGGTCTGGTACGCGGCGACGAAGCGGCTCAGCGTGCCGCGGCTCAATCGTCCATCGGCATGCGCGATCGCCTCGAGCGCCAGGTCGTAGACGCGCGGCTGCGTGCCGTCGGTGTTCGGCGAAGGTTCGGCCAGGCGCGGCAGCTCGTGGCTGTAGCCATGCGGGAGGTGGCGCCGCGCGGTGCGGATCTCCTCGTCGATCAGGTACATGTTGTCCAGCAGCCATTCGGACGCCGGCGTCACCGGCTTGTCCTTGGCCACGGCCTGGCGCAGGCGGCGTGCGACGCTTTCCAGCACACGTTCGTTGGAGGCCAGGCGCGCCAGCAGGCGATCGGGCCGGTGCTGCTGCGCGAGGCGATGACGGCCTGCGAGCAGCTTGCCGTGCGCCACCATCTGGTCGCTGCTGAACAGCGCGGCGCGCAGGGGCTCTTCTTCTTCGTGTTCGCTGCCCGCCCTGGCGTTCCAGGCATGCTCGCGTGCCCAATCGGCGGCCTGTGCGAGCAGGGTGCGCAATGAGCGATCGGATCCCGTCATCTTGTTGTGTCCTCTTTGGGTCCGGAAAGGACCAATAGGCGCGCCTGCAGCAAACGGTGAGCCCGACCGTGGAACGACCCGCCGGGGGCAAGCTCGACGGGCGCGACTGCCGGCGCGCGCACGAACGTAAACGTTGCGGCAAGCGTCCTGGCACGGCCGTTGCCCGGAGGGTGGAATCCATGTTCCGCGCAAGCGATCCGTTCCCACGCCCCAGCCGGTGACCTGCCATGTCCACTGCCACCCCCTCGGCCGCTCGCGGCAGCCCTTGCGCCGACGCTCTCGAGATGCTGTCGATGGGACATGAACAGACGCGTGCGCTGGCCGACGAATGCCGGCGCTTCTCGCGCCACGTCTCGGGCGACCCGGCCATGCAGGAGGTCGCCGAGGCGCTGTGCCGCGCGATCCACCGGATGGCGGCGCTGGAGGAGGAGCTGTTCTTCCCGGCGGCGCGCGCGGTGCTTGAATCGTCGCTGGTCGACCTGGCCGAACTGGAGCATGCCACCGCGCGCCAGATCATCCGGCAACTGCAGCAAGCCCAGCCGTGCGAGGCGCGCTACGAGGCGCTGGTGATCGCGTTGACCGACTGCGTGGAGCGCCACGCGCGCCATGAGCAGGCGCAGCTGTTTCCGCGCCTGCGCGAGTCCTGCCTGGACATGAGCACGCTCGGCGAGCAGTTGAACGAACGCCTGTCGGAGCATCAGGACGACCTGTTCGTCGTCGAGGAGCGGCGCCGCCGCGAGCGTGCCGCGGCCCATTGACCGGAGCGGTGCCAGCGCGTTGTCCAACGGGCGATGGGCACGTGCGTTGCTGCGTCGGTCCTGCCAGCCGCGACGACGCGACAGCGAATGAACGGCAACCCTGATCAGAAACTAGGAGTCTTCAACATGTCCCCGATGCACAAGTCCATCACCGCCCTGGCGGCCTCCGCGCTGCTGGCGACCGTCGGCTTCGCGGCCGCGCAATCCACCGACACGACAACCGACGCCAACGGCGCCACGACCACGACCACCACCACCGTCGATACCAACACCCAGGTCATCCCGGCGCAACCCACTGGCGTGGTGGAACTGGCCAAGCCCAAGAACACCGTGGTGCCTGCCACCAAGCAGGCCGACGGCCCGATGGGCATGGCCAACAGCGTGATGACCACCGGCGTCACCGACGGCATCACCCGTCCCAGCATCGGCGACCACGCCACGCCGCCGATCCAGGGCCCGGACACCACGATCGCCGTGACCAAGGAAACGACGACCACCACCACGGTGACGCCGCCGGCGCCAGCGCCTGAACCGGCCGTCGCGCCTGCGGCGGCTCCGGCGGCAGAACCGGCACCTGCACCGGAACCGATGCCCGCGCCCAAGGCTGATCGCAACTGACGGGCCGTGCCCCGACGATGAAGACGGGCTCCGCGGAGCCCGTTTTTTCGTTGGCGTGCCAGGTTTGACGGCACGTCTCTGCAGTGGTCAACTCATGGCTGGCAGCTCGACAGCAGACCGCGGCTTGCGGCCCGTGGTGGAATGGCATGCACTGCGTGCCTGACGGGGCATGCCGGCCGGTTGCCATCGGCCAGTCTGACGGCCAAGCGGATCATTGTCGGGCTGGCACACCGGTTGCCACGAACGCGCTCAACCGGGCCGTGCGCCCGTCCGACGTCAACCCGGAGACTTCCATGGCCAACACGCCCACCACGCCCGAAACGACCTTCCCCAAGAGCGGCAGCACGACGCCCAGTTCGGCTTCGCCGGCCACGCCGTCGGCCGGCGGTTCCGGTTCGCGTCCCGCCGCGGATGCCGCCGACGCGGCGATCGACCAGGCCGCCGCCGCCGAGCGCGATGTCATGCGCCGCGTCGTGCAGGGCGCGCACGAGGCCGTCGACCGCATCGCCGACAAGGCCATCCCGGCCGTCGAGCGCCTGCGCGGCACCTACAACGAGGCCGCGGAAACGCTGCGCCAGCGCGCGGACCAGGCGGCGGACCTCAAGGACGAGTGGACCGAGAGCCTGCGTACCACGGTGCGCCAGCATCCGCTGGCCGCGATCGGCACCGCGCTCGCGCTCGGCGTGATCCTGGCCAGGCTCACCTCCAGCAACAACGATCGCTGAAACGCACTCCATGGTCGATGACGCACCGCCGCCGCCCGAGGCGGCGCCCGATGAGATCGTCTCACTGCCCAAGGCGATCAGCGCGCTCTTTGCCGACCTGCCCGGGCTGCTGACCGATCGCGTGCACCTGCTGTCGCTGGAACTGCAGCGCGCCTGCGCCGCGCTGGGGCAGATGGTGGCATTGGGGCTGCTGGCGGCGATCCTGTTCGCCACCGCCTGGATCACCTTGTGGGTGGGCCTGGCGGCGGCCTTCCTGGCCGTCGGACTCGCCTGGCCGTGGATCGTGCTGCTGGTGCTGTTCGTCAACCTGGCCGCGGCGGCCTGGGCGCTCATGCGCGTCAAGGCGCTGGCGCCGCTGCTGGCCTTGCCGGCGACGCTGCGCCGCCTGAGCGACTCGGATTCCCTGGAACATTTCTCCGAAAGCGACAGCGATCATGGCTAGCCCGCCGCGACTTCAGTCGCCGCCCAAGGAATTGAGCCTGGACCAGCAGATCGCGTTGGCCGAGCTGGCCGTGATCCGGCGCGACGCGCGCATCCGGCTTCGCACCGACGCGCTCGTCAAGCGCGTCAAGCACGACGCGCTCAAGCACGCGGGCGGCGGGCTGCTGCTGGGCATCGGCACCGTGGCGCTCACGTGGTGGCTGAACCGGCTGAGCCGCAAGAACGCGCCGCCACCGCAGCCGGCTGCCGACGTGCCGCCCGAGCAGCCGTCCACCTTCGAGCATCTGTTCCGCGACGCCGGCATCACGCTCGCCGGCCTGCTGCCGGTGCTCTGGCCGATGCTGCCGCGCGCATGGCGGCGCCTGGTCTCGCCCGGCACCGCAAGCACGGTGCTGACCTTCATCGCGCCTCTGATGGGGCGCCTGTTCCGGCGCAAGCAACGGCAGTCCGGGCCGAGCTGAACGCCTGCGGCACGTCCGACTGGCCTTTGCGAGAAAACTGATCTACTGTCGGGCATGGCGCTTGCCTGACAACCCCCAAGGGCCCGCAGTGGCCCTGACCCGATTCTCGAGAGGAACCATGATTCCCATCCGCGTCCTGATGGCGTCCGCGTTTGCCGCGGCCCTGTTGATTCCGGCATCGACCTTCGCCCAGGCGGCTTCGACGCCGACGCCGGCCGAACGGCACGACTGGGAGCGGTCGCACCGCATCAGCAAGATCATCGGATCGGAAGTGCGCAACAAGTCGGGCGACAAGATCGGCGACATCCGCGACCTGATGGTCGACGACAGCGGCACCATCAGGCTGGCCATCGTGTCCACCGGGGGCTTCCTGGGCGTGGGCGACCGGCTCCACGCGGTGCCGTGGGACGTGCTGACGCTGGGCCCCAAGGACGACCACATCCTCGACATCGACAAGGCGCACCTGCAAGCGGCGCCGGGCTTCACGTCCAAGACCTGGCCCAACCTCGGCGACGACCACTGGATGGCCGACAACCGCCGCTACTACGTCCATTGAAACAAGCGCCTGCCTCCGGCGCGGGAGACCGACCATGAGACTGCTCACCAGCCTGGCCCTGATCACCATCGCCTATGCCGCGTTGACCAAGGTCAACAAGGTGCACACGACCCGCTTGCACGCGAAGCCTGCGGCCAAGCCCGAAGAAGTGCAGACCTGGGAGGGCGAGGGCGGCGGCCTGCCCACCGGCGGCCCGGGCCCGGGCGTGAAGGTGGCGCCGGCGGCCGTCAATGATCCGGACCTGGCCCACGGCGGCGCCTGAAGGCGCGTCGGCCTGCTTTCAGGCCAAGCGGCGCCTGCGCGCGAGGCGGCGCTTGTCGCGCTCCTGCAGCACGCGGCGCTTGCGATAGAGCGCCATCAGCGGCGTTGCCGATACGCCATGCAGGACCACGGACAGCGCGATGGCCGGCAGCGTCGCGTTGACCAGGTCGGTCGCCAGCGATGCCGGAATGCCCGAGTCGATCACCAGCGCGAGGTAGAACAGCGAGCCGATGCCGCGGATGCCGAACCAGGCGACCATGCGGCGCTGCGTCTTGCGCAGGCCCGGCACGGTGAGGAACACGCTCAGCGGACGAATCACCACCAGCAGCAGCGCGGCATAGGCCAGCGGCTCTCCGCGCCAGTGCACCCAGGGCATCGCCAAGCCCAGCAGCAGCACCATCACCACCTCGACGAGCCGTCCGCAGCGGTGGCCGAAGGCGAGCAGGCGATCCGACAGCTCGTCCGGCTCGGCGCCCGCAGACGCCAGGGGTGCCGTTGGCCGAGGCTCGCGTCGGAACAGCCCCAGCGCCACGGCGAACACGAACAGGAACGACGAGGTCTCGGTCAGCCGCGACAGCCCGTAGGCCACGGTGATGATGCCCAGGTAGAGCAGCTCGTCCCAGCCCAGGCCGTGGCCATGGCGCAGCAGCCGGTGGATCAGCCTGCCCAGGCCGCGGCCGAAGCACCAGCCCAGCAGCGCACCGCCCGCGATCGGCCAGGCGAGGTCGTGCCACAGCCAGTGCAGGCCGTGCGTGCCCAGGTCGCCTATGCCCAGCAGGCCCAGCGCCAGCATGACGGCCGGCAGCGCGGTGCCGTCGTTGAGGCCGCCTTCGGCGGTCAGGGCCACGCGGCCGGCGTCGCGGTCGATGCGCGAGCGGATCTGCACTTCGCAAGCCAGCACCGGGTCGGTCGGCGCCAGGATGCCGGCCAGCAGCAGGGCGCCGGCAAAGCCCAGCCCGGGCAGCAGCCACCAGCCGGCCAGCGTGGCCAGCGCGATCGTCATCACCATCGTCACGCTGGCCAGCATCGCGGCGACGCGCCAGCCCTTGAGCGTCCACGGCATGCGCAGCTGCAGGCCCACGGCGAACAGCGAGATCAGCACGGCGATCTCGGTGATGACGACCAGCATGTCGGCGCGTGCGGGTGCGGTCGGTGGCGTCAGCACCTTGTCCTGCACCATCCAGCCTGCGACCCAGCCGACCGCCAGGTAGACGATGGCCGGCGACATCGGCAGCCGCGTGACGTGCAGCTCCAGCAGGCACATGGCCAGCAGCACGACGCCCAGGAGCAGCAGCGTCGCGGTCAGCATGGCGGGCTCGTCGGGCGCGCGCGGTGGCGCGTCACGCGCTCACGCGCCCTTGCGCGCGGGCGCGAGCTTGGCCCTGGGTGACGACGCGGGCAGCGGCGGCGCGGTGGCCGGGCCCGTCTTGACGCCAGCTTGCGCGGCGCCGTCCACGTGCGAGACCGCGGCGGTGCAGACGTCGCGCTCCTTCTGCTTGAAGTCGACCAGCGCCAGCAGCGCGGCCAGCGGATTGGCCAGCGACAGCACGGCGGCCGCGACGCCGCGCTTGGCCAGGGGACCGACCTCCGGCCGGATGTGCGGATCGCTGAAGGTGCCCGTGACCTTGACCGGCGTGCGCGGCGCGAGCGGGCTGAAGTCGTGCGGATGCGCGGTCATGCGCAGGTCCAGCCGCTCGGTGGACAGCGACAGGTCGCCGTCGATCAGCATCGTGGTGTCGGTGGTGTCGATGACGAAGACCTCGGGCATCACCTTGCCGTTGACCAGGTCGAACTGCGCCAGCGCGCACTGCATCGGCAGCTTGTCGTCGCCCTTGACGAACATGCCCAGCGCCTGCGCCACGTCGATGCCGGCGGCCTCGACGAGCAGGTGCGACACCGTGCCGTCGCGCACCCACAGCCGCGCGGTGCCGTCCAGCGACCCCAGCAGCTTGGCGGTGGACTTGCCCTCGCCCTTGAGCTGCGCGTTGCCGCCCAGCGCGCCGCTGATGTAGCCGACGTCGGGCTTGCTGCCGCTCGCGTCCTTGCGCACCGCGACGTCGCGCGTCTTGATGAAGCGATCGAGCTGGATGCCGCTCCAGCGCAGGTCGGCGTTCCACTTCGGGTCGGCCGGGCGGCTGTCCAGGCCGACCAGGCCCTGCACCTCGCCGGCCGAGGTGCGCGCCAGCAGGTCCTTCAGGTCCAGCACGCCGTCCTTGAGCGTGATGTGGCCTTGCAGCGGCTGGAACGGCTCCAGCGCGGTGGTGCCCAGGTCCAGCACCGCCAGCTGCACGCCGACGTCCGCGTTCATCGCCTTGAGCGAGGGGATGTCGAACTCGCGCTCGGGCAGCACGCGGCCAGGCGCGGCGGCGGCCGACGCGGGCACGCCGGGGGGTGCCGCGCCGAAGGCCGGGCCGAGGTCGGCCAGCGCCAGGCGCGCGCCGCCCAGGGTGCCGGTGAGCAGGGGGACGTCGGGCGCAGTGTCGAACTTGAAGTCGCCCTTGAGCCGGCTGGTGCCGATGTCCATCGCGGCGATGCGCGCGCTCCACACCTGGCCGTGCTTCTGCAGCCGGCCGTGCGTGTCGAACTGCGCGGTGGTGGGCAGCGTCACGCCCAGCGCGTCGCCCACCGCGGCCAGCGACGGGCCGGACGCGACGAAGGTGGCGTCCATGCCGCCGAAGTGCAGCAGGTCGCTGGCGGTGCCGTCGACGCGGATGTGGGTCTTGCCGGCGTTCACGTCCAGCCACAACGGCACGGAGACGGCCTCGGAGTCCGACGCTGCCAACGGCAGCAGGCCGCTGGAGCGCAGTTGCAATACCAGCGGCGCACCGTGGTACGTGCCCTTGCCGTCGACTTGCAGGCCCGGCGTGTCATCGGTGATCGCCAGCGGCTGGCGGCCGGGCGTCGCGGTGCCGCCGGAGGCCGCGATCGGCGCCGACCCGGCGAGCCTGGCGCTGCCGACGGTGGCGACGCGCACCTGCGGCGACGAGGCGCCCGATGCGGCAATGGCCGCCGCCTCGGCGGTGCCCTCGCGCGTGGCGACATGCGCATCGGCGGTGATCTGCAAGGGTTCGTCGACGATGCGCACCTCGCCGTTGCGCACGTTCAGGCGTTCGAACGTGGGCAGTTGCGGCGAACTGGCCGAGGTGGCCGGCTGCGCCGCGCCGAACTGCCAGTTCGCGTGGCCGTCGGCATTGCGCTTGAGGTTCAGCTCCAGGCCGTCGACGTCCAGCAGCCTGACCGCCAGCGGCTGGCCGGTGCCTTTCCATTGCTCGACCAGCGCGCGATAGCTCAGCGCCAGCTTCACGTTGTTCGCATGCATGAAGTCGCGCGGCTTGCCGGCGTCATCCACCAGCGTCGGGCCGTTGGCCGGCGCGGGGGCGATCGTCATTGCGTCGGTGTGCGCGCGCACCGAACCGATCAGGCGCACGCCGAACTGGTCGCCGAAGGTGACCGGGCGGGCGAGGATCTGCGACAGCTTGGTCTCGAGTGGATGGCGCAGGAACGGCCACTCGATGAATTCACACACGCCGATCGCGACAACCAGGACGACAAGGACGCCCAGCACCCCGAATCCGGCGCGACGCCAGGCGTGGCGAGGGTGATGTGCGGCAGGGGCGAGCGGCTCGTTCGGGTGATCCATGGTGCTTTCAGTGGGACGGGCGAGCGCGCATCGATGGATCGTCGATGCGACGCACGGCCGCGGCGACATGGCCCTGGCGACGAGGAGCGTCGGCGACCGGCCTGTCGCTGGGCGTCCGGCAAATGCCGCGCCTGTCCAGGCGAGGCGCAGGCGCACGTTGGCGGTGCGATGAGCGGCGCGGCGAGTCCGGGCCCAGCAGCGCGAGCAGGCGGCGCTCGGCCGCCGACAGGGCGCGCGCCGCCGACGTCACCGCCGCCTTGGCCCAGCGCTGCTCGAGCAGCATCGAGCGGGCCGCGTCGTCGCCAAGCGCGGCGCCGAGCTCCAGCACCTTCGGATGGATATACGACTTGCGGCACACCGCCACCGTGTTGCGCAGCCGTGCCGCCACCTGCGCGATCACCTGCTTGGCGGCGCCGGGCACGCGCTCGCCGGCACACGCCAGGCGCGTGAACTCGAGCGCCATCACGCTGCCGTGCCAGGTGCGGAAGTCCTTGGCGGTGACGTGCGTGCCCGCGACCTGGCTCAGGTAGTCGTTGACATCGGACGAGCTCACCTTGTGCACGCCGCCTTCGGCGTCGGCGTACTGGAACAGCTCCTGGCCCGGCAGTGCCTTGCAGCGCCGCACGACCGCGGCGACGCGCCTGTCGGACAACGTCACTTCATGGCGCACGCCGCTCTTGCCCTTGAACGACAGCCGCAGCTCGTCGTCGCGCACGCCCGCGTGGCGCGTGCGCAGCGTGGTCAGGCCGTACGAGCCGTTGCCGCGCGCGTATTCCTCGTTGCCGATGCGGATGAAGGTGGTGTCGAGCAGGCGCACCAGGGTCGCGAGCACCAGCGTGCGGGTCGGCCGGCGGCCGTCGTGGGCCGCGAGGTCGCGCTGCACCTGGCGGCGAATGCGCGGCAGGGCGGCGCCGAACGCGCGCATCGCCTCGAACTTGTCGTCGCCGCGCTGCTGCTGCCATTGCGGGTGGTAGCGGTACTGCTTGCGGCCGCGGGCGTCGCGGCCCGTCGCCTGCAGATGGCCGTTGGCCTGCATGCAGATCCACACGTCCTCGTAGGCGGGCGGGATGGCGAGCTTGCGGATGCGCGCCAACGCCGCCTCGTCGCGCAGGCGCTGGCCGTGCGGGTCGAGGTAGTGCACCTGGCCGCCGTGCTTCACGCGTCGGTAGCCGGGTTCCGCATCGCTGACCCACAGGAGAGCGACAGGCGTTGCCTTCGTTTGATCCGGGACGGTGCGATTTCGGCGGGCGTTGGGCGTGCAGGTCATGATGGCCCGTGCCCGGGCAGGCCGCGTGCCGCCGCGCTGGGCGCGCCGCTTGCTGTAGAGGGCGACCATGCCCGCCAACACGTTTGCCGATCCCGCTGCGCGCCGTCCCGCCGCCTCTCGCCCGTACGGCGACGACGGCCTGCTCCAGCGCCTGGTGCTGCGCGTGCGCGACCTGTTGATCATGGGCATCGTCGGCCCGATCACCGGCGCGCTGGCGATCGTGGCGATCCACGTGGCGACCGGCGTGCAGCCGACGGCGGTCGACCAGCAGGCGGAACTGGCCCGCCAGCGCGAGGCTGAACGCGCGCTCGCGATCCTCGAGGACAGGCCCGTGCCGGGCACGGCGGCGGCGTCGTTGCTGCGCCAGATCGTGCCGATGCCGGAGCCCGCGCTGACCGAGGCCGATTTCCGCGACGTGCAGCCCACGCGGGACGCGCGCCGCATGGCCGACTGGGTGGTGCTGCGCCACGACAACGGCCGCATGCCCTTCATCGTGCTCGACAAGCGCGACGCGCGCCTGTACGTGTTCCAGGCCGACGGCCACCTGGTCGACCAGACGCCCGTGCTGCTGGGCTCGGCCCACGGCGACGATACGTACCCCGGCATCGGCGACGTGCCGATCGACCAGGTCAAGCCCTACCAGCGCACCACCGCGGCCGGCCGCTTCGTCACCCGTCCCGGGCTGGACGCCGACCACACCGACGTGGTCTGGCTGGACTACGACGCGGCGCTGGCCATGCACCGCGTGATCAACAAGGTCAAGTCCGAACGCCGCCTGCAGCGCCTCGCCTCGGCCGATCCGCGCGTGCGACGCATCTCGTGGGGCTGCATCAACATCCCGATCGCGTTCTTCGATACCTACATCTCGCCGGTGTTCGGCAAGCAGCGCGGCGTGACCTATGTGATCCCGGAGCGCAAGACCTTCGCCGAGGTGTTCGAGCAGGGCCACGGCGTGCCCGCCACCACGGTCGCGACGGCGTTCGACACGCTGGCGCCCAAGGATGTCGCGCAGCGCTAGTTCGCGGCCCTGCGCGACTGAACCGGCTCCCGTGTGCCCGACCACGACAAGACCTCCGTCTTCGCGCCGCGCCACGACATGACGCCGGCTCAGCAATGCCTGGCCCATCCGCGCGCGTTCGCCTGGCGCGTGCTGTGCGGGTTCCGCGCGAACCAGGGCCTGCTGCTGGCCGGCGCCATCGCGTACTACGCGCTGTTGTCCATCATCCCGCTCCTGATCCTCAGCGTGATCGCGCTGTCGCACGTGATCCCCGAGCACGAACTGCTGGCGACCATCGGCCGCTACCTGGCGTGGCTGGTGCCCAGCCAGTCCAGCGCCGTCGTGACCGAGCTGCACGGCTTTCTCGACCACCGCGACGTCGTCGGCTGGCTCCTGCTCGGATCGATGCTGTTCTTCAGCTCGCTGGCGTTCGCGGTGCTGGAGAACGCGCTGTCGGTGGTGTTCGTGCACCGCATCGTCGAGCGCGGGCGCTCGTGGGTGATGAAGCTCTTGATGCCCTACATCTACGTCGCCTGCCTGGCCGTCGGGCTGCTGCTGGTGACGCTGGTGGCCGAGGCGCTGGTCAACCTGGGCGAGTACCAGGTCGACCTGTTCGGCCGGCAATTTTCGCTGGGCCGCTTCTCGCACCTGCTGCTGTACCTGCTGGGGCTGGTCGGCGAGACGGTGCTGCTGACGTCGATCTACGTCGTGATGCCCGCGGGGCGGCTCGACGTGCGCCACGCGTTGCTGGGCGCCGTGTCCGCGGTGCTGCTGTGGGAGATCACGCGCCATGTGCTGGTGTGGTACTTCGCGACGCTGTCGCAGGTCGGGGTGGTCTACGGGTCGATGACGACCACCATCGTCGTGCTGCTGAGCCTGGAGCTGGGCGCGACGCTGGTGTTGCTGGGTGCGCAGGTGATCTCGGAATACGAGCGCCTGGCCGCGCATGCGCCCAACCCGCCGCCGGCGGACCTGGTGATCCGCCAGGCGTGAGACCGGCGCTGCCGGATGACCTCCAGCGCGACCGGAAGTGCCGTCGTGCGCGGCAGTCCATACGGTAAAAACTACCGGTCAGGTGACCGCCGCGAGGCGCGCCAATGCCCCGTGAAAACCCCCGTTAGGATTGCTGACGCCCGGTGAACGGGTCGGCGCTCAGCCCGCCGCAATGTAGGACTCGTCTGGCACGGAAACTGCAGAGCAGTCGTGCGAAGCAGCGTGTCTCGAGCAGACATGCCGCCCGACAGCGACCCTGGAGACGACGCACATGACGATCATGGAAAGCCGGCCCGTGGCGGATGCCGCCACCGAGATGCAGCAACTGCTGGGCGCGCTCGTCCAGCTTCGCAAGGGCGATCCGAACGTGCGATTGCCGATGCATTGGTCGGGGGTGGCGGGGCGCGTCGCGGACGCGTTCAACGACGTCGTCGAGCAGAACGCCAACATGGCCGAGGAGCTGTCGCGGCTGCGCCAGGTCGTCGGCAAGGAAGGCAAGTTGAAGCAGCGGGCGTCGCTGCGCGAGGCGCGCGGGTTCTGGGGCGAATCGATCGACTGCATCAACTCCCTGATCGACGATCTCGTGCATCCGACCAGCGAGGTGGCGCGCGTGATCGGCGCGGTCGCGCAGGGCGACCTGAGCAAGAGCATGGCGCTCGAAGTGGACAACCGGCCGCTGGAAGGCGAGTTCCTGCGCACCGCCAAGACCATCAACAAGATGGTCGACCAGCTCGGCAACTTCTCGGCGGAAGTCACGCGCGTGGCGCGCGAGGTGGGCACCGAAGGCAAGCTGGGTGGCCAGGCCAAGGTCAAGGGCGTGGCCGGCACGTGGAAGGACCTGACCGACTCTGTCAACTCGATGGCCGGCAACCTGACCGACCAGGTGCGCAACATCGCGGACGTGACGACCGCGGTGGCCAAGGGCGACCTGTCCAAGAAGATCGACGTGGACGTCAAGGGCGAGTTCCTGACGGTCAAGAACACGATCAACACCATGGTCGACCAGCTGCGGTCGTTCGCGTCGGAAGTGACTCGGGTGGCGCGCGAGGTCGGCACCGAGGGCTCGCTGGGCGGCCAGGCGCGCGTCGAGGGCGTGTCGGGCACCTGGAAGGACTTGACCGACTCGGTCAATTCGATGGCCGGCAACCTCACCTCGCAGGTGCGCAACATCGCCGAGGTGACCAAGGCGGTGGCGCAGGGCGACCTGTCCAAGAAGATCACGGTGGACGTCAAGGGCGAGATCCTCGAGCTCAAGAACACCGTCAACACCATGGTGGACCAACTGCGATCGTTCGCGGCCGAAGTGACGCGGGTGGCGCGCGAGGTGGGCACCGAAGGCAAGCTGGGCGGCCAGGCCGACGTGCAGGGCGTGGCCGGCACGTGGAAGGACTTGACCGAGTCCGTGAACTTCATGGCCGGCAACTTGACCAGCCAGGTGCGCAACATCGCCGAAGTGACGACGGCCGTGGCCGCGGGCGACCTGTCCAAGAAGATCACGGTCGACGTCAAGGGCGAGATCTCCGAGCTGAAGAACACGATCAACACCATGGTCGACCAGCTGCGTTCGTTCGCGGCGGAAGTGACGCGGGTGGCGCGCGAGGTGGGCACCGAAGGCAAGCTGGGCGGACAGGCCGAGGTGCAGGGCGTGGCCGGCACGTGGAAGGACCTGACCGACTCGGTGAACTCGATGGCGTCCAACCTGACGTCGCAGGTTCGAAACATCGCCGACGTGACCAAGGCCGTGGCGGCAGGCGACCTGTCCAAGAAGATCACCGTCGACGTCAAGGGCGAGATCCTGGAGCTGAAGGCGACGATCAACACCATGGTCGACCAGCTGTCGTCGTTCGCGGCCGAAGTGACGCGGGTGGCGCGCGAGGTCGGCACCGAAGGCCGGCTGGGCGGCCAGGCCGACGTGCAGGGCGTGTCGGGCACCTGGAAGGACCTGACCGACTCGGTCAACTCGATGGCCGGCAACCTCACGTCGCAGGTTCGAAACATCGCCGACGTGACCAAGGCCGTGGCGGCGGGCGACTTGTCCAAGAAGATCACGGTGGACGTCAAGGGCGAGATCCTCGAGCTGAAGGCGACGATCAACACCATGGTCGACCAGTTGCGCTCGTTCGCCGCGGAAGTGACGCGGGTGGCGCGCGAGGTGGGCACCGAAGGCAAGCTGGGCGGCCAGGCCGACGTGCAGGGCGTGGCCGGCACGTGGAAGGACCTGACCGAGTCGGTGAACTTCATGG
>Ga0302279_10002625_pt1 | contig 23473 bp, 21 predicted proteins | sample III_Bog_N3_3_FD_194541 | JGI IMG/M metagenome (GOLD analysis project Ga0302279, IMG submission 194541) | Peat permafrost microbial communities from Stordalen Mire near Abisko, Sweden - III_Bog_N3_3 | ecosystem: Environmental > Terrestrial > Soil > Wetlands > Peat | place: Sweden: Abisko...
ACGCCTACCCGTTCCCGGTGCGCCGCTTCGCGTTCACCTCCCAGGGGACCCGCCTGCACATGGCCTACCTGGATGTGCCGCCCGCCGCGGCCGCCACCGGCCGCACCGTGGTGCTGCTGCACGGCAAGAACTTCACCGCCGCCACCTGGGCGCCCACGGTGCGGATCCTGGCCCAGGCCGGCTACCGGGTGGTGGCCCCGGACCAGATCGGCTTCGGCAAGTCCTCCAAGCCCGAACATTACCAGTACAGCTTCCAGCAGCTGGCGCGCAACACCCGGGCCCTGCTGGCCGCCATCGGGGTGCCGCGGGCCAGCCTGGTGGGGCACTCCACCGGCGGCATGCTGGCCGTGCGCTACGCCCTGATGTTCCCGAGCCAGGTGGACCAGTTGGTGCTGGTGAACCCCATCGGCCTGGAGGACTGGAAGGCCAAGGGGGTGCCATCGATCAGCGTGGACCAGTGGTACCAGCGGGAGCTGCGGGTGGACGCCCGGGGCCTGCGCGCCTACGAGCAGGCCACCTACTATGCCGGCCAGTGGCGCCCGGAATGGGACGAGCCGGTGCGGATGCTGGCCGGACTGTTCCACGGCCCGGGCCGGACGCGGGTGGCCTGGAATTCGGCCCTGCTCTACGACATGATCTACACCCAGCCGGTGGTCTACGAGCTGGACCAGCTGGCGGTGCCGACCCTGCTGCTCATCGGTCAGAAGGACACCACCGCCATCGGCAAGGACCTGGCCGCGCCGGACGCGGCGGCCCGGCTCGGCCACTACCCGGAGCTGGGCCGGTTGGCCGCGCAGCGGATCCCCGGCGCCCGCCTGGTGGAGTTCCCGGACCTGGGCCATGCCCCCCAGCTCCAGGATCCGGAGGCCTTCCACGCGGCGCTCCTGGCGGGGCTGGCGGGCGGCCGCTAGGGACTGCCGGCGCGACCCCTTCCGGGGCCTGGGCAAGCCGGAACCCCTGAAGGGGGCCCTTTCCGGCCTCTGGTCCCGACGCATCAACGAAGCGCACCGCATGGTCTACCGGGTCGCCTCCGGGGACCTGCAGATCGCCCAGCTGCGCTACCACTACTGAGCGGGAACGGCGCTGCCTCTCCTCGGGCCCCGGACTCCCCCACCCCGGCGCGATCCGCTACCATGGGACCACCGGGCCCGGAGACCGGTCGCGCGTGCTGAACCGATGCCGAACCTGCGTGCTCCAGATCTACCGGCAGTTTGTCATGGAGTGGCGGCTGTACGTGCGCAACCCGGGGGCCATGTTCTGGACCTTCGCCTTCCCCATGCTCCTGCTGGTGGGCTTCGGCACCATCTTCCGCTCCGGCTCGGCCCCGGCCCTGACCCTGGTGGTGGCGGGGGTGGACCGGCAGGCGGCGCCGGGTCGGCTCATGCTGCAGGCCCTGGGCCGCACCCCCCTGAAGCTGCTGGAACTGGACCCGGCCAGCGCCGACGCCCGCTGGCGCCGGGGCGAGACCGCGGCCCAGCTGGAGCCGGCCGCCGGCGGCGGCTTCGCCCTCAAGGTGAACACCTACCTGGCGGCCCAGGGCCAGATGGCCGCCCAGGTGGTGCAGCAGGCCAACCTGGCGGTGCAGATCGGCCAGGACGGACGCGAACCCCGCTGGCTGCCGGTGCTGGTGGAAAGCCCCGGACACACCCGCTCCGGCAACTACGCGGCCTTCCTGCTGCCCGGCCTGCTTGGCCTCAACCTGCTGAGCATGGGCCTGTTCAGCGTCGGGATGGTGAACGTGGCGTACCGGGAGAAAGGCAAGTTCCGGCGCCTGGCGGTGACCCCGCTGCCCAAATGGATCTTCCTCATGGGGCAGGTGCTGCAGCGGCTGGCGGTGGCCTTCCTGCAGGCGGCGCTGCTGCTGGCCCTGGGCTATGTCGCCTTCGGGATCGATTGCCAGGGCTCGTACCTGCTGCTGGCGGCGGTGCTCACCCTGGGCACCGCCTGCTTCATGACCCTGGGCTTCGCCCTGGCCGGCTTCGCCCAGACCAGCGAAACCTACGCGGCCCTGGCCAACGCCTTCTTCTTCCCCATGATGCTGCTGTCCGGGGTCTACTTCACCCTGGATTCGGCGCCCCGCTGGATCCAGACGGCGGTCCAGGTGCTGCCCATGTCGCCCTACCTCAAGACCCTGCGCGCGGTGTTCAATGACGGCGCCGGCCTGGCGGGCCATTGGGCCGGGCTGGGGGTGGTGGCCGCCTGGACCGTGCTGGGCTTCGCCGTGGCGGTGAAGCGCTTCCGCTGGGCCTGAGCGGCAGCTTGTGCCCGGCACGGACGCCCAGGCGGGCAGGGTTTTAAGGGTGCTAGAATTCCTCCCATCTGTCTGAGGCCCCGCCCATGCGCGTATCGCTGCTCGGCTCCGCCCGCCTGGCCTGTGCCGGCTCGGCATTGGTCCTGCTGTGCGGCTGCTTTCGCGGCCCGGCCCGGTCCTCGGCCAGACCGGCGCCCCACCCTCAGCCGGCGGCCGAAGCCCGGAGCACCCTGCCCCGGCTGGGCTACAGCATCCAGGCCGGTGCCTTCGCCCGGGTGGAAAACGCCGTCCGGCTGGCTGAGACCCTGCAGGGCCTGGGGCTGAACGCCACCTTCTATGCCTCCGCGCCGGAGGGGGCCGAGCACCGGCTGTACCGGGTGCGCTTCGGCGATTTCCCCAGCCGCGACGCGGCCCTGGTCAAGGGCGAGGCGCTGCGCGCCGACGGAGTCATCCAGGCCTTCTACATCGTGGCGCCCGAGGAGCCGCCGCTGCCCCGGCTCAGCCCCGGGGACGAGGCCGGGCTGCGCACCAACCTGGTGGAGACCGCCACCAACTACGTGGGCATCCCGTACCTGTGGGGCGGCGCCACCGAGGCCGGATTCGACTGCAGCGGGCTGGCCATGGCCGTGTACCGGCTCAACGGCCTGCAACTGCCGCGCTCCTCCCGGGAGCAGTACGCCCGGGGCGAGCCGGTGCCCCTGGACCGGATCCGCAAGGGCGATCTGCTGTTCTTCGCCACCGGCGGCGGCACCGCGGTCACCCACGTGGGCATCTACACCGGCGGCGAAAGCTTCATCCACGCCCCCAAGCGCGGCCGGCGGATCGGCTCGGACCGGCTCGAGGGCTACTACCGGCAGCACCTGGTGGGCGCCCGCAGCTATCTGTGAGCCTTATTTGGCGGCCAGCACCCGGGCGTCGGTGATCACCACCGGGGTGAGCGGACGATCGTTCCGGGTGGGCACCGTCCTGATCTTGTCCACGGTGTCCATGCCCTCCACCACCTTGCCGAACACGCAGTAGCCCCAGCCGTCCTGGCCCGGGTAGTCCAGGAAGCCGTTGTCCACCACGTTCACGAAGAACTGGGCGGTGGCGCTGTGGGGATCGGCGGTGCGGGCCATGGCCAGGCTGCCCCGCAGGTTGCGCAGGCCGTTCTTGGCCTCGTTGGGGATGGGCTTGTCGGTCGGCTTTTCCGCGCCATCGGCGGTCAGACCGCCGCCCTGGATCATGAACGAGGGGATCACCCGGTGGAACGTGGTGCCCTGGTACTGGCCCTTGCGCACGTAGGCCAGGAAGTTGTCCACGGTCCGGGGCGCGGCCTTGGGGTCCAGCTCCACGGTGAACCGGCCCAGGCTGGTGGTGAACTGCACCTGCGGCCTGGACGGGGCGGCGGCGCAGGCCGCCAGGGCGGCGAAGCAGAGCAGGAAGGTGGCTGGACGCGTGGCATGGGGCATGGCGGGACTCCTGGGTGGCACAAACCGCCATTATGCCCCAGGCGAGCCGGAAGGGTCCAAATGCGGGTTCTCGCGTCGAATCTGGCCTATCCTTACCTATCACCGGGAGTTCCCTGTGGCGCGACCCTTTCCCATGCTGGCCTGTCCCCAGTGCGACCTGCTGCACCGCGGCGACCCGCCGGCGCCGGGCAGCATGCAGGTCTGCACCCGCTGCGGCGCGGTGCTGGGCCGGACCGGCAGCCTGGGCCTGGAGGCGGTGCTGGCCCTGCACGTGGCGGCCCTGATCCTGCTCCTCACCGCCCTGGCCTTCCCGCTGCTGTCCCTGCGGATGCACGGCACCCTGCGGGTGATCTCCATCCCCGGCTGCGTGGGGATCCTGGCCGGGCTGGGCTGGCCCTGGCTGTCAGCCATCCTGCTCACCACGGTGATCCTGGGCCCCCTGGTCCAGCTGGGCGGCACGGCCCTGCTGCTGCTGCGGATCCTGCACCGGCGCCAGGACGCCTGGACCGCCCGGGCCTTCCGGGTGCTGGAGGAGATCCAGCGCTGGGACATGGTGGAAGTGTTCCTGCTGGGGGTCATCGTCTCCTACGCCAAACTGTCCCAGACCGCCACGATGGTGCCGGGGCCGGCCCTGTACGCCCTGGGCGGCTGCATCGTGGTCACGGCCGTGGCGGTCGCGACCCTGGAACCCCGGACCGTCTGGGACGCCAGCGGCCCCGGCGCAGCCGGCGCCGGCCCCGCGGCCCTGCCTCTGGATGGCGCCGGACCCCGGAGCGCGCGCCAGGCCGCCCTGCAGGCCTGCGCCACCTGCGGCCAGCTGGCGCCCATCGCCGCCCAGGGTCCCTGCCCCCGCTGCGGCGCGAGCCTGCACAGCCGCAAGCCGGACAGCCTGGGCCGCACCTGGGCCCTGCTGGTGACCTCGGCCATCCTGTACCTGCCCGCCAACGCCCTGCCGGTGACCCGGGTGCTGAATCTGGGCAAGGCCCACGAGGACACCATCCTCAGCGGCGTGCTCTACTTCCTCCGCACCGGATCCTGGCCGCTGGCCCTGCTGATCTTCGTGGCCAGCGTGCTGGTGCCGCTGGTCAAGTTCGTGGTGCTCACCTTCCTGCTGCTTTCGGTGCGCTACCGGTCCCGCTGGCGGCCCCGGCAGCGGGCCCGGCTGTACCGCCTCACCGAAGCGGTGGGCCGCTGGTCCATGGTGGACATCTTCGCCATCACCATCACCGTGGCCCTGATGCACATGGGCAGCATGGCCTCGGTGGTGCCGCGCCCGGGCGCCATGGCCTTCGCGCTCATGGTGGTGGCCACCCTGCTGGCCGCGCGCAGTTTCGATCCCAGGCTGGTCTGGGACACCCAGGAGCCGGAGCATGCCTGAACTTCCGCCGGAAGCCCCAAACCCGTCCGGCCTGCCGCCTGACCTGCCGCCTGATCTGCCCAGTCCCCTGGTGCGCCGCTGGCGGCCCTCCCTGGTCTGGCTGATCCCCCTGATGGCGGCGCTCATCGGCGCCTGGATCGCCTTCGCGTCGTACTCCCAGCGGGGCCCCACCATCACCGTCAGCTTCCTGACCGCCGAAGGCCTGGAGGCCGGCCAGACCCGGGTGCGGCACAAGGAGGTGGAGGTGGGCAAGGTCACCGCCATCCGCCTGAGCCCGGACTTCGGCCAGGTGCTGGTCACGATCGAGCTGAACCGCGACACCGCCGGCCTGCTGTCCGAGCACAGCCGGTTCTGGGTGGTGCGGGCCCGGGTGGGCGCCAATGGCATCTCCGGTCTGGGCACCCTGCTTTCGGGCGCCTTCATCGGCATGGACCCGGGCGCCCCCGGCCGCCCCTCCCGGGTCTTCAAGGGACTGGAGGCGGCGCCGCTGCTCACCGAGCACCTGCCGGGCCAGCTGGTCGATCTGCAGGCCGCCCAGCTGGGCTCCCTGAACATCGGCTCGCCCGTAACCTTCCGGCAGATCCCGGTGGGCGAAGTGGCCGGCTTCGATCTGGCTCCGGACGGGCAATCGGTGCGGATCCGGATCCTGGTGCGGGATCCCTACCGCGGCCTGGTCCAGCCCACCTCCCGGTTCTGGGACGCCGGCGGGGTGGACCTGGGCCTGGACGCCAACGGCCTGCGGGTGCGCTCCACCTCCCTGGTGCAGGTGCTCCTGGGCGGCGTCGCCTTCGAGAACCCGGTCCACCCGGACCCGGCCCAGGCGCCTCCCCCGGGGCAGCCCTTCACCCTGTTCGCCAACCGCGACCAGGCCTACGAGCGGGTCTACCGGGAACACCTGCAGTGCGTGCTGTATTTCGACGAATCGGTGCGGGGCCTGACCCGCGGCGCCCCGGTGGAGTTCCGCGGCATCCGGATCGGCGAGGTGGAGGACTTCAACCTGGAGTTCCAGACCCGGGCCCTGGCGGGGCGGATTCCGGTGCTGATCACCCTGGAACCGGAACGCTTCACCCTGCTGGGCCCCACCCGCGACCCCAGTGCCGTGGTGCTGGCCAAGCTGGTGCACATGGGCCTGCGGGCAGAGCTGCGCACGGGCTCCCTGCTCACGGGCAACCTGTTCGTGGATCTGGGCTTCCATCCGGAAGCCAGGCCTGCCAGGCTGGGCCTCAGCGGCGACCGGCTTATCATTCCCACGGTGCCGTCGGCCATGAGCACCATGCTGGACAACCTGTCCAAGCTGGCCGAGAAGCTGCAGAAGCTGCCGCTGGAGCAGACCGTGGCGGAGCTGCGCGCCACCCTGCCGGTGCTGCGCCAGACCCTGGAGCAGACCGGCGCCCTGGCCAAGCACCTGGACACCGAGACCGCCCCCCAGGCCACCGCCGCCCTGGCCCAGGCCACCGCCACGCTGGCCACCCTGGAGCGCGCCCTGCGCTCCGACGCTCCCACCCAGACCGAACTACGCCAGGCCCTGGACCAGTTCACCCAGGCGGCCCGGGCGGTCCGGGACCTGGCCGACACCCTGGAGCGGCATCCGGAAGCCCTGTTGTTCGGCAAAGGGAAACAGCCATGACCCGCTCCCGCCCCCCCCGCCCCGGCCTGTGCTTGGCTGCTGCCCTGCTGCTGGGCGTCGGCTTGGCCTGTCTGCACCCTTCGCCGGCGGTGGTGTACCACACCCTGCAGCCCATGCCGCCCCTGCCGCCCGTAGCCGCCGGATCCGCCGCCATCGGCGCCGCCCCGGTCCCGGCCCTGGAAGTCCTGCCCGTGCGCCTGCCAGACCTGCTGCGCCGGCCGCAGATGGTCCTGGCCGAAGGCGGCGGCGACGCTCTGGGCCTGTCCGAGACCCACCGCTGGGGCAACCCCCTGGAGCAGGACATGCAGCGGGTGCTGGTGGCCGATCTGGGGCTGCTGCGGCCCGGCGGGCCGGTGGTGCCCAGCCCCGACGGGGCGCGGGTGGCGGCGGCCCTGCGGCTGGAGGTGACGGTCCAGAGCTGCGTCGGCCGGCCCGGCCAGGGCCTGGTCCTCCAGGCCACCTGGATGGTCACCCGGACCGGCCAGGACCGCGCCCTGCTGTTCCGCCGCACCGAACTGCGGGAGCCCCTGGATCCCCCCGGGCCGGACGGCCTGGCCGCCGCCCATAGCCGGATCCTGGCCGCCCTGGCCCGGCAGATCGCCACGGCCCTGGCGGAACTGCCCGCCAGTCAGCCCTGACCGGAACCCGGACAGCGCATCTGGACCGGATCAGTCCACCTTGAACCGGCTCAGCCGGCCCCGCAGGTCGCCGGCCAGCCGGGCCAGTTCCTCGATGGTGCGCGCCGTCTCGATCACCGAGGCGGCCAGCTCCGTGGTGGCCGAGGCGTTGCGCTCGGTGAAGCGCAGGGTGTCCTCCATGGCCTGGGCCGCCTCCGCGCTGCTCCGGCTCTGCCGTTCCAGGGACTGGACGATGGCCTGGACCTGCTCGGCGTTCTGCCGCACGTCCTGGGTGATGGATTCCAGACTCCGGGCCACCGCGGCCACGGCGCCGCCGCCGAGCAGCACCCGCGTATCGCTCTCCTGGATCAGGCCGTAGATCTCCCGGGCCGCGCTGCCGCTGCGCTCGGCCAGCTTGCGGATCTCGTCGGCCACCACCGCGAAGCCCCGGCCCTGCTGGCCGGCCTTGGCCGCCTCGATGGCCGCGTTGAGGCTGAGCAGGTTGGTCTGCCGGGCGATATCGGCGATCACCGTGCTGATGCGCGACACCTTCTGGCTGCTTTCCCGGATGGCGGCCATGGCCTGGGTGGAGTCGCCGGCCGAGCCGAGCCCGGCGCCGCTGGCCTCCAGGCAGCCCTGGGCCAGCCGGGCCGCGCTCTCGGCGCTCTGCCGGGCATCGGCGATGGCCCGGGCCATCTGGCCCATGGCCGCGGTGGAATGCTCCACCGCGCGACGCTGTTCGTCCGCGCCTTCGCTGATCTCGCCGATGGCCGCGCTGATCTCGTCGCCGGTGGCGGCCAGCTCCGTGGCACTGGAGGCGTTCTGCCCGGCGATCCGGGCGATGGCCTGCAGGTCCTCGCGCAGGTGGCCCATGGCGCCGTTGAGTGTGTGGCTGATGTGGTTCAGCTCGTCCCGGCCCGGCACCCGGCTTTGCACGGTGAGATCGCCCCGGTGCAGGGCGCCCATGGTCTGCTCCAGGTCCGCCACCCCCCGGCCGATCTGGCGCGCCACCAGGCTCACGAAGCCCACCCCCGCCAGCAGGCCGGCCAGGGCGATGCCCAGGATCCAGCCCTGGCCCGCGCTCCCCTGCCGGTCGTCGGTGTGCACCGTGGTCTCGGCGCTGGCCAGCACCAGGTTCTGGAGCTTCTCCAGGGCCTCCCGGGCCTGGCGCTGGATCTGGACATTGCCCTCCATCAGCTCGGGCACCGCCTCGGCCTCGGGCCGGGCCTGGGCCCGGGCCAGCATGCCGTCGAAGCCGTCCATGTACTCCTTCATGCGGGCCATGCCCTCCCGGGCCAAAGGCAGCTCCTGCGCGGTCCAGGGCAGGGTCGGGAACTGCTGGAAGAGGACCTGCATCCTCTGGTCGTACTCCTTCATGCGCGGGATGCGCTTGCCCTGGTAGGCACTGTTCTTGGCCGCGGCCAGCATGGAGATGTGCACGGTGCGCAGCACATTGGAATCGTTCAGGGCCCGGCCGATCATCTTGGACTTCTGCACCGCCACCACCAGCTGGCCGCCGGACGCCTTGGCGTGCTGCATGCCCAGCCAGCCCAGGGCGGTCACCCCCACCAGGAGCAGGGCCTGCACCACGAGCAGCAGGGCGAACTTGCGCCGCACATTGAGGGTGGCCAGGAAGCGATTCAGCATGAAGAACCTCGAATGCCGGAATTTTGACAGCAAACTGAAACTTTTGAATAAATAGTGGCGCGGCCCGGCGGCAGGCGCAAGAAGATCCTGAGACTCAGTCCAAGCACTCCAACTTCAACAAATGGCCTTTGCCGGCGGACCGCCGCCACACTACAATGAGAGGTTGCCGGCTTGCCAGAGCATGGCATTCCGCCGGATGCGGACGTCCGGTGCGAGGCTCTGCCGCGCCCGTTTCCGCCCGGGAACCCCGGCCTCCGCTCCCGGCCGGCGCAATCGTTCCACAGGGTTCCACAGCAACAGGAATCAGTCTGTTCCTGGGATTTCTTCCAAGGTCTGTCCAAGCACAACCGGTTCATTCAAAGAAGGAGGTCGCCGCAATGATCTACTCGACGGAAGTCGAACACATGACTTGTGTGGCCAAAGGGCCCAACCACGGCCCCGCGCCCATTCCCCAGGAAGGCAAGTGGGTCCAGGCCAAGGAAATCAAGGACATCTCCGGGCTCACGCACGGGGTGGGCTGGTGTGCCCCCCAGCAGGGCGCCTGCAAGCTGACCCTGAACGTCAAGGACGGCATCATCCAGGAAGCCCTGGTGGAGACCATCGGCTGTACCGGCATGACCCACTCCGCGGCCATGGCGGCGGAGATCCTGCCCGGCAAGACCCTCCTGGAGGCCCTGAACACCGACCTGGTGTGCGACGCCATCAACGTGGCCATGCGCGAACTGTTCCTGCAGATCGCCTACGGCCGCACCCAGACCGCGTTCTCCGAGGGCGGCCTGCCCATCGGCGCCGGCCTGGAGGACCTGGGCAAGGGCCTGCGCAGCCAGGTGGGCACGATGTATGGCACCGCCGCCAAGGGCGTGCGCTACCTGGAGATGGCCGAGGGCTACGTGAACCGCATGGCCCTGGACGAGGACGGCGAAGTCATCGGCTACGAGTTCGTGCACCTGGGCAAGATGATGGACTTCATCACCAAGGGCCTGGACGCCATCGAGGCCCTGCAGAAGGCCACCTCGACCTACGGCCGGTTCAAGGAAGCCGCCCGCACCATCAACCCCCGGCACGAATAGCGCACAAGGAGACGAAAATGGCTTTGTTTGAAAGTTATGAGCGCAGGATCGAGCAGATCAAGCCCGTGCTGGCCCAGTACGGCCTCGGCTCCCTGGAAGAGGCGCGCCAGCTCTGCGAGGCGAAGGGCGTGGACATCTACGGCATCGTCAAGGGCATCCAGCCCATCGCCTTCGAGAACGCCTGCTGGGCGTACATCCTCGGCGGCGCCATGGCCATCAAGAAGGGCCAGACCAAGGCCGTGGACATCGCCTGCACCCTGGGCGAAGGCATGCAGGCGTTCTGCATCCCCGGATCCGTGGCGGACGACCGCAAGGTCGGCATCGGCCACGGCAACCTGGCCGCCATGCTGCTGAAGGAAGAGACCAAGTGCTTCGCGTTCCTGGCCGGCCACGAGTCCTTCGCCGCCGCCGAGGGCGCCATCGGCCTGGCCCGTTCCGCCAACAAGGCCCGCAAGGAGCCCCTGCGGGTGATCCTCAACGGCCTGGGCAAGGACGCCGCGATGATCATCTCGCGGGTGAACGGCTTCACCTACGTGCAGACCCAGTTCGACTACGCCACCAGCAAGCTGAACATCGTGCGGGAGAAGGCCTACTCCACCGGCGAAAAGGCCAAGGTCCGCTGCTACGGCGCCGACGATGTGCGCGAAGGCGTGGCCATCAACCACCTGGAGGGCGTGGATGTCTCCATCACCGGCAACTCCACCAACCCGACCCGGTTCCAGCACCCCGTCGCCGGCACCTACAAGAAGGAGCGCCTGGAGCGCGGCCTGCCCTACTTCTCCGTGGCCTCGGGCGGCGGCACCGGCCGCACCCTGCACCCGGACAACATGGGCGCCGGTCCCGCCTCCTACGGCATGACCGACACCATGGGCCGCATGCACTCCGACGCGCAGTTCGCCGGCTCCTCCTCCGTCCCCGCGCACGTGGAGATGATGGGCTTCCTGGGCATGGGCAACAACCCCATGGTCGGCGCCTCGGTGGCCGTGGCCGTGGCCCTGGAGCAGGTGCTGGACAAGTAGCTTCGCTTCCCCCCCGTCCACCGGACGGATCCAGCGGCCTGCCCTTTGGGCAGGCCGCCTCTTTTTGGGGCGGGACCCGGGCCGTCAGCCCCGGCCGTCCAGGTCCACCGCGGCCACCGCCTCCCCCTTGCGGAAGTGCCGCATGAGCATCACGAAGGGCAGCGACAGGGCCATGGCGGCGGCGAGGAACGCGAAGATATCCACGAAGGTCAGCAGGTACGACTGCCGCACCAGCTCCGCCCCCAGCAGCCCGGCGCCCAGCTGGGGCAGGCTGGCGGGATCCAGCCCGGCCCGGGGGAACAGGCCCGCCGTCAGCTGGGCCAGCCGGTATTGCAGGACGCCGTTGCTGGGGCCGAGCCCCTCGCCCAGCCGGGCGAAATGGAACTGGGAGCGCTGGGCCAGGAGGGTGGTGCACAGGGCGATCCCCACGCTGCCGCCCTCGTTGCGGAACAGGTTGAACAGGCCCGAGGCGGTGCCCAGCAGCGCCGGCGGCACCCGCCGGATGGACTCGCTGGCGATGGGCACGATGACCAGACCCATGCCCACGCCGAACAGGCACATGGCCAGGGCCATGCCGGCCACGTCGCTGTCCAGGCTGACCCGGGTGAGCAGGAAGACCCCACCGCTCAGGCAGCCGAAGCCCGCGGCTAGTAGCAGCCGCACGTGCACCCTGCCCACCAGCGCCCCGGCCAGGGCCATGGCGGCCATGGAGGCCATGCCGCTGGGGGCCAGGATCACCCCCGCCCAGGTGGGGGTGAAGTTCAGCAGGTTCTGCACGAACAGCGGCAGGCATACGAAGGTGCCGTACATCCCCACCCCGCCCATGAAGATCAGGAACATGCCCCCGGCGAACTCCGGCAGCTTGAACAGGCGGATGTCCACCAGCGGGTTGCGGGCAGTGAGCGCGCGCCAGATGAACAGGGCGATGCCCAGCACGGCCAGCCCCAGGAACACCTTGATGAAGTTGCTTCCGAACCAGTCCAGGCGGGTGCCGCGGTTCAGGAACACCTCCAGGCAGCCCAGGCCCAGGGCGATGAACAGGAAGCTCCAGTAGTCCACCTGCCCTTCGGTCCGCTCCGGCCGGGCGGGCTTTTCCACGAACACCCAGGCCAGCACGAAGGCCACCAGCCCCACCGGGATGTTGATGAAGAAGATCCAGGGCCAGGACCAGTTGTCGGTGATCCAGCCGCCCAGGAGCGGCCCCAGGATCGGACCGCAGATGGCGCCCACCCCGTAGATGGCGGCGGCGTAGCCCTGCTCCGAGGCCGGGAAGGCCTCGAAGGTGATGGCCTGGGACAGCGGCACCATGGCGCCCCCGGCCAGGCCCTGGATGACCCGCATGAGGATCAGGAAGGTCAGGTTCGGCGCCAGGCCCGAGCCCAGGGAGGCCAGGGTGAAGATGCCCAGGCAGGCCAGGTAGAGCCGCTTGCGGCCGAAGAAGTTGCCAAGCCAGCCGGCCATGGGCAGGATGATGGCGTTGGCCACCAGGTAGCTGGTGATCACCCAGGTAATCTCGTCGGTGCCGGCGGCGAAGCTGCCCTGGATGTTCGACAGGGCCACGTTGGCCACGGAGGTGTCCAGCACCTCCATGAAGGTGCCCAGCATCAGGGACAGGGCGATGATCCACTTGAACGGTGAGCCCAGATCCGGACGAGGGGGGACCGCGCGGTCGCTTCGCTCCCTCTCCGTCCCCCCTCGAGCTCCCCCACGCAGGGCCCGGGCGGAGCCCGGGCCCTGCGTCTGATCCGGGCGAGGATCCGGACCCGGGGGGACCGCGCGGTCGGAATCGTGCCCGGGGCCGTTCATCGCGCTTGGGAGGCGCCGCGGGTGTCGATCACGGCCGCGACGCTCAGGCCCAGCCGCAGGCGGTGCTGGGGATCGGCCCCGGGGGCCAGGCGGATCCGCACCGGCACCCGCTGTACCACCTTCACCCAGTTGCCGGTGGCATTCTCGGCGGGCAGCAGGCTGAACGCCGCCCCGGTGCCGGCGGCGATGCTTTCCACCACGCCGGGGATCTCCCGGTCATCCACGTCGGCGCGCAGGGCCACCGGCTGGCCGGGGCGCACCCGCTCCAGCTGGGTCTCCTTGAAGTTGGCCTCCACCCACAGCGCCTCGGCCCCCAGCGGTACCAGGGCCAGCAGCGGCTGGCCCGCGGCCACCACCATGCCGGGCTCGGCCAGCTTGCGGGTGACGAAGCCGGCGCAGGGCGCGGCGACCGTGCAGTAGGAGCGCTGCAGCCGCACCTGCTCGAGGCTGGCTTCGGCCTGGACCGCCTTGCTGGCGCTCACCTTCAGGGTGCCCTGGAAGGCCGCCACCTGCTTGCCGGCCGCATCGGCCTGGGCCGTGGCCACCTGGCAGGCGGTGCGGGCCTGGTCCAGCTTCTGCCGGGGCATGGACTGGCGCTCCACCAGGGTCTCCAGCCGCCCCTGCTCCAGCTCGGCCAGGCGCTGCTGGCTGGCCGCGGCGCGCAGCTGGGCCTGGGCCAGGGCGATCTGGGCGCGGTTCTGGGCCATGGAGGCCCGGGCCTCCTCCAGGGAGCCCTGGGCCTTGTCCGCCAGGGCCGCCACGTCCTTGGGGTCCAGGGTGGCGATCACCGCCCCGGCCGCCACCGGATCGTTCTCCTTCAGGTCCAGGCTCAGGATCGAGCCGGGGATCCGGGCCGCCACGGTGACCACGTGGCCCTTCACGTAGGCGTCGTCGGTGGCCACGAACACCTGGCCATGGCGCCAGCGGCTGTAGCCGTACAGTCCGGCCCCGGCGGCCGTCAGCAGGATCGCGGCCAGGGATATCCAGGTGCGGGCGCGGTTTTCCATGTCAGGGTTCTCCGGGACGGTTGACGTAGAAGGCTTCCAGATCCTCGCCCAGGAGGGCCAGGAGCTCCGCCTGGTGCGTGTAGGCGCGGCACAGGCGGTCCGACAGGCTGGACCGGCTTTCGGCCAGCACCGCCTCGGCGTCCAGCACGTCGGCGCTCTTGGCGTAGGCCTGCTGGTACTGATCGGTGACGATGCGCAGGTTCTCCTGGGAGGCCGCCACGTCGGCCTGGGCGGTGACCAGCTCCGCCAGGGCCTCCTGGAAGTCCCGCCAGGCGGCGGCGCCGGCATCGGCGGCCTGGAACCGGGCCTCGCGCAGCTCCCGGCGCACGGATTCCGCGCCGGCCCGGGACTGGCCGACCCGGGCCGAGCGGGTCCCGCCGTCGAACAGCTTCCAGGACACGCCCAGGTAGAGCGTGGTCTGGTCCGGGTGCACCAGGTACTGGTTCTCCTCGTAGCTGTGGCCCAGCTGGGCCACGACGTTGGGGGCGAAGTCGCGCCGGCGGAAGTCGACCTGGTCCTCGGCTGCCTGGAGCTTGGCCTCCAGGGCCTTGATGCCCAGGTTGGCGGCCGGGGCCTGGAGCCGCACCTGTGCTTCGGTCCATGGCAGCGCCGGCGGCGGCGGCAGCTGCTCCGGCAGGGTCTGGGGCGCCTCCGGGGCCAGGCCCAGGGCCACGTTCAGGCCTTCCCGGGCGGTGACCTGGGCGTTGGCCAGGGTGCGCTGGGCGTCGGCCACGGCGCGCAGGGCCACCTCGGTGCGCAGCAGGTCGTTGCGCGCCACCACCCCCTGGTCGAACAGGGCCTGGGCGTCGCGCAGATGGTCCTGCAGCGCCTGGCGCCGCTGGGCCAGAACCCGGTCCCGGGCCTGCAGGTCCATCACCGCCATGTAGCGGGCCGCGGCCTCGGCCTGGGCGCGGCGCACCGCATCCTGGCCCCGGAAGCCCACCGCGCTTTGCCTCGCACGTGCGGCGGCCAGGGCGCTGTCGCGCCGGCCGAAGTCCCAGAGCAGGTAGCTGGCGGTGATCTGGTAGCGCCAGGAGGATGCCTGGGCGATGGGGGTGTCCACCCCGGGCACGCTCAGGGTGCCCAGCCCGGGCACGGTGGCCGTGATGGGGCTGCCCTTGAGCACCGTCTCCTGGTCCTGGTTCAGGTGCCCGCCCTGGACCTGCAGTTCCGGCAGGTAGGCCGCCCTGACCTGGTCCTGGTCACCCTGGGCGTCCCGGACCGCCAGCCCGGCCAGATCCGCCTGCAGCGAGCCGGCCCCGGCCTGGTGCAGGGCCATGGCCAGGGTGAGGCCTTCCTCGGCGGCCAGCCCGGTCCAGGCACCGGCCAGCAGCGCCAGCCCGATCCAGGCCCGGCTCATGACCGCTCCCCGCCGCCCACGGCGCCCACGCCGCGCAGCAGGCAATCCATGGCCCGGGCCACACAGGCGGCGGGCTCCTCCATGGGCACCTGGTGGTGGGCGTGGTGCAGGGAGGCCTCGAGCACGTCCATGGCCAGCTGGGCCAGGAAGCCGGGATCCATGGGCCGCAGCAGGCCCTGGTCCAGGGCCTGCTGCACCATGTCCTGGAGCCGCTTGCGCTCGCCCAGGTAGATCTCCCCCAGCCGGCTGCGGAACCGGGTGTCGAAGCCCCAGTCGAACTGCACCCGGTCGCGGATGAAGCTCGGCAGGGAACAGGGCCGGTCCTTGAAGCTTTCGGCGTAGACCTGGGCCAGGGCGGCGATGCGCGCCAGGGGCGAGCCCGCGCCCCCGGACAGGACCTGGTCCGCCTGCCGGTGGAACGCCTCGGCCCGGGCCAGCATGGTCTCTTCGTAGAGCTGCTGCTTGGAGGGGAAATGCTCGTAGACCCCCTGCATGCCGATCTCCGCCTCGGCCGCCACCTCCTGCATGGTGGCCTCGTCGAACGGCTTGCGGCCGAACACCCGCGCCGCGGCTTCCAGCAGCACTTCCCGGCGCTGCTGCCGTTCCTTGTCCCGTCGAAGGTTCATGGTCCGACTCCGAATCTGAATTCTGAATCTGGAGTCAGTATTCCACGTTCGCCGTCGACGGGGGAAACGAAAGGTTCAGGCCAGGGGCCAAGCCGGGGCCCAGGCCTGAATGGAACCTCCCACCGGCATGGGGCATCCACTGGGACATGGCCAGAACGGCGAAGGTACGGCCTGCAAGGAGCGTCATGCCCATGGGCAGGCCGGATCCCCACCCATTCCCATCCTTCGGCGGCGCCATCGTCATCCATATCGTCGTCATGGCGTCGTTCCTGGCCGTTGGCGCGCTCTTTTCGGCCTTGGGCTTGGTTCAGCATGGCAACCCCACGCCTCTCACCTCCTTCGTGGGTGGACTGGTCTCCTGCGCCATGCCCCTTGGGATGATCCGTGGCTGGTCCAGGCGCTCCTGGAAGGATCTGCTGGCACTCAGGCCCGTTGCCCATGGTGCCTGGTGGCCGATCCTGGTGAGTGGCGCCGCCCTCCAGGTTCTGGCGCGGTTCTCAGCGGCCTGGGTCCTGCATCTGCTCCCGCCACCCGGATGGTGCGTCGCGGCGTTCACGGATCCGACCCCTTTATCCTTGCCCGCAATTGTTTCAGGTTGCCGACAGCTCCTGATATGTCCGTGGGGGGACCGCCCGCTCGCGCTGCTCGCTCTACGTCCCCCCACAGCCCCACTTCATGCCCGGGCATAGCCCGGACATGAAGTCTAGTCCAGCAGGAACCCCACCCCCTGCCACACCCGGACCTTGGTGATGCCGTCCGCGGCGCGGGCCGGGTCGAACACCAGGCGCTTGGCCTGCTCCACGCAGGCGGCGTTGGCCTGGTCGATCCAGGGGCCCTGGCCGGGCAGGCCCTGGAGCAGCCTGGTCTCCAGCACGTCCCCGGCCTCGTTCACCAGGACGTTCACCACCACCACTCCCGTGCTGACCTTCTTGGCCTTGGGGGTCACCCGGTTCAGGTTCAGCGGCCTGGCCGGGGTGATATCCGGGGTGATGGCCACCAGGGTGCCTGCGCCGGTGGGGGCCGCCTGCTTTTCCCGGTCCGCGGCCAGGGTGGCGCGCAGGGCCTCGTTCGCCGCCAGGGAGGCGGCCAGGTCGGCCTTGGTTTTCTGCAGATCGCTGAGGATGGCGTCGGAGCTGCCCTGGTTATCGGCCAGGTTGCTCTTCATCTGCTCCAGTTCCTTGCGGATGCTTTCGGTCTCCTGGCGGGCCAGGTCCCGGCTCTTCTGGGACGCCGCCAGGTCCTCCTGCAGGCTTTCAGTGGCGGCCAGGCGATCCTTCAGGTCGTCCCGCTCGGCGGTGACCTTGGCCAGATCCGCCTGCAGCTGCTTCTGGGCGACCGAGATCCGGGGCTGGGGCTGGGGCTTGGGCCTGGGCACGGCGTGGGCCGGCAACGTCCCGGCGATGACCATGGCAGTGAACAGGTAGTGGCAGACGCGCATCGGCCCTCCGAAACGGGAACGGCTCACCGCCCGAACTCCGGCTGGAGGCCTCCCGGTGGTTGTTGTACCTTGAGCACCCCGCGTTTGAGCAGCTTGGCGAAGATGGCCAGGCACTCCTCCTGGGGGAACGGCGAAATGGAAATGATGTCGTGGATGCTCCACACGGCGTTGACCCGGGTGGCCAGGAAGGCCTCGTTGGGCCCCAGCTGGGCCTGCATCAGGTCCTCGATGGACACCGCCAGCTCCGGCACCAGCCGCTCGTCGACGGCGTTGTCCAGCAGCATGTGCTCCACCACCTGGAGCATCCGGCTGGCCTCCTGGAGCTTGGGCTGCTCCTGCAACAGGTGCCGCAGTTCCTCCTGGGCCTCCTGGAGCTTCTGCTTTTCCACCAGCAGGCGGGCCCGCTGCAGCTGCAGGCTGGAATGCTCGCCCAGCTTGCCGCCGGGGTGCAGGATCCGCACCATGCCCTTTTCGTGGAGGTCGAACAGGAGCTTGTTGGCCTTGAACTCCGGAACCCGCATCTCGATGACCAGCTGGTCGATGCTCTTGAAGCCATCCAGCCGGCTCAGCAGGTCGGCGTCCTCCGGGGCCAGCGGCAGCATCTCGGCGATGGCCTCCGGGACCGCCGCCAGGACCGCATCGCCGCCCTTGACCACACAGCGGATGCGCTTCCACTCATCCACCCGGCGGGCTCCCTCCAGGACGATCCCGGTGACGTCCAGGCTCAGCAGCATGGACTTCTGCTGGGCGGGGTGGCCGTCGTAGAATTCGAAGCTGCCCGTGGACCACAGGAAGGTGTCGAACACCGACTCCTCCACCTTGAGCTGGACGATGCGGCGGATCTCCACTTCGGTCACCAGCTGGCGGTTCACCAGGATCCGCCCCAGCAGCTGGTTCTCGTCCTCCTGGGTGGCCAGGGCCTCGCGCAGCTGCTCCTCGGTGATGCGGTTGAAGGCCAGCAGGTACTGGCCCAGGTACTCGCGCGGATCCGAGGACCATACGCTGGTGATCCGGCCGTCCTGGAAGGCCACCCGCTTGGTGTGCAGGAAGCCCTTGAGTTCCAGGATCCCGGTCTTCTTGCCCACCGCCAGCCACTGGAGGATGTCCTCCAGCCCCATGGTGGAAAGATCGCCCTTGAGTCCCATCAACCTGCTCCCGCCCTGTTCGCGCTGCTCGCGCCCGCCCCATGCGGCTGGACCGCGGACGCCGCCGGGCGCCACTGCCATTGTCGTCGCAAATCCGGCCTGACGCTACAACGTTGCGATGACTTCCCGAATGGCCCGGTTCAGCAGGACCGGATGGTGCCGGGCCATTTCCGCCTCCGGATCCAGCAGCGGCAGGGCCACCACCGGCACGCCGCACAGCGTGCCCCCCGGGCCCGGGGGAACCAGGGGCGCCCCGCCCTCAGTCAGGTAGCGCCGCAGCAGCTTCGCGGGCAGCGGCGTGGTGTTGGCGATGGCCACCCGCACCGGAAGGCAGGCGAAGGACTGGATGGCGGCCAGATGGGCCTCCAGGTCCATGCCTTCGGTCTCGCCCGGCTCGGTCATGAGGTTGGCCACATAGACCACCGGCACCTCGGTGCGGGCCACCGCCTGGCGCAGCTCGGCGATGAGCAGGGAGGCGATGGTGGAAGTGTACAGACTGCCCGGCGCCAGCAGGATCAGATCGGCCTGCAGGATGGCCAGGATCGCCTCGGGCAGCGGCTCGGCGTCCAGCGGCTCCACCCAGAACCGGGCCAGGGGCGCCTGGGCATTGTTCACCGCGGTCTCGCCGCAGTAGCTCCGGCCGGCCATGTCCTCGGCCCGCAGCACCACCGGCACCACGGTGGAGGGGTACAGCCGGCCCACCGTGACCAGCACGCCGGACAGCTGGCGGATGGCCCGGACCCAGTCCCCGGTGAGATCGGCCAGGGCCAGGAGCATCAGGTTGCCCAGGCTGTGGCCGGCCAGGGAGCCTTCGCCCTTGAACCGGTAGTTGAGCAGCTCGGACAGGACCGATTCTTCCCGGGTGAGCGCCGACAGGCAGTTGCGCAGATCCCCCGGCGGGATGCCGCCCAGCTCGTCGCGCAGGCGGCCACTGGAGCCGCCATCATCGGACACGGTGACGATGCCGGTGAGCCGCCAGGGATCCCGGGCCCGGTCCGCCTCGGACTTGACCGCCCGCAGCAGCGCCGCCAACCCGGTACCGCCCCCGATGGCGACCACCTTCAAGGGCAGGTCGGCATGGAGGCCTCGAGGCGCCGGCACCAGCGGTCAGCCCCGGAGCAGGGCCGCGAAGGGTCCCGAGTGGCGCAGGCTATCGAAATCGGGTTCCAAGCGGAACTGGAAAAGGAAATCGGCGTCGAGTTCCACGGCCTTGGCCAGGGCATCGGCAGCCTCCTGGGCCTGTTCCAGTTGAGCGTGGGCCACGGCCTTCAGGTAGTGCAGGGTGGCGCGCTGCGGCTGCTCGGAGATGGCCTTGCCCAGGCCTTCCAGCGCGGCCTCCGGCGATTTCCGGTTCAGCTGCAGTTGCGCAGACATTTCCGCGGTTTCAGCGGGGAGGGCGGCCCCGTCCTGGAGCCGGGCTTCGAGCGCCGCCAAATAGCTGCGGACGGTACGCACCAGCCCGAGCCGCTCCACTTTCAGGGCCTCCTCCTGGACGAACCTGAAGGCGGTGCCGGCGGCGACCAGATTGCCCGCATTGAACTGCTCAAGCCCTTCGGAAAACACCTTTTCCACCGACGGAACGGGCTCGGAGGCCGATGTCTCGGAGGTCTTCGTCTTGGTTGCCATGCTAAATCCCCTGATGAAACAACGTATCCAACTATAGCCGAAATAGCGCGGATTCGCGGTTAAGCATGCGAACAGAGATCCAGGTCATGCAGCCGGCCAGGGCCACGGTCATCACCAACGCCACCAGATATTCCAGCGGATTGGCCTGCTGACTGAACAGTTTGCGGATGGCCAGGCTGACGTTCAGCACTGGCACGTAGGGCAGACAGCGCAGCTTCTCGATCCCGGGCGCCATGGAAAAGACCCCCAGCAGCAGCACTACAAAGATGCCGGGGGTGAGCGCAGTGGACGCCTCCAGGGTGTTCCGGGCCTGGATGCCGCCCAGCAGGATGAAGTTGGCGAAAAACAGCCCCAGCGGCACCATGAGCAGGAAGGTCAGGCCCAGCACCTGCGGCGTGGCCAGGGCGGCCAGGCCGCCGGCGGTGGCGGCAGCGGAGGCGGTGGTACCCGCGGCGGCGGTGGCGGCCCCGGGGGCCTCGGCCCCCACCAGCCGCGCCACCGATACGGCCATGCTCAGCAGGTTGACCAGCGCCGACAAGATGCCGATGGCGAAGATATACAGCAGCTTGCCGATGATGATCTGGCTCCGGGGCAGGCGGGTGGCCAGCAGGCTCAGCAGGGTGCCGCGCTCCTTTTCCCCGGCCGTGGCGTAGATGCCGTGCTGCATGGCCCCGGCGTACATCATGATCATCAGCAGGTAGGGCAGCAGCGACCCGATCAGCTTGCCGACGAACAGGCCCATGTCGCCGGTGTCCACGGTCTCAAGCTGGACCGGCTGCGCCATCTGCGGGACGCCCCCGAGGCTGGCCAGCGCCGCCTGCACCCAGGCCAGTTCCTGCCGGCCCAGCCGGCTCCGGAACCGCTCCAGGGCCAGCTTGGACGCCTCGTCGGAGCCGTCGTACCAGACCCGCAGCGCCAGAGGCTCGTGGCGAGCCAACTTTTCGGCGCCGCGGGGATCCACCGCCAGGGCCAGCTCCAGCTTGCGGTCGCGCAGGCCCTGCCGCAGGTCCCCGGCCGGGCGCGGCACCACCTGGAACCGGGCCGGATCGTCCCGGAGCAGCGGCGCCAGCACCTGGCCGGGGTCCTCCAGGCAGACCCGGCTGGGCAGGGCGGCCCGGGCGGCGGCATCCCGGTCGCCGAGCCGGCCCAGGATGGCGAACATCAGCGGGTACAGGATCAGCGGCATGACGAAGGTGAAGAACAGGGTCCGGCGATCCTTGGACAGTTCCAGGAACTCCTTTTTCAGGATCAGCAGGGCGCCCCTCATGGCCGCGCCTCCTCGGCCAGCCGGAAGAACACCTCGTCCAGGCTGGCCACCCCCCAGCTCCGGCACAGCGCGCCCGGGGCGGCGTCCCCGTGCAGCACCCCGTCGAACAGGATCCCGACCCGGTCGCAGATGGACTCCACCATGGGCATCACGTGGGTGGACACCACGATGCTGCGGCCCTCGGCCCGCATGGCCCGGAGCAGGTCCAGCACGGTCTTGGCGGTGAGCACGTCCAGGCCGGTGGTGGGCTCGTCGAACACCACCACCCGGGGATCGTGCAGCAGGGCCCGGGCGATGGACACCTTCTGCCGCTGGCCGCTGGAAAAGCCCTCCATGCGCACCTCGGCGAAGTCCGCCAGGCCCAGCTGTGTCAGCAGTTCCATACCACGCTGGTCCGCCGCCCGGGCCTCGAGCCCCTGGAAGGCGCCGAACATCCGCAGCAGCTCCCGGGGCGTGAAGCGCAGGTAGACCCCCAGATCGGTGGCCAGGTAGCCCACCATGGCCCGGGCCTGTTCCGGATGCCGGGCGGCATCCACGCCGCACACCTCCACCCGGCCCTGGTCCGGGTGCAGCAGCCCGGCGATCATGCGCAGCGTGGTGGACTTGCCGGCGCCGTTGGGCCCCAGAAGGCCGTAGATCTCGCCCGGCGCCACCCGCAGGGAGACCCCCCGGACGGCCTCCACCCGCCGCTGGCCGCGGCCCTTCCGGTCCTTCACCAGGAAAGTCTTGTGCAGATCGGTCAGCTGGATCACGGCCTCGGTCCTCCGGTCGCCAGCCAAGGGTCTGGAGCGGAACTCCAGTGTATGACACCGCGGCGAAATCGCCTGGATCCATCAGCCGGGTCCCGGCCCAAGGTAGCAGTCCTGGGCCCACCCGATTTGTGCTTCAATCGGGGACATGCGCACCCTGGACTTCCGTTCCGACACCGTCACCCAGCCCGGCCCGCAGATGCGGGCGGCCATGGCCGCCGCCCCGGTGGGCGACGATGTGCTGGACCGGGATCCCACCATGGACCGCCTGGAGCGCCGGGTGGCCGAGCTGCTGGGCCAGGAGGCGGGAATCTGGACCCCCACCGGCTGCATGGCCAATCTCATCGCGCTCATGCTGCACCTGCAGCGGGGCGACCGCTTCCTGGCCCCGGCCCTGGCCCACGTGCTGGGCTCGGAGCTGGGCACCGGAGCCTGGCTGGCTGGCGGCATGCCCGAAGCCCTGCCCTGGGAAGCCGGCCCCGGCCGGATCACCCCCCTGCAGGTGTGGCGCGCGGCCGGCAGCGCCGGCCCCTACCACAGCCTGCGCACCACCCTGCTCTGCCTGGAGAACACCCACAACTTCGCCGGCGGCACCTGCATGAGCGCCGCCGAGCACCGTGCCCTGGTGGATCAGGCCCACACCCGGGGCCTGCGGGTGCACCTGGACGGGGCCCGGCTCTGGCACGCCGCCGCGGCCCGCCAGGAGCCCCTGGCCGACCTGGCCTGGGGCGCCGACACGGTGTCCGTGTGCCTCAGCAAGGGCCTGGGCGCCCCCATGGGCTCAGTGCTGTGCGCCAGCCGGGAGCGGGTGGAACTGGCCCGGCGCCTGCGCAAGATGCTGGGCGGCGGGGTGCGCCAGGGCGGGGTGCTGGCGGCCGCCGGCCTGGTGGCCCTGGACTACCTGCCCCGGCTCCCCGAGGATCACGCCAAGGCCAGGAAGCTGGCCGATGGCCTGCGCGCCATGGGCTTCACCGTGCCCGACCCCGAAACCAACATCCTGCTGGTGCCGGTGCCCGACGCCGGCGCCGCCGTCGCCATCCTGGAGAAGGCCGGGGTGCGGGTGCTGCCCGTGGGCAGCGCCCTGCGCTTCATCACCCACCGGGATCTGGCCGAGGCCGACGTGGCCGAAGCCCTGGTCCGCATCCAGCCCATCACCGGCCAGCTGGTCACCACCTGGGAGGGGGTCCGGCCGATGGTCTAGCAGTCGTTGGGTCGCTTGCGACCCTACGACTGCTGGTGCCCAGCACGGGCCCCCGGAGCGGCCAGCATCCCACGGTGCTAGCAGTCGTTGGGTCGCTTGCGACCCTACGACTGCTGGTGCCCAGCACGCGCCCCCGGAGCGGCCAGCATCCCACGGTGCTAGCAGTCGTTGGGTCGCTTGCGACCCTA
>Ga0302279_10002626_pt1 | contig 23472 bp, 16 predicted proteins | sample III_Bog_N3_3_FD_194541 | JGI IMG/M metagenome (GOLD analysis project Ga0302279, IMG submission 194541) | Peat permafrost microbial communities from Stordalen Mire near Abisko, Sweden - III_Bog_N3_3 | ecosystem: Environmental > Terrestrial > Soil > Wetlands > Peat | place: Sweden: Abisko...
GACCGATGAGCGTGGTGGAGAGCGTGTGGTTGATGGTGCCGTCGGCCGCGTTGGTCATGCCGACGTTGAAGAACTGCGCCATCTGCTTGAGGACGGGCGCGTCCGGAACCGCGAAGTCCCAATGGGCAAAGGCGTCTTTGGCGTCGGAACCGATGTAGGTTGCTCCATACGAGCGCAGCCGGGCGGGAGTGTCGTTTTCGGGGTCGAAGCTGACACTGAGCAGGTGGGTCTTTGCATAGACGGCCGGCGTGGCGGCCAGTTCCCTGCTGACCTGGGCAAAGTTGCGTGTGACGCGCGGACAGAAATCAGGCAGCGGGCAGCGGGTGTAGATGAAGGTGATCAGCAGCGCGTTGCCTTTGAACGCGGCCAGGTGGATGGGGCGGCCGTCCTGATTGCGCAGCTTGAAGTCGGGCACCGGGTCGCCGGGGGCGGGCACGTGATAGAAGACGGCCGGCTTGTAGTCGGGCTTGCCCTGGGCCACGACGACGATGTGGTCGAGCAGCACGTCGGCGTTGGGGTCCTGCGAGACGAGCACGTCGGCAGTGATGACGTCGCCGGGGTGAAGCTCGCTGAGGATGGAGGGGTCCTTGAGCTTGTAGGGCATGGTCATGGCTTCCATGAAGCCGGGGATGGCCTCGTGGTTGAGCGTGACCTCGCCGGTGGCGGGGTTGGTGGAGACCACCTTGCCGCGCAGCTTGTAGACCTTGAAGTTTTCGGCCGAGGAGGGCGCGGCCGATTGCTGGTTCTGGTGGCAGCCGACGACGAGGATCGCGGAGAGGCAGGAGAAGAAAAGCAGGCGGCGGATCACAGCGCTAGTTTACAACCGGGATCGCGGTGGGGCGGAATGGCACTCCCCCGGCCCGGCAGCGTATAACGCTCAAATGGGAACCCAGGCGGCGATGGAGATGGATGCGTGGCTGCGCCAGGGCGGACTGGTGGTGGCGGCCAGCGAGCGGGCAGCGCGGGCGCTGCGGGTGGCCTGCAACCGGGCGCGGCGGGCCGAGGGACTGACGGCCTGGAATGCGCCGCGGATTGAGGATTGGAACGGCTTTCAGCGCGCGGAGTGGGCGGCGCGCAGCGTGGACGGACGGCTGCTGCTGAACCCGGCGCAGGAGCGGGCGCTGTGGGCCGGGATTGCGGCCTCGGATGAACGGCTGGCGACGCTGCTGGAAGGCCCGCGGTACAGGCTGGCTGGGCTCGCCATGGATGCACACGGCCTGCTGGCGAGCCACGCGCCCAGGTATCTGCGCACGGCGGCGCGCAGCGGCTGGCAGAACGACGCGGCCACCTTCAGCGGCTGGCTGGAAGCGTTTGACGAGGTGTGCCGGACGGGGAATCTGTTGAGCCCGGCGCGCCTGCCGCTGGAGCTGCTGGCGCTGCTTGAGGACTCCGGACAAAAGGCGGCGCGCGCGGAGCGGCCGGCCTTGCTGCTGGCTGGCTTCGACCGGATTCTGCCGGTGCAACGCGCGGTCTTCAACGCGTGGGGCGCGCGGCGCGAGGCCCACGCCGGGGCGGCGGCGGAGCTGCTTCAATTTCACGCGGCGGCAGACGAGCAGGGCGAGCTGGCGGCCTGCGCGGAGTGGTGCAGCGCGCGGCTGGAGCGTGCGCCGGAAGCGCGGATTCTGGTGGTGACCCAGGACGCGGCGGCGCGGCGCGGCGAGATGGAGCGGGCATTTCTGCGCACGGTGGGAGCGGCACACTTTGAGTTTTCGCTGGGCGTTCCGCTCAGCCGGCTGGGCTGGGCGGCGGCGGCGTATCTTTTGCTGCGCTGGCTGCGCAGCCCGGTAGCCGAGCATGAGCTGGACTGGCTCTTCGGCGCCGGCTACGCAAGCGCGGGCGCTGCGGAGCGGGCGGCGCTCGAGGCGCGGATGCGCGGGCTGCGCAGGCGCGGGCTGGAGCGGCCGGAGTGGACGCTGGAGGCGTTTCTGACGCCATTCGCCGGCAGGTTGCAGGCGGCTTCCCTGCCCTCAGCGTGGGTGGAGCGGCTGCGTGCGGCGCGCGTGCGGCTGGACACAACACGGAAACAACAGAGTCCGTTGGAGTGGGCCGAGCTGGTTCCCGGGCTGCTGGCGACGCTCCGCTTCGGCGAGGGCGCGCCGCTCAAGAGCGCGGAGTACCAGACGGCGCGGCGCTGGCAGCAGGCGCTGGAGACGGCAGGCTCGCTGGGCTTTGACGGACGGCTGATGGATTGGCAGGATTTTCTGTCCACGCTGGGTCGGATACTGGATGAAACGCTGTTTGCGCCCGAATCGCGGGAAGCAGCGGTGCAGATCGCGGGGCCGGCCGAGTCGGCGGGGCTTGTGGCCGACGCGGTGTGGTTTCTGGGCGCGAGCGAGACGGCGTGGCCGGCGGCGGGCTCGGCGCATCCGCTGCTGCCGGCCGAGGTGCAGCGCGAGGCGCGGATGCCCCACGCCACCGCGCAACTGGACTGGGAGCTGGCCCAGACCATGACAACGCGCTTGGCCGCTTCCGCGGGTGAGGTCCACTTCAGCTACGGGCGCCAGGTGAAGGGAGCGGAGGCCAGGCCGTCGCGGCTGATTGCGCAGATCGCGGGACGGCCCGTTCCGATCGCCAGCGTCGCGCCGCCTGATGCCCGGCCGCGGACGACGATGGTCGAGGACTTCAGCCGGATCGAATTTCCGCCGGGCAAGGTGGAGGGCGGAGCGGCAGTGCTGACGGCGCAATCGCTCTGCGCCTTCCAGGGCTTTGCCACGGCGCGGCTGGGCGCGAAGGGATGGGAGCCGGCACAGGCTGGGCTGACCGCGGCGCAGCGCGGGCAACTGCTGCACGCGGTGATGCACGCGGTGTGGGGCGGCGGAGAGCACGGCATTCGCACCCACGCCCAGCTCAGGTCGCTTGCGGGCCGAGAGGCATGGGTGCGCGATCACGTCGAGCGTGCCTGCGCGGAGGCTCTCCCCGGCGGCGTGCGCGAGCGGATGCCCAGTGCTTATCTGGAGTTGGAACAGCGGCGGCTGACGCGGCTGGTAAGCGCGTGGCTGGACTATGAAGCGGCGCGCGTCGAGTTTGAGGTGATTGAAACCGAAGGCAAGCGGATTGTGGCTGTGGAAGGGCTGGAGTTTGACCTGCGGCTCGACCGGCTGGATCAACTGAACGACGAGTCGGTGCTGGTGATCGACTACAAGACCGGCGACGTGAAGCCGAAGGTGTGGGAGCGGCCGCGGCCCGAAGATGTGCAGCTACCGCTTTATGCGGGGTTTGCGCTGGGCGAGGACGAGGTGGTGAGCGGGCTGGTGTTTGCCAGGCTGCGCACCGGCGATGTTGGTTTTGCGGGGCACGTGGGCGACGCGGTTGGCACGCTGCGGCCCGATGAGGAGCCGCGCAGCGCGCTCGTGAAGAAGCCGTTTGCCGCCGAGATGCTGGTTGCGTGGAAGGAGTCGATCGCGCAGCTGGCGAGGGATTTTCTCGCCGGGCGCGCCGAACTGGACCCGCGCGATTATCCGAAGACCTGCGAGCGCTGCGGGCTGCAGACTGTTTGCCGCATTCACGAGAACCCCGCGGCGATGGGCAGCGGCGACGGCGCGGACCTTGATTCGGATGGGGAGGAAGCCGATGCGTAGAAGCGCGACACCTCCCGATCAGCATGCGCGCGAGCGGGCGCTGGACCCGGCGCGCTCGATTCTGGTGCAGGCTCCGGCCGGCTCCGGCAAGACGACGCTGCTCGCCGAGCGCTTTCTCACGCTGCTGGCCAGGGTCGAAGAACCGGGCGAGGTTGTGGCCATCACGTTCACCAACGCGGCGGCAGCGGAGATGCGCAACCGCGTTCTTGACGAGCTGCGCGCGCCGGAACCGACAGCGCTGGCGCAGGCGGCCCTGAACCACTCGCATGCGCGGGAGTGGAGGCTGCTGGACCTGCCGGCGCAACTGCGCATTTCAACCATCGACTCGTTCTGCCGCGAACTCGCTTTGCAACAGCCGCTGCTCTCCGGCCTGGGCGGCGGGCTGCAGGTTGCCGAGCAGCCAAGCGATCTCTACCGGCGGGCTGCGCGCAGCACGATGGAAGAGATCAGTCGGCCGGGCTCGCAGACCTACGCGGCGCTGGAACTGCTGCTGAACTGGCGCGACAACGGCTGGCAGGAGCTGGAAGATCTGCTGGTGGAGATGCTGGGCAAGCGCCACCAGTGGATGCAGGATTTTGTCTTCAATCGCGATGGCGACTGGGAGGGTTTGCGCGCGCGGCTGGAGCGGCCGTTTGCCAATGAGGTGCGCAGCGGGCTGACGCGGGCAAGCCGGCTGCTGGGGGAAGCGGAGGGAGCCGGCGAGGAGGCGCTGCGGCTGGCGCGGTTTGCCTGCGCGCAGATGGACGGCGCATTGCATCGCGAACTGGCCGAGCTGGCGGAGTTGCCTGGCGCGCCGTTCGCGGGCGCGGACGCCCTCGATGACGGGCGCGCGGTGTTTGTCTGCCTGTGCGAGCTGCTGTTGACGAAGGACGGTGGATTCCGCAGGCGCATCGACAAGAATCTGGGGTTTCCGGCCGATTGCAAAGTGGAGAAGGCGCAGTTTGCGGCGCTGATCGCGCAGCTGGCTAAAGTATCCGGGCTCGAGGCCGCGCTGGGAGCGGTGCGCGGGCTGCCGCCGGCGCGCTACGCGGAGGACGACTGGAACGTTGTGCGGGCCTGCTTTACGCTGCTGCGGCATGCGGCCGGGCAGCTCAAGGTTGTGTTTGCCGAAGCCGGCCGCGTGGATTTTGTGGAAGTGGCGCAGATTGCCGAGAGCGTGCTCAAGGGCGAGGACGGCGAGCCCACGGACGCGGCCATCGCCGTGGCGGACGGCATCCGGCACCTGCTCGTGGACGAGTTCCAGGACACCAGCCGGCGCCAGCACCAGCTGCTGGCCAGCCTGGTTGGCGCGTGGGACGACCGCAGCGGGCGCACGCTGTTTGCCGTCGGCGACCCGATGCAGTCGATCTACTTTTTCCGCGATGCGGATGCGGAGCTGTTTGGGCGCGTGAAGGAGATTGGCCTGGAGATTCCGAATGGCGAGCCGCTCCGTCTTGACTTTGTTGCGTTGAGCGCCAACTTCCGCACCGCGCCGCCGCTGGTGGAACGGCTGAACGAGACGTTCACCGAGGTATTTGCCGAGGACGACGGGAGCGGCGTGCGTTTCTCGGCTGCTGCGCCGGCTCGTGCCACAGAGCAGCGCGAGAGCGGCCGGCTCGGATTGAATGTCGCGTTCATTCCGGGAAGCACAGGGCGTTCGCGGCGGGACGCTGCGGCGGAGATGGAGATTGAAGCGGCCAAGGCTCGGCAGTTGGAGCAGATTGTCGCTTTGATGCGCTCGCATGAGGGGCAGCTGGCTGCTGCCGCCGCAACCAACGAAAAATACCGCATCGCTGTGCTGGCGCGCACGCGAGCGTCGCTCATTCCCATTGCGGCGGCGCTGCGCGAGGCGCAGATTCCCTTCCGCGCCGTGGACCTGGAGCAGCTGGGCGAGCGGCCCGAGGTGCTGGACGCGCTGGCTCTGGGGCGTGCACTGCTCAATTGTGAGGACCGCGTGGCGTGGCTGAGTGTGCTGCGCGCGCCGTGGTGCGGGCTCACGCTGGCCGACCTGCACCGGCTCACCAGCGCGGACGACGCTGCGCTGCTGGCGCGGCCGATAGCAGAGCTGCTCGGCGAACGGGTCGGCTTGCTGAGCGATGAAGGCAGGGCTGCTGTGCAGCGGCTGCTGACGGCTGTGCCCCAGGCGTCGGCGCTGCGCGCAGCCTTCCCCACGGCCTCCGCCGGCACAATGCTCGAGCAGATCTGGCTGGGTCTGGGCGGCGCGGACTGCTGCGACCGCACGGCGCGCGCCAATCTCGATCTGCTGTGGAGTTGCCTGGACCGGCTGCCGGCGGGCGAGCGGGACCTGCCGGGGCCGGCGCTCATCGCCGCGCTCGACAAGCTGACCGCGCTGCCCGATCCCGCGGCGTCGAGTGAACGGGGCGTGCAGCTGATGACGATTCACAAATCGAAGGGGCTGGAGTTTGAGGTTGTTGTTGTTCCCGACCTGCAGGCCAGGACGCGGCGCGGAAACAAGAAGCTGCTGTCGTGGCTGGAGCGCGGCGTCGATCCGATCCGCGACGATCCGGACGGCGCGTTCGACCCATCAGATGCGGGCGCGATCACCGAGTTTCTGGTCGCGCCCTTGCCCTCGAAGGGCGCGGACTCAGGCCAGGCGAAGGTATGGGTGGATAGCGTGTACAGCAAGCGCGAGTCGCAGGAGATGCGGCGGATTCTCTATGTGGCGGCGACGCGGGCGCGCGACCAGCTGCACCTGTTTGCGCTTGCGCGCTACAAGAGCGGGGCAAGCGGCGCACTGACCCTGGCCGAGCCGGCAGAGAGCCTGCTGAAGACGGCCTGGCCGGGCGTGGCGGCGGAGGTGCAGGCGCAGTTCGACGCGTGGACGTCGGCGCGGCAGAAAGATACGGCTGAGAGCGCGGAGCTGGATGAAGAGATTGAGAGCATCGCTGCTGCCGGCGAGGTGATCGAGATTCCCGTGGCGCGGCCCACACGGCTGCGGCGCCTCCCGGCGGACTACGCGGCCCCGCCCATTGCAGCCTTGGCTCTGCCGGCAGCCTCGGGCGGCTTGCGCCAGGCGGGCGCGGCTGCGCTCTATGCGCGGCACGAAGGCGGAGCGGTGTCGCGCGCGCTGGGAACTGCCGTGCATTCTTTTTTTGAAGAGCTGGCGCGACTGCACGCTGGGGCAGATTGGGATGGAGCGTGTGCGGCGCTCAAGAGCTTTGAGCCGCGCGTGGCGGCGCGGGCGCGGGCCGCCGGCATTGCTCCGGCGCAGGCGGCGCGCATCGCCGCTGATGCGCTCCGGCTTACGCTCTCCGCGGCAGGCGATCCCGTTGGCCAGTGGATTCTGGCGCCCCACAACGAAGCGCGGAGCGAAGCAAGCTGGACCGGCGTTCTTGACGGCACACTGACAAATGTGCGCGTGGACCGCGTATTTCGCGCCGGGCTTGAGCCGCTCCAAGAAGGCGCGGCGGCGTGGTGGATTGTGGACGTGAAGACGGCGCACGCAGCCGACATGGACACCGCGGCGGCGCTGCCGGAACTGCGGCGGCAGTTTGCGCCGCAGCTTGAAGTCTATGCGCGCATTCTGCGCAACCTGCACGGCGCGGACGCTCGCATTCACGGGGGACTGTATTATCCGCGCATGCGGGCGCTCGATTGGTGGGAGTTATAGCGCGCGGTTGTCCACGCCGAGACCGATGGCGCGCATCAGCTCCAGGGCATTGCTGGTCTTCACCACGCCGGGTTTGAGCTTGTAGTCGAAGATGAGCTGGCCGGCTTCAAAGCGATCTTCAAAATGGCAGTTGGCGGCACGGGACCCCATGGCATCGGGGATGTGGGTGAGGGCCAGATCGTGGGTGCTGACGATGCCGATGGCGTTGCGCTCCATCATGCTGCGCACGATGAACTCGCTGCCCGCGAGCCGGTCGTGGGAGTTGGTGCCGCTGAGCAGTTCATCGAGAAGAAAGAGCACCGGCAGCGGGCCGCCGGTGAGCTCGGAGATGAGCTTGATGCGATGAATCTCCGCGTAGAAGCGGGAGACGCCGCCGGAGAGCGAGTCGAGCACGCAGATGGAAGCGGCCACGGTGAGCGGGGTCATGCGCAGCCGCGTGGCGCGGACCGGAGCCCCGCACTGGGCCAGCACGGCATTGACGCCGACGCTGCGAATGAAGGTGCTTTTGCCGGCCATGTTGGGGCCGCTGAGGATGATCAGTTCGGGCCCGTCGCCGAGTTTGAGGTCGTTGCGGATGGCTTTGGCGACGGGCAACAGCGGGTGGGCCATCTGCTCCGCATCGAAGAGAGCGTGATTGGCTTCGCCGGGCGCGACGAACTCCGGGAAGACGTCGTCTGGATGCTCGAAGGCGTAGCCGGCAATCGCGGTCAGAGCTTCAAGCTGGCCCACGGCGCGCAGCCATACACGGATGGCGGGGCCAAACTCCTGCTGCCAGTTTTCAGCGGCGAAGGTGAGCTGCGCGCTCCACAACAGCACCATGTCGAGCGGGCGCAGGAAGAGGCTGTGCCGGGCGCGGATGTACTCGACCAGACGCGCCAGGCGGCGAATGGCGACAGATGGCGGGATTCCGTTGCGCGCGAGCGAGGACTTGAGGGCGATGAGCAGGGGCGCCTGAAACGGCTCCTGTTCGAGCAGGTCGAGGACGCCGGAGAGCAGCTTAAGATTGTCGGCAACACGCTCCAGAGCCTCGGCCGCAGGCTCCAGCCGCTTGTGCAGCCGGTGCGCCCAGGCGGCGTTGAGCAGGGTTGCCAGGATCACGGGGTCGGGGGTGCGCCAGAAGATCCAGGCGATCAGGCAGAGCAACCAAAGGGCCGCCAGCATGCTGGTGACAGTCCGCGTTGTCCGGTCCGACAGCATGGGCGCGCGCTCGCCCCAGGCGGCCAATGGCTCCGAGTGCAGGCCCTGGCGCGCGGATTCGCCCAGGCAGAAGAGCTGCTCGCGAAAGGCGGTCCGCCGCTCTAAATCCTGAACCGCTTGTTGGCGGCTAGGTACCTCGTCGACGGGCGCCGCGGCCAGCAGCCAGGCTGCCAACGTCTCCTGTCCGGAGCGGGTACGGGCCGTCGAGAGCAGCTCAAAAAGCGACCCGGCGCCGAACAGGTCGAGATCGCGGGCGTAGGGGTGGAGAGGATCAAGGAAGCGATCGCCGCTCTCGCCTGCGCCGGCCCAGCGGTCTTCAAGGCGGGCCATGCCGCGCTCATAAAACCCCATGGCGCGGGCGCGGATGCGCAGGCGGGCAAGAAGTTTCTCATGGAGGACGGCCAGAACGAGGAACGCGATGAGCGCCGCGAGCAGAATTTCAAGATGGCGGAGGAAGTGAAGATAGAGCAGCGCCGCGATGAGTGCGACGGCGGCCAGGGCGAGCTTGGAGTAACCGAGCAGGCGCTCGCGGCGGCTCTCGGCGGCCTGCTCAGCGTTGAGCTCGCGCAGGCGGCTGGCGTAAGCCTCGGCGGGCTCTCTGCCGTTGCCGTTCGTTCGGTCCACGCTCATCGGCTTCTCTGCTGCATCCACTCAAGACTAGAGCATCAGCGCCGCTCGGTGCAGCATCGGCAGGCTTCAGTTCATCACTACGGGAGGGGTTGCTTCGTGGATCTGGCGGGCGCGGTCGAGGGCAGCCTGGATGTTGGGCATGATGTTCTCGCGGCCCACGCGGTCCTGAAAACGCGTGCCCTCCAGCAGGCGCGAGGGCTGCTGCATGGCGCCGCAGAGCAGCATGGCTCGGCCGGAGGCGTGCAGGCGCCTGGCAAATGACTCGATGGCGTGAATACCGGTGGCATCAATGGCCGTCATGTTGCGCAGGCGCAGAATCACGACCGGCTCAAAGGCTTCAAGATTGGCCGTGGCCTCGATGAGTTTTTCCGTGGTGCCGAAGAGGAACGGCCCATGGATACGCAGCAGCGAAACGTAGGGCGGCAGGATGCGGCCTTGCAGCGCATGGGGCAGGCCGTCGCGGATGTAGTCGTCGGTTACGGGAACCACGGTGGTGGTTTCGGCGATGCGGTAGATGTAGATGAGCGCGGCCAGCGACATGCCGACGGCCACGGCGACGGTGAGGTCGGCAAAGACGGTGAGGCCGAAGGTGACCAGCCAGACGGAGATGGCGGGAACGTCGAGTTGGAAGATAGCGCCGATCTCGTGCCACTCGCCCATGTTGTACGCCACCACAAAAAGCACGGCAGCCAGCGTGGCCAGCGGGATGTAGCTGGCCAGGGGCGCGGCCACCAGCAGAATGAGCAGCAGCGTTGCCGCGTGGACTATGCCGGCCACGGGCGAGCGCGCGCCGGAGCGGATATTGGTGGCCGTGCGGGCGATGGCTCCGGTGGCGGGAATGCCGCCGAACAGCGGCGAGATGATGTTGGCAATGCCCTGCGCGGCGAGCTCCACGTTGGGGTTGTGACGGTCGCCGGTCATGCCGTCGGCAACGACTGCGGAGAGCATGCTTTCAAGGGCAGCAAGCAGCGCGACCGTGAAGGCCGAGGGGATGAGGGGGAGAATGTGCTCGGAGTGAAAGTCGGGCCACGCAAAGGGTGGAAAGCCGCGCGGAATGCCGCCGAATTTGGTGCCGATGGTCTCAACCGGAAGGTGAAACACGAACGCGACGCCGGTGCATACGATCAGGGCAACAATCGACGGCGGAATGCGCTTTGTGATGCGCGGCAGGAACAGGATGATGGCGAGCGTGGCCAGGCCGAGGCCCAGCGCGGCCGGGTTCAGGCTGGAAAAGTGCGCGGCGAGCAGGCGCAGGCGGGGCAGAAACTCGCCGGGCACGGCGCCGGTGCGCAGGCCGAAGAAGTCCTTGATCTGTGTGGAGGCGATGAGGATGGCGATGCCGTTGGTGAAGCCGATGACCACCATGCGGGGAATGAAGCGCACCGCCGCGCCCAACCCGGTGAGGCCCATCAGCAGGAGCAGAATGCCGGCCATGACGGTGACCATGGCCAGTCCGCTCATGCCGAAGCGGGCCACGATGCCGGCAACGATGACGACAAACGCGCCGGTGGGGCCGCCGATCTGGGTGCGCGATCCGCCCAGCGCGGAGATCAGAAAGCCGGCAACCACGGCGGTGTAAAGCCCGGCCTGTGGCGTAACGCCGGAGGCGATGCCAAAGGCCATGGCCAGCGGCAGAGCCACCACGCCGACGGTCACGCCGGCCAGCAGATCGTGCATGAATGCTGACGCGGAATATGCCCGCAACGCGAGGATCAACTTGGGCAGGTTCGGATTGCTTATCGACATTGAATTGGTGCCTATTCTACGCGCATTGGACCCTGGGCGATGTGATCCGCGCCAGTCCGTGCGACCGAGGGGCGCGATTGCGGAACTGGCATGGTACCGGGTTCAACTTGGAATTCGCCGCAAGCGAATCAAAGTCAAACCCGACGGGACGCCGCCATTGAAAACTCTCGAATGGACCGCCGCTAGGCACTCCGCGCAAGGATCTTGCCGTAGATCAGCGCTTCCGTGCCCGGGCCGTAGTACTCTGCGCGGGTGCCATGGGGCTGGTAGCCGCTGCGTTGATACAAGCGGATGGCCTGCTCATTGAGCGCGTCGACGTGAAGCCAGATCACGGCGGCCCCGGCGGCACAGGCGGACGCTTCCACGCGGCGCATCAGCTCCTCGCCGACGCCCTGGCCGCGCGCCTGGGCCACAACTTCAATGGTCTCGATGTAGGCCGAGGGCGGCGCAGTGTCGAGGGCCCACTCGACGATGGCAAAGCCGCGCATCGCAGCGTTCTCTTCAGCGATCCAGGTGGCTGCGTGGGGCTGGCGGATGAGGCGGCGCATGGTCGCGCGGCTGAAGCGATGCGGGGGATGGAAGCAGAGCTCTTCAATCGCGTAGAGCGCGGCAAAGTCGTCCGGCTGGTAGAGGCGGTAGAGCACAGGCCCACTCTATCGCATGCGGCAGCGCTCGTCTCACTGGCTGGGTGATTTCACACTGCGCCCTGCCGGGGCTTCCCCGCTCTCATCCGGCGCGGCGGACGAAACCGGGGGCACCCGTATTGGCGCAGACTCACGGTCGAAAACTAGACCTTCGCTTCCAGATCGGCGATGACGTCGAAGAAGCGCTGGTCCAGCCGGCGGTTGGTGGCGATGGCTTCCTTGATGGTGATGTCGGTGATGTCCAGGCCCTTGAGCACGGCGATGCGGCCCCACTTGCCTTCATGCACCATGTCGATGGCATGCAGGCCGTAGCGCTGACCCAAAGTGCGGTCGTAAGCCGTGGGCACGCCGCCGCGCTGGGTGTGGCCCAGGTTGACGGAGCGGGTCTCGAAGCCGGTCTTCTTTTCGATCAGGCTGGCCAGCGCCTCACCGATGCCGGACAGCCGCGCGTGACCGAAGGAGTCCACTTCTTTGGAGCCAATGACCTGGCCGACTTCCGGCAGATGGCAGCCCTCGGCTACAACCACCACGCCATAGTGCTTGCCGTGGTCGTAGTTGTACTTGAGCAGGGCGCAGACGTGGTCGATGTCAATCTCTTTTTCCGGCACCAGGATCACGTGCGCGCCGCCGGCAACACCGGAGGCATAGGCGATCCAGCCGGCGTCGCGGCCCATCACTTCAACAACGATCACGCGGTTGTGCGAGTCGGCGGTGGTGTGGATGCGGTCGATCGCCTCGGTCGCAATGGAGACGGCGGTATCGAAGCCGAAGGTGGTGTCAGTGCCGTTGATGTCGTTGTCGATGGTCTTGGGCACGCCGACCGAGGGCACGCCGTTCTCGCTCAGGAACAGCGTGACCGATTGCGTGTCGTCGCCGCCGAGCGCGATCAGCGCGTCAATCTTGTTCAGCTTCAGAACTTCCTGCACTTTCTCAATGCCGCCGGGGATCTTCTTCACGTTGGTGCGCGAGGAGTGAAGGATGGTTCCACCCTTCAACTGGATGCCGTCGATGTTTTCCAGCGTAAGCGGGATGAAGTTGTTGTCCAGCACCCCGCGCCAGCCGTTCAAAAAGCCGATGAACTCATCGCCGTAGTGGTTGATGCCCTTTTTCACGGCCGCGTAAATGACGGCATTCAATCCGGGGCAATCGCCTCCGCCGGTCAACAAAGCAACTCGCATGGAACAATCTCCTCTTCACAAATTGGGCTCGCCGCGCAGGGTGCGCCGGGAGCGCGTGTGTGTGCTGCTGTCGAATCCCGGCGGCCGTGGTGCAGCCATGCCGTGTAGGACGCCTTATCCAGTGTAACGCGCCTCTCAAAAGAGAAGTCGTGACCGGGCTCACGCGCGGAAGAAGGCGGTTCGCAATTTAGTTTTCGGGAATGATGGTTGCAATGTTTCAATAAGGACATGCTGGGAACCGGAGCGCTTCTTCTGCTCGCATTCGCGGCCCTGGTTGTGGTTGTGCTGCTGGTGCTTTTGCAGCTCACGCGCCTGGGCTATCTAGTTCGCGCCACCATTCCCGACCGTCCGCGGCAGCGCATGTTCATTGCCTCGGTGGCGTTTGTGATTACCTTCGCCGGGGTGCGCATTCTGGTCGAGTTGATCCGCCACAACGAGGGACCGTTCCAATGGGTGACGGTGCGCGGCCACCATATTCACCACCTGGTGTGGGGCATTCTGATTCTGCTGCTGGTGGGTTACGGTTGGCTGCTCGATCTGGGCCGCTCGCACTCGCCGCTCTCGATTTTCTTCAGCCGCCTGATGTCGGTGAGCTATGGCGTGGGCGCGGCGCTCACCCTGGACGAGTTTGCGCTGTGGCTCAACCTGGAGCCGGAGGCCTACTGGAACCACGAAGGCCGGCTCAGCATCGACGCGGTGATCCTGTTCGGCAGCCTGCTGGGCGTGGGCGCGTGGGGCGCGCCGTTCTTTCGCGGCATCCAGAACCTGTGGACGCACAGAACCCTGCTGCGCGGCAAGCTGGTTGCGCCTATGCGCCGCGCGCGGTTGCTTCGTCCGCGTAAAGTGCGGCGATTTCGGCCGCGTAACGAGTCGTAATGACGCGCCGCTTGAGCTTCATGGATGGGGTGAGCTCGCCGGACTCCTGGGTCCACTCGTCGGCTACGACGCGGAAGCGCTTGAGCGACTCGAAGTTGGCCAGGCCGCCGTTGACTTCGCGCACAATGGCGCCATAGAGCGCCACCACGCGGCTGTCGCCCACCAGAGCGGCGCGGCTGCCGGCTTCCACGCCGTGCTCCCGGGCCCAGTCTTCGAGCGCGGCAAAGTTGGGCGCGATGAGCGCGGAGATGAACTTGTGCTTGTCGCCGACGAGCGCGGCCTGGGCGACAAGCACGTTGTTCTTGAGCTTGTTTTCGATGGGCTGCGGGGCAACCAGCTTGCCTCCCGAGGTCTTGAGCAGCTCCTTCTTGCGATCGGTAATGTAGAGAAAGCCGTCCTTGTCGAAGTGCGCGATGTCGCCGGTCGAGAACCATCCGTCGGCATCGATGCACTCGGCCGTGGCCGTGGGCTTTTGCCAGTAGCCGGAGAAAACCGCGGGGCCGCGGGTGAGCAACTCGCCGTCCGCAGCCAGCTTGAGCTCGACGTTGGGCAGAGGCATGCCCACCGAACCCATGCGGTGATGCAAGGGCGAGTTGAGGGCGATGACGGGCGAGGTTTCCGTGAGGCCGTAGCCCTCCCACAGCGCGATTCCAGCCGAGGCGAACCAGCGCGCGGTATCCATGCCCAACGGCGCGCCGCCGGAGACAAAGACACGGACATGGCCGCCGAAGGCCTCGCGCACCTTGGAGTAGACCAGCCTGGAGGCCAGCTTCCACAAGGGCGAACCCGGCGCTTTGCCGCTGTAGACGGTATCGATATGCCCGGCGCCGAGACCGATGGCCCAGGCCAGGATGCGCTTCTTGACCGGCGACTGCGCCGACTTCTGCTCCACGGCCTGGCGGATCTTCTCATAGACGCGCGGCACGCCCACCAGCACCGTGGGCTTGATCTCCTTCATGGCGACCGGCAGCTTGTCGAACTGCGAGCAGTAAGCCACCTGCGCGCCGGACATGTACATCACGTAATCAAGCGCGCGCGCGGTGATGTGCGACAGGGGCAGGAACGAGATGCAGGAGTCCGATGCATTGAAGTTGAACCCGGCAGCGGCAAAGTTCTGGTTGGAGGCGATGTTGCCGTGGGTGAGCACCACGCCCTTGGGTTCGCCGGTCGTCCCCGACGTGTAGATGAGCGTGCAGATGTCTTTGGGCTCGACGGAGCGCACCAGCGCGTCGAAAACGGGATCGCGCTCGCTGCCGCGGGCGTCGGCGCCGGCCAGGAGCGAGCTGAAGGCAATGGCTCCCTCGGCAGGAGCGGCCGCATCCATGATGACGATCCGCTCCAGGTCGGTTTGAGTCCGCACCGCGTTCAGTTTGTCGAACTGCTGGCGGGTGGAGACGACGGCGATGCGGCAGCCGGCGTCCTTGATGAGCGCGGCGACCTGTTCGCCGGTCAGGGTGGGATAAATGGGCACGTTGGCTGCGCCGATGGCCAGCGATGCGAAGTCGGTGACGGCCCACTCCCAGCGATTCTCGCTGATGATGGCGATGCGGTCGCCCTTTTTTGCGCCCCAGCCGAGAAAGGCCTGCGCCAGCGCCCGCACGCGCTGGTAAAACTGGTCAGAGGAGATGGGCTGCCAGTGGGCAAACTCGTCCTGCCAGAGAATGGCGCGGGGATTGGCGGCCGCGCTCAGCCGGCAGAACAGGTCATTGATGGTAGAGATCGGGGCAATCGCTGTCATAGGGATCGGTATCGGCCCGCTAGGGTTTGATGAGCGCGGACACGTCGAGAGTGTAACAGCGCGGAGGGGATGCGTGTTGACCCGGTCGCAGGACGGATTGCCCCGTTTGGGGAGTATCGTGCCGCACGCCTGACGGTTTACACTTCAAGTTCAGCGCCGATTCGCTTTGCCATGGGCGATTTGCTTGTCTTTCTTCCCCAACGATGCCGAAGCTCAAACTACCTTCGTCGAGCAGCGAATCCGATCCGGAAATCCTCCGCAAACTGGCCCCGGCCGAGCGCTTCTGCTTGCTGGCCGGTGCCCTGATCGGTGTTTTGACCCTGCTCGGCTGGTATCTGCCCGTGCTGGACAAATTCCTGCCCGGCGGCTGGCGCCTGATGACCGCCGCGACTGCGGCGGGAGTGCTGTTGTGCGCGTTCAGCCTGGAACTCTCCGCGAAACACTACTCGCCGCGGATCAACCGGGTAGGCCAGCTGCTTGCCATTTTTGCGGCCGTGCTGGGGATGACGATTCTCGCCGAGTATGCGTTTCACTTCGCCGGCGGTATCGAGCGACTCTTCCCTATTGACCCCCGTTCCACATCGCCCTGGCCGGACAGGCCATCCCCGCAGACCGCATGCGGACTGGTCATGCTGGGAGTTACCATCGCGCTGATCCGCGTGCGCGGCCGCATTGCGGTGCGCATCGCCGACTGGCTCACGGTCTGTCTTGGGCTTCTGGTGCTGGTGCTGGCATCGGGACAGATCTTTGGCGCAATGCGCATTTTCGGGATCTCCGGGGTTACCCGCACTTCACCGCAGACCATGGTCTGCCTGGTTCTGCTTACGATTGTGGCTTTTTTTCGCAGAGCCGAGAGGGGCATCTTTTCCATCTTTCTTGGCCGCGGCATCGGCAGCAGGATCGCCCGGGTGCTGGGCCCCGTCATTCTGGTTTTGCCGTTTCTGCGCGAGATCGGGCGGCAGCGCATGATCCGGGCCCACCTGCTCCCGGAGAATTACGCCACGGCCATCCTCGCCTCGGCCGCCGCGACCTTGTCGTTCCTCTTTTTGATGGCTCTGGTCTTCTACATCAAGACCATGGAGAACGAGATTCACAAACTTACCGTGCGGGACGAGTTGACGGGCCTCTATAACCTGAGAGGATTTCGTCTGCTCGGCGAACAGGCGCTGATGATGGCGCACCGCGCACGGACACCGTTTTCCGTGCTCTTCATCGACGTGGACAACCTGAAACAGATCAATGACGAGCACGGGCACAGTTGCGGCTCGGCCACGCTCAAAGAGGCGGGCATTCTGCTGCGCGCCACCTTCCGCGAGACCGACGTGCTGGCGCGTATCGGCGGGGACGAGTTTGCCGTGGCCGGCCAGTTCAGCCGGGCCGCCATTGTGGCCGCTTCCGAGCGCCTGCGGGAGGCGTCGACGCACAGAAATGCGCAGCCTGGCCAGCCGTTTAACCTCACCTTCAGCGTGGGCCACGTAACCGCGGAGCCAGGCGCGGCGGAACAGCTGGATGCCTTGCTGGCAAAGGCCGATCAGGCGATGTATAGGGAGAAGCGGCGCAAGAAGATCGTGCCCTGATTGACTGGCCACCACCCCGCCGCATTGCGCCCTCTGGTTCTCCGCTCCCCCAGCTTGCATGATTATTCATTTTCGTTGTATATTTATACAAGCGTGGCCGCAGAGATGCGAGCCGCGCTTTCACTTTGTGGGCGGCAGCCCGCGGGGCAGGCAAAGCGGCGGAGATGAAGTTTCAACGGCACAATGCGATTCGGGATCTGGTGGCGCACTCGCTGGTTTCAAACCAGGATGAGCTGCGCCGCAAGTTGCGCCGCCGCGGCTTTGAAGTGACCCAGGCCACGCTGTCGCGCGACATCCACGAACTGCGTCTCTCCAAGGGCCCGAGCGGGTATTCGCTGCCCAACGGCAACGGCTCTTCGGCCGCGCTGATGGACGATGACCCGCCTTCCGTGGCGGAGATGCTGGAGAGCTTTGGCCTGCGCGCCAGCCAGGCGATGAACCAGGTGGTGGTGCGCACGGCGATGGGTGGAGCACAACCGGTGGCCGCCGCTCTTGATCGCGCCGAATGGCCGGAAGTGGTGGGCACGATTGCCGGCGACGACACGGTGCTGGTGATCTGCGGCGATACGCGGCGCGCCGGTGAAGTGCAGGCCCGGCTGAGGACGATTCTGGAGTCATGAACAACACGGTACAAACCGCAGTGGTTGGAGTGACAGGCTATGCCGGCGCGGAGCTGGCGCGGCTGCTGCTGCACCATCCCCGCCTGAAAGGCGCGCCGCCGGTCTTTGCCGGCCGCATGGACGCAAGGGACCAGGCGCGCGGCGGCGTTCCGCTGGCGGAGATTCATCCGCAGCTGGCCGCAAGCAATGGCAACGGCGCCCTCAGGCTCGAGCCGTTTTCCTGGGAGTTGCTCACGCAGCGCGGGGTCGAGGTTCTGTTTCTGGCCACGCCGCACGAGCAATCGCGCGAGTGGGTGCCGGAGGCGCTTGAGCGGGGCATGCGGGTCATCGATCTGAGCGGCGCGTGGCGGCTCACGGAAGCGGCCAACCGCGCCGTTTACAACTTTGACGACGACGGCACCGAACTGGCAGCGGCGGTGCAGGCGCAGGCCGTCTACGGCATGCCGGAGCTGCATCGGGGGGCAATCGCCTCAGCACGCCTGGTCGCCAACCCCGGCTGCTACGCGACCTCGGTGATTCTTGCGCTCAAGCCGCTGGTTGCTGCCGGCCTGATCGATCTCGAACACGGCATTGTGGCCGATTCCAAAAGCGGTGTCAGCGGCGCGGGCAAGGCGCCCACGGCCAAGACGCATTTCATGTACGCGGCCGACAATCTCTCCGCCTACGGCGTCTTCACGCATCGCCACACCGGCGAACTGCTGGAGCAGATTGGCGTGAAGGACAGCCAGATTGTGTTCACGCCGCATCTGCTGCCGATTCCGCGGGGAATTCTTTCCACGATTTATGTTCGCTTCCGCAGTGCGCAAAGTGCGGAGCGCATCGCAGATGTGTATCGCAAATTCTTCGCCGGCAGTCCGATGGTGCGGCTCTACGACAAGACGCTGCCGCAGATTCAGTACGTGGCGCATACCAACTATGCGGATATTGGCTTCCAGCTGGCTGAAGATGGCCACCGCGCGGTGGTTGTGAGCTGTCTTGATAACTTGCTGAAGGGCGCGTCGTCGCAGGCCGTGCAGAATTTGAACGTGATTGAGGGCTGGCACGAGGCTGAAGGCCTGGAATGAAATTCGCCGCGGAGGGTCGGAAAGCATGAAGTTTGTTGTCAAACTCGGTGGCGCAGGGCTGGAAACTCCGTCGCTCCTCGCTGGCTCTGTTCGCGCCATCACGGACCTGGTGCGCGATGGCAACCAGGTGGCTGTGGTGCATGGCGGCGGCGTGCAACTGACGCGCACGCTGAAGGCGCTGGGCAAGCAGAGCGAGTTTATCAACGGGCTGCGCGTGACCGATGCGGAGACCCGCGACGTGGCGCTGATGGTACTGGCCGGCAAGGTGAACAAAGGCCTGGTTGCGGCGCTCGGGGCGTTGGGCCAACCTGCCGTTGGCCTCTCCGGCGGCGATGGACTGCTGTTCCGCGCGCGCAAAAAGCGCACCGCGCCGGACCTGGGCTACGTGGGCGAGATCGTCGCCAGCGATCCGCGCTGGATTGAGGCCATCTGGCAGCTCAACGGCGTTCCGGTGCTGTCGTCGATGGCGCTTGGCTTCGACGGCGAATACTACAATATCAATGCCGATGAGATGGCCGCGGCTTGCGCCATTGCCTGCCGCGCCGACGCGCTGGTCTTCCTGACCGATGTGCCGGGCGTGAAGGGCGCAACGGGCGAGGTACTCCGATGGCTGTCCATCGATCAGATTGCCGAGATGGCCCAGAGCGCCGTCATCTCCGGCGGCATGTTGCCCAAGCTCAGCGCCTGCCGTGAAGCTCTGCTGAACGGCGTAAAGCGCGTACGAATTCTGCCCGCCGAGGCTGCCGGTTCCCTTCCCGACCTGTGCAGCTCGCGCGTTGCCCACGGCACCGAAGTGATGGTGGCCTGACCGTCCGCAAGACATGCGGACCAGGAGAAATGGAATGACGAAACTCGATCAGATTCGCGCCGCGGAAGAGAAGCTTTTGCTCTCCACCTACGAGCGCAACCCTATCCTCTTTGTTGGTGGCGACGGTGTTCACATCGTCGACGAGAACGGCACAAGATATCTGGACCTGCTGAGTGGCATCGGCGTCAACGCGCTTGGTTACGGCCACCCCGTGATTGAGCAGGCGATCGCCAGGCAGAGCCGCGCGCTCATCCACACATCGAACCTCTTCTATCACGAAGGCCAGGCGGAACTGGCGCTGCGACTGACCGAGCGCACCGGACTGGACCGCGTGTTTTTTGCCAACACCGGCACCGAGGCGTGGGAGGCCGCGCTGAAGCTGGCGCGCGCGCATGCCGGCCTGCTGCGCAGTGAAGGCAAGCAGATTGGCACCAGGTTCCTGGCCCTTGAACAGAGCTTTCACGGACGCACCTTCGGGTCCGTTTCCACCACGTACAAGGCCAAGTATCGCGAACCCTTCGGTCCCGTTGTACCGGGTGTCGAGTTTGTCCGCTTCAACGACGTTGCCGATCTGCGCGCGAAGTTCTCGACCGATGTGTGCGCAATCCTGGTTGAAGCCATCCAGGGCGAGGGTGGCATCCGTCCGCTGACGCAGGAGTTTTTTGACGAGGCCCGCGCGCTCACGCAATCGACCGGCGCGCTGCTGATTGTGGATGAGATTCAGGCGGGCATGGGACGCACCGGCAAGTGGTGTGCCTATCAGCACTACGGAATTCAGCCCGACGTGACCACGCTGGCCAAGCCGCTGGCCGGCGGCATTCCGCTTGGCGCCATGTTGTGCACGGATGAAGCGGCGCGCGCCATCCATGCAGGCATGCACGGGACCACATTCGGCGGCGGGCCGCTGGCCTGCGCGGTGGCCATCGCGGTCATCGATCACATCGAGAAGGAAACCCTGCTCGCCCACGCAACGGAAGTCGGCGACTACTTCCAGCAGGAACTTCGCTCTCTCGCAAAGAAGCACGCGGCCATCACGGATGTGCGCGGCAAGGGGCTGATGGTTGCGGCCGAGCTCGACTCAGCCGATCTGGCCAAGCTCACCGTCGCCGAGATGCTGAAGCGGCACATCCTGATCAACTGCACCAGCGACACCGTGCTGCGCTTTCTGCCGCCGTACATTCTCGAGCGCGCCCACGTGGACACAGCCATTCAGGCGCTGGATGAGATCTTCACCGAGCATGCGGGCCAGGTAGGCGCCGCGCACGCGGCAGCGCATGCTGCAGGAGGAACCAACCATGTCTAACAGAGCAACCATCGAGAGCCCGGAGGCCGTTGTGCCGGTCGCGAAAGACGTTGACGTTCTCGCCGCGGCGGCGCGCCTGGCCGGCGAGGATATGTGTTCGATCGCCGACCTGACCAGCGGCGAAGTGCGGGCCATCCTCAAGCTCGGCCACGACGTGAAGCGCAATCCGCGCGCGTATCGCCACGCACTGGACGCCAGGCAGATGGTGCTGATGTTTGAGAAGGCCAGCCTGCGCACGCGACTGAGCTTTGAGACAGGCATCAACACCCTGGGCGGCAACGCCATCTTTCTTGACCACACCAACTCCCCGCTCGGCGAGCGTGAATCGATCGCAGACGTGGCGCGCAACGTGGAGCGCTGGGTGGACGTGATTGTGCTGCGGACGTACGCGCACGACACCATCACCGAGATGGCCGCCAACTCGCGCGTGCCGGTGGTCAACGCGCTCTCCGACTTCGAGCATCCCTGCCAGGCGCTGGCGGACTTCATGACGCTGCAGGAGCACTTCGGCTCAGTCGTTGGACTCAACTTTACCTACCTCGGCGACGGCAACAACGTCTGCCACTCGCTGATGCTGACCGGCGCGCAACTCGGCGTCAACGTGACCATCGCCACGCCGCGCGGCTACTCGCCGGACATTGAGATTGTGACCCTGGCGCGCGACATTGCCCAGGCAAACGGCTGCGAAGTGCGCCTGTTGCAGGACCCGCAGTTGGCGGTCGAAGGCGCGGATGCGGTGTACACCGATGTGTGCGTGAGCATGGGCTTCGAGCACGAGTCCACCAAGCGCGCGCCGATCTTCCGGCCGTTCCAGGTGAATGAAGCGCTGATGCAAAAGGCCTCGCCCAGCGCGGTCTTCATGCACTGCCTGCCGGCGCGCCGCAATGCCGAAGTGACCGATGCGGTGCTCGACGGACCGCAGTCGATCGTCTTCGACCAGGCCGAAAACCGCATGCATGCGCAGAAGGCTCTGTTGCTGCTGCTGCTGGGCGGGCTCTCCAACGTCGGGGCTTTCAGCAGCTAGCGGCTCGATCATATTTGCAACGCGGGAGTTCACCGCATAACCGGATTGGCCGGCGGCTGGAAGCTGTCAGCTCGAAGATCGATTGAGGTCCGCAAGCATGTCTGTAATTCTCGAGTCCCTGCCCGTCGGCCAAAAGGTTGGCATTGCCTTCTCCGGCGGGCTCGATACCTCCGCCGCGCTGCACTGGATGCGGCAGAAGGGCGCCATCCCCTACGCCTACACGGCGAACCTGGGCCAGCCCGACGAAACCGACTACGACGAGATTCCCCGCAAGGCGCTCGAATACGGAGCGGAGAAGGCGCGCCTCATCGACTGCCGCGGGCCGCTTGTGCGCGAAGGCATTGCCGCGCTTCAGTCCTGCGCCTTCCACATCAGCACCGGCGGCGTCTATTACTTCAACACCACGCCGCTGGGCCGCGCCGTAACCGGCACCATGCTGGTGGCCGCCATGAAGGAGGACGACGTCAACATCTGGGGCGACGGCTCCACGTTCAAGGGCAATGACATTGAGCGCTTCTACCGCTATGGTCTGCTGACCAATCCTGCGCTCCAGGTCTACAAGCCATGGCTCGACGATGCTTTTATCGACGAGCTCGGCGGCCGCGCGGAGATGTCGGCCTTCATGCAGCAGCACGGCTTCGCCTACAAGATGTCGGCGGAGAAGGCCTACTCCACCGACTCCAACATTCTGGGCGCGACGCACGAAGCGAAAGACCTGGAACAGCTTTCCACGTCGATCAAGATCGTCGATCCCATCATGGGCGTGGCCTCATGGCGCGACGATGTCGCTGTCCAGCGCGAGCAGGTCGCCCTGCGTTTTGAAGAGGGCTTCCCTGTTGCGCTCAACGGCCGGCAATTCAGCGATCCCGTGGAGCTTCTGCTTGAGGCCAACCGCATCGGCGGCCGCCACGGACTTGGCATGTCTGACCAGATTGAAAATCGCATCATTGAAGCCAAATCGCGCGGCATCTACGAGGCGCCGGGGCTCGCGCTTCTGTTCATCGCGTATGAGCGGCTCATTACCGGCATCCACAACGAAGACACGATTGAGCAGTACCGCGATAACGGACGCAAGCTTGGCCGCCTGCTCTATCAGGGCCGCTGGTTCGATTCGCAGGCCATCATGCTGCGCGAGTCTGCCCAGCGTTGGGTTGCACGGCCGATCACGGGCGAGGTGACGCTGGAGCTGCGGCGCGGCAACGACTATTCCATCCTGAACACGGAGTCGCCGAACCTCACCTTCCATCCCGAACGGCTGAGCATGGAGAAGACCGAGTCAACCTTCTCCCCGCGTGACCGCATCGGACAATTGACGATGCGCAATCTCGACATCACCGACACCCGCGACAAGCTGCTGACCTACGCCGCGGCCGGCCTGCTCACGCTCAGCAAGGGGAGCGAGATGCCCCGGCTTAGCAGCGTCAATGAGAAGGAATAGCATGGCCATTTGCAAGTATTGCGAACTCGAAATGAACGAGGCCCAAGGGTGCGTTAAGTTGCCGGTCAAGACTGTTGACGGAGACTTCGAGCCGGTTCTGTACGGCAGCGAGGTCGGAAATGACCCGGAACCGCCAGATCATAGGTGCCATGACTGTGGCGCGTTACCGGGGCACCACCATCATGCCGGCTGTGACTGGGAACAATGTCCCCGCTGCCACGAACAATTGCTTAGCTGTGACTGCGTGCCGGAAGAACCAGATGAACAAGTCAATCAAACTGAAGTCTGAGGAAGTAGAAATAATTCAATGTCGAACCAACAACAACCCGTAAAGATGTGGTCGGGCCGCTTTCGCGAGCCGCTCGACGCAGACTTTGAAAAGTGGCAGCGGTCGATCGTCTTCGACTGGCGGCTTCTTCCCCACGAGGCGGCTGCCAGCAA
>Ga0302279_10002628_pt1 | contig 23470 bp, 22 predicted proteins | sample III_Bog_N3_3_FD_194541 | JGI IMG/M metagenome (GOLD analysis project Ga0302279, IMG submission 194541) | Peat permafrost microbial communities from Stordalen Mire near Abisko, Sweden - III_Bog_N3_3 | ecosystem: Environmental > Terrestrial > Soil > Wetlands > Peat | place: Sweden: Abisko...
TCGCGGATGGCCGATGTGGCGAATGCCATCATGTCTTCTGCACCGTGTTGCTTCGCCAGGCTGGCTGCCTCGGTGACGAATTCGATCAGTTTGTGTTGGCCGATCCCCGAGATCGACCCGTCAGCGTCCAGGAACTCGATGAGTTGCAGGGGTTGCTTGTGCGACGTGAACGGGATGGGGCGAGCGCCAGGATGCGCGTCGATCACCAGGAGATGCACTGTGTTGGACCCAATGTCCAGAACTCCCAGTCGCATGTCCCGAATCTATCGCCTGCTTCAGGTGAGAGCCGACCGTTCCCGGCGGAGAGCGGCGCACCTAAGCATCAAAGGTTTGCCGACTGTTTCATCGATTGTCACCCGCGCGCGCCCAGCCCGCGGTTACCGTGACGCAAACACAATGTGAAGGAGCACATCATGGCCCGTGTGGGTGCAGAATCCGATGGCGACGACTGGGTGATCGTTGACGACGAGTCGGACTTCGACGACGAGTCGGACTTCGACGACGAGTCGGACTTTGACGACGAGTCGGACTTTGACGACGAGTCGGACTCCGATGACGAGACCGGGGAAGGCGAGCTGTCGCCCCTCGAGCGACTGTCCAGCGACCAAGAGGACGCTTTCGGGGAACTCTTCGACCCGGAGTCCGACGACGAAGACGACGACGACGAAGACGACGACGAGGACTAGTCGCACACAGCCGAAGTCCGTGCCCCGCGAGGACTTTAGGCACTGCCTGCTGGTAGCCCAACGCCTCTAGATTGGGAGTGCAACCACCGGGCCTGCCGGTCTTCACACCTCTGAATGCCTCGACCGCAGTGGCGCGGCCCCGACGGAGGAAGAGGATCATGCCCGCAGTCTTCGCGCAGCAGCCCACACCTGATGGTGTGGAGATCGAGCGAAAGTTCGACGTCCAGGAGTCTGCAGAACTGCCGTCGTTCGCGGGACTTCCGGGCGTCGATCGAGTCGACGATCCTGTCGTATTCGACCTCGACGCGGTCTATTTCGACACAGAAGACCTTGTGCTGGCCGCCTCTCGCATCGCGCTTCGTCGCCGAAGCGGGGGCGAAGACGCGGGCTGGCACCTCAAGACGCTCGTCTCGGCTGACGCACGGCAGGAATTACACGAGCCTCTTGGGACGGATCCGGAGGCAGTTCCGCCGCGCTTCCTGCGCCTGGTGAGGGTGCACGTGCGTGACCGGGTGCTGGTTCCGGCCGCACGGGTGCGCACCCGGCGAATCGTGCACCGTCTTCTCGACGAACACGGAGCGGTACTGGCAGAGGTGTGCGACGACCACGTGCGGGCGGACCGGCTCGTGCCCGAGGTGATGAGCCACAGCTGGCGGGAGTGGGAGGTCGAGCTGGTCGACGGGGATCGCCGCCTTCTGGATGCCGCGCAGTCCCTCCTCGCCTCATCCGGGGTGCCGTTGTCCGGCTACGCCTCGAAACTGGGTCGAGCGCTCGGCGACGCTCCACAGGTACCCGTTGCCGCCGCGCGCGCACACCCGAGGGGCCCTGCAGGTGAGGTGCTTTTGGCTACGGTCGAGGCGACGGTGCGCACACTGTGGTCCGAGGATGCGCGGGTTCGCGAGGACGAACCGGATGCGGTGCACCAGTTCCGGGTTGCGTTGCGTCGACTGAGATCCGTGGTGCGCACTTTTCGGCCACTCATCGATCGGGACGTTGCGGACCACCTGCGTCGGGAATTGAAATGGATGGCCGGCACTCTCGGTGCGGCGCGCGACCTGGAGGTGCTGCGCGAACGCCTCGCCGACCTGATCGCTGCGGAAGCCCCCGAGCTGGTGCTCGGTCCCATTGCTTCCCGGATCGACGAACAGTTCTCCGCCGAGTATCAATCAGCGCGCACGGCGGGGCTTGCCTCCCTCGATGACGCACGCTATTTCCGCCTGCTCGACGACCTTGACTCTTTCGTCGCGGAGGCGCCGCTCCGAGGGCCGTCATCGAAGCAAGCCCGCCACATCGTTCCCGTCCTCATTGACAAGGAATGGGAGCGGCTCGACGCCCTCGTGAAACTGTCGGAGTCAGCGGGCCCGGGAACCCCGCGGGATGTGGCCCTGCATGAGGTTCGCAAGGGTGCCAAAGCGTTGCGCTACGCGGCCGATTCGGCGGTGCCCGTGCTCCATGAGGCGGCGCTTCGCCTTGCGGTCGCGGCCGAGGAGATCCAGGAGATCCTCGGGGATCACCAGGACAGCGTCGTTGCGCGCAATCTCCTTCTGCGCCTGGCTGCGGAGGCTCACGCGCGGGGTGAAGACGACTTCAGCTACGGCCGGCTTCACGCAAGCCAGCAGCGCGTCGCCGAGCAATCGGAGAAGCGGTTCCGGCAGGCGTGGAAGCGTTTCCCGGCAGCGCCTGGTCAGCCCACGTAAACGCATCCGGTCTGCTTGAGGTACGCCCGAGTCGCCCAGGATCCGACACCCGCAGCGATCGCGGACGCGCTGAGCTGCACGGTGCAGTCCGAGATGACGGTCGTGCCAGACAGCGGCCCGCCGGGGTCATTGCCTCCGCCGTTGAAGCCGTAGCTGCCGAGTGGGGTAGCCCAGCCGTACGGGCCGTGTGCCGGGTTGCTGCCCCACAGTGGGGCGACACCCTGCACAGTGCCCGGAACCGTGATCGTGCCCGCGGCACAGTGCGCCTGCAGAACGGTGTAGTCGCCCTGGTAGGCGGAGACGGGAAGGAAGCTGAAGGCGACCGGATCGGTCGAATTCGGCCAGGCGGGCGTTCCGCGTCTGGCCACTGCAGTGATCGTCGCGTTCAGGTAGACGGCTCGCGGATACTGCGACTCCCAGCTCGGCTGGCCCTGCGCGGCCGGGTCGCCCGGATAGTTGCACTGGCTGTCGAGAAGCGCCGTCTGCCCTGCCCCCGCGGTGGTCGGCAGGTACGCCGTCTCGACGAGATCCGCGATTGCTCCGTTCGAAGCTGTGGCAACCGCGTTGATCTGGAACAACCCGTTACCGGGCAGCGGCGTCGGTGTCGGCGCGGCCGCGGGCGTTGGGGAGGCGCTCGGAGCCGCCGTGGTCGGGGCCGGGGTGCGAGTCGGGGCGGCCGCTGTGCACCCGGCCAGCGCCAGCGTCCCGGCGAGCGCCAGCGTCCCGGCGAGCGCCAGCCTCCCGGCCAGCGCCAGCCTCCCGGCCAGCGCGGCAACCGGAACGGCGCCACGGATGACACTGAGCCTCATCCCAGAAGGCTATCCCGCGCGTCGCTCGCTACTTGTCGATGACGTGGACGAGTTCCTCGATGAACGTCGAGAAGTCGGTGGAGCGTTTGATCAGTTCGAGTACATCCCCGCGGTCGGCGAACACCTCCACAAACTGGTCGAAAACCTCCTGGAAGGAGCTGCGCCCGCTCGACGAAAACGCGATGAGCGCGATCACGTTGACGCGATTGTCACCCCAGGTCATCGGCGTCTCATTGACCGCAATGGCGATCGACGTTCGCGACGCACTCATCACCATGGCGTGGGGAACGGCGATGGTGTCAGTGAAAGCTGTTGACGACATGAGTTCGCGCTCCACGGCTCCCTCGACGTAACTCTCGTCGATGATGCCGCGCTCGACCATAAGGGCCCCGAGCATCCGGATCATCTCGACCTCGGAGGATGCGACGGCGTTGCGCAGGAACAGCCCGTCGGAGAAGTAGAGCAGCAGGTCATCCTTGATCTGTGCGCGCCGCCTGTGCCGACGAACACGGGTGATCGCCCTGCGGATGTTGTCGATGTCGCCATCGGTGAGGAACGGCTGGATGACGACCACATTGTCGCTGATTCCCTTGCCCGCAATGGTGGTCAGCACCAGGTCCGTGGAGAAGTCGAGCCAGTCGATGTCTGTGCGCGTGACAACCACTTCAACCGATAGCTCCGCGCCGAGCGCGCTCTCGATTCGCTCCCGAAGAATGGTGTGCATGTCGTAGTAGCCGGGGCAGACGATGGCGACAGTCAGGCGCTCCTCCCGGCGCGACTGCCGCTCGAGGAACGATCCGAGATGCAGGGCGATGTAGGAGATCTCGTCGTCGTTCATCGTGATCGACTTCGCGCGCTGGATCTGCGAGGCCATGAAAACGGCGACGTCGTAGATCATCGGGTACGAGGTCTTGATCGAACGGACGAGCGGGTTTCGGGAGAAAGTGTTGTCCTGGGCCCGGGCCACGAGGTTGCCCAGGTGCAGCGCAAGCCGAACCATGAACCCCTCGTCGTTGAGGTCGACCAGGTATTCCTCGCTCACCTGTGCGACGACGCTGCGCACCAGCTCGAGGTTCTCCGGGTCGACGTAATTCTCTGCGACCAGCTCGACGGGCTGCCCCTGGCCGGGTGTGATCACCCGCGTGGTGAGCAGCTTGGCGAGGTAGTCGAGGTCCACGTCGCCGAGCTGCACATCGAAGTGGGTGCTGATGAGGGTCGCGAGCCCGAATGTCACGGGCTCGCGCTCGGCATCGCGCGGGTGCGGCGGCACCGCGAGGGTCCGGTCGTCGCGCAGAACGCGATCAACCGCGATCGCGACGTGCAGCAGCACGCTGTTCACGCCGTACTCGTTGACGAAATAACCCTGGCTGTCGAGCATTTCGATGAGGTCGGTCTTGAACAGCCCGAGGTCTTCTGAGGCGAACTCGCGCTGCACGTTCTCCAGCTCGAGAAAGCCCTGGGCGCTCTCGCTGTGGAAGAGTTTGCTGAGCAGGCGCCGGTGGTCGCTCTCTGAACCGGTCAGGGTGACGATGCTGCCCTTGCGAGACAGCGAGACGCCCGCCTCCTCGCCGAGCGCCTTGACCTTTCGCAGGTCGGACTCGATGGTCGATTCGCTGACGAACAGGCTGTCGGCCAGCGCATGGACATCCAGTCCCTGGGGCTCCTCGGTGAGACGGCGTACCAGGTGGTGGACCCGGTCCCGGGGGGTATCGAAATCGCTGTCTTTCGCGCGAGCACCCGAGACGAAGGTCGCGTACGCCTCGCGGTTGAGCCGGTAGCCACTGGTCGACGCAGTGATGATGGGAAGCGGATGCGCGGCAGCCTTCGCTGCCGTGACATAGCTGCGCACACTGCGTGTCGTTACGCCCAGATGGTCGGCCAGCTCGCTCGCCGTGACCCAGCCGTCTGACTGCACCAGGTGGTCGAGAAGGCGCTCATACTTATCGCTCATTCCCCAGTCACTGTAACGGCGTTCCCGCGCGAGATGTTCTCCCTCACCCTTTTTTCCGCACTCGCGGAAGCAGGTCTGTTGGAACTGGGGTGCCCTGGCGCTCGATCATGGAGCCGTACACACGGGTGCGAAGCCCTGGCGTGCAACCCCCGCAACGCGCATCACCACACGCACTTTCCGGAACGCAAGGAGGCGATCCATGGACATGATCCTTGTCGTCTGCGGTGCCGGGGCCTCAAGCACCTTCCTCGCCGCCCGGATCCGCAAGATCGCCACCGAGCGCGGCCTCGAGGTCACCGCACGGGCCGCCAGCAACCTCGACCTCGCGTCGCGGCTTGCGGATGCCAGGGTGCTGCTGGTCGGGCCGCACCTCGAAGCAACGTTCCCAGAGCTGGCCGCCGAAGCCGCGGCGCACTCGGTGCCTGCCGCGCTGCTTCCCTCGACAGCATTCGGACCGGAGGGCGCGACCGACGCCCTCGAGCAGGCGCTCGCCCTGCTCACCTCCACAACCGAAGGAAACACCCATGCCTGAGCGCATCGTCACCATTGCTTCCGCCCATGGGCTGCATGCACGCCCCGCCTCCCTCTTCGTGCAGGCCGTCACCGCGTCGGGCCTGCCGGTGCGGCTGAGCAAGGGCGAAAAGACACTGAACGCCGCAAGCATCCTCGGTGTTATCTCGCTCGGTATCAACCACGGAGACCAGATCACGATCGCCGCCGAGGGCGAGGGCGCAGACGCGGTCCTCGATTCGCTGGTCACCCTGCTCACCACGGACATGGACGCATGACCTCCACGACGGCAGCGACAACCCTGCAGGGGGTGGGAATCGGGCGCGGACTCGGCATCGGGCCGGTCATCCGGATGCCCGATCCGCTGCCCGAACCCTCGGATTCGCCAAGCGCCCTGGCCGCCGACGCGGAGAAGGTTCGCGCGGCAGGCGCGCTGGCCGCGACGGCCGAAGACATCAGGCTGCGAGGCGACCGGGCCGGCGGTTCCGCCAAGGATGTGCTCGACGCCCAGGCGTTCATGGCGGAAGACCCGACCCTCAAAGATGACGTCAACGCGCGGATCGATAACGGCAAAACCGCCGAGCGGGCGGTCTTCGAGGCGTTCGCCGCGTTCCGCGACCTGCTCACCAGCATGGGCGGCTACATGGGGGAACGCGCGACCGACCTCGACGACGTCTCGCAGCGGGTCGTCGCCCACCTGCAGGGAGTCGCCGCACCCGGAGTACCCGACCCCGACCATCCGTTCGTGCTCGTCGCCCGCGATCTCGCGCCGGCCGACACGGCACTCTTAAACCTCGACAAGGTGCTCGCGCTCATCACCAGCGACGGCGGACCGACCTCACACACCGCGATCCTTGCGCGGGAGAAGTCGATCGTGGCCGTCGTCGGTGCGCAGGGCGCCCTGTCGCTCGAGGACGGCGAAACGGTCATCGTCGATGCCTCGACAGGGGTCGTCACGGTAAGTCCGTCAGAGTCGGAACGCTCTGCGGCCGAGGCGACCCTTGCCTCTCGAGCGAGCGCGCCGGTGGTTCCCGTGGGACCCGGCGCGCTCGCCGATGGAACGAAAGTGCCACTACTGGCGAACCTCGGTGCCGTCGACAAGCTCGCCGCCGCGGTCGAGAGGGGCGCGGAAGGGGTCGGGCTGTTCCGTACCGAGTTCCTCTTCCTCGACTCGGACAACGCGCCGACCGTCGCCGACCAGCAGGCGAACTACACGACGCTGTTCCAGGCATTCCCGGGCAAGAAGGTCGTGGTGCGGGCACTGGATGCGGGAGCGGATAAGCCGCTCAGCTTCCTGAACGACGAGCCGGAGGAGAACCCGGCCCTCGGCCTGCGGGGCCTGCGCGCCCTTCGCGCACACGAGTCCATCCTTCGCGACCAGCTCACCGCGATCGCCAATGCCGCCGCCGTCACGACCGCCGACGTCTGGGTCATGGCACCCATGGTTTCGACGGTGGAGGAGACGCGCTACTTCGTTACCCTCGCCAAGGAGCTCGGCCTCGCAACGGCCGGAGTAATGGTCGAAGTGCCCGCAGCTGCGCTCCTGGCGGACCGCATACTTGCCGATGCCGATTTCGCCAGCATCGGAACCAATGACCTGACGCAGTACACACTGGCCGCCGATCGCCTCCTGGGGTCTGTTGCTTCCTTCCAGGATCCATGGCATCCGGCGGTACTGCGCCTGGTCGGCGAGGTCGGTCGGGCGGGTGCAGCGCTCGACAAACCGGTCGGAATCTGCGGCGAAGCAGCCGCAGACCCGATGCTCGCGGTTGTCCTCGTCGGGCTCGGTGCGACATCCCTGTCGATGTCGCCCGCGGCCCTCGCGGATGTCCGCGCAGAACTGTCCCGCTTCACCCGGGAACAGGCCATCGAATTCGCCGAACTCGCACTATCGGCAAATAGCGCCGTCGAGGCCCGCGCAGCGGTGCTCGCGGCGGCATCCCCCATCACCACCACTACACAGAAATCGGAGTAGCAATGACAACGTCGTCCGTACTAGCCCCACCACCGGCGGGCTCGTCAAAAGCCCGTGTCGGGGTGCAGAAATTCGGTACCTTTGTCAGCGGCATGGTTCTTCCGAACATTGCCGCCTTCATCGCCTGGGGCCTCATCACGGCCCTCTTCATCCAGACCGGGTGGCTTTCACTGTTCCACATCGATCCGGTGTGGGTGCAGCAGCTGGGTGGTTGGAGTACCGATCCCAAGGTGGTGAACACGGGCCTCGTCGGCCCGATCATCACCTACCTCCTGCCGCTCCTGATCGCGAACACCGGTGGCCGCATGGTCTACGGCGTGCGCGGCGGTGTCATCGCTGTGATCGCAACGATGGGAGTCATCGTCGGATCCGGTATCCCGATGTTTCTCGGCGCCATGATCGTCGGACCAGGTGCCGCCTGGATCATCAAGCAGGTCGACCGCATCTGGGAGGGCAAGATCCGTCCAGGGTTCGAGATGCTCGTCGATAACTTCTCCGGAGGTATCGTCGGCGCAGCGCTCGCGGTATTCGCGTTCTTCCTGATCGCCCCTGCCGTGACCGGTCTCAGCAACGCGCTCGAGGGCGTGGTCAACTGGCTGGTCAAGGTGCACCTGCTGCCCCTCGCCAGCCTGTTCGTTGAACCGGGAAAGATCCTGTTCCTGAACAACGCCATCAACCACGGCGTATTCACTCCGCTGGGTCTGATCCAGTCGCAGCAGACCGGAAAGTCGATCCTCTTCCTGATCGAGGCGAACCCCGGCCCCGGTGTCGGCATCCTGCTCGCGTACGCGGTCTTCGGTGTCGGTCTTCTCCGTGCCAGCGCTCCCGGCGCCATCCTGATCCAGTTCGTCGGCGGTATCCACGAGATCTACTTCCCGTACGTGCTTGCGAAGCCGATCCTGGTCATCGCCGCCATCGCGGGTGGCGCGACCGGCGTCCTGACGAACGTGCTCTTCAACTCCGGATTGCGGTCACCCGCCTCGCCGGGGTCGATCATCGCGGTTATCGCTGCTGCGCCATTAAGCAGTCTCCCCGGTGTGCTCTGCTCGGTGGTGTTCGCGGCAGCTGTCTCGTTCCTCATCTCGGCGGCATTCATCCGCGGCAGCCGCAAGCGTGACCTGGCCGCGATCGAGCTGAGCGGCGACGTCGCACTCTCGAACGCCGTGGCTGCCAACGCCTCCAACAAGGGCAAGGACAGCCGCGTCGGCGACCTCCTCGGCACGGGTGGCCTCAGCGCTGCGCCGGCCGCCGTCAAGGTGGAAACCGACCAGCCCATCCGCACGATCGTCTTCGCCTGCGACGCGGGAATGGGTTCGAGCGCCATGGGTGCAACCGTGGTGCGGAACAAGCTGAAGAAGGCGGGACTGGCCGACGTTACTGTCACCAACCAGGCCATTGCCAACCTGACCGATGACGTGGATATTGTCATCACACAGTCACAGTTGACCGACCGCGCCAAACAGAAAGCCCCGCACGCCCAGCACATCTCCGTCGACAACTTCATGGCAAGCCCGAAGTATGACGATGTTGTGGCTGAGGTCAGGGCCTCGCAGGGCGCCTGACCACCGGCCATCACCACAGGGAAGGAAGCTCGTCAGCATGGGCAAGGTACTTGAACTACCGCAGATCAACCTGCACGGTACGGCGGCAACGCCCGCCGAGGCGATTGACGAAGCGGGTCGCATCCTCGTTGCCACCGGGGCGGTGACCGCGGAGTACCCGCGTTACATGCACGATCGCGAGGTTCTGGTGTCCACCTATATGGGCAACTTCCTGGCCATCCCGCACGGCACGAACGAGGGCAAAGACACGGTTCTCGAGTCTGCGCTCTCGTTCGTGCGGTACGACGAGCCGATCGACTGGGGCGGCAACCCGGTGCGGTTCGTGGTGGGAATCGCGGGCAAGGACGGCGGGCATATGGATGTGCTCTCCAGAATCGCCCTCATTTTCAGCGACGAGGAGCAAGTGGATCGGCTCCTCGTCGCCGAAACCCCCGAGGAAGTCCTCGACATCCTCGGTGACGTCAATGCGTGAAGCGACTTCTCATGAGGTCTAAGCGGGTGCTGTCGTGGTGAGGAAGGCCGTGCACTTCGGTGCGGGAAATATCGGCAGGGGATTCGTCGGCCTCATCCTGCACAACGCCGGCTACGAAGTGGTGTTCGCTGACGTCAACGCCGAACTGATCGATGCCCTGGCTGGGAGCACCAGTTACCTCGTACGCGAGGTGGGTGCTGGGGCATCGACCAGTACGGTCGACAACTATCGAGCGCTGAACAGCGCCACCCACGAAGCGGACGTGATCGCCGAGATCGCCACAGCGGAGGTGGTGACCACCGCCGTCGGCCCGAACATCCTGCGTTTCGTGGCCCCGGTGATCGCTGCGGCGCTCTCGAAACGTGATCCATCCCTGCCGCCCCTGGCGGTGATGGCCTGCGAGAACGCCATCAACGCAACCGATCGGCTGCGGGATTCGGTCGTCGACTCGATCGAGAATCCGTCAGACCTGCACCGGGCGGTATTCGCCAACACGGCAGTGGACCGGATCGTGCCCGGGCAGCCGGCGGGCGAAGGACTGGATGTCACAGTCGAGTCGTTCTTCGAGTGGGCGGTCGAGAGGCACCCCTTCGGCGGCGACGTGCCGGTGATTCCCGAAGCTCACTTCGTCGACGACCTTGCCCCCTACATCGAACGCAAGCTCTTCACGGTCAATACCGGCCACGCCACCACGGCGTATCACGGCTTTCTCGCCGGCGCCGGGTCGATCTCAGAGGCGATCGGTATTCCCGCGGTGCTGGCGGAGGTGCGTGCCGTGCTGGCGGAGACGAAAGAGCTGCTGGTCGCCAGGCACGAATTTGCGCCGGAGGTGCAGCAGGAGTACATCGAAGCGAACCTGCTGCGGTTCGCCAACGAGGAATTCACCGACACGGTCGTGCGGGTTGGACGTGAGCCTCTTCGGAAGCTGTCCCGCAACGAACGCTTTGTCGGCCCGGCGGCCGCGCTCGCCGAGCGCGGCCTGTCCTCCGCGGCACTCGTGCGAGCGATTGGGGCGGCACTGCGCTTCGACGTGCCGGATGACCAGCAGAGTGTCGAGCTTCTCGCGCTGCTGGCCAGCACGAGCGCCCACGGTTTCACGCTGCAGGTCACCGGACTCGAGCCGGTGCATCCGCTGTTCGCGACAGTCGTCGCCGAGGTTGCGCGGGCCCAGGACTAGGCCGGGCCGCGCGCAAAGTCCCGGGCGAGAGCAACACCGGCGGCCTCGAGCCAGCGGATCGGCTCGCCGAGTGCGCTCTCGGGGTCGCCCGCGAGTTCGACGAGGGAGCGCGCGGAGACGAATTGCGCGGTCGACGCTTCGATGACTCCCGCAACGAGTGCCGAGGGAACCCCGGCGCGCGCGGCGGTCTCCGCGACGTAGTGCGGAATCTTGCCCGCGGCGGACTGCGCGTCAAATCGTCCCTCGCCGGTCACCACAAGGTCCGCGGAGCCCAGTGCCTGCTCGAAACCGCCCACCACCGCCACCTCCGCGGCACCGGAGGTGAGCTGCGCTCCCCACGCCACAAGACCGAACGCCGTGCCGCCCGCCGCGCCCGAGCCGGGCAACTCCGGGTCGCCTCCGATAATCGAGGCGAAGTGCGCCAGGTTGGCTTCCAGGAGCGGGAGGTCGCCGGGCGCGGCTCCCTTCTGCGGTGCGAATACGGCTGCGGCGCCGTTCGGTCCGAGCAGCGGAGCCTGCACGTCGCACAGCACAAGGGTGTTCTCGGGCGCGAGAAGCGCCGACGACAGGTCGGCGGTCGCCAGTGAGCCGAGTCCGCGATTCCCGAGCGGGATCGGGTTCCCGGCCGCGTCCAGCAGGCGCGCGCCGAGGGCGGCGAGCGCACCGGCGCCGCCGTCGGTGGAGGAGCTTCCACCGACGGCCAGCAGGAGTCGGCGCGCGCCGCCCTCGATGGCGGCGGAGATGAGCTCCCCGAAACCGTAGGTGTGGGCATCGAACGGACGCAGCTCTCGCAGCAGGGTCAGCCCGCTCGCGAGGGCGAGCTCGACGACAGCCGTGCCGTCGGGGAGCAGAAGCCACTCCGCATCGGTCGCGTTGCCATCCGGTCCGAGCACGGTCCGCGGTATGCGCCGGGCAGCCGGCACGGACGCGGCGAAGGCGTCAAGGGTTCCCTCACCCCCGTCCGCCATCGGCAGCAGGGTGAGCTCGTCCGCCGGTCGAATGGATGCCCATCCGCGAGCTATTGCGTTGGCAGCCTCCGCGGCTGTGGCGGTGCCTTTGAATGAGTCGGGGGCGATCACGACGCGGGTCACCTCCCTAGAGTGGCACGCGTCCTAGGCTTGGCACATGGCCAGGGACACGGATGGGAACACGGATGGGAACACAGATCGGAGCACGGATGGGAGCACAGATGGGAGCACTGATTGGAGCACAGAGCGGGACGTCGCGATCGCGGTCGCCCAGTTCGCTCCGGTCGCGAACGTCGCCGATAACCTGGCCAGCATCCGCGACCTTGCCACCACTGCAGCGCAGCGAGGGGCCAGTCTCGTCGTCTTCCCCGAATACTCGTCGTATTTCACGGCGAAGCTCGGCCAGGACTTCGTAGATGCCGCACAGCCGCTCGACGGGGGGTTCGTCGCTGGGCTCCGGGCTCTCGCGACCGGCCTCGGCATCCACCTGGTGGCGGGACTGGTGGAGCAGATCGACGAGCCCGCGCGGTTCTCCAATACTCTCGTGGCCGTCTCACCTGCAGGCGACATTGTCTCGACCTACCGCAAGCTTCACCTTTATGACGCGTTCGGCGACAAGGAATCGGACTGGGTGCGAGCGGGCGACATCGAGCCGCCGCGACTCTTCACGTTCGCAGGGTTCCAGGTCGGCCTGCAGACCTGCTACGACCTGCGATTTCCCGAGGTGACGCGACGACTGCTCGACTCGGGGGCGACGCTCGTGCTGGTGCCCTCCGAGTGGGTGCGTGGTCCGCTCAAGGAGCAGCATTGGCGCACCCTGGTCACGGCGAGGGCGCTGGAGAACACGCTCTACGTCGCGGCCGCAGACCACGCGCCGCCCATCGGTGTCGGTAACAGCATGATCGTGGATCCGATGGGGGTCGAACTGGCCACGATAGGCGAGACTACGGATGTTGCGACCGCCATCATTTCGCCCTCAAGGGTCGAACAGGTGAGAACACTCAACCCCGCGGTGGCCGTTCGCCGTTTCCAGGTTATCGAGAAATAGCACCCTCCCGTGCCCCCGGAAAGCGGGTAGTGCACGCTCTGTCTACTCCCGCTAATCCCAACTAAAGTTATCCACAAGCGGTTGGGAGGCTGCGAATGGGGGCAGACGCCTACAGGGTTCTCGTCGTCGACGACGACCCTGATGTGGCCCTGTACACCAGTACCGTTCTCGAACGGCGCGGGGGGTGCGAGGTCAGGGCCATCACGGACCCGACTTTGGCGCGCGCCGCTGTCGACGAATTCCGTCCGGATGTCGTCGTCACCGACATTGAAATGCCCGGGATGTCGGGTCTGCAGCTGATCGAACTGCTGCGTGCCGACCAACCAGACCTTCCCGTCGTCGTCATGACGGCGCACGTGTCGGTCGACTACGCGGTCGGGGCGCTGCGCAGCCAGGCTGACGAGTTTCTCGTGAAGCCCATCGCGTCAGCAGACCTCATCTCGATCGTCCAGCGACTTGCGGTGAAGGGTCGCGCCAACCGGGAGGCCGCGCGCCCCCGCGAGTATGTGCTCGCCGTCGGTGCCCACCCCGACGACGTCGAACTCGGTGTGGGAGGCATCCTCGCTGCCCATCGCGATGCCGGCGACACCGTCGTCATTCTCACCATGTCGCGCGGCGCGCGCGGGGGCGAGCCGGAAGATCGACAGGGCGAGTCGCTGCGGTCCGCGGAGCTGCTCGGCGCACGCCTGTTCCTCGAAGACCTGACCGACACCGAGATCACGAGCAGCGGCCCCACCATCGCAATCATCGAGCGCGTCATCAAGCAGGTTAACCCGAGCATCGTCTACACGCACAGCATCCATGACCGCCACCAGGATCACCGCGCCGTGCATGAGGCTGTCGTTGTGGCAGCGCGCGGTGTCGATACTGTGGCGTGCTTCCAGAGCCCGTCCGCGACCGTCGATTTTCGTCCGTCGCGATTCGTCTCGATCGACGGGTACGTCGAGAGGAAGATCGAACTTCTTCAGTGCTTCCAGTCGCAGGCGAACATCCGCAAGTATCTTGAGCCGGACCTGGTGATGGCGACGGCCCGGTACTGGTCGCGATTCTCCAGCAGCAGTGACAACTGCGAGCCTCTCGAAATTGTGCGGGACGTGGATGACCTCTCCGTGCAGTCGCGAACCAGGCCCTCCGCAAGCCGGCCGGCTCGGGCGGGTGGGGACACATGACCCGCGTTCTCGTCACCGGTGTCGGGGGTCCGGCGGGCGTGGCCGTGCTGCGTTCCCTGCTGAGGCGACCGGACGTCGATGCGTTCGCCGGCGACATGGATGGCTGGGCCTCCGGGCTCTACCTGGTGCCCGCCGAGCGGCGCCGCATCCTGAAGCCGGGACTCAGCCCGGATTTCGTGGATGACATCCGTCGGATCTGCGCGGACGACGCGATCGACGTGGTCATTTCGACCGTCGACGTGGAGCTCCCGCCCCTTGCTGCGCACCGCGGCGAACTTGGCGCCGTACTCGCCGCGCCGTCTGAGGCAACGCTCGCGGTCACCCTCGACAAGTGGGAGCTGGCGCAGCGCTGTGCGCCCCTCCTGCGCGTTCCCGTCACTCGCCTGCTTAATGCGGATGGCATGGCGCTTCGGTGGCACTTCCCGGTTATCGTCAAGCCGCGCCGCGGTGCTGGTTCTCGGGGGGTTCGCATTGTGGCGGATCGTGCTGCGCTGACGGCGCTTGACCCTGACGAGGCCCTCATCATCCAGGAGTTCCTGCCCGGCGACGAATTCTCCGTCGACGTGCTCGCTGACAGCAACGGCGGTGTCGTTGCAGCCGTCCCACGCACGCGCACCCGGGTCGACTCCGGCGTTTCCATCGCCGGCCAGACCGTGCACGACGAGGGGCTGGAGTCCACCGCGGCTGCAGTCGCCCGCGCAATTGGCCTGCGCGGCGTAGCGAACGTGCAGTTGCGTCGCGACAGCGAGGGAACCCCGGCGCTGCTCGAGGTCAACCCCCGCTTTCCTGGCGCGCTTCCGCTCACCATCGCGGCCGGCGTCGACATGCCGTCCCTCGTTCTTGACCTGGCCGTCGGCGTGGACATCCCGTCGACGATCGAATTCGCTGAGATCGCCAACGTGCGCTACCTCGAAGACATTTTCGTACCCATCGGGGAGATCCTGCATTCGGAGAACGCCGCCCACCAGGAAGACCCGGGCGACGAATGAGTCCGACCGCCGCGGCCCTGCTGGCGGGCGACTTCCACGTGCATTCGACCTTCTCGGATGACGCGCGCAGCACGCTGGCCGAGAACCTGGACGCGGCCGCGGTCGTTGGTCTCTCCGAGATCCGGCTCGTCGACCACGTTCGGCAGTCGACCACCTGGGTGCCCGAGTTCGTCAGTGCCGTCGCCGAGCTGCCTGCACGCGACGGGCTCACGGTGCGCACCGGCGTTGAGGCGAAGATCCTCAACGCGCGCGGCGAGCTCGACCTGCCGCCCGGGCTGGTGCTCGGAAGAGGCGGTATCGACGCCGTATTGATAGCGGACCACCAGTTCCCGGGCCTCGACGGGGCGTGGACACCCGACGAGACGAAAGCGCGGCTGTCGTCGGGGCTGAGCGTGTCAGACGCCCTCGACCTGCTGGTCGGTGCGATCGTTGCCGCAATGGAATCCGTCGAGTGGGGCCAGCTTGCGCACTGTTTCTCGATCCTGCCGAAGGTCGGGCTCGCCGAGAGCGACCTGACCGACGAACACCTGGGAGCGTGGGCAGCCTCCGCCGCAGCAACCGGCACCCTCATCGAGGTCAACGAGAAGTGGGAGTGCCCGTCACCGCGATCCCTGCGTGCGGCCGTCGCCGCGGGAGTGCGGCTCGTCGCCTCGACCGACAGCCACCTCGCGAGCGACATCGGACGCTACAGCGCTGTTGCGGCCATCCTCGAGGCGGTCGACGCATGAGCTTCAGCTGGGGAGTATTCGGCTACGACACGCTCGTCGTGGTGCTACTGGCCCTCGTCGCCACGGGCGCGATCCCGGTGCTGGCCGGTGCGATGTCGTTCCTTGCGATCCCGTTCCACGCGGGCAAAAACCACTATCGCAAGGCGGCGCCCTACCTGCCGCGCGTCGCCATTGTCGTTCCGGCCTGGAACGAGGGTGCCGTCATCGGTGAGTCGATCGATCGCCTCATGGCACTCGAATATCCACCGGAATCCCTGCGGGTCTACGTCGTCGATGACGCCAGCACCGACAACACCCCCGACGTCGTGCTGGGCAAGGCCGACCTGTATCCGGGACAGGTCTTCCACCTGCGGCGCGAAAAAGGGGGAGAAGGCAAAGCCCACACGCTCAACCACGGGATCCGCGTTGTGCTCGAGGACGACTGGATGGAGGCGCTCCTGATCATGGACGCCGACGTGGTTTACCTGCCGAACTCGCTGCGCAAGATGACCCGACACTTCGCAGACCCGAAAGTGGGCGCGGTGTCGGCCTACATTCGCGAAGGATCGGCCGACAAAAACTACCTGACGCGGTTCATCGGTGTCGAATACATCCTCAGCCAGCCCGCCGCGCGGCGGGCCCAGAACGTGCTCGGCGCACAGGCGTGCCTGGCCGGCGGGGCGCAGTTGCACACCCGCGAAAACCTGCTCGCCCTTGGCGGTCGCATTGACACGTCGTCGCTCGCCGAGGACACGATCACCACCTTCGAAACCCAGCTGAGGGGCCGTGAGGTCGTCTTCGAGCCACTGGCGATCGTGCACGCCGAGGAGCCTGGGCTCATCGGTGCCCTGTGGAAGCAACGGCTTCGCTGGGCGCGTGGCAATGTTTCGGTCACTGCTCGGTACAGCAAGGTCTGGTTCCGGCCATCGAAAGTTCATCACCTCGGTGGCTGGGCTTTCGGCATCGTCTGGTTCAGCCTCTGGCTTCTTCCGGTGGCGATGGTGACCTCGTCCACCGGGCTTGTCGGATTGCTGCTCATTCACAGCCAGCTCGCTGGCGTCGTCTTCCGGGCGTTGTGGATTTCGGCGGCCGCCACCTTCGTCTTCACGCTCGCCCTCGCCGCGCAGCTCGACCGCAAGCTCAGCAGCAACGCCTGGCGTGAAGTTGTCACCTTCCCCGGGATCATCTCGATGATCGTGATGCTGACCGCCTTCTTCCCGAACCTCACCGAGATCGACATCCCCGCGCTGTTCGGGGTACACCTCACCGACACCGGGTTGTTCTTCCTGACCCTGTCGATCTATATCTGGATCCCGTTCTCCATGCTCGGCGCCCTGCTCGCGCGCGAAGTCGAGGGCACCTGGGCCGGTCGAGTGCTCAGCCCGCTGCTCATCTACCTGGTCGGGTACGGCTCGCTGCTGTGCGCAATCACGTTCGACTCCTACATCAAGGAACTGGGCCATGCCGAGTCGAAGTGGGACAAAACCGAGAAGACGGGGAGGGTGGTCGTATGAGTGCAGCGCACGGCTCGACGCCAACAAATGCCGATGACCTGGGGCCGGTCGATCCACGCCATCCGGACGACGCCTTCATCCAGCGCGAACTCGATCGCGACCGCAAGCACGAGTGGGTGCTGGTACCCAAGGCGCTCATCGCCCTCGCGGTTGTCGCCGTGCTCGTCGTGATCAGGCAGCTGTACTTCGTATGACAAACCCCAGTGAGAACCCCGTACGCGTCCTCGTGGTCGAAGACAGCGAGGACCAGCGCGACCTGCTGCGCGCCTACCTGGAGAAGGCCGGATGCGAGGTGCTGACGGTGAAGAACGCCGAGGAGGCCATCCTCTCGTACCAGGACTCCGAGCCGGACCTCGCCATCATCGACCTCGTGCTGCCGGGGATGGACGGGTGGGCCCTGATCGAGCAGTTGCGTGCGGACGCGCCGAATTGCGCAATCGCCGTCACCTCCGTGCTCGATGCCCGCAAGTACCCGGCCGCGCAGGCGATCCTTCCGAAGCCGTTCACCCGCGCCCAGATACTGCAAATGCTCAGGGACTCTGTACCGAGGTGGAGCGCGCCATGAGCCCAACAGTGGTCATTGCCGATGACGACAGCGACATTCGCGCGCTCGTCAAGATTTCGGCCATCCGTGCCGGGCTCGAGGTTGTGGGAGAGGCCGCCGATGGCGATGAGGCCTGGGCGGCCATCCAGCGCACGGTTCCCGACCTTGCGATCCTGGATGTCTCGATGCCGGGGCACAACGGTCTCGAGATCTGCCGGCTGGTTCGCGCGGATTCCGCGCTCGACGAGGTGCAGATCCTGCTCGTCTCGGCCGCGGCCGATGACGCATCCATCGCCGCCGGCATTCGCGCTGGCGCCGCCGACTACCTCAGCAAACCGTTCAGTCCCAGGGAGCTCGCATCCCGGCTCGCGGAGCACATGGGAGGCACCCGATGAAGAAGTTCTACCGCTGGCTGGTCGGGTACGTGAGTGTCGATCACCCGTCTGTCGGGCTCAAGCAGCTTCCGACCGCGATCGCATTTGTGGTGTCGCTGGTCGTGCTGTTGTTCGTTCCCGGTATCCCGATCACGAACCAGGTTCTCACGGCGTCAGGCATCGGACTTCTGTTCCTGGCGACAGTTCTCGCAGCGCTCCTGACCGCCTGGCCGAAATTCGCGCGCTGGGGCATCGTCGTGCCCCTCATCGATTTTCTTGCCATCGGGCTGTATCGGGCCGGCACCGGGGGGAGTACGTCCCTCTTCGGCGCCATGGTCGTCCTTCCGGTGCTCTGGATCGCAGCGGAGAAGGGCCGTCGTTACATCCTGATCGCTGCGGCGGGTACCGTGGTCGCGCTGATCATGCCGTACGAGGTCGGCATCCTGAAGTTCCATGACGGCACCGACATCGTGCGTGCAACGTTTTCCCCGCTGGTGTACCTGCTCGTCGCGGCGATCGTGAACGAGCTGGCGCGACAGTCCCGGTCGCAACTGCACTCCATCCACCTGCTGGTTGATGAAAAAGAGCGGATGCTGCAGCGCACGTTCGAGTACGCAAGCCAGCTGGAGGAGAGCGAGGCGAAGTTCCGGTCGGCCGACCGCATGTTCCGCGGTGTGTGGGCGGCGGTGACGGAGCAGTCCGTGATCGGAACCGATGTGACCGGCCTCATCGACGCCTGGAACCCGGGCGCGACCAAGATGCTCGGCCTGCCCTGGCGCGAGGCCGAGGGCAAACGCTACGTGTTCGAATTCCACCTGGACGAGGAGCTGGAGAACCGCGCCCGCGAACTCAACTACCCGCCCGGCGCCACCGTGCTGAACCCCGGGTTCTCGGCGCTCGTCGAGGCCGCTCGTCTCGGTGAGGCGGAAAGCCGGGAGTGGACCTATGTGCGCGATGACGGCACACAGTTCCCGGTGTCGCTCTCGGTCACCAAGCGCGTCGACGAATCGGGGGAGACGATCGGGTACCTGTTCGTCGCCGCTGATGTGACTCAGGCTCGCGAGGTCGCGAGGCTGAAGGACGAGTTCGTCGGCCTGATCTCCCACGAATTGCGCACGCCGCTGAGCTCGATCCTCGGCTACCTGGAGCTGCTTCGTGACGACGACGAGCACCCGCTCTCCGAGGAGCAGGAGCAATACCTCGGTGTTGCGGAACGTAACGCGCATCGACTGCTCCGCCTCGTCGGTGACCTGCTGTTCACAGCGCAGGTCGAATCCGGCAAGTTCCCGCTCGACCTCCGGGATGTCGTGCTCCAGCAGATCGTGACGGCAGCGGTCGAGTCGGCGCGGCCCGCCGCAACAGCCGCAGGCATCACTATCAACGAAGATGTGTCCGCCGGCGATTCCGTGACCTACGGTGACCCCGTTCGTCTGGGGCAGGTGTGCGACAACCTGATCTCCAATGCCATCAAATTCACGCCGCGGGGTGGCTCTGTGACGGTCTCGCTGTCGGCCTCGGATAAGGATGCCATCATCACCGTGCGCGACACCGGCATGGGCATCCCCGCTTCAGAGCTCGACCAGCTGTTCTCCCGTTTCTTCCGCGCGACGACCGCGACCCGCAATGCGGTGCCCGGCGTCGGCTTGGGGCTCACGATCACCAAGGCCATCGTGACGGCGCACCACGGTGAGATGGGTGTGCAGAGCGAAGAGGGAGTTGGCACGCAGTTCAGTGTCACGCTGCCGCTTGCCGCCCGGGCCGCGGTCACTGCCGGCTAGCCGCATTCCCCGTGAGGGGCGTCATTCTGGTCTGTGGAGGCACCTTCCGACACCAGAATGACGCCCCTCACGACGGCTGGGTGGACGACCGGAGCTCCAGAAAAACGAGTTCTGATCAGCATTAATGGAATGTCGGTGGTGGGTGGTGGACTATGGTCATGACCCCGACCGGCCAGGCCTTTGCTGAGACCCCGACACTGTCGGATGCCTACCTGCAGGCGAATGCGGCGAGCCTCGATGTGGACGCGGCCTTCGAGCTTGCCCGCCGCGCGGAGGCCACCGAGATGACCGTCGCCTCAGATGAGGGTCTCGGGTGCCTGGTGGATGGCCTGGTAGAGGTGGAGCGCATGAATGCCCGCACGGCCGGGTACCGCATCCAGCAGGTGTACCAGATCCTCAAATACACCCAGCTGAATACACCGGTGACGACCTCGCACGGCATGCGGCCGTGGTCGCAGGCGGCGACTGCTCAGCGCACCGCGGTGGCCGAAGTCGCGGCCGCGTTGCGGATCCCGGACCGCACCGCGCAGAACCTGCTCGAAGAGGCACGCATGCTGACAGAGCAGCTGCCTGCCACGCTGGCCGGCCTGTGCGCGGGGGAGTTCTCCTACCGTCACACGAAAGTCATTGTCGCCCACGCGCGCACCCTGCCCGACGAGTTGCACACCGAGTTCGAAGCCGCGGTGCTGCCCGCAGCGGCACGGCTCACCGCCTCCCAGTTTGAGCGCAAGGCTCGAACTACCCGCGAGCGCATGGACCCCGCAACGATCACCCTGCGGCACCAGAAATCGTTGGCTGACCGGGAGGTGTCGTTCGAGCCCGCCCCGGATGGGATGGCCTGGATCCACCTGTACTCCTCTGCCACGGTCACCCTGGGTGCGTTCAACCGGGTTGATGAGATGGCACGCAGCCTGCAAGGCCCAGACGAGACCCGCACCCTCACCCAGTTGCGGGCCGACGTGATCGCCGACCTGCTCCTGGATGGCGCCGTCGGGGATCGCCCCGAGTTCGGCATCCGGCCGTCGGTGACGGTCACCGTCCCCGTGCTCGCTATGCTCGGCGCCACTGCCAGGAAAACCAGGAAAGCCGGGAAAGCCACGAAAGCCGGGAAAGCCGGCAAGGGCAGACCGGGGAAGCTGGCAGTCAAGGCTAAGCACGCCGAGAACACGGCCGTGAAGGCTAAGCACGGCGCGAACACGGCCGTGACCGGGCGAGTCGCGGACCTGCCAATCCTTGACGGGTACGGCCCCATCGACGTGGAGACTGCGATGCGACTGGCCGGCGCGGCGAAGTCCTGGTTGAGGGTGCTCACCCACCCCGAAACCGGGGTGACGCTCTCGGTGGGGCGGGATCGTTACAAAGTTCCCGCGCCATTGCGGGCCTGGTTGCGACATCGCGACGGGGTCTGCCGCAATCCCGGATGCAACCGGCCCGCAGTCCGCTGCGACCTCGACCACACCGAAGAGTGGCAACACGGCGGGCAAACCGCGCACGACAATCTCGCGCACCTCTGCCAGAAACACCATGACGAGAAGCACCACCTCGCGGTGACCATGACTCAACTGCCGAGCGGCGACATCCAATGGACGCTGCCCTCTGGCCGCAGCTACATCAGCGAACCCGAAAACCGGTACCTCGGCATCCACGACTTCGACCCGCGAGACCCCAACATCCCGGACATCCACGACGCGCACGATAGCGGCCTCGCCGCCTAGACAGGAAGTTGAGAGCCGGAAGAGTGCGGCGCTCACCGACCCGGGCTTGCCAGACGACAAACGGGAATGCCCGCACCACAGGCCAGACGGGTCACGACCTCCGCAGTGCCAGAAGTTTCGCGCTGGCAGCCTCGATGGACTCCATCTTCTTGCAGTAGGCGAACCGCACTAGCGAGGCATACTCCGCACGGTTTTCTTCCCGAACGAAAGCGGTCACGGGCACGCCAACGACGCCCGCGAGTTCGGGCAACTTTCGACACAGTTCGGCCGCATTCCTGAACCCGAGCGGCGCCGCATCCGCCAGGATGAAGTACCCGCCCTGCGGATGCGTGACAGTGAAACCGACACGCGAAAGCCCGGCAGCGAGCAGGTCGCGCTTGCCCTGCAGCACCCCCGCGGCCAGTTTGAAGTAAGCATCGGGCAAACCGAGGCCCACCGCGATTGCGGGCTGAAATGGCGCCGCATTCACGTACGTCAGGAACTGTTTAACGGCCAGAATCGCTCCGACCAGTTCGGCCGAAGCGGTAACCCAACCCACCTTCCAACCCGTCGTGTTGAAAGTCTTACCGCCGCTGGAAATCGAGATCGTGCGCTCACCTGCCCCCGGCAGTGTCGCGATCGGAATGTGCGGGAATCCGAACGTCAGATGCTCGTAAACCTCGTCGGTGACGATCAGCGCATCGTGCCGGTGTGCCAGCTCGACGATCAGCTCCAGCGTCTCCCGATCCAGCACCGAGCCGGTCGGATTGTGTGGGTCGTTCACGATGATCAGGCGGGTGCGGTCGCTGATCGCTGCGCGGAGATCATCGTGATCCGGCTGGAAATCTGGGGCCCGAAGCGGCACCAGGACGTGCCGAGCCTCAGACAACGCGACAATCGCGGCGTAGGAGTCATAGAACGGCTCGAACGAAACGACCTCGTCGCCCGCACTGGTCAGCGCGAGGATCGTCGCCGCGAGTGCCTCCGTCGCACCCGCCGTGACCAGCACTTCACTGCCCGGATCGAATTCGAGACCATAGAACCGCCGCTGATGCTCAGCGATAGCCTCAAGCAGAACAGGCATGCCGCGACCCGGCGGATACTGGTTGACTCCGTCGCGAATCGCCTTCTGTGCGGCCTCGAGCACCTCCGGCGGGCCATCCTCCTCAGGAAAACCCTGGCCCAGATTGATGGAACCCGTCGCGACCGCCAGTGCGGACATCTCCGCAAAAATGGATGGGCGCAGCTGGCCATTCTCACCGAGCAGCATCGCACCACGTGCGGTGCGCTGCCAAGCGCCGCTCACAGCCATGCGCCGCTCACTGCCATGCGCCCAAGATATCGCGAAAGCAGACAGGTCGGTCGCCTGTGGAGAGTTCGTTACCCAATTTTCTGGGCGGCGTTACCGTCTGCGAATGCGAATCCCTCCCCACTCCGTCGCACTCGCCGCGACCGTTGCCGCCGCCCTTGCGCTGCCGGGCTGCGCACAAGAGCCACCGCCGATCATTCCGACCGCCCAACCCGCGTCCGCGCCAGTCTTTCGGTCAGACGCTGAAGCGCTGGCCGCGGCGAAGGAGGCGTACACGGGCTATCTGGCTGCGTCGGATCAGATCGCGCACGACGGAGGTATAGAAATCGACCGTCTCAAGACCTGGGTTACTTCATCTCAACTGGAAAGAGACATGGTTGCGTTTACAGCGATGCAAGTCCAGAGCCATCACACTGTTGGCTCATCAGATTTCTCGCATTTCACACTTCAAAGTGCAAGCCGCACCAGCGGGAAGGCGCAAGTTGTCGTGTACGTCTGCGCGGAGATAGGCGGCACGAAACTGCTGGACAACTCCGG
>Ga0302279_10002636_pt1 | contig 23402 bp, 19 predicted proteins | sample III_Bog_N3_3_FD_194541 | JGI IMG/M metagenome (GOLD analysis project Ga0302279, IMG submission 194541) | Peat permafrost microbial communities from Stordalen Mire near Abisko, Sweden - III_Bog_N3_3 | ecosystem: Environmental > Terrestrial > Soil > Wetlands > Peat | place: Sweden: Abisko...
GCCATCCGGTTCGGGCCGGTGCGATGCGGGGTCAGCGACGAGAAGACGATGGCGTCGCCGGCCTTGGCGGGCACGGCGACGGCGTCCGGCACGTCGCGCAGGCACTTGTAGCCCACCGGCGTCAGCCAGTGCTCCAGGGTGCCCAGCCTGTGCTTGCCGGGCGCGATCCAGGGGCAGCCGTTCTGCTCGTCGACGTCCACCAGCGGCAGCCATAGGGTCAGGTACTGCTGCGGCTCGACGAAGGTGTAGCCGTTGTCCTGGTGCCAGGGGAATTCCTGCGCCTTGGCGGTCTTCTTGTAGACCGACTGGTCCCAGTAGAGCCGCACGTCCTCGCCCAGGAGGTCGTAGCAGATGTCCCGGATGGCCGGATGGGCGGCGAAGGCGCGCAGCACTGGCGACTGGCGGGCGATGTGGGTGGTGAAGGTGATGGCGTCGGCGTCGGAGATGCTGATCCGCCCGCCCGCCTCGCGAAGCTGCGCCTCGTGCGCCGCCTCGAACGGGTCGATGGCGGCGGTGACGGCGGCGATCTCGGCCGGGGTGAACACCCCCTCCAGCTTGACGAAGCCCTGCTCGCCGAAGGCCCGCAGCTGCTCGGGCGTCAGCCGGCGCGGGGTCTCGGGGATGCGATCGCGCCAGGCGAAACCCTGGCTGAACGGGTGCGGGCGGAAGTCGGGGGCGGCGGTCACGGGCTTGGTCTCACGCGATGGGATGGCGCGAGGCTAGCTCACCGCAGGCCGACCTGCACGCCGACTCTTACCCCGGAGCGGGCCGGAGGCGGCCGCTGCGGCTCGCTGTCGGGCTCCAGCTGGCTGATCTTGGTCATGTCGGCCAGCGGCCGGCCGTGGTCGTCCACCGAGACGGCGTCGACGTAGCGCATGCCGAACACGATGTCCTCGAAGCTGTAGGTGCGCAGGTCGTGGACCACCGCCGCCAGGGCCGGATCGCGGGCCTCGATGGACAGGAACAGCCGCACCGCCGCGGCCGCCAGCGCCTCGGTGTCGTAGCCGTAGAGCGGGCTCGCCTCGTCGATGGTGTGCATCAGCGTCAGCATGAGCGGGAACGACGGCACCTTGTCGCGCAGCAGCTTCAGCTCATGCACATTGTAGGCGCTGAGGCCCTCCTCGCTGGTCTGGCGGATCAGCGCGTTCAGCTGCATCTGGGCGTTGGTCAGCATGTTGGCCCGGCCGTTGCCGATGCGCACCATCAGCGTCGGGCGGCCGTTGTGGGCGGTGACCACCACCTTGTCGGCGTAGAAGATCTTCGCCTTCGGCTTGGAGAAGCGCACGAAGATCAGGCCGGTCATGATGGCGGTGAAGGCCATGCCGGTGACGATCTCCGCCGCCGAGATCAGGTGGCCGGTGAAGTTGGCCGGCGACATCTCGCCGTAGCCGACCGTGGCCAGGGTCTCGATCGAGAAGAAGAAGGCGTCCGACACCGAACCCGGCCGCGCGCCGGCGATCGAGCCGGGATTGGCCAGGTAGAGCGCCGCGAAGAGGGCGGTGATCAGGAAGTAGAAGCTGAAGACATAGAGCACGAACCCCGGCCAGCTGATGGTCAGGGCGAAGTGGTAGGGATCGCGCGGGTCGAACCGGCTCACGCCGACCTTGACCAGCTCGAACTCGCCCATGCGCAGGCGCTGGGGCCGTTCGCTGGGGCGTCGGAAGGGCGGGCGGGACATCGGCGAAGGTTACCGCCGGGGGCGGGGGGCGTCCTGGGGAAAGTGCGCCGGCGACGGGGAAGTTGTGGAACGGCCGGGCGAGCGGCTAGCGTGGCGCGTCACTCACAGCACGGAGCGCCGCCATGCGCCGCATCACCCCCCTGGCCGGCCTGCTGGCGGTCGCACTCTGCGGCGGGGCGGCGATGGCGCAGCCCGTGTCGCCCGGACCCGGCGTCGCGCCGCAGTACGACACCACCCACGTCTACGTCGCCCCCGGCGACCTGCCGGCCTTCGCGGCCAGCTTCATCGCCACCTTCGGCGGCAAGGCCACGGCGCCGGCGACCATGACCGTCACCCCGACGCCCAGCAGCACCACCTTCGAGGCGGTGCAGACCCCCGCCGGCTCCCTCTCGGTGTTCGGCTTCTCGACCCCGATCCCTTACGTCTTCGGCGCCGAGCGGACCGGCTTTCTGGTCAAGGACATGGACGCCGCCATCGCCGCGGCCACCGCGGCCGGCGCCGACGTGCTGGTGGCGCCGTTCCCCGACCCGATCGGCCGCGATGCGGTGATCCAGTGGCCGGGCGGGGTGAACATGCAGCTCTACTGGCACACCACGCCGCCGGTCTATGCGCCGTTCGCCACCATTCCGGAGAACCGGGTCTATCTCTCCAGAGAGCGCGCCGATGAATTCATCCGCGATTTCCTGGCCTTCTCGCACGGCGCGGTGACCTCGGACGAGGCGGCGGCGCCGGGGATCGAGATCGGCCGGCCGGGCGAGACCTACCGGCGGGTGCGGATTAGCTCCGACTTCGGCAAGATGACCGTGCTGGTCACCGACGGCCATCTGCCCTGGCCCTACGGCCGCGAGATGACCGGCTACGAGGTGGCCGACCTCGGCGCCACCCTGGCCAAGGCCACCGCGTCGGGCGCGACGGTGCTGGTCGCGCCCTATGTCGCCGACCATCGCACGGCCGCGATGGTGCGGTTCCCCGGCGGCTATATCGCCGAGATCCACGCGGCGGCGGGGCCGTAGACCGACGCCCACCGCCCAGACCGTCATGGCCGGTCGTCAGTACCTGCCACCCATGCGCACGGTGCTTCGAGGCGAGGCCGCGGGACCGGAGCCACGCCGTCGTCGGCTCCGCTCGCCGCCGTACCGGACAACTGTGTTCCTGGGTCCCCGGGACTTACGCCCGGGGATGACCGGAGGTTGGGATGGGCGCGCGCACTTGACGGCGCGAGCGGCGGCCATACCTACTTAAGGGCGCTGCACCAACAGAAGGAATCCCACCATGGCCACCGAAACCGCGATCCTCGCCGGCGGGTGCTTCTGGGGCGTGCAGGAGCTGCTGCGCAAGATGCCGGGGGTGATCTCCACCCGGGTCGGCTACTCCGGCGGCGAGGTGGCCAACGCCACCTACCGCAACCACGGCAACCACGCCGAGGCGGTGGAGATCGTCTTCGACCCGGCGGTGATCAGCTACCGCCAGCTGCTGGAGTTCTTCTTCCAGATCCACGACCCGTCCACCCGCGACCGCCAGGGCAACGACCTGGGCCCGAGCTACCGCTCGGCGATTTTCTATACCAGCGAGGAGCAGAAGCGCGTCGCCCTCGACACCATCGCCGACGTCGACGCCTCGGGCCTCTGGCCCGGCAAGGCGGTCACCGAAGTCTCCCCCGCCGGCCCGTTCTGGCAGGCCGAACCGGAGCACCAGGACTACCTGCAGCGCATCCCGAACGGGTACACCTGCCATTGGGTGCGGCCGGGGTGGAAGCTGCCGGTAAGGGAGGCGGCGCGGTAGCGCCTGGCCGGTGGACGCCTTGAACGCGGCGTCGCCGCCGCTGTTGCGGTAGCCACAGACGATCTAGCGGTCCCAGGGCGAGAGCTGGTCGGGTGGGCTGGAAGGTCGCTCGGCGCACCTATGGTGGCTCCAACGGCGGGTCGGTTCTTCCCACGCTCGCAGCTTGCGGGTCGCGACGGAACTGTTCTATGTTTGTTCTGAGACATGGACGCTGGGCGGCCCTTGGTTGAGCCGCCGGCCGGCAGTTGAGGGGAGACGCGGCGCGCCGCTAACCGCCCTTAGTCGGGGATAGGCAAGCGTTCGGGCGGCCGTCGCCGGCCTGTGCACCGTGGCTTGCCGTTGTCGTCGTAGTGCCTGCGGGTCATCCCGCACGCGGCGCAGACTTCGGTGTCGAAGTGGAAGTGGTGGCCTCCGCGCTGGCGCGGCGTCGCGGTGGTGAATCGGATGGACATGGGACGTTCTTTCTTCGAGTCGACGCCCGCGCACGGGGCCGCTCGCACGTAAGGTTGGGGGAATGTGCCGCCGGGGCCGCTCGCTTCGCGAATCGCGCTTCGCGCGATGGCCACCCGGGTGGCTGAGAGCAGGATTCAGTGCAGAGCGATTCGCGGCACCCGTCAACGCGCTTGCCTTTGTCTCCTGTCAGGACGTCCGCGACGGAAACGCCGGGGCGCTCACGAAGCGCCAGCCGCCACATCGCGCGCAGGGCCGACGCACAAGGCGGGCGACAGCTCGGATACCCGTCTGCGCCCCGCCGACGCCGCGGGCCTCCAGGCGCGCAATGACCGCCTCGAGCGGCAGATCGGCGTGAAGCTGGCAATCCCGGCAGGTCAGGCGGACGCCGGCGCCGTGCTGCCGGTAGTGGCCGAGCGGGACGCCAGGGCCGGCATCGTCGCGCATGGGCGCTCCGAGGAATGGGCGCGCCGACCCGCTTTAACTCGACCACGCCAGCCCGCCCAAGTCTATGGGCTGGACGGTTGCATTGGGCGACGGCACAGTCTGAGGAATGAGACGCCTGGACGCCGCGTCAAGCCGAAGCACAGGGACCTCGCCGTGATGGAGCCGGTCGCCAGCGCAAGCGCCTGGTCGAAGATCGGCGCGACGTTGAAAGACTGGCCGCTTTGGCTGCTTGCCGGAGCCGCGACATCGGCGACTGTCTTTGTGCTGGTTCCCGAGTTCCGCGGCTCTGTCAAACCTGCGACGCTGCCGCTTATCTACTTCGGCTCCATCGCACTCTGGGTTCTCACAGCATTTCGTTCGATCGGCCCGGCGCTGGACGCGATCCAGGGGCACCGCCGGTGGCGCGAGGCTAGGATCAGATTTGTCCTCTCACCGATCCCTGACCAATGCGCCTGGGGCGTGACCAAGCAGGACGACGGCACTTTAGTCACCCAGCTGACGCTCCGATTCATGGCGCGGAATCGCACGGAGGAACCCCTCTACTTGGTGAAGGCCGACGTTGTGCGTCCGAAGATCAAGGGCGAAATTCTGACCACGCTCCTCGCGCTTCAGGCGCCGAACAGCCCTATGCACGGAACCGCGCATGTTTCCGGCCACTACGTGCCCGCCGGTGCGACGCTGCCTGGGTCCCTCACTTTGCTTGTTCGTGGAGCGCCCAAACAGATGTCGGGCGCCCTGGACGCTACTTTGGATTTTACGGACGGCGATTCTCACCGCGAAAGGGTGCGATCGAGTTTTCGCTTCATCGGAGTACCGCTTGCCCACTAGGCGGCGCGCCGGTTGTGTGGCCGCATATGTCGCGCGGAGCCGCCGCTAGCCTGTGGCAATCGTTGAAAACGCTTGGAAAATACTCGCAACATGAACGCGACGTTGCGGCCCTGATCGAGGCTTTCGGCCCGCCCAGAAGGTGTTGATTTCATGAAGGAAAATGAGTGGAGGCCTGGCCGAGAATCGAACTCGGGTACGCGGATTTGCAGTCCGCTGCGTAACCACTCCGCCACCAGGCCGCGTGCGGCGGGTAGCAGATGGCCCGGCGCCGGGCAAGGAATAGGGCGGCCGGATTGCGCGCGGGTTAAGGCGGGCCCTATAAGCGGGCCTCGAGATTCCGGAAGCGTCGGGAGCGTCATGAGCGTCGATCTGGCCGCCCAGCGGTACAACATGGTGGAGAGCCAGGTGCGGCCGGCCGACGTCACCGACTACGCCATCCAGGACGCCATGCGCGCCGCGCCGCGCGAGAGCCTGCTGCCGGCCGACAAGGCCTATCTGGCCTACGCCGACGCCGAGGCGGAGTATGCGCCGGGGCGCTGGCTGTTGAAGCCGCGGGACGTGGGCAAGCTGTTGCAGGGCGTGCGGCCGCGGCCGGGGGAGCGGGCGCTGGCGATCTGCGCGCCCTATGCGGCGATGCTGCTGGAGGCGATGGGCCTGACGGTCACCCGGCTGGAGGACGGCGACCTGAAGACGCCGGCCGGGGTCTATGACGTGATCGTCTGCGAGGGCGGCGTCTCGTCCGTGCCGCAGGCGTGGACGGCTGCGCTCGCGGATGGCGGGCGGCTGGGCGTGGTGGTGCGCCAGGGCGTGGTCGGCCGGGCGCTGCTCTATCAGCGCAGCGCGACGGGCGTCGGCTCGCGCGACCTGTTCGACTGCGCCCAGCCGGTGCTGCCGGGCTTCGAGGCGGCGAGCGGTTTCGCGTTCTAAGGCGGCTTTCTTAAGCCGGGGGCGTCACCCTGGCTGTCAGCGAGATGAAGAAAGCTTCATTGGCGCCTTGGCGACGGATCGTCATGCTGGGCGCCAATCAGCGGATCGCCCGGAGTGCGGGCGGTCGGGTTCGGGGATCGGTATGCGGAATTTTCGCCGGGCGGGATTGGCCGCCGCCAGCTGCGGGGCGGCGCTCGCGCTAGGTCTGGCCGCGCGGGCGGACCCCAGCGAGACGCTGGGCGACGCCATCGTGCTGGCCTATGAGACCAATCCCACCCTGCAGGCCCAGCGGGCGACGCAGCGGGCGACGGACGAGGAATATGTGCAGGCCGAAGCGGGCCTGCGGCCCACCGTCGGGGCCACGGCCACCGTCACCTACGACAACAACCAGCTGAACGAGCTGGCCGAACTGGGGCTGCCGGGCGCCAGCGGGCCGCAGATCAGCGAGTCGTCGCAAGGGGCGCTGCAGGTGACCCAGCCGCTCTACACCGGCGGGCGGGTCACCGGGGCCATCGACGCGGCCCGGGCCGACATCCTGGCCGGCCGCGAGACGCTGCGGCGCACCGAGATCAGCGTGCTGCAGAGCGTCATCGGCGCCTATCTCGATGTCCGCCGCGACCAGGAGCAGCTGGCCATCTCCGAGGACAACGTCGCGGTGCTGAAGCGGCAGGCCGAGGAGACCCAGGCCCGGTTCGACGTGGGCGAAGTGACCCGCACCGATACCGCCCAGGCCGACGCGCGGCTGGCGCAGGCGCAGTCGCAGGCGGCGACGGCGCAGTCGACCCTGGCCATCGCCCGGGCCGGCTACGCGGAGGTGGTCGGGCAGAACCCCGGCGACCTGGCCCCCGAGCCGCCGATCGCCCAGCTGCTGCCCACCAGCATCGATCAGGCCTTCGACCTGGCCGAGCAGGGCAATCCGCAGCTGCTGGGGGCGAACTACACCGAACAGGGCAGCGCCGCGCGGCTGGCCGAGGCCAAGGCGGCGACCCGGCCCTCGGCCGACCTGACCGCGACCCTGGGCTACAACGGCGGGTCCAGCACCTTCGCCCCAACCGGCGCGAACAACCCGTTCGCCGACTACACCCGCGACGTCACCATCACCGCCAGCGCCAAGATCCCGATCTTCACCGGCGGCATGACCTCCTCGCAGATCCGTCAGGCGGCCGAGCAGGACAATGTCTCGCGGATCGGCATCGAGACCGCCCGGCGCGAGGTGCTGCAGGCGGTGGCGCAGGCCTGGAACCAGCTGCTGGGCGCGCGGGCGAGCCTGGCCGCCGACGAGCAGACGGTGAAGGCCGACACGGTCGCCTACGAAGGCACGCGGCAGGAGCAGCAGGTGGGCCTGCGCACCACGCTGGACGTGCTCAACGCCCAGCAGGAGCTGGAGACCTCGGAGCTGTCGCTGGTCGGGGCCCGGCACGACGAATATGTCGCCGCCGCGGCGGTGCTGGCGGCCATCGGCGCGCTGGAGGCCAAGGACCTGATCCCGAACGAGCCGCGCTACGATCCGAAGACCAACTTCGATAAGGTGCGCCACGGGATCGGCTGGGTGCCGTGGGATCCGGTGGTGCAGGCGCTGGACCGGCTGGGCGCGCCGCAGCCGACGCCGCTGCCGCCGCCCTCGCCGCCGGGCGAGGTGGTCAGGACCCAGTAGCGTTTCGCGCGGCGCCTGAGACACTAAGGACACTCACGGGAAATTGCAGGACGGACGCTTCGCGCGTAGCGTAGCGGCTGAAAGGGATTCTCCCTTGGGGTAACCGACCATGTCCGACCAAAGCGCCCCGGAACCGACGATGGAGGAAATTCTCGCCTCCATCCGCCGCATCATCTCCGAGGACGACGCCCCGGCGGCGGAAGCCGAGGCCGAGCCGGCGCCCGCGCCGGAGCCCGAGGCGGCGCCGGAACCCGAACCTGTCGTCGCCGCCGCCCCTGAACCGGAGCCGGTCGAGGACGTGCTGGAGCTGACCGAACGGGTCTCCGCGCCGGAAACCGTCGGCGACCTCGATGTCTACAAGCCTGAAGTGGAGCCGGCGCCGGCTCCGCCCCCACCGGAGCCGCAGCCCCAGCCGATGACCGCCAGTTTCGATGACGACGACGACGCCCTGGTCAGCGAAGGCAGCTCCGCCGCCGCCGCCAGCGCCTTCAGCAACCTCAGCGCCGCCATCCCGATGCCGGCCGTCGGGCGCACCCTGGAAGACCTGACCCGCGAACTGCTGCGCCCGCTGCTGAAGGCCTGGCTGGACGAAAACCTGCCGCACATCGTCGAGGCGAAGGTGGCCGAGGAAGTCGAGCGCATCGCGCGCATCCGAGTACGATAGCTCCCTCCCCCTTTTGGGGAGGGAAAGATCGCGAAGCGATCAGGGTGGGGGAGTCCGGGGCCGTGCGCTAAGGCTCTCGTTCCGCTATCGTTGACGCTTCAGACCTCCCCACCCTGCGATGCTCCGCATCGCTGTCCCTCCCCATGAAGGGGAGGGAGGTAAGCCCGCAAAGCGCCCATGCTCGACAAGAACTTCGATCCCAAGGCCGTGGAACCCCGCCTCTATGCGATGTGGGAGGCGTCGGGGGCGTTCGCGCCGGTGGACGATCCGGGCGCGGAGACGTTCTGCATCGTCATCCCGCCGCCCAACGTCACCGGCTCGCTGCACATCGGCCATGCGCTGAACAACACCCTGCAGGACATCCTCACCCGCTTCGCACGGATGCAGGGCAAGGCGGCGTTGTGGCTGCCGGGCACCGACCACGCCGGCATCGCCACCCAGATGGTGGTCGAGCGGCAACTGGCCGAGAGCGGCAACATCGGTCGACGCGACATGGGCCGCGAAGCCTTCGTCGAACGGGTCTGGCAGTGGAAGGCGGAGTCCGGCGGCACCATCGTGCGCCAGCTGCGCCGGCTGGGCGCCTCCTGCGACTGGAGCCGCGAGCGGTTCACCCTCGACGAGGGCCTGTCGGCGGCGGTGCGCAAGGTGTTCGTCACCCTGCACAAGCAGGGGCTGATCTATCGCGACAAGCGGCTGGTCAACTGGCAGCCGGAGCTGCAGACCGCCGTCTCCGACCTCGAGGTGGAGAACATCGAGGTCGCCGGCCACATGTGGCGCTTCCGCTACCCGATCGAGGGCCAGCCCGGCCGCTTCATCGTGGTCGCCACCACCCGGCCGGAGACCATGCTGGGCGACACCGCGGTGGCCGTGCATCCGGACGACGAGCGCTACCGCGATCTGGTCGGCCAGCAGGTGCGCCTGCCGTTTGTGGACCGGCTGATCCCGATCATCGCCGACGACTACGCCGACCCCGAGAAGGGCACCGGGGCGGTGAAGATCACCCCCGCGCACGATTTCAACGACTTCCGGGTCGGCCAGCGGCACGGGCTTGAGGCGATCAATGTGCTCACCCCCGACGCCCGGCTGAACGAGGTGGCGCCGCCGGAATTCCGCGGCCTCGACCGGTTCGACGCGAGGAAGCGGATCGTGGCGGCGATGGAGAAGCTCGACCTGATGGAGGGCGTCGACGCCAACAGGATGATGGTCCCCTACGACGAGAAGTCGAAGCTGGTGGTCATCGAGCCCTATCTGACCGACCAGTGGTACGTCGACGCCAAGACCCTGGCGCAGCCGGCGATCAAGGCGGTCGAGGACGGGCATACCGTCTTCGTGCCGAAGAACTGGGAAAAGACCTACTTCGACTGGCTGCGCAACATCGAGCCCTGGTGCATCTCGCGCCAGCTGTGGTGGGGCCACCGGATCCCCGCCTGGTACGGCCCGGACGGCCGGATCTTCGTCGAGGAGACGGAAGCCGAAGCCAGGGCCGCCGCGCTCGCCCACTATGGCCGCGACGAGACCCTGACCCAGGACGAGGATGTGCTCGACACCTGGTTCTCGTCGGGCCTGTGGCCGTTCTCGACCCTGGGCTGGCCGGAGAAGACCGCCGATCTGGCCCGGTTCTATCCGACCAGCACCCTGGTCACGAGCTTCGACATCATCTTCTTCTGGGTCGCTCGGATGATGATGATGGGCCTGCACTTCATGGATGCGGCGCCCTTCCACCGCGTGGTCATCAACGCCCTGATCCGCGACGAGAAGGGTCAGAAGATGTCCAAGACCAAGGGCAATGTGGTCGACCCGCTGCAGCTGATCGGCGAATACGGCGCCGACGCGCTGCGCTTCACGGTGACCGCGATGTCGGGACAGGCGCGCGACATCCGCATGTCGACGCAACGCCTTGAAGGCTATCGCAATTTCGGCACCAAGCTGTGGAACGCGGCAAGGTTCTGCCAGATGAACGGCTGCGTGCGCGTCGAGGACTTCGACCCGGCGTCGGCGCGGCAGACGCTGAACCGCTGGATCCGCGGCGAGACGCTGAAAGCCGAGCGGGCGGTGACCGCGGCGCTGGAAGCCTGCGCCTTCGACGAGGCGGCCGCGGCGCTCTACCGGTTCGTCTGGAACGTCTTCTGCGACTGGCACGTCGAGTTCGCCAAGCCGCTGCTGACCGGCGACGACGCCGAGGCGAAAGCGGAGACCCGGGCGATGACCGCCTGGGTGCTCGACGTGACCTTGAAGCTGCTGCACCCGATCATGCCGTTCATGACCGAGGAGCTGTGGGAGAAGACCGGACTGGATGGGCCGCCGCGCGACTCCATGCTGATTACCGCCCGGTGGCCGAAGCTGCCCGACGCCTACGCCGACTCCGAGGCCGAGGCGGCCATGGCGCTGGTGATCGCCACCATCGCCGAGGGCCGCTCGGTGCGCTCGGAGCTGAACGTGCCGGTGGCCGCCAAGCCCGAGCTGCTGGTGATCGAGGCCGACCCCCGCCGCCGCCTGATCCTGGAAACCAACGCCGCGGCGATCATGCAGATGCTGCGGGTCTCGGCGCTGAAGTTCGACGCCGCGGCAGAGGCCGGCGCCATCCCCTACCTGGCCGAGGGCGCCGCCTTCGCCCTGCCGGTGGCCGAGTTCATCGACCTCGCCGCCGAGCGCGCGCGCCTGGCCAAGGAGATCGCGACCCTCACCGCCGACATCGGCCGCACCGCCGGCAAGCTCGCCAACGCCGACTTCGTCGCCCGGGCGCCGGAAGAGGTGGTTGAGGAGAACCGCGAGCGGCTCGCGGAGGCCGAGAACTCCAAGGCGCGGCTGGAAGCGGCGCTGAAGCGGTTGGAACAAGTGGGTTGAGGTCAAGGTTCAACCCTCGCGTCCAAACACAGCTGTCATCCCGGCCGTAGCATCGCGGAGGGCCGGGATCCCTGAGCGCCGTCGGAGCAGGTGGGTCCCGGACATCCGCTGAGCGGATTCCGGGATGACACTGATTTAGAACGGAGAATCCCTTTGATGGTCTCCGTCATCCGCCATCCGTGACCGCTGCCTTGATCCAACCCATGCCTTCGCCGATCTCCCGGGCGACGTCGCGGCGGACGAAGCGGTAGGTGACCATCAGGCGTGGCCGGTCACTGGCGTTGGGCGCGCCGGCGTGCAGGGTTCTGAGGTCCATCAGCCACGCATCGCCGGGTCCGCCCGTGAGCTCAACCACTCGCAGCGGCAGGTTTTCCACCGCCCCGCTCGGCAGTTCGGCGTCGTCGGCCCAGGGGATCGGCGCTTTGGCCCACAGCTGGCGGATGAACGGCTCGTGTCCGATCTCGCGGTGCACCTGCTTGGCGGTCATGAAGCGGCCGTCGCCCAGCAGCCGATGCGAGCCGGCGATGGCCAGCGTGCCGCCGCCGCGCGGGGCCACCTGGTCCAGGAAGGCGAACACCTGCACGCCAGCGGGCCGGCGGCTCGCCAGGCGCGGCGCGTCGGTATGCCAGCCGCTGGTCAGCATCCACTGGTCTGCGTTGGGCAGGGTGAACAGCACCTGCGGGCGCGGGTAGATGCGCCGATCGATCTCGCGGCCTTCCAGCAACTCGTCGACCGGGACGCGGATCGCCGGCGCCTCCATCAGCGCCGCCAGCTCAGGATGCTTGTTGCCGATGGTCTTGCCCGCCGACGGACCGTTGCTCGGCCAGACCGGACGGGGTAGGGCGTCGAGGCGCCAGGCGCCGTCCCGCCAAAGTCCGATCCGCTCCAGCGGACGCAGCACCGCGGCGCGGGCCCGCTCGACGAGATCGGCCGGCAACACGCCGGGCAGACGCAGGACTCCGTCGCGGGCGAACGTATCGCGCTGCTCGGGCGTGAGGGCGGATTGGGTGGGGTGGCTCTGGGACATGGCTCCGTCTCCTCTGACGGCGCCCCGCGGTAAACTGTTCGCGCCGGCCGAAGAGGTCCGGAGCGTCCAGTCTACCGCGGTACTGATTTCCCGCGGCCCACCGCGGGGACGCGGTGAACGACAGGCGAAGCTTAAGCCTCCGCCGCGCCGCGATCAACCACCCGCCGCCCCAGGAAGCCGCCGAAGTAGGACGGCAGCGACCAGCCGAACAGCATGGCGGCGATGCGCAGGCCCGCGCCGGCAGCGAAACCCAGCAGGCTGGCGATGTCGGCGCCGATCAGCGGCTGGGCCACCACATAGACGCTGGCCCCGAGCAGCGCGGCGGTGACGTAGATCTCCCGGCTGAGCAGCACCGATGGCTCGCCGGCGGTGATGTCGCGGATGATGCCGCCGGCGGTCGCGGTCAGCACCCCCATCAGCACCGCCACCACGGGATTGACTCCCAATGCCAGGGCCTTGTCCGCCCCAAGCACCGCGAAGGCCGAAAGTCCGAGGGCGTCCGGCCAGAGCAGCAGCAGTTGCGCCCGCTCCCGGAACCCCACCAGCCACACCGCCGCGCCGGTCGCCACCGCGATGGTCAGGTTCGCCGGGTCGCGCACCCAGACGATCGGCTGGCCCAGCAACAGGTCGCGCAGCGTGCCGCCCCCCAGGCCGGTGATCGCCGCGAAGAAGATGAAGGTCACCACGTCGTGCTTGCGCCGCGCCGCCGCCATCGCCCCGGTGGCGGCGAACAGCGCCACCCCGGCATAGCTGAACACATTGGGCAGGCTGAGCAGGCTGATCGTGGACATTCGTCGGCTCCCGAAACGGTGCGCGGCGCCAGCGGGCGAACCCCCCAGGCGCCGTTTGCATCATGCCGTTCCTTATGCTTGTTCACCTATCCGAAATCGCCGGTCCAGCCGGCGCCGGGAGGAGTGTTTTGATGACCGAAGCCGCCGCCAAGCCCTGGCCCGCGATGTCCATCGCCCAGGCGCACGCCCTGATGACTCAGCCCGGCTCGCCGCTGGAAATGGAGGAGCTGGTGATCCGGGGCGTGAAGACCCGGGTGTGGAAGAACGCGCCGCCCAGCTTGCGCGCCGTCGCCGAGGGCGCCCGGGCGTTCGGGGGCAAGATCTTCCTGGTGCACGAGGACGAGCGGGTCAGTTTCGACGCCTTCCTGCGCGCCGTCTCGGCCCTGGCCCACGAACTGGTCGCCCAGGGCGTCGGCAAGGGCGACCGGGTGGCGATCGTCATGCGCAATATCCCCGAATGGCCGGTGGCCTTCTACGCCGCCGCCTCGATCGGGGCGATCGTCACGCCGCTGAACGCCTGGTGGACCGGGCCGGAGCTGGAATACGGCCTGACCGACTCCGGCGCCAAAGTGGCCATCGTCGATTCCGAACGCCTGGAGCGCATCGCCGAGCATCTGGAACACTGTCCGGATCTGCGGCGCGTCTACGTCGCCCGCGAGGACGACGAAATCGCCAATCCGCTGGTCGCACGGCTGGAGGACGTCATCGGCGGGCCGAACGATTGGGCCAGGCTGCCGGACCGGCCGCTGCCGCCGGTGGAGATCGAGCCCGAGGACGACGCCACCATCTTCTACACCTCCGGCACCACGGGAAAGCCGAAGGGGGCGCTGGCCACCCAGCGCAACGTCAACTCCAACATCATGGCGGGCATGGTCGGCGCCATCCGGCCGTTCCTGCGCCGGGGCGAGGCGCCGCCGCAGCCGGACCCCAACGCGCCGCAGCGCTCCAGCCTGCTGTCGGTGCCGTTCTTCCACGCCACCGGCTGCTTCGCGGTGCTGAACCCGACCCTGGCCAGCGGCGGCAAGATCGTGATGATGCGCCGCTGGGATCCCGTGCGCGCCTTCGAGCTGATCGAGCGCGAGAAGATCCAGAGCGCCGGCGGCGTGCCCACCATCGCCTGGCAGCTGATCGAGCACCCCTTGCGCAAGAACTACGACCTCTCGTCGCTGGTCTCGGTGGCCTATGGCGGCGCGCCCTCGGCGCCGGAGTTGGTGCGCAAGATCAAGGAGACCTTCCCGCTCTCATCGGCCGGCAACGGCTGGGGGATGACCGAGACCTCCGCCACGGCCACCGGCAACGGCGCCGAGGATTATGAGGCCAAGCCCGACAGCTGCGGCCCGGCCGTGCCGGTCACCGACCTGAAGATCATGACCGTCGACGGCGAGCCGCGGGAACTGCCCATCGGCGAAGTTGGCGAGCTGTGGTGCAAGGGGCCGCAGGTGGTGAAGGGCTACTGGAACAAGCCCGAGGCCACCGCCCAGACCTTCGTCGATGGCTGGGTGAAGACCGGCGACCTGGCGCGGCTCGACGACGAGGGATTCTGCTTCATCATCGACCGGGCCAAGGACATGCTGATCCGCGGCGGCGAGAACATCTACTGCATCGAGGTCGAGAACGTCCTCTACGACCACCCGGCGGTGATGGACGCGGCCCTGGTCGGCATCCCGCACCACCAGCTGGGCGAGGAGCCGGGGGCGGTGGTCACCTTGAAGCCCGGCGCGGAGGCCACCGAACAGGAACTGCGCGCCTTCGTCGCCGAGCGCCTGGCCGCCTTCAAGGTGCCGGTGAAGATCCTGTTCTGGAAGGAAACCCTGCCCCGCAACGCCAACGGCAAGATCTTGAAGAACGAGCTGAAGAAGCTGTTCGTCACCGAGAGCGCCGGGTAGGGCGGCGGGCCGCTACTCCGCTACGTGGTAGCGGCCGTCGGGGTCGCGGCAGACCCGGACGTAGTGCCGCTCTACCGTGCCGTCGGGCATGTAGATCGGGCTGGGCGCCTCGGTGCAGCGATTGTCGTCATAGCCCTGAGGCGGGGCGCCCTGGTCGCCGTAGCGGTCGTCGTAGCTCTGGCGCGGGGGCGGCGGCGGACCGGCGTCGTAGCCTGAACGATCGGCGTAGTAGCGGCTGTCGTAGCGGTCTTCGCCGGCGCTGGGCTGCGGGCCGCGATAGGCGTTCAGCGGCGGCGGCGGGCCGCAATCGGTGGTGCTGGAGCCGACCACCGCCCCGCCGACCGCGCCCACGCCGGCGCCGACGAGGGTGCCGCCGGTGCGATGGCCGCCGGCGGCGATGTTGGAGCCCAGGAGGCCGCCGAGGATGCCGCCGATGATCGCGCCGGCGACGCCGTTGCCCTGCCTGGCCCGCTCGCACTGATCGTAGGTCGTGGGCGGGGGAGGCGGAGCGGGCTGGGCGGCGGCGATGGCCGGGGCCAGGCAGGAGCCCAGCGCCAGGGCGGCCAGTCCGCCGACAAGGGTGGCCTTGCGGCTGATAAGCGATTGAATCACGGGGATGGTCTCCTGAACGCGGGGACTAGGGTATGGAGGGGCGGCCGACGCTCGGCTTGGATGGCCCCAATGATATGTTCATGCCCGTTCCAATGTGAACGGGACCTGACCGGACCGATTGTCGCGTGAAGCGTCGCCCGGCCCGACAGCCCACGCCCGTCGTCGGCCCCGTCCGCGAGCTGGCCATCGTCCGCATGGGCGCCCAGAGCGACGGGATCAGCGACGACGGGGTGTTCGTCGCCGGCGCGCTGCCGGGCGAGCAAGTGCGCGCCGCGGTTACCGGCGACCGGGGCGAACTGGTCGAGGTGCTCCAGGCCAGCGCCGAGCGCGTCACGCCGCCCTGTCCGCATTTCGGCCGCTGCGGCGGCTGTTCGCTGCAGCACTTGGCAGAGGCGCCGCAACTAGCCTGGAAAGCCGAGCAGATCCGCCAGGACCTCGCCCGCGAGCGGATCGAAACCGACATCCTGCCGGCCTTCGCCGCCCCGCCGGGATCGCGCCGGCGCCTGGCCCTGCACGCCCGCAAGGGTGGCCCCGAGGGCGCGGTGATCGGCTTCAAGGCCCGTCGGTCCTGGAGCCTGGTCCCGATCGAGGTCTGCCCGGTCGCCGATCTGCGCCTGGTCGCGGCCTTCCCGGCGCTCCGGCGCCTGGCCGCCGGCCTGTTCGAGAACCCCAAGTCCGCGCCGATCCTGCACGTCACCCTCACCGAGACCGGCCTCGACGTCGACGTCAGCGGCGTCGAGCGCAAGGCCGGCGGGCTTTCCGCCGACGCCCGCCAGCGGGTCGCCGAGGCCGCCGCCGCCGCCGACTTCGCCCGGGTCAGCCTCGACGGCGAGGCGCTCTACCAGTCCCGCGAGGCGGTTGTGCGCATCGGTCCGGCGATGGTCGCCCTGCCGCCCGGCGGCTTCCTGCAGGCGGTGGCCGAGGCCGAGGCGGCGATGGCCGCCTTCGCGCTGGAGGCCCTCAGCGGCGCCAAGGCCGTCGCCGACCTCTACTGCGGCGTCGGCGCCTTCGCGCTCCGCCTCGCCACCCAGGCGCCGGTCAACGCCTACGACATCTCCGCCCCGGCGATAAAGGCGCTCAGCGCCGCGCAGGCCTCCGCGACCAGCCTGAAACCCATCCGCGCCGAAGCCCGCGACCTCGTCCGCCGCCCGGTGCTGGCCGAGGATCTGAAACGCATCGACGCCGTGGTCATCGACCCGCCCCGGGCCGGCGCCTACGAGCAGCATCGGGAACTGGCCCGCTCCGGCGTCGCCCGGGTGGTCGGCGTCTCCTGCAACCCCTCCACCTTCGCCCGCGACGCGCGCCTGCTGATCGACGCCGGCTTCGTGCTCGAGCGCCTCATGCCGGTGGACCAGTTCCTCTGGTCGGCCCATATCGAGCTGGTGGGGCTGTTCGCCCGGAGGACCTGAGTGAGCGAGCCGAAGGCCGATCGGAAGCCAGACCAGACCGGACGCCCGGCCTTCGCCGGCGACGCCCGCGCCTATGCCGCCGCCGCCGCGGTCAAGGCGCTCTGGTGGGGCGCGGCCGGCATCGCCGCCCGGGCGCTGGCCCGGCCCACCGACGCCGCCCCGCCGACCTTCTCATCCGACGCCGAGCCGCCCCCGGCCGGCTTCGTGCGCAAGGCCTGGCTCAGCGCCTTCGAGAAGGAGGCCGCCGACGTCGCCGCCGGTCTCTATCCGGCCATGGACGACCGCCCCGCCGACCCGGTCCGCGCCGTCCGCCGCACCGCCGACTTCATCACCGACGCGCTCGCGGTCGAGGCCCGCCGCCGCCGGGGCGACGGGGCCGAGGTGCGGGGTGAGTCCCCCGACAGCTACCCCGCCTACTACCGCCAGAACTTCCACTTCCAGAGCGGCGGCTGGTTCACCGCCGAGAGCGCCGGCCGCTACGAGGCCCAGGTCGAGGCGCTGTTCGCCGGCACCGCCGGGGCGATGCGCCGGCGCGCACTGTCGCTGCTGGCCAAGGCCTGGCGCGAGCGCGATCACCGGGGCCTGAAGGTGCTCGACCTCGCCTGCGGGACCGGCGCCTTCCTCGGCGACCTGGCCGCGGCGTTTCCGAGGGCGCGCCTCTACGGCCTCGACCTGTCGCCGGCCTACCTCGACACCGCCCGCCACTCCGCTCCTGCCGCCGGCTTCGTCCAGGGCAAGGCCGAGCAGCTGCCCTTCGCCGACGCCAGCCTGGACGCGGTGACCGCCGTCTATCTGTTCCACGAGCTGCCGCCGAAGGTGCGCACCGCCGTCGCCGCCGAGATCGCCCGGGTGCTGAAGCCCGGCGGCGTCTTCGCCCTGGCCGATAGCATCCAGCCGGTCGACGAGCCGCGCCTGACCCGCCTGCTGGAAGCCTTCCCGGCCTATTTCCACGAGCCCTACTACGCCACCTACGCCCGCGCCGACCTCACCGCCCTGTTCGGGAAGGCGGGTCTCACCGCGGTCGCCAAAGACCACGCGTTCCTGACCAAGGCGGTGCTGTTTTCCAAGTGACTCCTTCTCCCGCAAGGGGAGAAGGGAACCAACTACCCCGCCTTGCGCATCCGCACCGGCGTCTGTTGCGCGTCGAACGTCGCCGCGTGCGCCGCGCCCACGGTGTGCAGCAGGCGCATGATCACCGCTTCGGAGTAGGCGCCCGGCTCGAACGGGCCGCGCCGGTCCAGTTCGCCAATCACCGCCGCGTCCTGGTGGTTCAGCAGCCGCGTCGCCATGCTCCAGCGCCCGAACGCCCTCAGCGCCGCCGGCCCTTGGGCCAGGATGACGGCGTCGTGGTGGCGCGGGTCGGACAGGATCGCCCGGTGCCCCGCCCGCACCGCCATCGGCTCGCCTTCCAGCGCCTGGATGAACCAGCCCCGGTAGGCCACCAGCAGGCCGGTGATCCCGCGCCAGCTGTTGTTGCGCAGCGAGGCCGCCAGGATCTGCGGCAGCTCCGCATCCAGCCGGGCGCGGGTGTGCGAGGTCATCTTGCTGGCGTAGATCAGGCGGAAAATCTGGGCGGGCTGGGTCATGCGGCCATGCTCGCCCGCGCGCCTTCAGCGAGACCCTAACAGACGCTGCGGCCGATTGCCCCGAGCGCCGTTGCGCTGCCGCGGCAAACCCGCGCAGGATGTCGGTCTTGCCCGGGCCGAAGCGTCCTTGGGCGACGCCGCACGCGCTTCGAAGGAGACCGCCGATGTCCAACCCGCGCTTCCGCTGGTACGAGCTGATGACCACCGACGCCGCCGCCGCGGCCGTCTTCTACCGCGCCGTGGTCGGCTGGCGCACCGAGGACGCCGGCGGCCCGGGCATGGCCTACACCACCTTCCACGTCGGCGACGCCTACGGCATGGCCGGCATGCTCACCCTCTCGCCCGAGGCGCTCGCCGCCGGCGCCCAGCCCGGCTGGATGGGCTATCTCGGCGTCCCCGACGTCGACGACTACGCCCGCCGCCTCGCCGCCGCCGGCGGGAGCGTCCACCAGCCGCCCATGGACATCCCCGGCGTCCTGCGCATGGCCGGGGTCAAGGACCCTACCGGGACCGCCTTCGTCATCTACAAGGGCATCCCACAGACCGGCGAGGCGGACGCCGGTCCGCCCGAGGGCGCGCCGGGCGAGGTCGGCTACGTCGGCTGGCGCGAGCTGATGGCCGGCGACGGCCAGCGCGCCTTCGACTTCTATTCGGGCCTGTTCGGCTGGAACGAGGCCGGCGTCCACGACATGGGCCCCATGGGAACCTACCGCCTGTGGTCGACCACCGGCGCCATGGGCATGGCCGCGGCCGAGGGCGGCATGATGACCGCCCCGCCAGGCGGCCCGGGCCCGCGCTGGAACTTCTACTTCCGGGTCGCCGGCGCCGACGCCGCCGCCGCCCGCATCACCGCCGCCGGCGGCCAGGTGATCAACGGCCCCCACCAGGTCCCCAGCAACGACTGGGTGGTCCAGGCCCTAGACCCGCAAGGCGCCAGCTTCAACCTGATCAGCGCCACGAAGTAACGCTGCGCTGACGCTCTCCTCACCCGCAAAGCGGGGGAGGGGGACCACGCAGTGGTGGAGGGGGCGGGGGCCAGAGCACCGCCCCAAACCCCGTCATCCACCTATAATCACCTATAATATAGGTCCCATCCCCCCGAACCGACCCCACGGCGCGCCCGGCCGCCGACGCCCAAACCGCTCTTCACAATGCCAAAGACCGAACCGCCAAACATACGGCACTATCAGTAACTATTCAAGTCATCACCACCCCAACATCCCGCTCATCCCGGCGAAAGCCGGGACCCAGGCAAGCCTACCGGCGACGAGCCTGTGGCCAGCAAATTCATGGACCACGAACCTCACGAACCACACGAACGCCTCCGCGCTGGCGCCGCCCTTGTTCGTGAGGTTCGTGAGGTTCGTGGTCAGAATCTTCAGGCTCGCGCCGCGAGCCACCCGCTTCGCCGGGATGAGCGGGCGGGGAGGATCAAATCCCGACCCCAAACCCCCGCACCCGATACCGCCCCCGCCCGAGAAACTCGAGCCAGCCCTGGTCGCGCAGCACCTGCAGCTGCTGGCGTATCTTCGGGCGGACGTTGTGGTTGCCGGGATAGAGCGCCGCCAGCCGGGCCTCGAACCCATAGGCGTCGGCCAGGGTGAAGCTCTCGCGCCCCATCGCCTCGACAGCCTTCATCACCTCGATCAGCCAGCCGCGCGCCCCGAGCCCGGCCTGGCGCAGGAACAGGGTCGAGCGCCACTGCGCCAGCACCGCGTGCCGCTCCAGCGCCTCGCCGCATTCCTCCCCTGCCGCGCAGGGGAGGGGGACCACGCGAAGCGTGGTGGAGGGGGGCGCCAGCCACACCTTGCCGCTTTCGGGCACTCCTCCACCGCGAAGCGGGGGAGGTGGCGCGCGCCAGCGCGACGGAGGGGGCGCACGATCTTCGACCCCACCCAGCCGGCCCGCCGCGCCGTCGGCGCCAGCGGCGGCCGCGCCTCGATAATCGCGGCGGTGAAGAACTGCTTCGGCACGAAGAACAGGTCTGTCACCGCGAACCGCGCCAGGTCATAGTTCATCAGCATCAGGTTCGGGCTGGTGTCCGAGGCCAGCCGCAGCATCTTCGCGCCGTAGGCGCCGTCCGCCACCCGCGGGCCGAACCGCCCGCGCTGCGACTTCAGCTCGAACTGCTCCCGGCACTGGCCGCAGTAGAAGTCCGCCACCGGGCTGTTGTTGGGGTAGCGCCCGATCCGCCGCTCGCCGCAGCTCGGGCAGAACAGATGCGCCGCCAGCCAGCTCTCGGTGAACACCCGCGCCCGCTGCGAGCCGCTGACGTACCCGACCCCAGGCTCCTCGAACCCGAGGCTGAAGATCAGCGGCGCGTCAGCCATGCCGGCGAGCGCGTGGCGCGGCCAGACGTCCGCAAAGATATTGGCGAATGTAGTGTTGGATGACTTATTTGACGCGATACAGGATGGGACTCGAAGCGCAAAGGAGCTAATCAAAGGTATGGTTCGAGGTGGTCGTTGGGACGTTCTGGAATCGCAGGCAATAAATCAAGAAGCGGCAACGGCACTGATGGATGATGACATAATAAAATTCATGGTCGTGAGATCGTTCGCATTGATGGAACGTGCGCAGGTCCTGGTTGAAGGCGAGCTGGACTTTGATGCAAGCTGATATTCGGGTTGTGTAAGCCCGTTGCCTTCTCTCGCCTACCTCCGCCGCCCCTTCCGGAACCGCTCCGCCGCCTCCGCCCGCGCCGCGGCCTTCACCTTCGTCACCGCGCCCTTGTCCACCGCCTGGCCCTCGGGGGTGAACACCTCGTTGGCGAATTCCAGGTCGAGCATCTTCAGGCGCTTGATCTCGTCGCGCACCCGGGCGGCTTCCTCGAACTCCAGGTTGGCGGCGGCGGCGCGCATCTTGGCTTCGAGGTCGCGCAGGGTCGCCTGGAAGTTGGAGCCGAGGAACGGGCGGGCGTCCTCGGCGACGCCGGCGTCAACGGTCACCCGGTCGCCGCGCTCGTAGGGGCTGGCCAGGATGTCCTTGATCGAGCTCTTGATGCTCTCCGGGGTGATGCCGTGGGCGGCGTTGTAGAGCTCCTGCTTCTCCCGCCGCCGGCTGGTCTCGGCCATCGCCCGCTCCATCGAGCCGGTGATGTGGTCGGCGTAGAGGATCACCTTGCCGTCGATATTCCGCGCCGCGCGGCCGATGGTCTGGATCAGGCTGGTCTCCGATCTGAGGAAGCCCTCCTTGTCGGCGTCCAGGATGGCCACCAGGCCGCATTCGGGGATGTCCAGGCCCTCGCGCAGCAGGTTGATGCCCACCAGCACGTCGAAGGCGCCCAGGCGCAGGTCGCGGATGATCTCGATCCGCTCCAGGGTGTCGATGTCGGAGTGCATGTAGCGCACGCGCAGGCCCTGCTCGTGCATGTACTCGCTGAGGTCCTCGGCCATCTTCTTGGTCAGCACGGTGACCAGGGCGCGGTAGCCGCGCTTGGCCATCTGCCGGCACTCGTCGATCACGTCGTCCACCTGGCTGAAGCCGCCGGTGGTGACGGGGCGGACCTCGACCGGCGGGTCGATCAGGCCGGTGGGGCGGATCACCTGCTCGGTGAAGACGCCGCCGGTCTTCTCCAGCTCCCACTGCGCCGGGGTGGCCGAGACGAAGGTGGTGTCCGGCCGCATCGCCTCCCACTCCTCGAACTTCAGCGGGCGGTTATCCAGGCAGGAGGGCAGGCGGAAGCCGTATTCGGCCAGGGTGAACTTGCGCCGGTAGTCGCCCCGGTACATGGCGCCGATCTGCGGCACCGTCTGGTGGCTCTCGTCGACGAACAGCAGGGCGTTGTCGGGGATGTATTCGAAGAAGGTCGGCGGCGGCTCGCCGGGGCGGCGGCCGGTTAGGTAGCGGCTGTAGTTCTCGATGCCGGCGCAGCTGCCGGTGGCCTCGATCATCTCGATGTCGAAGGTGGTGCGCTGCTCCAGCCGCTGGGCCTCCAGCAGCTTGCCGTTGGCCACCAGCCAGTCCAGCCGCTCCTTCAGCTCCGCCTTGATCGAGCTCACCGCCTGGATCAGCGTCGGCCGGGGGGTGACGTAGTGGCTGTTGGCGTAGACCCGCACCTGCTTCAGCTCGGCGGTCTTCTTGCCGGTCAGCGGGTCGAACTCGCTGATCGCCTCGACCTCGTCGCCGAACAGGGCGACCCGCCAGGCGCGGTCCTCGTAGTGGGCGGGGAAGATCTCGATGGTGTCGCCGCGGCGGCGGAAGGTGCCGCGCTCGAAGGCGTTATCGTTGCGCTTGTACTGCTGGGCGACCAGGTCGGCGATCAGCCGCCGCTCCTCGACCTTGTCGCCGACCTTCAAGGTGAAGGTCATCGCCGAATAGGTCTCCACCGAGCCGATGCCGTAGATGCAGCTGACCGAGGCGACCACGATCACGTCGTCCCGCTCCAGGATCGCCCGGGTGGCCGAGTGGCGCATCCGGTCGATCTGCTCGTTGATCGATGAGTCCTTCTCGATATAGGTGTCGGTGCGCGGGACGTAGGCCTCCGGCTGGTAGTAGTCGTAGTAGGAGACGAAGTACTCGACCGCGTTCTCCGGGAAGAAGCTCTTGAATTCGCTGTAGAGCTGGGCGGCCAGGGTCTTGTTGTGGGCCAGGATCAGCGCCGGCCGCTGGGTCTGCTCGATGATCTTGGCCATGGTGAAGGTCTTGCCGGAGCCGGTGACTCCCAGCAGCACCTGGTCGTGCTCCCGCGCCTCGATGCCCGCCACCAGCTCGGCGATCGCCGTCGGCTGGTCCCCGGCCGGGTCATAGTCGCTGACCAGCTTGAAGACGCCCCCGCCCTCGGCCTTCTCCGGCCGGACAGGACGGTGCGGCGTCCA
>Ga0302279_10002638_pt1 | contig 23389 bp, 24 predicted proteins | sample III_Bog_N3_3_FD_194541 | JGI IMG/M metagenome (GOLD analysis project Ga0302279, IMG submission 194541) | Peat permafrost microbial communities from Stordalen Mire near Abisko, Sweden - III_Bog_N3_3 | ecosystem: Environmental > Terrestrial > Soil > Wetlands > Peat | place: Sweden: Abisko...
AGCTCCATGGAGCCTTGGCTGGGAGCCGGATGGACTGGCCTCCAGAACCCTGCGTGACGGCAAGCCGGGGCTGAGTTTGAACAGGGATTAACGCCGATATCCAGGGAAAAGCAGGATAAAGAAAGCCTGATCATTGGCTCAGCCGGATTTGCCGACAGCCCCTAGCCGAAGGCCGAAGCCGGGGGCCAAGCCGCTTGCCTGTTTGGCTGGCTTGCCCCCGGGCGACCGTGTGGCTGCCGGGCGTGGGGGCGGGTGGCCCGGGGAATCAGGCCGCAGTATTGCTCAACCATGAAAAAGGTGGGCGTCGGGCCGAGCCCGGACGGCGGGATCCAACCTGAATAGCTCATCCTGGTCTTTTGATCCGGGCCGACGCTCCGGCCCCGCCGACGCAGGAATGGTGTTCCAGGCGGTTCCGGGGGCTTCGGCGCGCCACGCGGGGCCGGCCCCGCCCGGGATCCGGGGGGGACCCGCGAGCCCGGAAATGGGGTGCAAATGCATCCGAAAATGATGAAATAATCTCTATAGGCAAATAATACCATAAATTTCTTATTGACTAAATTCGAATTCGCAAGAAATTGAGGGGGCGGGGTCTTCGGGATCCTCAAGGGGTAGATAATGAACAATCAATCAGAGGTTGGGTTGAACCTATCGACCATCGGGATGCTGATCGTCGCCGCCCGGCGCTCCATCCGGCAACTGATCGCCGCCAAGGTGGTGCCCCTGGACATCACGCCGCATCACTACTGGATGCTGATCGTCCTGCTGCGTGGGGCGCCCATGTCGCTGGGCGAACTGGCCCGGGCGATGTGGATGGACAACCCGACCGTGTCGCGCATGGTTCAGCAGATGGGGCTGCGCGGCTACCTGAGCGTGGGGCCCGACCCGACCCACGGCCGGCGGATCCGCATCCGGCTGACCCCGGAGGGGCTGGTCCTGTGCGAACAGCTCACCCGCATCGGCGAGGATTTCCAGGACAACGCCCAGAAGGGCATGACTCCCGAAGAGGTGACCATTCTGCGCGAAGGGCTGTGCAAGTACATCCGCAACCTGGACGTGATGGTCGCCAACGAGCTGCCGGGCATGCCCATCCGGCCCCAGCACCACCACACGGCCCCGGCGCCCCAGGAGCGGGCCGCGGGCAGCTGAGCCCGCTGGAGCGGCCTGGGCTCCGCAGATCTGGGTTGAGAATCGCGGCCTTGGCTGCGATCCTTTAGTGTTATGAGACTCGATCCGCTTGGCGACTTCCAACGAACCCACCGCAACGGCCAGCTGAGGCTGGAGCACACCGGCCAGACGGTGCGCTTACTCGGCTGGTGTAAGCGTGTCCGCAATCTGGGCTCCCTGGTCTTTCTGGATCTGCGCGACCGCTGGGGCCTGGTCCAGCTGGTGGCCAACGAGAACGAGGTGTCCCCGGAGCTGCTGGCCAGGCTCAAGGCCGTGCGCAGCGAGTTCGTGCTGGGCGCCGAGGGCGTGGTGGCCGAGCGGGAGCAGAAGAACCCCCAGATGCCCACGGGCGATATCGAGGTCCGGCTCAGCGGTCTGCGCATCCTCAATTCGGCCCAGACCCCGCCCATTCCCCTGGACGATAGCGCCGAAGCCAACGAGGACCAGCGCCTGAAGTACCGCTTCCTGGACCTGCGCCGGGAAAGCCTGCAGCGGAACCTGGTGCTGCGCAGCGAGGTCATGAACATCGTGCGCAACTACTTCCGCCAGAACGATTTCGTCGAGGTGGAAACGCCGATCCTCGGCAAGTCCACCCCCGAGGGGGCCCGGGACTACCTGGTGCCCAGCCGACCCCATCCGGGCCAGTTCTATGCCCTGCCCCAGTCGCCGCAGCTCTACAAGCAGCTGCTCCAGGTGGCCGGCTTCGAACGCTACGTGCAGATCTGCCGGTGCTTCCGGGACGAGGACCTGCGGGCCGACCGCCAGCCTGAATTCACCCAGGTGGACGTGGAGATGAGCTTCGTCCGGCCGGTGGATATCCAGAACATGATGGAGCCGCTGCTGGTGGAGCTGGCCGCCCTGGTGGGCAAGGACGTGCAGGCGCCGTTCCCGCGGCTGCCGTACCGTGACGCCATGGAGTGGTACGGTTCCGACAAGCCGGATACCCGGTGCGCCGTGCGCATCCAGGACGTGACCAGCGTGTTCGCCGGCAGCGAGTTCGGCCTGTTCCGGGCCGCCGCCGACAGCCAGGGCGCCTCCCGGGTCCGGGCCCTGTTCTTCGCTGGCGAGGCGGCGGCGGCCCACAGCCGCAAGCAGCTGGACGAGCTCGGCGATCTGGCCAAGCATCTGGGCTCGGGCGGCCTGCCCTACGCCAAGTGGGGCAAGGACGGGCTGTCCTCCAGCTTCAAGAAGTTCCTGGACCCGGCCACCGAAGCCGCGCTGCGGGAGCGGCTGGGCGCTACGAGCCAAGGGAGCGAAAGCGGCGAAGGCCTGGCGGTGTTCGCGGTGGGCAGCTCCCAGCAGACCTCCAAGGTGCTGGGCGAAGTGCGCCTGCGGCTGGCCCGGGCCCTGGGCCTGATCGACGAATCCAAGTTCGAGTTCCTGTGGGTGGTGGACTTCCCGCTCCTGGACTGGAGCGAGGAGGACCAGCGCTTCGTGGCCTGCCACCATCCCTTCACCGGACCGCACCCCGAGGATCTGGCTCTTCTGGAGACCGACCCGGGCAGCTGTCGGGCCCAGGCCTACGACGTGATCCTCAACGGCTTCGAACTGGGCGGCGGCTCCATCCGGATCCACGACGCGGAGATCCAGTCCCGGCTGTTCAAGGCCATCGGCATGAGCCCCGAGGAGGCCCGGGACCAGTTCGGCTTCCTGCTGGACGCCCTGGCCTTCGGCGCGCCGCCCCACGGCGGCATCGCCCTGGGGCTGGACCGCCTGGTCATGCTGCTGGTGGGCGCCAGCAACATCCGCGAGGTCATCGCCTTCCCCAAGACCGCCCAGGCCCGTTGCCTCATGACCAACGCGCCCTCGCCGGTGAATCCGCGCCAGCTCAAGGAGCTGGGCATCGGGATCAGCTAGCTTCCGGCGGGACTGACCTCCGGTGCCCCGGCCGGCGCAGGCTCGCCCTGCACGACCGCCCGGATGGTCTCTTCCTCGGCGGCCAGGAACAGCGGCGTCGCGCCGGGCAGTTCCGATGCCAGCCGGAACGTCGACCGGCCGCCCTTCTTGGCCGCATACATGGCGGCGTCGGCCAGCTTGAGCAGGATGGCCGCCTCGGTGCCGTCGGCCGGGGCCAGGGCGATGCCGATGCTGGTGCCGATCTGCAGGCTGGCGCCGGCGATGATGAAGGGGGTCGCCAGGGTCTGGATCACCTTGGACGCCACCAGGGCGGCGGCTTCGGGGCCACCCAGATCGGACAGAATCATCACGAACTCATCCCCGCCCAGCCGGCCGATGGTGTCGCCCTTGCGGGTCACCGCCGCCATGCGGTGCGCGGCCTCCCGCAGCAGGGCGTCGCCCGCGTCATGGCCGTGGAGGTCGTTGACCTGCTTGAAGTGGTCCAGATCCAGGAACAATAGGCCGAGCGAGTGGCCGCAGCGGGCCGTGCGGGCCAGCCCGTGTTCGAGCCGGTCCAGGATCATGATCCGGTTGGGCAGCCCGGTGAGGCTGTCGTAGAAGGCCTGTTTGCGGATGATATCCACCCGCTGCGTCTGCTCGGTCACATCGTGCACCGCCAGGACGACCCCCTGGAGCACGCCCTGCTGGGTCAGGGGGGCCATGCGGAACTCGAAGACTCCCTCCTGGTGCGGCATGGGCCCGGTCCAGCTGAACGGCCGGGTGGGATCCAGCCGGATCGATTCCGGCCAGAACCGGGCCGGATCCCGTTCGCCCAGCAGCAGGCGCTTGGCGTCCTGGCCGATCGCCGCCTCCGGGGCGATCCGCAGCCAGTCCGAGGCGGTCCGGTTGAGGCGCACCACCCGGCCTTCGGCGTCGATGCAGAGCATCGCCTCGGTGACCGCGTCGAAGGCCATCTCCCATTCGGCGGCGGCCCGGCGCAGCTGCAAGATCGAATGGCGCTTGGCCATCAGCAGTTCCCGGAAGGCCCGGGCGAAGGTGCCGATCTCGTCCGAGGCGTCCGTGGCGCCCAGCATGCCCAGCACATCGTGGCCGTACAGCTGGTCGTCCGGGAGCCGGATGATGGCGCGCACCGCCTGCTCCAGGTGGTGGAGTGGCCCGGTGGCCTTGCGGATGACCAGCATGGCGACGCCCATGAGCACCAGCATGCCGAAGGTGGTGCTCAGCAGCAGCATCCGGCGGAATCCGGCGACGCCCTGTTCGGCCTCCGCCTGGGGAATCTCGAAGCCGACGATCCAGGAGGTGCCCACCACCCGGGCGAAGGAGGCCAGCATGGGCACGCCCCTGGAGTTCACCGTGGTGCCGCCGCCTTCGAAGCCCGCCAGGGCCCGGTCCAGGAGCGGGTTGGCCCCGGGCGGCACGTCCCGCTGGAGGACGCGCTCCGCGTCCGGATGCAGCAGCATCAGGCGCGAGGTGTCCATGATGAAGGGGAAGCCGTTGCGCCCGGCCCGCTGCTCCCGGATGGCCCGAAGCACGCCCGGGCCGAGCAGGTCGTACGAACAGCCCACCATCGCCAGGAAGTCCCCACCGGCGCTCAGGATGGGCGCGGTGAAGGTCAGCACCGGCCGGCCGGTGCGCTCGGAGATGTACGGGTCGCTCATCACGCCCCGGTGGGTGGTGCGGGTCCACTGGAAGTAGTCCGGGAAGGCCACCGGGTGGTCCCACAGCTCCCGGTGCTGCGGCGCGTCCAGGATCAGGCGGCCCTGGGCGTCCAGCAGGAAGATCCCGCTGCCGAAATCCAGGGTCTCGTTCAGGCGCGTGAGCCGGGCGGCCAGACCCGGGCGGGCCCGGGGCTCCAGCATCTCCGGGGTGATGGCGGCCGCCACGGTGCCGGCCTTCATCTGCGCGTCCTCCACGAAGCTGCGCACCAGGGTGGCGTCGCCGTTGGCCAGGTCGTCCAGGGCATGCAGCATGCCCCAGCGGATGTGCTGCGTTTCCCGGTGGATCATGATGCCGCTCAGGGGAGCGAACAGCACCACCGCGAGGGCGGCGATGACCAGGTTGGCCTTGGTGCTTAGCTTCATCAGGGCGTCCGTTGCAGGAGGTCGGGGTGGTCCACGTCGGCACCCCTCCGGAAGGGGATCCGCAGATCCTTGATCGGCCCGGGAAGGCCGCAACGTTACTAGGATTTTTTCCTGGCCCGGTTCCGCGTCGTCAGGTATGGATGAGCGCCAAGATGCCGGGCAGGAGCTCCGCGTCCACCGCGTCGAAGGTGCCGAGCCGGTCGCTGTCGATGTCCAGCACGCCGACCACCGCGCCGGTCCGGTCCCGGAGCGGCACGCAGATCTCGGACTTGGACCGGCTGTCGCAGGCGATGTGGCCGGGGAAGGCCGTCACGTCCGGCACCACCACCGGCGCCTCCTGGCGGATGGTGGCCCAGCACACGCCGGTGTCCCGCTTCAGTTCCATGCAGGCGATGGGCCCCTGGTACATGCGGACGATCAGCCGCCCGTCTTTCAGGCCGTAGAATCCGGTCCAGAAGAAGTGCTGCATCTTGTGGTGCAGCAGGGCCACCACCGAGGCCATGCGCGCCTCCGAGTCCTCGCAGCGGAGCAGCAGCTCCGCCAGCTGGTTCCGGATCCGATCGTAGCGCGCCCGCTTCCTGGCAAGGTCCATGTGTCTGCTCCGCGTTCCATTGAGGGGTGCCGGGCGGGAATTGTCAACGGGGCAGCCCTGGCCGGCTCCGGCTAAGCTGGAAGCATCATGGACCCGCACCCCTTCGAGCTCACCCTGACTCTGCCCGCCTGGACTCCCGGCCATCTGGCCGGCCTGCCGGACCGGATGCCGGCCCCGGAGCAGCGCATGGCCCTGATCCTGGACCTGGCCCGGCTCAACTTCGAGCGGGACACGGGCGGACCCTTCGCCGCCGGGGTGTTCGAGCGGGACAGCGGCCGGCTGGTGGCGCTGGGGGTGAACCGGGTGGTGGCCAGCGGCTGCTCCGGCGCCCACGCCGAGGTCCTGGCCCTGGGGCTGGCCCAGAAGCGGCTCGGCCGCTACGATCTGGGGGGTCCCGGCCTGCCGGACCACGAGCTGGTGGTGAACTGGCGGCCCTGCGCCATGTGCTACGGGGCCCTGCTCTGGTCCGGAGTCCGGCAGCTGACCATCCCCGGCAGCGGCCCGGAGCTGGAGGCGCTGACCGGGTTCGACGAAGGGCCCCTGCACCCGGACTGGGAGCAGGAGCTGGCCCGGCGGGGGATCAGCACCCGCCAGGGCGTGCTGCGGGCTGAGGCCGTGGCGCTGTTCCAGACCTTCCAGGAAAGCGCGCGGCTGGTCTACAACGCGCGCCGGGGCTGAAGCATGGCCTTCCCGCCGCGGGCGTCGACCCGCACCCCGAAGACCGGCCTGGCCAAGACCAAGGCCAAGGCGCCGCGCCGGGCCAAGGCCGGGGCCCCGGCGAAGCCCTTGCGCCCCCGCCGGGCGAGCGGGCTGGGGCAGGCGCGGCGGGGCGGGACCACCGTCCTGCACACCTGCGGGCACAAGGAAAAGCACGCGTTCACCGGTCCCAAGTGGAAGAAGGCCAAGGACGCCGAGTGGCAGAAGGGCCAGGCCTGCACCGCCTGCTGGTCCCTGGCCCAGGCCGAGGCGCAGGAGGCGCTGTGCGCGGTGGCGGAACTGCCCGAACTGGACGGGGCCCTGCGGCAGGTCACCTGGGCCCGCTCCCTGCGGGCGGCGGCGATCGGCCGGGTCCAGCTGGAGGCCTGGCGCATGGACCAGGAAAGGAAGCAGAAAGGCCTGGAGCCGGCCAGGGAACGCTACCTGGCCCTGGTGCTGCCGCGGCTGCTGGCCAGGACCGAAGCTGCCTGGTGGATCGACCACCGGGAAGCGGACCCGCTGGCACTGGTGCTGGACTTCCAGACCGAGGACGATCTGGAGGCCCTGCGCCAGGAGGCGGCCCAGGCCATCCCATGCCCCTTCTGAGCCCCACGGCGCCGCTGCGCCGGCTGGCGCAGACCGGCCTGGAGAACGCGCTGGGCGACACCCCCGTGGTCTGCCTGGCCGGGGCGGGCCGGACCGGCAAGGCCACCCTGGTCCGGGTCCTCCAGGCGGATCGGCCGGAGGCGTCCCGCCACAGCTTCGCCGATCCGGCCACCCTGGCCGAGGCCAGTCGGGATCCCGCCGGCTTCCTGGCGGGGCTTCCGGCCCTGGCGTTCCTGGAGGACGTGGACCGGGCGCCCGACCTGCTGGCCCTGCTGCCGTCCGTGCTGCCCGCCCTGCTGGCCGACGGCCGGAAGTTCCTGCTCACCACCTGCCGGACCCTGCCTGGCCTGGCGCCGGGGGACTCCCGGGACCTGGAGGTGGTCCCCCTGTGGCCCCTGGCCCAGGCCGAACGCGAGGGCACCTTCCCGGGCCTGATCGACGCCTGCTTCCTGGGGGATCCCACCCGCCTCCGGTTGGCCCCGCTGACCCGCCAGGAGCTGCTGGCGCGGATCCTTGCGGGCGGCTACCCGGAGGTCGGCGATCTGTCGGCGGGCCGCCGGGAAAGCTGGTTCCACGGCTATCTGGGTGCTCTGCTGATGGGCCGGCTCCGGGTGCTCACCGAACTGCGCGAGGTCCGCCAGCTGATCCGCCTGCTGGTCCATCCCGAGGCCGATCCCGCTCCGGCCCGGCGCTGCGGCGACCTGCTGGAGGAGCTCCTGGTCATGGTCTCGCTGCCATCCGGGCCCGGCGTCCGCTACCGGTGCTGGAATGACGCGGGGCTGCAGGCCCACGTCCTGGGCCTGCAGCCCGCCGCCCTGGAGACCCGGCCGGGGCTGGCGGCGCCCCTGCTGGAGACCTTCGCGGTCATGGAGCTGGTCAAGACCGCACCCTGGAGCGGATCCCGGCCCACCCTCGCCCGCCTCCGGTCCGGCTCCCAGGACCTGGTCGTCCTGGAGGACCGCCACCGCCGGCTGGCGGCCTTCGCCACCTGCGCCGCCGCCACCGTCCAGCCCGGGGACTTCCGGGGCCTCCAGGCGCTGCGCGACCGGGTCGGGGAGCGCCTGATGGCCGGCGTGGTCCTGCACGCGGGCGGGGAGACCCGGGCCGCTGGGCCGGGCCTGTGGGTGCTGCCATTCTCGGCCCTGTGGGCGCCCAGGGGGTGATCGGCCATGCGGTTGGTGCCGCCCCGGGACCCGCCCTCAACCTGCCAGCCCGGGTGGGGTCCAAGGAAGCATGGCCACCCGTCGTCCGATCTGGAAATCCTGCCTGTCCGCCCTGCGCGGCCTGGGCTGCTTTCCGGTCGCCGTGATCGTCGCCCTGGCTCCGGGGTTCAGGGCCGAGCGCGGGTCCGCCCCGATCCCCCGGCCGGTGGGGCATCTGCTCCAGGCGGGGCGAAACGAAGCCCTGGAGCGGCGCCTGCGCTGGTCCAGGGTCCGGCTGGGGGCGGTCCTGGAAGCCGGGACAGGCCCGGCGGGGGCCCGGATCCGAGGCGCGGCTAGACTGTAGACATGCCCTTCACCCTCCGCCAGCAGGCCCAAGCCATCCTCGCCGCCGCCGGATGGGATCTGCCGCCGTGCCCGGTGGCCTGGTCCCCGCGCCTGCTGCGCTGCGCCGGGCTGTTCGTGGTGGAGCGGGACCAGCGCAAGGTCTGGCATCCGGAGATCCGGCTTTCGATCCCGCTGCTGCGCCGCCGGGACTGGCCCTGGCCCCAGCAGGTGTGCGGGATGAACTGCCGCAGTCCCGAGGAGATCGTCCGGCGGATCCTGGAGCACGAACTCATCCACTACAAGCTGTGGAAGGACGGCCTGGACTTCGGCCACACGGCCCGCTTCCGGGAACTGGCCTGGTCGGCCTTCGGCCACCAGTCCATCACCCATGGCATCGGGGTGGAGCCCTAGACGTGTCCCAGACTTGCGTCAGAGTCGTCCCGGTCGGTTGCTTCGCAACCGCCGTGATGGGATCTCGGTTTTGAACCCTCGCCGGTGTCGCAATTCACAGGAAAGCCGATTCGGGAGGTTTCCTGAGGCTTCCAAAGGGCCAGACATGGCTCTCGGATGCCCCTTACACCGAATGCCAAGGCTTCGTATGGCCTCCGACGTTGGGCGAAGCACAGGCCACACCCGCCCTTTAGCCTGCTTTACGCTACGGCAGTTTGCGAAGCGAACTGCCATAGCGAGCGGGACGAACGTCTGGGACACGCACGATTACGTAGTCAGGCTCTAGTCCGGCTCGTCGCCGCCCGGGGTCTTGAGCAGGCGCTTCTCGGACAGCCGCAGCCAGTGTTCGGTGGCCAGCACGGCCTCGCCCTGGCGAGTGCGCTGGAAGTGGCCCAGCAGGTGCTTGAGGGTGCGGGGGATGGCCGGGGCGAAGTGCGGCCTGTCCCGGTGCAGGATCTGGTGGGCGAAGGTACCCAGGGCCTTGAAGTTGCGCTGGATGGCGCTGAGGTTCAGTTCCTCCCACAGCAGGGCCTCGCTCCAGCCCAGTTCCTCGCGCACGCCGCCGACCAGGATGTCCCGGGCCTCGTCGGACCAGTCCCAGTAGCCGTCGAACAGCAGCGAGGCCAGGTCGTAGGTGGCGGCGCCCTTGCGGGCGTCCTGGAAGTCCAGGGTGGTGAGCCGGTCGCCGTGCACCATCAGGTTGCGCACGTGCAGGTCCCGGTGCACCAGGAAGTGGGCCCGGGCATCCAGGCCGGCGTGGATCTCCTCCATCATCCGGTCCAGCCAGAGCGGGGCGTCCTTCTGGAGGAAGTCCTTGAAGAAGTTATCCTTGCAGAACTGCCACTCGAACCGGAACTTGTCCAGGTCGAACCGGCGCAGCATGAAGAAGGCCCGGGCCGGGGCGGCCTCGGTGAGCAGCCCGAGCCAGGTGGCCATCTGCCGGGAGGCCTCCCGGGCCCACTGTAGCTCCTCTTCGGGATGGGCGGTGAGGCGCAGTTCCAGGGTGGTCCGGCCCAGGTCCTCCACCAGCATGGTGCGCAGCGCGTCGTCGTACTGGATGATGGTGGGCACCCGCACCACCGGGTCCAGGTAGGCCTGCAGGGCCCGGTACTCGTAGTAGGCGTCGTCGCCGGTGACCGGGTCCGCGGGCGGGTACAGCACCACCAGGGCGCTGCCCAGGAGGGGGTGCTCCACCCGGAAGTACTGCCGCGTCCCGGCATCGCCGCTCAGGGCTTGCGGATGGGTGCAATCCCACTTCGATAGGGCGGCCTGCAATCGGGGATCCATGCCCTAAGTCTATAGCGCAAGCCGGACTTGGTGATCGCCTTCCTGGAACCAGAATGCATTTTCATCGATCACGGCCGGTGGCGGGGCGGCACCCGGGCCCAGGACGCACCGGTCCAGTCGCCCGGCCGGTACGGCGGTGGGATGGATATAGCAGCCTGGCACCCGGCCCTCCTCCAGGGGCGCATACCGGCGGGCGGCCTCGATCAGCTGGTCGGGGGTGCCGATCTCCAGGCAGGGGAAGGGGTCCACCACGATGCCCAGGGCCCGCTCCAGGTGGGGCAGCACGTGGCGCTTGGTGTCGGCGGGGCCGCTGTCGGGCAGCAGGGCCAGGGCCCGGGGCCCCCACAGGGCCGCGCCCCAGAAATGGTAGGGCCCCTCGCCGGTCATTCCGGGCGGCAGGATGCGCCCGTCCCGGTCCAGCCAGACCGGGTTCCAGGGCCCCCCCGGGTGGGGCACCAGGAGCCAGCTCAGATCGGCCCGAAGCCGCCGGTGGGCCTCCAGGAAGGCGGCCCAGGGGGCGTCCGCAAGGATATCGCCGTTCCAGACCGCCAGGGGCTCGGTACACTGGCCGCGCACGTGGCGCAGGCCGCCGGCCGAGCCCAGCAGCTCCGGTTCCGGGAACACCCGCAGGCCGGTGCCGGCCAGGGCCAGCTCCAGCTGGTCCGGCAGGTGGTGGGCGTTGCAGGCCAGGTTGCGGAAACCGGCCCGGCGCAGGCTGTCGGCGCACCAGGCCAGAAGGGGCCGGCCGCCCAGGGGCCAGGCCGGCTTGGGCAGGGCCTGGGACAGGGGGCCCATGCGCGATCCCAGGCCGGCGGCCAGGATGAAGGCGTCAACGGCCGGCGTCAGGGCGCTCTCCTTCGCCGCGGGACCCCTCCGGGCCGCTCAGATCGGGTGGGACGGGCTTGAACAGGAACTTCCAGGGGGCCATGCCGCGCATCTCCAGGACCCGGATGCGCCAGCCCTGGAGGCGCAGCTCGTCGCCGGCCTTGAGGATCCGGCCGAGCCGCTCCTGGAAGCAGCCGCCCAGGGTCACCGAGCCGGCCTCCACCTCCAGATGCAGGCCCAGGGTGGCCTCCAGGTCCTCCAGGGTGATGGAGCCCTGGGCCACCCAGGCGCCGCCGCGGGTGGGGTAGAGGGGCTGCTCCTCCCGGTCGAACTCGTCCTGGATCTCGCCCACCAGCTCCTCCAGGACGTCCTCCAGGGTGACCAGCCCGTCCACGCCGCCGTGCTCGTTCACCACCAGGGCCAGGTGCTGCTTCTGGATCTGGAAGTCCAGCAGGAGGTCCTGGATGAGCCGCATCTCCGGCACCAGGAAGGCCGGCCGGGCCAGGGCCTTCAGCTGCAGCTCCGGGCCCTGGTCGTGGAGCGCCCAGAGCAGTTCCTTCATGTGGATGACGCCCACCACGTGGTCCAGGTCGCCTTCCACCAGGGGCAGCCGGGTGTGGGGGCAGTCCCGGGCCAGTTGCAGGTTCTCCTGGAGGGGCCGGTGCAGGTCGAAATGCATCACCTGGGCGCGGGGCACCGCGATCTCCTTGGTGGTGCGCTTGGAGAAGTCGAAGACATTCTCGATCAGGACCTTGCGTTTGGGCTCCAGCTTGCCGGTGGCCTGGCTTTGCACCAGCATGAGGCGGAACTCGGCCTCGGTGAAGGTGGTCTCTTCGGTCTCCGCGCCCTGCTCGGCCAGGCCCATGATCCGCTCCATGCGCCGGGTCAGGGCGACCAGCATCCAGGTGACGGGGCGGATGAGCCGAGACCACAGCAGCAGCGGCTTGGCGGTGGCCATGGCCATGGTCATGGCCGAGCGGATGGCGATGCCCCGGGGCAGGAGCTCGGCCAGGACCACCTGCAGCAGGGTGATGGCCAGCAGGCCCAGGCCGGTGCCCAGGATCAGGGCCAGCCCCGGCCAGGGCAGGAACCCCAGCCCGCGCTGGAAGACATGCACGAACAGGTGCTCGCCCGCCGCGCCCAGGGAGATGGTCAGCAGGGTGATGGCCACCTGGATGCTGGACAGGTGGTGGCTGAGGTTGCGATGCACTTCCAGGGCGGCTGCCGCCCGGTCGTCGGTATCCTGGACGGCCTCCAGCTGGGTGGGGCGCACCCGCACGGCGGCGAACTCGGCCGCCACGAAGAACCCGGTCAGCAGAATGAGCACCGGGGTGGCGATCAGGGGACCTGCGCTCATAGGGCTGGCATCTCGGACCGGGCCAGGTCCAGGACCTGGCGGGTCTGCTGCTCCAGGTTGGCAAGCTGGTCCTGGAGCTGTTCCAGGCGCCGGGTGCGCACGAGCAGCCGCTCCCCGGCCGCCGCCTGCTCCCGTTCCAGCCCCTCGATCCGCCCGGACTGGGCGGCCAGATCGGCTTCCAGGCCGGCCAGGCGCTGGTCCCGGGCCTGGATGGCGTCCAGGAGGTCCAGCTGCTGGCGCTGCAGGTCCGCTTCCGCGCCGGCGCGCTCCTGCGCCATCCGGTCCAGTTGCACCTGATGGGCCTGCCCGGTCTCGTCCAGGCGGGCCTGATGGGCCTGCTCGGTCTCGTCCAGGTGGGCCTGGTGGGCCTGCTCGAGCTCGCCCAGGCGCTCACGGTGCTCCTGTTCCGTCCGGGCCAGCCGCACCTGGAGCTCCTGGAGCTCCCGGGCGGCCTGCTCCTGCTGCGTCTGGTGCTCGCGTTCGAGCTGGGCGCGCTGGTCCAGCTCCTCCAGTTCCGCCTGGGCGCGGCGCTCCTCGGCTTCCAGGTCCATGCGGAGCTGGTGCTCCTGGGCCTCCCGTCCGGCCTGGGCCTGCTGTTCAAGTTCTTCCCGCGACTCGGCCAGCTGGGCCTGCAGCAGCTGGTTGGCTTCCAGCATGTCCATGTGCTGCTGGGTCTTTTCGGCCAGCAGGGCCAGGGTGGCCTGGTGCCGCTGCTGGAGCTCCTCCATGGCCTGGGCGCCCTGGCTCCGGGCCGTTTCGGCCGTGGCCAGCCGGGTTTCCAGGTCCAGGCCCAGCCAGGTCTTTTCTTCCAGCAGGCCCTTGGTGCTGTCGGCCCGCAGGCGGCACTCGGCCAGCTCCCGCTCCCTGGTCTCCGCTTCGTCGGCCAGGGCCACCAGCTTGGTCTCCAGGTCGTGGACCCGGGCTTCCAGCAGCTCCACCCGGCCGGTGTCCCTGGGCACCGCCGGGACGGGCGGCAGGGGCCGGGCCAGGCCCAGCAGGACCGAGACCGGGGCCGACACCGGGGCGGGGGCGGGCGCCGGCTCGGGCTCCGCCAGGATGTCCATCTCCAGCTCGCTGCGCAGGCTGTCCAGCCATTCGTCGCCCAGATCGGCGCCGCCCAGATCGCCCAGAGGGTTGTCCGGATCCTCGACCCGCTGGGGCACCAGCGGGGTGAGCACCGAAACCAGGGCGCTGGGGCGGATGGGTTTGTGCAGGTAGAGATCGGCCCGGCCCTTGAGGCTTTGGTGCCGGTGGTATTCCTCCTCGGTGGCCTTGGCGCTGATGAGCGCCACTTTCAGGTCGGCCAGGAACGGGCTGCGGCGGATGGCCGAGCACAGTGAATAGCCCTTGTTTTCCGAGGCCTCCACACAGAGCAGGACGGCGGCGTAGCTGCCGCTTTCCAGATGGGCCAGCGATCCCTCGGTGCCTTCCCGGAAGTCCACGTCGAAAGCGGATTCCAGGGTGGCCTTGTGCTCTTGGAGGAATCTCCGATCGCTATCCACGACGAGGAGACGGTGTCCCATGTGCAATCCTTGCTCGTAGTGTTCAGATTAACTCAATTGCCTGATCAGCGGTGGGGGATGGCGAGGGTGGCCTGGGCATTGTTCTGGGGGTCCAGCACCAGGAGCAGGAGCGGTTTCCGTTCCTCGGGCGCTGTCGTGCGCTGGAGCTCCTGGCTGAAATCCTGGAGCCCTTCGACGCTCCGGGTGCCCACGGCGACGATGACCAGTCCGGCCCGGAGCCCCTTGTCGGCGGCGGCCGAGCGCTGGGCCACGTAGGTCACCACCACGCCGTTCCAGTCGTTGGCGATGCCCAGCTGGTGCCGGACGGCGGGGGTGAGGCCGGCCACGGCGAAGCCGAAGCTCTTGACCAGGTTCAGGGTCTTGCCGGGCTGGGGGTTCCGGGGGGGCGCGCTGTCCTCCCCGTCGTCGTCGCTGGTGGCCTTGAGCATGGCCAGGCGGTCGCCCAGAACGGCCTGGATGGACCGGGACCGCCCTTCCCGGAACAGGGTGATCTGGACCTGATCGCCGGCTCGGTGGCTGGCGATGGCCGCCACCAGCTGATCGCCGTTGCGGATCCGGGCGCCGTCCACCGCGGTGATCACGTCCAGCCGCTGGATGCCGCCCTTGTCCCCGGGGCCACCGGGCACCACCTCGGACACCACCACGCCCTCCTGGACGCCCAGGGAGTCCTGGAACTCCGCGTCCAGGTCCCGGGTGCCCACGCCCAGGAAGCCGCGGCTCACCGGGCGGCCGCTGCGCAGATCGCCCAGCACCTGCTTGACCATGTTCACCGGCACGGCGAAGCCGATGTTCTGGCCATCCGTGCGGATGGCGGTGTTGATGCCGATGATCTCGCCCTTGAGGTTCAGCAGGGGGCCACCGGAGTTGCCGCGGTTGATGGCGGCGTCGGTCTGCAGGAAGGACTCCAGGCCCGGACCGGAGATCTGCCGGCCCTTGGCGGAGATGATGCCCTGGGTGACGGTGTGGTCCAGGCCCAGGGGGTTGCCGATGGCCACCACCCATTCCCCGACCCGGATCGCGTCGCTGTCGCCCATCTGGGCGAACGGCAGGTGGCTGGCGGGGATCTTGATCAGGGCGATGTCCCGTTCCTTGTCCGCTCCCAGCAGGCGGGCCTTGAACTTGCGGCCGTCGGAGATGGTCACTTCGATGGAGGTATCGCCGCCCTTGACGCCTTCGATCACGTGGTGGTTGGTGAGGATCTCGCCGTCGGCGGAGATGAGCACGCCGGAGCCGCCGGCCTGGATCCGCTGCTCCTCCTCCTGGGGGCGCCGGGCGCCGGGGCGCTGGGAGCCGAAGAACCAGTTGAAGAAGTCCTCGCTGAATGGCTGCTCGTCTCCGCCGCTGGTGCGGTTCTTCACGAAGCTGGTGTCGAGGATGGCCACCACGGTGGGGTTCAGCCGCTCCGCCACCTCGGCAATGGGCGGCAGACTGTCCGGCCCCTTGGCGGCCACCAGCACCGGCATTTTTTCGTCCCGGGGCTGGCCGGCCCAGCGGAAGCTCAGCGCCATCCCGGCGGCCATGCAGACCACGGCGAAACCTGTCAGGAAGGCGAACTGTTTCACGGGGCGGTTCATGCAGGGTCCTCGGCGGTTCACGGAATGGTAGTGCTATGTTGACATGCTTCCGGCCTTTCCCGGCGGCCCAGGGCGCGCTTCAAAGGGGGCCGCGAAGGCGATCTGGAGGTCGACGGTCGCTTTGCCCTATCCAAGCGCCCAGGGTCAGGCTATTCTATGGAACCCAACGGCGGATGTAGTTCAGTTGGTTAGAGCACTGGATTGTGATTCCAGACGTCGCGGGTTCGAGTCCCGTCATCCGCCCCAGATCGAAAGCCCCGTGGATACTCAATCTCCGGGGCTTTTCCTTGCCTGCGGGGGGTAGTGCTTTTGGGTGCAGTTGGGTGCCAGACGGCGCTCGCAAGTCCTTTGTTTGACCACTGGGTTCCGGTCGTTGTGGTGTATTTGTGGTGGGAAAATTCAATGGGCACCACCGGGGGTGGTGGGATGGGGGCTGAGGGAGCTGAGCCGCCTCCCGTACGGCAAGTCTGTCTGGTGTGCATCAACTCTGTTTCAGGTCGCTCTCCTTGGATACCTCCCCATAGAGCCTGACGGCCATAATTTGAGTGTTGAATTTGCCCGGTTTTGCCCAGATCGCATCAGAGCCCGATTTTGCTGGCTGTAAGCCTCCGGACAACCTCTGGGCCATAAGACCATTCCGCTGGGGTCTTTCGAAGCTCCTGCGCCATCCTAGACGCTCGTTAAAATTTCGCCTTTCTGGGGCATTGCATTCGATGTCCACGTGCTCCGTCTGGGATCACCATGTTCGATGCTAGGTTCGAGTGCAATGGAGTTCCGGTCTGGATCAAAATGGAACATCTGATGTTTTCATGAACAATACAACATTCATTTAAACGCTTAAAGTAACTGATTGTTTAATGATTAGACTATTAGATAATCAAAGAGCGCAATGTGCTGGTGCTCCAGGCGCATGCAATGAGCAAGCCCGAGATCCTCAGTCGGCGCACACTCTCCTTCAGCCGTCTAGCAATCGATGATTCAATGCGTCTATATTCTGAACGACTAGATGATTGGATATTCGAATCATCTGATACTTTACTGGTGCCACGGTATAACCGGGATCCGGAGACGCTGGTGTTGGCCCCCCCCCCCCCCCCCCTATACAGGAACTTTCGTTACTCCATTCGTCAAATCATCAAAGGATTTGACAATTGGGTAATCCAGAAGTATAATGCTCTAACGCCATGGAGGTCCATGATGGGTAAAGCCAAAGTCGTTGACGGCATAAAATTAAGCATCCTGGTTCCGGCTGGTGATTTGAAACGTTTGAAGTTCGAAGCAATTGAACGTGGAATGCTCGAGTCATCTATCGTTCTCGAAGCCTTGCGGCTTCACTGGGCGCATGGAACATCCGTAACTGCGGAACCCGTGCCCCTGTTGGTAGCCCCCATCCCCGCGCAAACAGACTTCTTGCCGACACAACCAGAGCCCATCCCTGCGGCGGCGGTGCCTGCCCAGGCCGAGCCCACACTGGCACAACTCAGCCCTCTGGTGGCGGGGACGTTGTCTGCACTGCCCGAAGACATCCCCGTGCAAAGGCCAATCCCAAACGAGCAGGCGGCAGCGGTCGAGATCCCTCCCAGCTCCAGCAGCACCCCTGGGACCCCTGGGCATTCAGATGCTGTGCCCCAGCCTGCTCCAGCCCCCGAGACCCCGGCAAAGTCGAAGCCGGCCAAAGCTGCCAAGACCAAGCGAGAGGACGGCGACCGGGAGCTTTACCAGGCGATTAAGGCCGCAGTCGATGCGAAGAGGATCAGCTGGCCAGAAGTGGTAAAACAGGTTGCACCTGGCTGCAACCTGTCAATCTATCGCAGCTCATGGGCAATTTCGAAGTGGATCCCGGCCAAGTATGTCCAGGCTATGCGGGAGGTCCTGGATGGCCTGGAAGCGGAGGTTGATCAGCCCGCTGGAGACAGTCAGGTCTCGATCACGGGAACCTCCGGCCCCGCGGCCATCAATACGAAGCGCTCCACCGCCACCCAGCCGGGCTCTCCCAGCCCGAGGCTGGACGAGTAGCGCCCCTTCAGCCCGGCCAGGATCTCTTCCGCCGGCGTCTCCCGGTCCAGCAGATGGCCTTCCTTCTGAAGCCACTCCCGAAGGTTCTTCAGCCTGCCGGCCCCCACCCCGGGGATCTGCTTATACAGCATCAAGTGGAGATTTCCGCAGCACTGCTCGAAGCAGGCCAACAGGCCGGCCTTTCGGCGACCCCCCGGATCTCCGCACGATCATCCAGCATGGCAGTGTCGAGCGGCCTAGGGCGCGCCTCCCACAGCCGCGCCTGGGCCTCCTCCAGCAGGGCGATGATGGTCACCCAGCCGCTTCGCCTGCTCGCCGCTCTGGTTGGCGCCCAGCGTCCGGGCGCAGTCTGGCAGGCTGCCGGCCGGCCGGTTCCAATCTCGTGCGGGCAGCGGAATGTGCCCAGGGACTGCCGGCGCACCTCGGCCAGATCGATAATCTGGATGCCCTCGCCGCCCAGTGGGGGCTCTGCGCTACCTCAGGCAAGCTCGGCGTCGCCGCCGCGACCCCACCTGCTTCCGTGGACGCCATCCCGATGTCGGATGGCAGCCTGGACCACGCCAGCAGGATCACTGACGACGAGTCGATGCGATTCGCCTTGCCGGTGGACCTACGTGCCAGCCAGTTGGAGAACGTCCACAACGGCGGGGCGACGTATGTGGCACCGAGCGGGTTAGAACTCCAGCTCCTACGTCAACAGAAGCTCAGGCTCGTCAACCTGGGACCTGCCAACCTGTCCCGTCAGGGCGAATGGGGCTATCCCATCTGCACCGTGTGCGGGGCGGCCAGGAGTTTAATGTCGCCGGACACCGAGAAGTTGTCGTTCGTCGAGACCCACCAGAAGTCCTGCGGACAGGTCCCGGTCCCGCGTGCCCTGTTCGCCGACGTGCGGGTGGACGGCCTACGTCTCCGTGGTCAAGCTTCCATGGCAGATGCCGCCAACTTGTGCGAGGCACTCCTGCTTGGTGCCCGGGACCTTCTGGACATGGTGAGCGACGACACTGTGTGGAGTGCGTCAGCGACAACTACACCAGTGCATGGGGTAGCGCTGAACCGGGTGGATTCGTGACACGTTTGAGCTGCGACCAGGTGGGCGCAGGAAGGCGTAGCCATGGCCAGGGTCACAGACCAGCAGGTGAGACAATTGCGCGAAGAAATGACCAAGCTCGGTTGTGTGAAAATCGCGGCGCTCCGCGTCGGGATGCACCGGAATACCGCCAGGAAGTATCTGAAGATGGGCCAATTCCCTTCGGATCTGAAAAGCGCCAGGACCTGGGATACGCGGCCTGATCCGTTCGTGGCCGACTGGCCGGAGATCGAAGCCCGGCTGAAGCTGGCGCCGACGCTTCAGGCCCGGGCCCTGTTCGACCACCTGATGCTGCTCCGGCCGGGCGTCTACGACGAGGGCCATCGTGGCCACCCTGGCGATCTGCATCGTGTTCTTCCCGGTGCTGCTGCTGGAGGGCCCGGCCCGCTTCCTGTTCACCCCCCTGGCTCTGGCGGTCGTGTTCTCCATGCTGGCCTCGTACCTGCTGAGCCGGACCCTAGTGCCGACCCTGGCTCGGATGCTCTTGGCACGCGGCGAGGGGGTAGGCACATCCGCGGCCCGGCCGGCCCGACGCCTGCAGGCCCTGTTCCTGCGCCTGCAGGATGCCTATGGGCGTGCGCTGGAAGCGGTGCTGAGGCACCGGCGCCTGGCGCTGGCCGCCGCCGGAGGGTTCGCCCTGATGAGTGGGGGGCTGTACTTCGCCCTGGGGCAGGATTTCTTCCCGGGGGTCGACGCCGGCCTCATGAACCTGCATCTGCGGGCTCCGGCTGGCACCCGCCTGGAAGCCACCGAAAAGGTGGTCGCCCAGGTGGAGCAGGCGCTCCGGGAGATCATCCCGGCTGAGGAATTGCGTGGACTCAACAGCAACGTGGGGACCTCGGCCCCATTCACCCAGGCGTTCATCCCGTCGGACGACGTTTCAAGCCAGGACGCGGACCTGTTCATCTCGCTGGCGGACCGGCACCATCCGACCGCCCAGGTCATGGCGCGGGTCCGGGAGGAACTGCCTCGTCGCTTCCCCGGGCTGACCTTCTACTTCCAGCCCGCGGACCTGGTGAGCCAGGTGCTCAATTTCGGCGTGTCGACACCCATCGACCTGAAGGTCCAGGGCATGGACCTGGCCGCGGACCAAGCGGTGGCCGGCCGGCTGGAAGCCGCCTTGAAGGGAGTGCCCGGTGTCGTGGATATCCCATCGGCAACCGCGGCGCGAAGGGCGGCCTATCCCAGGCCCGGGCCAGCGAGAGGGCCAGTGATTGGGCCCTGCACGATCTTGAGCAGGGCATCCGCCTCCAGGTGAGCACGGCCTTCGAGAACCTGCAGGCCGCCCGGGAGAGCGTCGTGGCGGCAGAGCAGGCCAGGCAGTTCCGGGAGGAGGATCTCCGCGGCGAGCAGAAAAGGTTCGAGAACGGTATGAGCACCACCTTTCTGGTGCTGGCCAAGCAGACCGAGCTGGACTCCGCGAGGACGATCGAACTCCAGGCCAGGATCGGACTGGCCAAGGCAGCCACTACCCTGGAACTGGCCACGGGCAACCTGCTCGAGGCCCGGGGATTCACTCGGGCAGGGTAAAGTCCGAAACCCATCGAATGCCGACGGCCTATCGCCCGGGTGGCCGGAAAGAAGCCGCTGGGGTGTTTGGCCGGTGGCACGCCAGGGCAATCCGAAGACCAGCATTCCGGGACACAGTCGCCATCGATGGGCCGAAATTCCCATTTCAGACCTCCACCTGGGTTTGCCATGCCGCCCATAGCACCCAGATCGCACACCCGGTCAGAAGCAAACCCATGGCTTTGGGCAGAATGCGCCCAAGGACTCTCGAGAACCGGGTCTGGGCATATTGACTGGCCCATCCCGATGAGGCGCCGGCCAGAAATAGCAGGAGGACATGGCCCAAGGCATAGGCGAAGAGGAGCACGCCACCCCAGATGATCTGCTTCTGCCAGGCGACGATGGTGAGCACGGCTGCCAGGGCGGGCGTCGCGCAGGGCGCCGAGAGCGTGCCGGTAAGGGCCCCCAGAGCGAAGGCGCCCATGAGGCCGGCACCTTGGAAGCGCTTCACCAGACCCGGGGATGGCGTTGGGAGGGCGAATAGGCCCAGGAGGTGCAGACCCATCGCCAGGAGAACGACTCCCAGGAAGGCCTTCCAGCCCCATCCGATGTCCCCCAGAAGCGAACCGGTCATGGCGGCCATGAGGCCCAGGACTGTGAACGCCGCGGCCAAACCTAGCACGAACAGCCCGGAAAGCACCATCGGATGGTGCCGACCCTCCTCCGTGCCCCCGGCAAAGCCGACCACCAGGGGAGCCGCAATGAGCACGCACGGATTCGCCGAGGTCAACAGACCGCCCAGAAACACGATCCCAAGCTGCTGGCACCGCGGGGCACCGGCCACCATGTCCGCCAGGCGGGTGACGAACTCACCCATCACCTTAGCCCGGCCTTGGCCAAGGCCGCGATGAATGCCTCCTTCGGCCAGGCGCCAATGTGGCGGGCCACTTCCTTCCCCCTGGGATCGAAGATCACCTGGGTGGGCATGGCCATCACCTGGTACGCCTGGGCTTCCTTGATATGTTCGGTGATATAGAAATTGCGGACCAGGGCCCGGGTACCGAACTGCTGCTGAAGGTCCACCAGGGTGGATTGCATCTGCCTGCAGGGTACACACGTGGGGCCACCGAACTCGATCACGGTCCACTTGCCTGACTTCAGTGTCTCGGCGAGGCCCGCTGGATCAAGGGCGGGCACGGTGACCTGGGCAGAGAGAGCAGCCGAGACCACCAGGATGAGCGCGCTGAAACGTGGTGCCGACATGGGAACTCCTGCATGAAGTTGGTAGGGAAGGGCGCGTCCAGGCCAGGCCGGTCAACCCTTCAGCAGGGTGAGGATCTCTGCCGGGCTGGCCACCTTGCCCTGGAACTTGAGCTGACCGTCGATCGCCAGGGCCGGGGTGCTGAGAATGCCCCGGGCGGCCATGGCCGCGTAGTCCGAGACCTTCACCACCGCATGGTCACCGCCAGCCTGTTCCACCGCTTGGTGGACGTTCTTTTCCAGGGTCTGGCACTTGGCGCAACCGGGACCGAACACTTCGATGAGCATGAGAACTCCTGTGAGTGAAGCGAGAATGTCTCGCGGGGGACGTCTACATGATGAAATTGAATAGATATCCGACCATGACGATGCCGATGGCCACAACGCTGATGAAAACGATGATGAGGCGCGGCTTCAACACCTTGCGGAGAATGATGGTTTCCGGCAGGGACAGCCCGATGACGGCCATCATGAAGGCCAGCGTCGTGCCCAGGGCCGCGCCCTTGCCCAGCAGAGCCTGGACGATCGGGATCACGCCCGCGGCATTGCTGTAGAGCGGAACCCCGATAAGCACCGCCAAAGGCACACTCCACCAGGTCGCTCTGCCCATGAACCTGGCCATGAATTCCGCCGGCACGAACCCGTGGATGAAGGCGCCCACGCCGATGCCCACCAGCAGGTAGGGCCAGACCTTGCCCACGATGTCTTTGACGCCCTGAATGGCCGCTTCCAGGCGTTCGCTCCTGGCCATCCGATGCGCTGAGGCCGCCTGGGCGTTGAAGGTGATGGCCATCACCCAGGGCTCCAGATGCTTTTCCATCTTCAGCTTTCCGAGGATCCAGCCTGCGAGGAAAGCGATCGCGACTCCGGTTCCCGCATAGATGCCGGCGATCTTCCAGCCGAACATGCCCAGGAGCATGAACAGCGCCACCTCGTTCACCATGGGCGCGGCGACCAGGTAGCTGAAGGTCACGCCCAGCGGCACGCCCACCCGGACAAAACCGATGAAAAGCGGAATGGCGGAGCAGGAACAGAAGGGTGTGAAGATGCCGAAAAGGGATGCCATCAGGTTGCCCCAGGCGCCGGTGCGGGTCGCCAGCACGTCCCGGGTGTGTTCGGGCGTGATGAACGTCTGGATGAAGGTGACGCCCAGCACGACCAGTGAAAGCAGCATCAGGACCTTGGGCGCATCAAACAAGAAGAACGCGATCGCGCTGCCCCAATGGCTCTTGAGGTCCAACCCGAACAGACCCGTGGTCAGGGCGTTCGCCGTGGGTTCCAGGAGGTGGTAGACCAGGGCCCAGAGTGGCAGGGCCAGCAGCAGCCAGCCACCTTTCCTCCAGAATCCAGGGCGGGGCCTCTGGGTGGGCTTTCCTGGAACCGCGCAGGAAGTGCAGGGCAGTTCAGACATGGTTTCGACTTTCTCAAGAAGATCGGTGGGAATCTCAATGGTTCTTGAAGTGGGCGCATCAGGCCTGGGTCATTTCCAGTCCCGCCGTGGCCGCTCCCTGGATCGTGGAACACACACGCGTTATGGGAAGTGCCTTCACCTCTGCAACCCGGGCCAGATCCTGGCGCGCCTCCCTGAGCGGACGGGCGCCAGCGAGGATGCCCTTCAGCAAAGGGGGGGCGTCTTCCTCGGGGACCAGGGACACGAAGACCCATCGCCCCTCCTTTCGTTCGGTTACGAATCCGGCCCGGCGCAATTCCCTCAGGGCCTCCGATGCCGAGGACGCCGGCACCTGGAGTACCTCCGCCACTTGGCATACGCACAACTCACCTGAGTCCAACAATGCCAACACGCGCAAGCGCAGTGGGTGAGAAGCCGACTTCAACTGTTCCACCATCGATCTCAGATCGCCTGTCATCTGGATGCTCCCTTCGACCTTGTGAGCCATCAAGGATCGGAAGCCACGCGAAGGTCAGATCATTCTTGCATAAATCGGAAAATTCCGAAATATCTATTTGTGGGTGGTCAGGTGTTTGCCATTCGTCCAGCGTGTTTACCCGAGGATGCT
>Ga0302279_10002641_pt1 | contig 23367 bp, 23 predicted proteins | sample III_Bog_N3_3_FD_194541 | JGI IMG/M metagenome (GOLD analysis project Ga0302279, IMG submission 194541) | Peat permafrost microbial communities from Stordalen Mire near Abisko, Sweden - III_Bog_N3_3 | ecosystem: Environmental > Terrestrial > Soil > Wetlands > Peat | place: Sweden: Abisko...
GGTCGATGTCCATATCCAGCAGATTACCGACGCACCGGAATTCTTCGCCGATGTCGACCGCCAGAAGGCCGGCGAGATCGGGCTCACCGAGCAGCAGATCGCCAACACGCTGAACATCTCGCTGGCCGGCAGCTTCCAGGTCACGCCCAATTTCTGGGCCGACCCCAAGAGCGGAATTCCCTATCAGCTCTGGGTCCAGACCCCCGAATATCGCAACAATTCGCTGACCGATGTCGGCAATACCCCGCTGTTCGTGTCGACCGCCACGGCGGGAACCGGCTCGACGACTTCAACACCCGCGATCCAGCCCGGCGTCGTCACCCTCTTCAACAACGTCGCAAATCTCCGCCGCCAGTCGGAGCAGACCGTGGTGAACCACGTCAACACCCAGCCGAAATACGACATCTTCGCCAGCGTGCAGGATCGCGACCTCGGCTCGGTGAGCCGCGACATCGAAACCATCATGCAGGACGAGCAGATGAACCTGCCCGTGCCGGACCGCATCTCGGTGCTGGGGCAGATCGCCGATATGCACAGCGCGTTCCAGAACATCGGCATCGGCCTCGCAATCGCGATGATCGCGGTCTATCTCTTGATGTCGATCAACTACCAGAGCTGGGGCGATCCCTTCGTGGTGCTGGCCGCGCTGCCGCTGGCGTTCTGCGGCATCGTGATGAGCCTGTTCGTGACCCAGACCACGTTCTCGATTCCCTCCTTGTTCGGCGCGATCATGAGCGTGGGCGTCGCCAGCGCCAACTCCATCCTGCTGGTGACGTTCGCCCGCGAACACCGCGATCAAACCGGATGCAGCGCGGTTGAAGCCGCCATCAAGGCCGGCGAGACCCGGCTGCGGCCGGTGTTGATGACCGCCGCGGCGATGTTCGTCGGCCTGATTCCCATGGCGCTGGGGATCGGCGAAGGCAGCGAGCAGAATGCGGCACTGGCACGCGCCGTGCTCGGCGGCATCCTGGTCGGAACCTGCTCGACGCTGCTGTTCGTGCCCTTCCTCTATTCAATCCTGCGGGCCGGCAAGAGCGAACCTGTGAAAGACTATCTATGAACGAGCAATCGCCCATCAAACACACCGACCACACCCCGGTGGCCTATGACGCCAGCGAGCATGGCCATCGCGCCGAACCGCTGGCCTCTGCGCCCCCGCCGCCCTCCCGGCGGATTTTCGTCGTGGCAGGGATGATCGTCGCCTGCGTGCTCGGTTATGGCGCTTATGGCCATTGGCGCACCAGCGCCGCCGCCGCGGCCACCCAGCAGGAGGCGATCGACTTCGTGCCGGCGGTGCGCACGATGACGACCAAAATACTGAACGACCCGATCGAGACGACCCTGCCCGGCCAGACCGACGCCTTCGACCGCGCCAATATTTTCGCGCGCGCGACCGGCTATGTGGCGGAACGCAACGTCGATATCGGCAGCACCGTCAAAAAGGGCGACGTGCTGGCCCGTATCGCATCGCCCGACCTCGATCGCCAACTCGATCAGGCCGTGGCGCAGCTCGGCCAGGTGCAGGCCGCGCTGGCCCAGGCGCAGGCCCAGGTCACGCTCTCCCAGGCCAATCTGAAACTCGGCAACCTCAATTACGCGCGGTCCGACGATCTCGTGAAGAAGGGATTCGACACCTTTCAGAACCACGACACCCAGCAGGCCAACGTGTCCACGCAGCAGGCCAATGTCGAGAACGCCCAGGCCGGCGTGAAGGTCGCGCAGGCCAACATCGACGCCCAGCAGGCGACCGTCAACCGGCTGCGCACCCTGGCCGAATTCGAAAGCGTCCGGGCACCGTTCGACGGGACCATCACGGTGCGCAACATCGACGTCGGCGACCTCGTCAACGCGGATACCGGCGGCGGCACGCCGATGTTCACCATGGTGCGAGACGACGTCCTGCGGGTATCCGTCAACGTTCCCCAGAGCCTCGCCATCGCCATGCGCAACGGTCTCGACGCCAAAATCCAGGTGTTCGAGCTTCCCGGGCGGGCGTTCGCCGGCAAGGTCGCACGCAGTTCGGGGGCCCTGCTGACGTCGTCACGGACTCTGGCGATCGAGGTCGACGTCGACAACTCCGCTCACGTGCTGCGCGCCGGGTTGTTCGTCAACGTGTCCTTTGCGGTCCCGCGCGGGCATCCCGACGTGGTGGTGCCGGCCGAAGCGCTGATCTTCAATCAGCAGGGGCTCCGGGTCGCCGTCATCAACCCGGACAAAAGCATCCACATGCAGCCCGTCACCGTGTACCGCGACTCCGGCGCGTCGGTCGAACTCAGCGATGGACTGCGGGGCGGTGAAGACATCGTGCTCAACCCGCCGGCCAGCCTTGCGGAAGGCGGCAAGGTCAAGGTCAATTCCGATCAGAAGGTTGCCGCGGCGGTATCCGCCGGCCCAAAGTGATCGCTTTCCGGGATTTTCGGATCGGCGCGCGAGGTGCGCCGTCCGGAATGACGATAGCGTCGGAATCTAGCCGCCCTGCTCGCGCTTGACCGCCTGCCAGCCGATGTCGCGGCGGCAAAAGCCTTCCGGCCAGTGGATGCGGTCGACCGCCTGGTAGGCGCGGCGCTGGGCCTCGGTGACGGTCTTGCCGAGCGCGCAGACATTGAGCACGCGGCCGCCATTGCTGAGGATCCTGTTTCCGTCGGCTTTGGTGCCGGCATGGAAGATCTCCACGCCCTCGATTTTGGCGGCGTCATCGAGGCCTTCGATGGCAAAACCCTTGCCGTAGTCGCCGGGGTAGCCCCTGGTCGCCATGATCACGGTCAGCGCCGCGTCGTCGAACCAGCGCAGGCTGATATTCTTCAACTGCCCGTCGGCGCAGGCGAGCAGCGCCGGCACGAGGTCCGACATCATCCGCAGCATCAGCACCTGGCATTCCGGATCGCCGAAGCGGGCGTTGTATTCGACGAGTTTCGGCCCGTCCCTGGTCACCATCACGCCGGCAAACAGCACGCCCTTGTAGGGCGCACCCATCGCGCTCAGCGCGCGCAGGGTCGGCTTGATCATCTCCTCCATCACGCGGCTGCACATCGCTTCCGTCATGACCGGCGCCGGCGAGTAGGCGCCCATGCCGCCGGTGTTCGGGCCCTGGTCGCCGTCGAAGACGCGCTTGTGGTCCTGCGCGGTCGCCAACGCCAGCGCGTGCTCGCCGTCGCACAGCGCGAAGAACGAGGCTTCCTCGCCCGTCATGAACTCCTCGATCACCACCTCGGCGCCGGCGTCGCCGAAGCCGCCGCCGAACATCATGTCGATCGCGGCGAGCGCTTCGTCTTCCGACATCGCCACCACCACGCCCTTGCCGGCGGCAAGGCCGTCGGCCTTGACCACGATCGGCGCGCCCTGCGCGCGGATGTAGGCTTTTGCCTTGTCGCGATCGGTAAAATGTTCATACGCCGCGGTCGGGATTTGATTGTCGCGGCACAGCGCCTTGGTGAAATTCTTCGAACTCTCCAGCCGTCCGGCGGCTTTGGTCGGCCCGAACGCCTTGAAGCCGGCTTCATTGAGATCGTCGACGATGCCGGCCGCGATCGGCGCATCCGGGCCGACCACGACGAATTCCACCGCGTTGCCCTTGCAGAATTCGATCACCGCGGCGTGGTCGGTGATGTCGAGCGCCACGCATTCGGCTTCCCGCGCGATCCCGGCATTGCCCGGCGCGCACCAGAGCTTTGTCACCAAGGGAGATGCAGCGATCTTCCAGGCCAGAGCGTGTTCGCGGCCGCCGGAACCGAGCAGGAGAATGTGCATACGTTGAGCCAGAATGGGGTTCGGGACCGTGTCGGTCGCACGAGTCTCCCTGCCCCCGCAAGGGGGAAACCTGAGCAAACAGTGTCATTCCGGACGGCGCGCCAGCGCCGATCCGGAATCTCGAGATGGTTTGGCGCTGAGGTGCCTCAGCTCGGGATTCCCGGATGTGCAACTGCACATCCGGGTTCGCTCGCGTTGCGAGCGCCGGGGAATGACGGGTTGGCTAAGACTGCCCCGCCGAGGCCGCGATGATCTCCTGCAGGGTCGCGACATGGCGGGCGAAGGCGCCGCGGCCGGTGGCGGTGGCGGTCACCGTGGTCTGCGGCTTCTTGCCGACGAAGGCCTTGTCGACCGCGACATAGCCGGCCCTGGCAAGCGTTTCGATATGGGCACCGAGATTGCCGTCGGTAGCCCCGGTCAGCTTCTTCAGCCGGGAGAATTCCAGGCCCGCGGCGGCGGCCGGCAGCGCGTTCAGCGCCGCCATGATCTTTAGACGCAGCGGCTGGTGGATGATGTCGTCGAGTTCGGCCATCGGTCAGTTTCGTCGCATCCAGAGGCCGCCCAGGATGAGGCCGCCGCCATCGACGAACGCCATCCACAGGTCGAACGCGTCGCCGACGAAGAAATAGCCGATCAGCGTCAGCGCGATGATGGAAAGGCCGATCGCCACGAATGCCCGCCCGACCCACAAGCCGACGATCACATAGACCAGCATGAAATAGATCGGCCAGAACGTTCCCAACTGGCGCGGCGTGAAATGGCCGAGCCAGACGCTTGCGAATATCCCGAACGCGACGAACAGCACGAACGCCGTGAACATCCTCAGATCGAAGGTGCGGACGCCGGAGCGCGTCTGATTGAGCGGACTGATGATGATCGTCCCCGCGATCCCGGCGACGTATACCGCGACCCAGCCGTAACCAGCGTAGCGCGGCCACAGGTAACTTGCCAGATAGCCCGCGAATGTCAGCCCGCCCCACATGATCAGCATCAGGCTCGCGAGAATGTAGATGGTCGATTGACGTACCCGGCGCGCAATCTCGCTGATGTCGTTCAACGCTGCGGCGGCTTCCCGGCTTTCGATGCTCATTGCGATCCGCTCCCCGCTTTCGCCACGTCGTCCGCGATCGCCGATACCGCCGCGGGCTCGCTGACGATGCCCATGTGGTTGACACCCTCGATCAGCCGGACGGTAACACGCTCGCCGACGGCATCCTCGTATTTGTCCGGGAACATCAGTTCGTCGGCAGCGCCGGCGAACACCGCGACCGGTCTGCCGGCGGCGGCGAGATCGGCGCGATAATCCTGCGTGGAGCCGAAATTGCGCATCAGCCGGTAGGAATAGGTCGAGGCCAGGATCGCGCTGGAATTGGGCGCGACCGCGAAGGCGATGGTCGGCAGCGATTCACAGCAGTCGATGCCGAGACGGCGCAGCACCGACAGACCGAGGAAACGCGGAATGTCCGGGCTCGCCCAGCCACCGGCGTCCTTTCGGCTCGACGGCGCATTGTAACCGAGATAGGGCGCAAGCAGCACGGTGCGCGTGAACAGGTCCTGGATCGGCGAGCCGGCGATCCGCAACGCAAAGCCGCCGCCGGAGGAATGACCGATCAGGGTCAGCGGCGCGGTGGAATTGCTTTTGCGGATCTCGGCGACGAAATCGGCCATATCGTCCTCGAGCTGGCCGAGATAGGCGATGTCGCCGCGGTTGCCGGAGGCGCCATGGCCGCGAATGTCAGGCGCGTAAACCTCGACGCCGCGCGCGGCCAGTCCCTTGGCCAGCGCATGGACCGCGACGCTCGATCCCGACGAGCCGTGCACGACGACCGCGATCTGTCCGGTCGCGGGCCCGCGCGCCTGATAGCGCCGGTAGGCGAGCTCGGTGCCGTCGCGGGCGTGGAACCGGGCGAGCGGCGGCATGTCGCTGCGGTCGACCGCCCCGGCCGTCGCCGAGATCGAGGCCAGTTCCGGCGGCCGGCGGACCGGCGTGGCGATCATCCAGGCCAGCACCAGGCCAATCAGGCCGACGGCGGCAAAGCCCCAGAGTGCGACCCTTAGGCCGCCCCAGACGATGATGGCGATCATGAACGCGCTCCGGATGTTGCGACGTCGTCGGCGATGACGGATAGCGCGGCGGGATTGCCGACGATACCCATGTGGTTGACGCCGTCGATCAGCTTCACTTCGAACTTCGGGCCGACCCCGCGCACCGCCTCGGCGTAGTTGTCTGCCCGCATCAACTCGTCAGCGGCGCCGCAATAGATCGTGAGCGGTCGTGTGGCCGCGGCAAGGTCGGTCCGGTAGTCGAGATGGACCCCGAAATTGCTGCGCAAGCGCTCGCTGTAGAACGGCACCAGGCCGCCTGCGGAGTTCGGCGGCACCGCGAAGGCCAGCGTCGGAAGCGCGTCGCAACACTCGATCCCGAGCCGGCGTAACAGCATCAGAGCGAGGATTCGCGGGATATCCGGATTGGCCCAACCGCCCGAATCCGGCTGGTTGGTCGGCGCGCGCGGGCCGAGAAAGGGTGCGAGCAGCACGGTGCGCGCGAACAGGCTCTGCATATTCGAGCCGGCCACGCGCAGGGCAAATCCGCCGCCGGCGGAGTGACCGATCAGCGTCAGCGGCACAGCCGGACCGGTCTTGCGAATCTCGGCGACGAAATCGGCCAGATCGTCCTCGAGTTGCCCGACATAGCCGATGTCGCCCCGCGTTCCCGATACGCCGTGGCCGCGAATATCCAGCGCAAAGCTTTCTACTCCGCGCTGCGCCAGCGCCCAGGAAAGCGCATGGATGTTGTTGGCGGTGGAACCGGACGAGCCGTGGACCACAATGGCCGCGCGTCCGGTCGAGGGGCCGGCCGCAGCATAGTGACGGAAGCCCAGCATGGTGCCATCGCGGGCTTGAAACCGCTGGATCGGGGGCAAGGTGCTCATATCGACGGTGCCACGGGCCGCCGAGATCGATCGAAGCTCGGGCGGAGCGACCAGCGGGGTGGCGATCATCGCGGCCAGCACCACAGTGGCGATGCCCAAGACGCTCAAGGCAAGAGCCAGAACCCGAACGGTCCAGCGGATCAGGGACTTCACCATGATTTCTTTCCCATCAATTCTGTCGTCTGAAATTGGAGGCCTCGGTCGACCGGCCGCAAGTTTATCCCGACGTCGGCACGGCACCGCCGAGGGGAACGCCAGCATCGTCTTGCAACAGTTGACGCCGATGGCGCGCGACGGCGACCGTGCGCATGGTCGCGTATCCGATCAGGAACAGCACGAGCTTGCTGGCGATGCCCCAGATCGATATCGCCGCCGACCACGTCACCACGCTGAAGTTGACGGCCAGGACCAGGTTCAGGCCCGCGGAAAAAAACATCAGGCCAGCCCACAGGTAGCCGAAGATGACGGCAACATCGGGCACCAGTTCGACCGCGATGGGCGGCAGATAGCGGATGATCCATCCCCGCTTCAGCATCACGACGCCGGCAATGAGATAGATCACGCTTGGTTTGATCATCAGGAATCGCGGGTCGTCGGTGATCAGCGTGACGAGGCTGGCGCCCAGTACCAGAAACAGGCTCATCCACTGCATGGCATCGACCGGCAGCCGGCGCGCGAGCCGCCATCCGATCAGGGCCATGCCCAGCGCCATGCCGAGCACCACCGACAGAGCGACGTTGTGCGTCAGCAGGACAAGCATGAGAAAAAATAGCGTGGCCGCCGTGTCGAGAAGCAGCATTCTTCCGGCTTCGAGCAGGTTCTTCATCAGTTTCTCCACGCCTTGAGGCAGCTCGGCCGGCAGCGACCGTAGTGGCTGCTCTCAGCGGTTACCTGCCGCCCGCTTGTCCAGATAACTCTAGTTCACAGAGTTATCTGTATTGCAAGCGCCGATTTGCGGTACGGGTCAAAATCCCTACCTTGGGTCCCTGTCCCAAACACCCGAATCGCAAAACGCCGGAATCGATTGTCCGCATGGCCGCCACCGAAGCCCTGATCAACGCGCCGGAATTCACGGTGTCCGAACTGTCCTCCGCGCTGAAGCGCACGGTGGAGGACAATTTCGGCCATGTCCGGGTGCGCGGTGAAATCTCCGGCTTCCGCGGGCCGCATTCCTCCGGCCACTGCTATTTCGCGCTGAAGGACGAGAGCGCCAAGATCGAGGCGGTGATCTGGAAGGGAGTCCACGCCCGGATGCGCTTCAAGCCGCAGGAAGGGCTGGAGGTGATTGCCACCGGCAAGCTCACCACCTATCCCGGCTCGTCGAAATACCAGATCGTGATCGAGGCGATCGAGCCCGCCGGGATCGGCGCGCTGATGGCGCTGATGGAAGAGCGCAAGCGCAAGCTCGGCGCCGAAGGCCTGTTCGACGAGGCGCGCAAACAATTGCTGCCATGGCTGCCGGAAGTGATCGGCGTCGTCACCTCGCCGACCGGCGCCGTCATCCGCGACATCCTGCACCGGCTGGAAGACCGTTTTCCGCGCCGGGTGCTGGTATGGCCGGTCAAGGTGCAGGGCGAAGGCTCGGCCGAGCAGGTCGCCGCCGCGATCCGCGGCTTCAACGCGTTGCCCGAAGGCGGAAAAATTCCGCGGCCCGACCTTCTGATCGTCGCTCGCGGCGGCGGCTCGCTGGAGGATCTGTGGTCGTTCAACGAAGAGATCGTGGTGCGCGCCGCCGCCGAAAGCATGATCCCGCTGATCTCGGCGGTCGGCCACGAGACCGACATCACGCTGATCGATTTCGCCGCCGACAAGCGCGCGCCGACCCCGACGGCGGCGGCCGAAATGGCGGTGCCGGTGCGCGCCGAGCTATTCGTCGAGGTCACGACCCTGGCGCGGCGCACGATGCTGTGCTGGCAGCGCGCCCAGGAAGGCCGCCGCAACGAGTTGCGCGCCGCCGCCCGCGCGCTGCCGGCCTTAAGCGAATTGCTGGCGATCCCGCGGCAGCGGCTGGATGGCGCCAGCGCCTCGCTGCCGCGCGCGCTGAAAGCCAACACCCACGCCCATTTCCGCCGTTTTGCCGCCACCAGCGCCCGGCTGACCGTGCGGGTGCTGCGCGGGCAGCTGAGCCAGGCCCAGCAGCGGTTGACGGCATCCGGCGAACGCATGCGGCATTCCGCCAAAACCCTGCTGCGAAGCCGCAGGGACCGCTTCGCCGGTCTGGAAGTCCGGCTGAAGGCGTCGAAACTCGCCAACGCGCAGGCGCAGCGCAATGCCATCGCGCGCGACCGCGAGCGGGTGCTGCGGCTGGCCGAACGGGCGCGGCGCGCGCTCGCCACCGCCACGCAACGGCTGCAGGCCCGGGTCGCCCACAGCGGCCAGCTATTGGGCGCGCTGTCCTATCGCAGCGTGCTGGCGCGCGGTTTTGCATTGGTGCGCGACGAGCACGGCCACGCTTTGCGCGCCGCCGCGAGCATCGGCCCCGGCGAGCGGTTCAGCCTGGAATTTGCCGATGGCAGGGTGGGCGCGACGGCGGATGCGGATCGTCCGGCCGCGACGGGCCCGGCAAGATCGGTTGCCAGCGAGCCGAAGGCGCCAGCGCCGAAGCGCGTGGTAAAACCGGTCGGGCAAGGAAGCCTGTTTTAGAGATCGCGTTCTTCACCCTCCCCCTCCAGGGGAGGGTAAGAAATCAAATCATTACCGCGCCAGCCATTCGGCGACGCGCTTTTGCGAATCGGCGCGGGCTTCGGCGTCGGTGCCGAGATGACCGCGCTCGGGCAATGCGGCGTCGGCGGTCGCGGCCGCCGCGTGCAGCGGAAAATTGGCGCGGTCGAAATCGTGATAGGCGCCGGGATAGACCACGATCCGCGCCAGCGCGCTGCGCCCGTGGGCGCCGTCGACCATCTGGCGGCAGGCGGGCGGTGAACTGACGTCGTCCTTGGCGCCGATCAGGAGCAGCGTCGGCACCCGCGCGCTCCAGCCCAGCCCGGAGGAAATGCGGCAGTCCGGATAGAACGCGACCGCCGAACGGAAGTCGGGCTCGACGCTGCGCGACGACAGTTGCGGTCGCACCGCCCACAACAGCGCGCTGGCGCCGTTGGCCCATCCGAGCAGGCTGATACGGTCGTGCGCGGCCCACGGTTGCTGCACCAGCCATTGCCTGGACGCCATGATGTCCTCGACCCGCTCGCGGCGGGCGTGAACCTTGTGGTCCTTGACGCGGCATTGCGGGCCGAGTTCGCGCGAACCGTAGCTGTCCGGCAGCAGGACCGCATTGCCCTCCTTCAGCAATTGCTCGGCCCAGTCGCGATAGCGCGGCTGCACCGGTTCGGAACGGCCGCCCAGTCCGCCGCAGCCATGCAGCGCGATCACCACCGGAAACGGGCCGTCGCCGTCGGGCTTGTAGAGCTGCGCATGCAGGATGCTGCTGCCGAGGGGGATGTCGACCGGGTTCGAGGCCACGGGCGGTGCGGCGTCCGCGGCCGAAGCCACGGACAACAGCGTCAGGACTATGGTTGCTGACAGAAGGCGCATCTGGCTTGCCGGATCATCATGGCGCTGGATAGCAGCGTTCCATGACCGCAAGGCTAACATGCACCAGTTACCGAATTTCATCACAAATCAGTGGGTTTGACAGGCGGACAGCGCATCCTATCTATGTTACATCGCAACTGACGAACCACGTTCGGCCCGGCCCTGATCGCCGGCGCCCCCTCGGAGAATCGACCGTGCTGAATAAATTCGGGCCCTCGGGCCATGGCGAGGCGCAGGTGCAATATTTGGATGGCGACTTCCGGGTCACCTCGCCGGGAACCTATGTACGCTGCGCCGTCACCGACGCGCGGATTCCGCTCGACGAGCTGAAATACTGGAGCGTCGATCTGCAGGAGGCCTATGCCATCCCGAGCGCGGTGCTGCAGCGGCATTATCCGAGCGCGCTGAAGGCATAAGAATTAATCGCGCCCGCTGAATCTCTTCTCACGGGCCTTGTACAGCCGTTCCGATACGAACCTTCGCAGCTTGACGGCGCTGTCGAACTCCAGCGTCACCGCGAACGGCACGATCTGCTGCGCCCAGGACGGAAGCGACCCGGCCTTGCGCAGCCGCGCCAGATCCTTTTCCGTCGTCACCAGCGTCAGGCCGTCGCGTCCGGCATCGGCGATCAATGATTCGATTTCGCCCGGCGTGAGCGGATGATGATCGGAGAAGGCGCGTTGCCGTACCACCTCGATTCCGGCGGCGCGGAGCGTGTTGAAAAACCGGCCGGGATCGCCGATCCCGGCGAAGGCGAGCACGCGTTTGCCGCGCAGCGACGCCACCGACACATCGTCGGGGCGCAGATGCGCCGACAGCACCGGCTTGTCCTGCGCGGCGATGGCGGCGGCAACCGCCCCCGCCGCGGGGCCGTCGCCGACCACGATCAGGGCGTCGGTGCGATCGAGTTGCGGCCGCAGCGGCGCGCGCAACGGGCCGGCCGGAAACACGCGGCCATTGCCGAGGCCGCGATCGCCGTCGATCACGATCAGGCAGGCATCCTTCGATATCGCGGGGTTCTGAAAACCGTCGTCCATGAGGATCACGCTGGCGCCCTGCGACCGCGCGAGTGCGACGCCATTGACTCGATCGCGCGCCATCGCCACCGGCACCGTGCGGGCCATCATCAGCGGCTCGTCGCCGACATCGGCCGCGTCGTGCCGCTCGGGATCGACCCTGATCGGACCGCGCAATCGTCCGCCATAGCCGCGGCTGAGCACGACCGGCGTCTCGCCGAGATCGCGCAGCAGTTTCGTCAGCGCCAGCACCGTCGGGGTCTTGCCGGCGCCGCCGACGTGATAGTTGCCGACGCAGAGCACGGGAATGCCGGCGTCGAAGCCCTCGCGCTGCAATCGCGCGCTTGCCGCCATGCCATACAGCGCGCCGAGCGGCGACAGCAACAACGATGTCAGCGACCGCGGCCGGTACCAGAAGGCCGGCTCACGCATTCGCCGCTCCCATCTCGAGCCGCAACTGCAACAGATACGGCTCCAGCGCCGCCAGCGTGCGATCGAGCGCGCCGCCGAGTTCGTCGACCACGCGCGCCGAGGCCGCCACCGAGGCTTCGCGCGCCGCGGGATCCGCCAGCAACTGCCCGAGCTGCTTCACCAGCGCTTCCATCGTGTCGGCGCGCCTGGCGCCGCCCGCGCCGTCGAGCGCCTCGTAGACGTCGGCGAAATTGAACACGTGCGGACCGTGGACGATGGCGGCGCCGAGCTTGACCGCCTCGATCGGGTTCTGGCCGCCATGCTCGACCAGCGATCCCCCCATGAACACGATTCCCGCCATCCGGTAGAACAGCCCCAGTTCGCCCATGGTGTCCGCGATGTAGATGTCGGTGCCCGCGGCAAGCGGCTCCTCGCGCGAGCGCAACGCCACGTGCAGGCCGGACGCCGCGGTGGCGCGGGCGATCGCTTCGCCGCGATGCGGGTGCCGCGGCACGATCACGGTGAGCAGCGACGGAAAGAACCCCTTGAGCGCCCGGTGCGCGTCGAGCAGGATTTCCTCCTCGCCGGGATGGGTCGAGGCCGCCACGATGACCGGGCGGCCGCGCGTCACAGCCATCAGCCGCTCCAGCTTGGCCGGATCGGCGGGCGGCGCCGCCACGTCGAGCTTCAGATTGCCCGTGGTGACGACGTTGCGGCTGCCCAGCGCGGTAAACCGCTCGGCGTCGACCTGCGACTGGGCGAGGCAGACGTCGAACCGGCCGAGCAGCGCCGAAATCGTGCCCGAGACCCTGCGCCAGCGCGGGAACGAGCGATGCGACATCCGGCCGTTGATCAGGACCATCGGCAGCCGCCGCGCCGCGCTCGACAGGATCAGGTTGGGCCACAGATCGGACTCGATGAACAGCGCCAGGGAAGGCCGCCAGTGATCGAGGAAGCGCGCGACATAGCGCGGCGAATCGTAGGGCACGTATTGATGGATGATGTCGGCCGGAAACCGCTTGGCGACGATCGCCGCCGAGGTCACCGTCCCCGAGGTCAGGAGGATGCGGATGTTGAGCGCGCGCAACTTCTCGATCAGGGCCGCCGCGGCCAGCACCTCGCCGACGCTGGCGCCGTGGATCCACACCAGCGGCCCGTGCGGCCGGACGTCCTGGCTCATGCCGCGGCGCTCGCCGATCCGCGCCGGGTCTTCCTTGCCCTGCTTCAGCCGCTGCCTGATCAGCGCCGGCGCCAGCGGCATCATCGCAAACGACAGCTTCCGGTAGACGCGCAGCGTCATGGGCAGCTGGTTAGCCATGGCCGGCCTGTTCCGGACGGCCGACCTGCGCGTAGGCGCGACGGGTCGCTTCGTTCAGGTTGGATTCCAGCTTTGCGCGCAGCTTTTCCATGGTTTCGGAATCCGCGTCCGCCGGCACGAAAATCTCTTCAATGCCCACCAACGCGCCTCGCCCGAATGGCAAGTTGATGGTGGTATGGTCCCAGTTGTTCAGCCGGATGAATCGGCTGGTGGCCATCGCAAAGGGCATGATCGGCCGTCCGGATTCGCGTGCCAGCATGATGATGCCCAGTCCCGCGACGCGTGAACGCTTCGGGACGTCGGCGGTCAGAGCGACGTTATAGCCGTCCGCGAGCGCGCGCACCATCTCCTTGAACGCGCCGACGCCGCCCTTGCGGTGAAACGCGCCGCCGTGATCGCCGGAGCCGCGGATGGTGCCGATGCCGAGCCGTTCGGCGGCGATGGCGTTGAATTCGCCATCGCGATGCCGCGAGATCAGCACCTTGCCGCGATGGCTGTCCTTGGTCTTGATGAACGGCGTCATGAAGTGCTGGCCGTGCCAGAACGCGAAGATCGCCGGCATCTGCGGCTCGACGCGCTCATAGACGTCAGGCGGATCGAAGCTGAACCTGTTGGTCAGCCAGACCAGCCGCAGGAATTCGGCCGCGAGAAACCCCACAGCGCGCTGAACCCAATTGCTGCGCAGCACATTGCGAAGTAGCTTTTTCAACTGGCAGGCTTCGCGTCTTGACCTGGGTCGAGCAGCCGATGGAGATGGACGATGAAATAGCGCATGTGGGCGTTGTCCACAGTCTGCTGCGCCTTCGCCTTCCAGGCCGCAAAGGCGGTCGCGTAGTTGGGGAACACGCCGACGACCTCGACCTTGTCGAGATCCTTGAAGGTGGTGCCGTGGAGGTCGATCAGTTCGCCTCCGATGACGAGATGAAGCAGTTGCTGCTGGGCAGTATCTGGCATGATTCCTTTTCCTAAAACGTTGCCCGGCAGGCAGAGCGTCAAGACGCAAACCGAACGCGCTCAGGGCAACGGGCGATTTCGAAAATGCTCGACAATGCGTGCATGACGATCGCGTCCCGCTGCCACCAGCACCCCGTGCGCCACGTCCCGGCGGTTGTAGAGGATCGCGTCCCCCGAGAGCGCGGTCATGTTACCATTCGCTTCCTGCACGATCAAATTGGCCGCGGCAAGGTCCCAGTCGCGACTTTGGCCGCCGGCGAAGGCCGCGTCCAGGCTGCCCTGTGCCACCCGGCACAGCCTGAGCGCGAGCGAACCGATCCGGGGGTGCAAAGTGATGTCGCCGGCCGACCGGCTGAGCCGCTCGACCAGCGGCTTCGGCCCCGCCACCTTCGAAAAATCCATGTCGGTACCGGAAGTTGCCCGAATCGGCAGATCATTCCACGCGGCGCCCTGCCCGCGCGCGGCGAAGAAGAACTCGCGGCTCACCGGCGCGAACACCGCCGCCAGCAACGGAGTCGCGTCCTCGACCAGCGCCACGCTCACGCACCAGTCCTCGCGGCCGGCGAGATAGCCGCGGGTGCCGTCGATCGGATCGACGATCCAGACCAGGCGTTTGCCGAGCCGCTGCTCGTCATCGACGCTTTCTTCCGACAACCAGCCATACTCCGGCGCCGCGGTGCGCAGCCGCGCCTCCAGGAGGTCATTGACCCTGATGTCGGCCTCGGACACCGGCGACGACGCGCCCTTGGTCCAGTTCTTCAGCTCTGTGCGAAACAGCGACAGCGCCAGCGCGCCCGCCTCCTGCACCGCCTCCCTCAGCAGCACGGCGTCGCGCGGCAGGATCCCGCCATGCAGGCTCGCCGCGCTAGCGTCCGCCAAGCGTCAGTCCCTCAATGCGCACGGTCGGCGCATTCACGCCATAGCGGAATTCCAGATCGTTGGCCGGCATCATCGACTTGAAGATCTCGAACAGATGCCCCGCGATCGTCACCTCGCTGACCGCATAGGTGATCTCGCCGTTCTCGATCCAGAAGCCGGAAGCACCACGGCTGTAGTCGCCGGTCACGCCATTGACGCCGGAGCCGATCAGGTCGGTGACGTAAAATCCCTGCTTGATGTCCGAGATCAACTCGGCCGGGGTCGGCTCGCCGGCCTCGAGGTGGAGATTATACGGTCCCGGCGACGGCGACGACGATACGCCGCGGTGGGCGTGGCCGGTGGTGACCAACCCGAGTTCGCGCGCGGTCGCGCAGTCCAGCAGCCATGTCGTCAGCACGCCCTCATCGACGATGGCGATTTTCTTCACCTTGACGCCCTCGGCGTCGAAGGTCTGCGAGCGCAGCCCGCGCCGGCGCAGCGGATCGTCGATGATGCGGATGTTCCTGGCAAACAGCTGTTGGCCGAGGCGGTCCTTGAGGAAGCTGGTCTTGCGCGCGATCGAAGCGCCGTTCACCGCGCCAACGAGATGACCGACCAGCGAGCCTGACACCCGGGGGTCGAACACCACGGGCACCTTGCAGGTCTCGACCTTGCGCGGATTGGCGCGCGCCACCGTGCGCTCGCCGGCCTTGCGGCCGACGCTTTCGGGCGACGCGAGGTCGGAGGCGTGCGGCGCCGAGGTAAAGTCGTAGTCGCGCTCCATGCCGGTGCCGTCGCCAGATATCGCCGTCATAGCGATGCCCTGGCTCGAGCGCAGGTAGGAACCGTGGAAGCCGGTGGAGGTCACCAGCACCATGCCGCCGATTCCCGCCGAGGCCGACGCGCCGCCGGACTTGCTGACGCCCTTGACCGCGAGTGCCGCGGCTTCGGCTTCGCAGGCGCGGCGTTCGAGTTCCGACGTCGACGGCGTCTTGGGGTCGAGCAGATCGAGATCGGGGAAATCGCGCGCCAGTTGCGAGGGATCGGCGAGACCGACATACTTGTCGTCGGGCGCGACCCGCGCCATGGCGACGGCGCGCTCGGCGAGCTTGGCGATACCGTCGCCGCTGACGTCGTTGGTGGAGACCACCGCCTGACGCTGTCCCACCAGCACGCGCAGTCCGATATCGTCGCCTTCGGAGCGCTCGGATTCCTCGACGCGCCCGTCACGCACCTCGACGCCTTGCGAGATGCCGCGCACCGCCACCGCATCGGCGGCGTCCGCGCCCGCGCGTCGGGCCGCCTCGACCAGCCGCTGCGCCAGCGAACTCAGTGCGGATTGATCGAACAGACCGGAGGTCGTGGTATCGGGCGAAAGCGGGGAAGCGGCGGATGGTGAAGAGATCACGAACAAAATCCCGACAATGGAAGGAGAATCGAAACCGGGTTGAAGCGGGCGCGATGCAAACCGGCCGACCCCTCAGATGTGCCTGATTCACGGGGATTTCAAGCATTTTCGTGGAGCAAAGCCGAAAGATTTCACCGCCTCGGCAAGGTCTCGTCAATCATGTCAGCCAAGCTCCTGTCAATCATGCCGGCGAATGCAGGGCAGGTGACGCCCGATTAACCAGCCTTTTTAAGCGGTTTCGCAAAGCGCTCTGGCATGCTCACGCCATCGACCGGGAACATAATCCCGGCGGGGAGATCAAAGCCGTGAGGCGTCAAACAGCAACAAGCGGGTTCAATCCCGCCGGGTCGAGCCGCGCCTTGCGGCTCGACCCTCTCTCTCTGCCCGTCCGCTTCGACGCGCACGATACGCGCGCCGACGGCGGCGTGCGGCAAATCGAACTGCATCGCGAACGCGTCGTGCTGCGTCGTGCCCTGCACGGCATGCAGATGGCGGTGAACGTTCGGGTGTCTGATTTTCTCGGCGTCGCCCTGCGCGGCCTCGACGACGCCCAGATGCTGGTGCTGGCTCATCGCGATCCGTCGCTGACGATTCCCTTGTGCGTGAGTTCCGACGCGGAAGAGATCGCCGCCGCCTGGCAGACCTGGAGCGACATCTTCGCGCTGCCGCGACTGCCGGAAGACAAGCCATGCGAGCCAGCCGCGCGGCGCCGCCGTCACAACGCGATCCGGGCGCGGCGGCCGAAATTCCTGGTGCGCCGGCGCGGCGGCGACCTGCTCAATCCGGCCAATCTCCATCAGGGCGAACGCGAGATCATCGCGCGGAAGTAACTACCCGGCCGCCCGCATCAGCGCATCGGCAAGCAGACCTGCAAACAACAGCAAGCCTGCATCGCGGTTGGACTTGAAAATGCGCAGGCACAAAGCGGGATCGCCGATCTCCAGGCGCCTGATTTGCCAGACCAGATGCGCGGCGAAGGCGAGCAGCCCGATCCAGGCCGCGAGGCCCGCGCCGGCCAGTGCAAAAGCCACGCCGAGCAACAGCACCGCCAGCCCGTAGAACGCCACCAGCGCCCGCTGGGTGCGGGCGCCGAACAGGCGCGCCGTCGACTTGATTCCGATCAGCGCGTCGTCCTCGGCATCCTGGTGCGCATAGATGGTGTCGTAGCCGATCACCCAGGCGATCGAGCCGGCGTAGAGCGAAAGCGCCGCCGCGTCGATCCGCCCCAGCGTCACCGCAAATCCCATCAGCGCGCCCCAGGAGAACGCCAGCCCGAGCACGATCTGCGGCCACCAGGTGATCCGCTTCATGAATGGATAGACCGCCACGATCGCCAGCGAGGCGATGCCGGTCATGACCGCGAAGCGGTCGAATTGCAGCAGCACCAAAAGGCCGATCAGCGCCTGAACCACCAGGAAGGCCAGCGCCTGCCGCACGCTGACCTGCCCCGCCGGTATCGGGCGCGACCGCGTCCGCTCCACCCTGGCGTCGAGATCGCGATCGGTGATGTCGTTCCAGGTGCAGCCGGCGCCGCGCATGACGAAGGCGCCGACGAAGAACAGCGCGACGACCAGCGGCAATCGGGAAATGTTGCCGGCGACGCCGGCGGCGAGCGCCGCCGACCACCAGCACGGCATCAGCAGCAGCCACGATCCGATCGGCCGGTCGAGCCGGGAGAGCCGCAGATAGGGCCGCGACCACTGCGGGGCGCGGGTATCGACCCAGTTGCCGGTGGCGTCAGCAACGCGGGCCGCCGCGTCGCTCATCGGGCACCGGTCATCGGGTGAGGACGTTGCCGTTCAATGTATCGAACGTGCTGCCGCCCTTCTTGGTGGTGGTGGTGGCTTCCGGCACGGTCGCCGCAGAGCCCAGCACCTCGCTCAGGCTCGGACCGGCCGGAGCAGCGTGCTGCTGCATCTGCTGGGCGACGTTGCAGACCTGTTTCTGCATCTTCTCGGTGTTCTTGTGGCCGGCCCTGAGCTGCTCCGCGACCTGCGGCGGAATTCCACACTTGGCGGAGTGGCCTTCGACATAGCTGATCATCTTCACTTCGGCGACGCTGAAATTGCCGATCAGCTTGCAGGCTTCATCCGGGGGCGCATGGCGGTCGCTGGCGGCCTTGATCAGCTTGCCGCGCTTTTCCGCCTCTTCGCGCAGCGGCATGAATGCGTTCATGCACGCGTCGGCAGGACCGGCCTGTGACGGTGGCGCCGGGCCGGGCGAGAACGCGGCGCCGGAGAGGGGCTTCGCGCCGTTGACCGGAAACGAACTGGAGGGAGCGCCGCCGAGCCCCCCCACGGCCGGGGCAGCGCCGTTCACCGGCGGAAACGCCGGATCGTTGGGCTGGACCTGACCGGGCAGCGGCGCCGGAAATGCGCCCTGCGCCAGGGCCTGACCAGCATGGAAGGCCACGACCGCGACGGCCAGAAGCATAAGCAAGCGGCGGATAATCAAGGCTGTTCCTCCGGCAAGGTCCAATGGCAACCCAGCGTCTTCCCGATAGAAGAGCGATCTCGATTGCGGCGTTTTACGATTCCTGCCGGCCCTTAACAACCCGTGGAATTTGGCAACAGCGCGGCGTTGGGCCGCGCCCGGACGCCAATTATTGCCTTATCTCCCCTCCTTTGGGCTAAAAGGCTGCGGAAATTGGAACTTCGGCCATGCCTCAACTGGATTTTCGTCAGCCCCGGCTGTTCGTCGACGCCGCTCTGGCGGCGGGCGAAACGGTCGCGCTGGAGCGGAACCAGAGCAATTATCTCGGCAATGTGCTGCGGCTTGCCGCCGGCGACACGATCCTGGTCTTCAACGGGCGTGACGGCGAATGGCAGGCGTCGATCGCGGGGCGCAAACGGCCCGACAGCCTGACGGTCGTGGCCCAGGCCCGGCCGCAGGACCGCCTGCCCGACATTGCCTACGTCTTTGCGCCGCTGAAGCATGCCCGGCTCGACTACATGGTGCGGAAGGCGGTCGAAATGGGGGCCGCGTCCCTGCAGCCGGTCCTGACCCGTTTCACCCAGGTCTCCAGGGTCAACGGCGAACGGATGCGCGCCAATGTGATCGAGGCCGCCGAGCAGTGCGGCATCCTCAGCCTTGCCGAGGTCGCCGAGCCGATACCGCTCGACCGTTATCTGGGCGCGCGGGACGGGCAGCGCCTGCTGGTGTTCTGCGACGAGGCCGCCGATGTCACAAACCCGGTCGAGGCGCTGCAGGGCGAGGCGACCGCAGCCGGCGGGATTGACATCCTGATCGGCCCCGAAGGCGGATTTGCCGAGGAGGAACGGGTGCTGCTGCTGCGGCAGAAGCGCACCCTGAGACTTGCGCTGGGGCCGAGGATCCTGCGCGCCGACACCGCCGGCGTGGCGGCTCTGACGCTGGTGCAGGCGGTGCTCGGCGACTGGACCGGTAGCCGCGTAGGCGGTTAGGTCGCCGACCCGTCACGACACGCCGTTAAGACATTTGGCCGATCCCTGTCGAAACCCGCCGGCGGCCATGCTAAGGGGCTGCGCCGGCTCACGCTTTGGAACTCTGTTTTCGCCGATATTTGGACCTCGAGATGACCCTGACCGCCGCCCCTCGTGCGACCGGACCCGCCGCATGGGCGGACGCGCTGCTGTTGTCGTTCGCCCAGGCCGGCTATGTCAGGGCTGAGCCGGCGATCCTGCAGCCGGCCGAGCCGTTTCTCGACCTCTCCGGCGAGGACATCCGTAAAAGCCTCTATCTGACGACCGACGCCGGCGGCGAGGAACTGTGCCTGCGCCCGGACCTCACCATTCCGGTGGCGCGGGACTATCTCGTCTCCAGCCGCTGTGGCCAGCCGGCGGGGTTCAGCTATCTCGGACCGGTATTCCGCTATCGCGGCGGCCGGCCGAGCGAATTCCTGCAGGCCGGCATCGAATCCTTCGGGCGGCAGGATCGCGCCGCGGCGGACGCCGAGATGCTGGCACTGGCGCTCGAGGCGACGGCTGCGTTCGGGGTCGGCGAGGTCGAAATCCGCACCGGTGATGTCGCACTGTTCAATGCGCTGATCGACGCGCTCGATCTCTACCCGGTCTGGCGGCGGCGGCTGATCAAGGATTTCAACCGCAAGATCAGCCTGGAGCAGGATCTCGAGCGGCTGACGCTGGCGACCGGGCCCGGCCGCAACGAATACGAGGGTGTGCTCGCCGCGCTCGCCGGCTCCGACCGCAAGGCGGCGCTGGCGCTGGTGACCGACCTGATGTCGATCGCCGGCACCACCAATGTCGGCGGCCGCACGGTCGCGGAGATCGCGGACCGCTTCCTCGAACAGTCGACCTTGAAGGGCGGCGCGCTGCCGCGCGACGCACTCGACCTGATCAAGCGGTTCCTCGCCATCGCGGGCGACCCCGACGAGGCCATCGCCCGGTTGCGGGCGTTGGCCGCTGACGCCAGGCTCGACATCACCGCCGCGATCGATCAGTTCGAGAGCCGGGTCGGCTTCATGGCCGCGCGCGGCATCGATACCGGCGCGACGCGCTTTTCCACCTCGTTCGGCCGCGGCGTCGATTACTACACCGGCTTCGAATTCGAACTGCACGCCAGGAACGGCGGCGTCGAGCCGCTGGTCGCGGGCGGACGCTATGACGGGCTGTTGACCCAGCTCGGCTCGCCCGACCCGATCCCCGCGGTCGGGTTCTCGATCTGGGTCGAGGCCCTGACGGAATTGGGCCGCAAACCTGCCGCGGACAGCTCTATCGGGAGCGCGCCATGACGACGCCGTTCGTTCTCGCCGTTCCCTCCAAGGGCCGGCTGCAGGAAAACGCCGAGGCCTTTTTCAACCGGGCCGGGCTTGCCCTGGCAAAGCCTCGCGGCGCCCGCGACTATCGCGGCACCATCTCCGGGCTCGACCATGTCGAGATCGCCTATCTCTCGGCGAGCGAGATCGCCTCGCAGCTGGCGCGCGGCATGGTGCATATGGGCGTCACCGGCGAAGACCTGGTGCGCGAGAGCATCGCGGATGCCGACAAGCGCGTGCTGCTGATCGACAGCCTGGGCTTCGGCAGCGCCAATGTCGTGGTGGCGGTGCCGCAGGCCTGGATCGACGTCCGCACCATGGCCGACCTCGACGACGTCACCACCGGCTTCCGCGCCCAGCATAACCGGCGGATGCGGGTGGCGACCAAATACATCAATCTGACCCGGACCTTCTTCGCCGCGCACGGCGTCGTCGACTACCGCATCGTCGAGAGCGCCGGGGCCACCGAAGGCGCGCCGGCGGTCGGCACCGCGGAGATGATCGTCGACATCACCACGACCGGCGCGACCCTGGCGGCCAACGGGCTCAAGGTGCTCGACGACGGCGTGATCCTGCGCAGCCACGCCAACCTCGTGGCGTCCAGGGACGCCGACTGGTCGGACCAGGCCCGCGAGACCGCGCGCGTCATCCTGGATCACATCGCCGCCCGCGCCCGCGCCAGCAAGTACCGCGAGGTCCGCACCCGCTTTGCCGGCTGCGACGCCGCCCTGCTCGCCGAGGCGCATAACCGGTTCGGCGTGGTCTCGCCGTTCGGCGGCCCGACCTCTTCGGGGATGGTGACGCTGCACTGCCCGCCGGCGCAGCTCTACGCGCTCGGCAGTTTTCTTCGCGGGCACGGCGCCGACACGGTATCGGTGGCGTCGCTCGACTATGTGCTCGATCGCGACAATCCGCTGTTCGCGAAGCTCGAGGCGTTCCTGCGGCGGTGAGGCGCAGCGCCACGGCCGATCGCCGTGGCGACAACGCGCCGCGATTGCCATATGTAGGGGCCGGGATACTGGAACCTGATCGATGATGCTGGGTACGGACGTTTCGAGCCTGTCGACCACCGCGGCCACCGCCACGGCGCAGGGGCTGTCGGTCGTCGTGCCCGTGTTTAACGAGGCCGCCGGACTGGCGGGCCTGCACCAGCGTTTGAGCGATCTGGCCAGAACGCTGCGGCAGCGCTACGGCCTTGCCTGCGAGGTCGTCTATGTCGACGACGGCAGCACCGACGACACGCTGTCGATCGCTCGTTCCCTTGCCGCCGACGCGCTCGACGTCCAGGTGGTGTCGCTGTCGCGCAATTTCGGCAAGGAAGCGGCCCTGATGGCGGGACTGGACCATGCGCGGCGCGGCGCGGTGCTGTTCATGGACGGCGACGGCCAGCATCCGCCTGCGCTGGTCGAGCAACTGGTCAGCCACTGGATCGATGGCGGCTTCGACGTGGTCTATACCGCCAAGGCGCATCGCGACAACGAATCGCTGCCGCGGCGGCTGGCCGTGCGCGGCTTCTACGCGCTGATCAATTGGGGCGCGCGACAGAAGATCCCCGAAGACGCCGGCGACTTCCGCCTGTTGTCGCCGCGCGCGGTGGCAGCACTTCGGCAGCTTCCCGAGCGCAACCGTTTCTTCAAGGGGCTGGCGAGCTGGATCGGCTTCCGCCAGATCCGCGTCGACTACGAACCCGCCGCCCGCGCTCACGGTATCACCACCTTCAGCGCCGGCCGGCTGGTCGGGCTTTCGATCGAAGGCCTGACCTCGTTCTCGGTGGCGCCGCTGCGGTTTGCCAGCCTGCTCGGCGTGCTGCTCGCCACCGTCGCCTTCCTGTTCGGGCTGTCGATCCTGTGGGAGACCTGGACCACCGGCAAGTCGGTCCCCGGCTATCCCTCGCTGGTGGTCGGCCTGATGACCATCGGCGGCGTGCAGCTCATCATGATCGGCATCGTCGGGGAATATATCGGCAAGATCCTGTCGGAGATGAAGGCTCGCCCGATCTATTTCGTCGCCGAGCACAGCGACAAGCGCGTCGAGACGGAAAAGAGCGCCGACGCCAGCACAAGGACCGCCGCTGAATGAACGACGTTGCGCCGCCGCGCCGGATCTGGCTGTGCGCCGACGACTACGGTCTCAGCCCCGGCGTCAACCGCGCCATCCGCGACCTGATCGGGCGCGGCCGCCTCAACGCGACGTCGGTGATGGTGGTCGGCCCGGCCATTGGCCGCGACGAAATCGGCGCATTGCAGACCGCCGCCGCCGACAGCCCGCGTTGCGCGATCGGCCTGCATGTCACCCTGACCGCGCCGTTCCGCCCGCTGACGATGCACTTTCAGCCGCTCGACGGCGGCATGTTCCCGGCCTTCCCGAAGCTGCTGCGCGCGGGCCTGATGCGTCGGCTGGATCCTGAAATCATCCATGCCGAGTTGATGGTGCAGCTT